>Ga0207689_10006502_pt1 | contig 10321 bp, 10 predicted proteins | sample KBSMisM52_FD_184312 | JGI IMG/M metagenome (GOLD analysis project Ga0207689, IMG submission 184312) | Miscanthus rhizosphere microbial communities from Kellogg Biological Station, Michigan, USA - KBS Miscanthus M5-2 (SPAdes) (version 2) | ecosystem: Host-associated > Plants > Roots >... | reverse complement strand
CTGCCCCGCAGTGATCTACACGCGCACCGCTGCCTGCCCTTCTGCCGCTGACGTGCCGAGATGGTGCTCGCAGGTGCGCAGTAGGCGGCGGCGTTGAGCGTCGGCGTGCGGCCAAGAGCGGCCAAGTCGGCCAGACCATCTGCATGCAAACCGGTTAGGCTCAGACCGAGGGCAGTTACAGGAAGCCATCTACGTCTAAGGGCCGCCACCCGCCTGATGTGACGCTGCGCCACGGTTGCATCGGGCTGATAGAGGGGCTTGGTAATCGTCATGCGGCAGCAATACAGCAGGCGGTACGTGGTCGACCTGCTGAATCGCCTGGGGTATACAGAGCTGGCTGATGAGGCGTCGCGGGACCTGCCCGATCCGGTGGATGCCAATCAGGTCGAGGCATGGTGCACGCAGCACGGCCTTTCCTGGGATAACGATGTGATTAGCCGGATGGGCGGCAGCCCCTGAGCCAGGAGGTTGTTCGCCGCACGCCTACCGGGCCTGGCCCTCGCCGTCAGCCCGTCCGGATCGGTATCTGCCCGGTGATGGCCGGGCAGAAGCATCTGATCCGTAGACTGTGCCGGGCGCACCCGCCATCTGACCATTTCGCTACTGACCTGCCGAGATGCTACTCACTGTTGCGCAGTAGGCGGCAACGTTAAGCGCCGTTCGGCGGCCAAAAAGCGGCCAGGGCGGGCCAGGGGAGCCGTCACGGACCACTCTTACTCTGTCTGACCTGCCTCGCACCGTCCGTGGACGTCAGCACCCTGGGGAGGGTGCCGTCCCGCCAGCGCGGCCTCTGGCTTCCCATCCTGCTTGGATAACCCGCCCTTGTTGATCGCCTCCATCTCGTCGCGGGTCAGGTCGTTAATGGCCGCGGCGGCGATGTTCTCCTCGGCGTGCTCCGGCGAGCCGGTACCCGGAATCGGCACGATCGCCGGCGACAGCGCCAGCAGCCAGGCCAGCACGAGCTGGCGCTCGGTTACGCCACGCCGCTCGGCGGCCACGGCCACCGCGGCCCTCCGGTCGCTCTCCTGGATCGGCGCCCAGGGCAGGAACACCATGTCCTCTTGCTCGCACAGGTCGATCAGCGACCCGGAATGCCGGTCGGAGACGTTGAACCTGTTCTGGATCGACACGATCGGGACGATCCGCTTCGCCTCGCGGTACTGGTCCTCGGTCACGTTGGACAGGCCGATGTGACGGATCTTGCCCTCGTCCTTCAGCTCGGCGAGCGCCCCGACCGACTCGGCCAGCGGCACCCTCGGGTCGAGCCGGTGGAGCTGGTACAGCGGGATCTGATCCAGCCGCAGCCGCCGCAGACTGCCCTCGCACGCCTCCCGCAGGTGCTCCGGGCGCCCATCGGGGTCCCAGCGGCTCGGGCCGGGCCGGACCTGGCCGCCCTTGGTCGCGATCACCAGGTCGTCCGGGTACGGGTGCAGCGCCTCGGCGACCAGCTCCTCGCTGACCGAAGGCCCGTAGGAGTCGGCGGTGTCGATGAAGTTCACGCCCAGCTCGACCACCCGGCGCAGCGTCGCGATGGCCTGATCCCGGCTGGGCGGCTCGCCCCAGACGCCGCGGCCGGTGATCCGCATCGCGCCGAACCCCAGGCGGTTGACGGTCAGATCGCCGCCGATGTCGACGGTGCCTGCGGCTGCGGCGGTTGGCTGCGCGTTCACGGGCTTCTTCCTCCTCGTTCCTCGTTTGGCCCAGCCTTTCATAATCCCCCCGCACCGCCCTAGCGAGGCAGATCGCAGACGGCTCAGCGGCGCCAGCCAGCGTGCCTGACTGCAGTCCGATGCGGTCCGAGCACATCGCGGTGACTCCGAATTGCTCGATGACTCGCGTACCCCATAGCGGTCTTACCTGCCAACACGCTTTCCAAGCCATTACACCCCCGGGGGATGGTCGCCACGGCGTGAAAATCGCGGACCGCTGCGGGTGGTCGCGGGCCGGGGTTGCTGCCGCGCTGTGGCTTGGGTCTGCATTCCGGCACGGGCGTGGCGTGCGAGGGTGGGTGCGGGCTGCCCGTGACGCCGGCCCAGACTGGGCTGCGAGCCCGTTTCCAAGCCTGGCGCTGGGGTCTTGACCTGAGGGTCGCGCCCTGTTGCCTCGAGCACGCCGGTCAGTATTCCGGGCCATGCGCCCGCCGACCGGGACCCCCGGGCAGCCCGCCGGTTATCCCATCCCAAGCATAGGAGGTGACCGCGGTGAGCAAGGTGAAACCGCAGGTTATCGACGACGAGGAACACGAGCGGGTCCATGACCGGGTCGCGCGGTCGACGTGGCGAAGGACGCCGGGGTGGTGTGCACCCGCATGTCGCACCGGTCCCGTCCCGGCGCCCGGCAAAGCGCGATCTGGACGGTCAAGGCCCGGATGGGCGCGATCCGTACGCTGGGCCGCTCGGCCGAGACCGCCGCCGCTGACATCTTCGCCCAGGCCGTGAGGGTCGCGTAGGAACCCGGCTGTTAGCAAGCCCGTTAGCAAGAAAGCCCCTTCCAAGATCGGAAGAGGCCTCTGAGCTGGGAGCCGCCTATCGGAATCGAACCGATGACCTACGCATTACGAGTGCGTCGCTCTAACCGACTGAGCTAAGGCGGCGGGTCGCCCGGCGGGACGACGCGATGAGTCTACCGGAAGGCCGGGACGCCGGGTTCGCGTCCGGGCGGGTCAGCGGGGTTGAGGGCCGTAATATCCTCGGCGTGAGGCTTCCTGAGGACGAAGCGCGGGCGCGGTTCGCCGCCGGGCCGGTGGTGCGCCTGGGAACCGCCGACGGTGAGGGGCGGCCGCACGTGGTGGTGGTCACCTTCGCGGTCGACGGCGACATGGTCTATACGGCCGTGGACCAGAAGCCGAAGTCGGGCAGGCCGCTGAAGCGGCTGCGCAACGTCGGCGAGAACCCGGTGGTCACCATGCTCGCCGACCATTACTCCGAGGATTGGGAAACGCTGTGGTGGGTTCGCGCCGACGGGAGGGCGGCGATCCTGACGGGCCAGCGGGAGATGGCGGCTCCGCTGAGGTTGCTGACGGACCGGTACTGGCAGTACCGGGAGGCGCCGCCGACGGGGCCGGTGCTGGCCGTGACGGTGGAGCGGTGGACCGGCTGGAGCGGGGCCCGGGCAGGCTGAGCCCAGGTCGATTGAGCACTGCGGCGCGAGGGCTGCGCAGACACTGGATCTTCGTGGCGCTGCTGGTGCTGGCGGCGGCGCTGCGCGGCGTCGTGCTCGCGGCCTACCAGCCGGCGCTGATCTTCCCGGACAGCGTTCGGTACCTGCAGTACGCGCACAACTTCATCGACGGGCGGTGGAGCCCGGACGCGCTGCGGCAGAGCGGGTACTCGGTGCTGATCATCCCGATCGCGGCGCTGCACGACCTGTGGCTCGTCCCGCTGACGCAGCATCTGGCCGGGCTGGCCACGGCCGTGCTGGTGTACGCGGTGCTGATCCGGTTCGGCGCGCGGACCTGGCTGGCGGCGCTGGCCACGATCCCGGTTCTGTTCGACCCGCTGCAGCTCGTGCTCGAGCAGTACGTGCTGACCGACGTGTGGACGCTGCTGCTGATCGTGGGGGCGCTGGTCCTGCTGGTGTGGCGGCGGGACGGGCTGACGGTCCCCGCCGCGGCGACGGCCGGGCTGCTGCTCGGGGTGGCGGTGATGTTCCGGGACCAGGAACTGATCATGATCGTCCCGGCCGCGCTGTACGTGCTGCTGCTCCGGGGACGGCGGCTGGTCCGGCTGGCCGCGCTGACCGGGTGCTTCCTGGTGCCGGTGGTGGGCTACCTGGGGTGGTTCGCCGCGGCGCACGGGCCATGGAATTTCACCACGTTCGACGGGGCGTTCCTGTACGGGCGGGTGGCGGACTTCGCCGACTGCCAGGGCCTGAACCTTCCCGCCTACGAGCGGCCGCTGTGCCCGGCGGAGCCGCCGTCGCAGCGGATCGCGGACTTCTACACCTGGAACCCGGAATCACCCCAGTGGACCTTCACGCCCCCGGCCGGCACGTCCAGGGACGCGGTCGTGCGCGACTTCAGCCTGCGGATCCTGCGGCACCAGCCGGGCGCCTACGCCGAAGCCGTCGTCCGGGACTTCGGCTACGGGTTCTCGCCGGTCCGCGGGGCCGGGCCGGAACGGTACTCGCCGGCCTACCTGCAGTTCCAGACGACGGTCCGGCCGGACCGGCAGGCGTACGCCTCGATCGGGAAGCTCGGCTACCCGCCTCCGGAGATACGCGCCGGGCCGGCCGCGTTCCTGGCCGCGTACGGGCGGTGGTTCTACCTGCCGGGGCCGCTGTTCGCGGCCGGGCTCGCGCTCGCCCTGGCCGGCCTGGTCTTCGGCCGGGGCGACAGGAGAGCACTGCTGCTGTTCACGGTCAGCGCGGTGGCCGTCCTGCTGCCCCCGGCCATGTTCGCCACCTTCGACTGGCGGTACCAGCTGCCGCAGCTCAGCCTCATCCCGGTGGCCGCCGTCCTCGGCGCTGACGCGATTGGCAGGAAGTCTTCAGCCAGGCTGGAGGGAACGTCGGCCAACCTTTAACCCGTGACGATCACCGAACGGGAGGCGACCACACCGGTCCAGGCTCGAGCGGTCACGCGGGCGTGGTGGCAGGCCGTTCGGCGTCATTGTCTTTTCCTCCTGGTCCTGACGGCCGGCCTGGTGCTGCGGGTGCTGGCCGGTACCGCCTACCGGCCCGCCCTGCTGTACATCGACTCGGTCAAGTACCTCGAGGGCTCGGTGACCACCGCGCCGCAGGGGTACCAGGCGCTGATCCGGCTGCTGGAGCCGGCCGGCGGGCTCGCGCTGGTCGCGGCGGTCCAGCACGTGTTCGGGCTGGCCATCGCGGTCGCGCTGTACGCGGTGCTGCTCCGCCGGGGGGCGCCGCGGTGGGCGGCGACGCTGGCCGCCGCGCCGGTGCTGCTCGACGCGTACCAGCTCCAGCTCGAGCAGACGATCATGCCGGACGTGCTGTTCGAGACGATGATCGCGGCGGGGCTCGTCGTGCTGCTGTGGCGGCCCGGGCCGTGGCCGCTGGCGGCGGGCGCGCTGGTGCTCGGCGCGGCGGTCACGGTGCGGGAGATCGGCGCGGTGCTGATCGTGCCGGTGGTGGTGTTCGCGGCGCTGACCGTGCGCGGGTGGCGGCCCAACTGGCGACACAGGGTGCGGCGGGGCCTGCTGGCGGCCGGGTGCTTCATGCTGCCGGTGCTGGCCTACCTGGCCGGGACGTTCGCGGTCAGCGGGCACGTCGGGATGGCCGGCAACGGGCCGAGCCCGCAGTACGGGCGGGCGGCGGCCGCGGCGGACTGCGCCACGCTCAGGCTGCCCGCCGACGAGCGGGCGCTGTGCCCGTCACCGGCGCAGACCCTGGCGCTGGGCGGCATCGACGGGCTGCTGCACAACCCGCGCTCCCCCGGGCACACCGTGCCGGTCCCGCCCGGCCTCACCCGGGACGAGTTCCTCGACCGGTTCGCGATCGCCGTCTTCCGGCAGCAGCCGCTGCGGGTGGCCGCGTCGGTCGCCCGGGACTCGGTCCGGCTGTTCGCGCCGGTCAGGGACGGTGACCCGCAGGTCACCCCCATCGCGCGCTGGCAGTTCCAGGACGTCTACCCGGTCTACCCGCGGCGGTACTCGATGGCGTTCCTCACCCGGCTGGCGCACGCGCACGGCAGCGGCGGCGACCTGGTCGCGGTCCAGCCCGCCGCGTCGTTCCTGCGGACCTACCAGCTGGGCGGCGGCTACACGCCGGGGCCGCTGTACGCGGTTTTCCTGGTCGCGGGGGTGGCGGGCGCGGTGCGGCGGCGCACCGAGCTGCGCGTGCCCTGCCTGCTGGTGACGCTGTCCGCGGTGGTGCTGCTGGCGGGCGCGGACGCGTTCGAGTTCTCCTGGCGGTACCAGCTGCCCGCCGTGGTGCTGCTGCCGCTCGCCGGGGCCCTGGGAGTTACGGCCCTGATCTGGGGCAGAGCGTCCCGCTCCGCGGCACCTTCAGGCTGATCAGGTAGGCGTTCACGATCGTGTCCACGCAGGAGCTGCCCTCGCCGTAGGCGGTGTGGCCGTCGCCGTTCCAGCCGAGCAGCACGCCGGAGGACAGGTCGGCGGCCAGCGCCCGCGCCCAGCGGTACGGCGTGGCCGGGTCGCGGGTCGTCCCGACCACCAGGATGGGGGCCGCGCCCGCGGCCTTGATCGCGACCGGCGGCGCGGCCGCCACCGGCCAGTACGCGCAGGGCAGGTTGCCCCACACGATCGACGCGCCGAACAGCGGCGCCGCCCGTTCGGCCGCCGACGCCGCCGCCTGCCAGCTGGCCAGCGACCGCGGCCAGGGCCGGTCCACGCAGCTGATCGCGGTGTTGGCGTCCACCAGGTTGGCGTAGGTCCCGTCCGCGTTCCGCTCCAGCAGCAGGTTGGCCAGCTGGACCAGCACGGTGCCGTCACCGTTGAACGCGTTGACCAGCGCGTCCTTCAGGTCGGGCCAGGTCGACTTGCTGTACAGCGCGGCCGCCACCCCGTTCAGCAGCAGGGCGCCGCTCGCCACCTGGCCGGTGCCGAGCTCCTGCGACAGCGGCCGGGAATTGGCCCGAACGATCAGGGCCTCGAGCTGACCAGCGGCATCCTGCCCCAGCGGGCAGCCGGAACGCGCGCGGCACCACGCGGCGAACGAGCCGAACGCGGTCTGGAACCCTTCGGCCTGGACGGCGTCGGACTGCAGCCCCGTCGTATCCGGGTCCACCGCGCCGTCGAGGACCAGCGCCCTGACCCGGTGCGGGAACAGCTGGGCGTACCAGGTGCCCAGGTAGGTGCCGTAGGACTTGCCCAGGTAGGTGAGCCGGGACTGGCCGAGCGCGGCGCGGAGCACGTCCAGGTCGCGGGCCGCGTTCTGGGTGCCGACGTACGGCAGCAGCGCCCGGGAGTTGTGCTCGCACCGGGACGCGTAGAACTTGCCCTGCTGGACCACGGTGGCCAGCTGCGCGGCGTTGTCCGGCATCTCGTCGGTGGACAGGTATTTATCCAGCTCCGGGCCGGTCATGCAGGACAGCGCGGGCTCGCTGCCGCCCACCCCGCGCGGGTCGAAGCCGACGATGTCGAACCGGGCCAGCACGGCGGCCGGGAACTCGCCGCGCGCCGCGAGCGCGTACTGCACGCCCGAGCCGCCCGGGCCGCCCGGGTTCACCACCAGGTCGCCGACCCGGTGGGCGGCGTCGGTGGCCGGGAGCTTGATGACCGGCAGGGAGAAGCGCGGCCCGCCGGGGCGGGCGTAGTCGAAGGGAACCACCAGGCGGGCGCACTGGAAGCCGTTCTCGCAGGGCTGCCAGGCCAGGTGCTGCGCGTAGTAGGCGGGGGACGTGGAAGGCTGGTCGTTCGGGGCCGATGAGCTGCTGGAACAGCCGGCCAGCAGGATCGCCGCGGCGGCCAGCCAGCTACGTCCCCCGGGTCTCACCCTTTCCCGTGCAGGGTCTCGTACGCCTTCCGCGACCCGCACACGCTGGCCTTGGGGCAGGGCGCGGCCCGGCCGTCGGCGGCCAGCTTGACCACCACCGTGTCGGAGGGGACGTTGTGGCCGATCACCGTGCCCGGGCCTTCCGGTGAGGTGACGGTCGCGCCCACCGGCGGAGCGTCCTTTTTGAAGTCCTGGTAGAGCGGGTGCTCGTACTTCAGGCAGCACATCAGCCGGCCGCACGCGCCGGCGATCCGCAGCGGGTTCACCGGCAGCTCCTGGTCCTTGGCCATCCGGACCGACACCGGCTCGAAGTCCTTCAGGAACGTGGCGCAGCACAGGTCGCGGCCGCACGGGCCGATCCCGCCCTGCAGCCGTGCCTCGTCCCGGGGGCCGATCTGGCGCAGCTCGACCCGTGCCTTGAGCCGGCCGCCCAGGTCGCGGACCAGCGCGCGGAAGTCCACCCGGTGCGGCGCGCTGAAGTACACCACGAACACGTTGTCCGCGCCGATGTAGTCCACCGCGGTGACCTTCATCGGCAGCCCGTGCTCGCGGATCAGCCGGCGGGAGGCGAGCCGGCCCTCGGCCCGCCGCTTGCGGTTGCTCTCGTCCCGGGCCAGGTCGTCGTCGGTGGCGATCCCTGCGCAGACCGGCAGCCCGTCGATGTCCTCCGGCACCCACTGCGGAGCCCAGACGCACTCGGCCACCTCGGGTCCCGAGTCGGTGGGCACCAGCACCTTGTCACCGATGGCCGGCTTATGGGCTCCGGGGTCGAGGTAGTAGAGCCGACCGTACCGCTCGAAGCTCACCGCCATCATCATGCCCACGCAGCCAGCCTACGTTGTCCGGCGGGACCGTCTTTTACCAGCCCGTGATCAGCAATCCGGGCTTAGGGTGCTTATTGGGCAGGAACCGGAGTTTTCCGTGGTCGATCCAGCCGGTGACGGGACCGTTCGGGCCGTTGTAGGCGATCAGCAGGTATGTACCTGTCGCGCTGGGGGTGAGGGTGACGCTGTCCGGCCGCCCTTCGGTGCCGTACGCACGTGACCGGTAGAGCACGCCGAGCCGCTTCCCGGCGGCGCCGACGCGTTCGACGGTGAGGGTCGCGGCGTCGGCGGGGCCGGACAGCACGGCCAGGATGAGCTCACCGCCCGGGCCGGCGATGGCGTCCGCGATGACGGGGTAACGGGCCGACGGGCTGAGCCGCAGGGTGCTGCCGTGATCGAGCGTTCCGCCCCTGGTTCCGACGTCGAGGGACCGGATCTCGGGGGCGCGGTACCCCGGCTGGCCGGATTGGTCCAGGCAGACGTCGGAGTTCGGGATGGGCCGGCACCACACCGCGCGGAAGACCAGCGATCGTCCGTCCGGCGTCCAGGAGATGGCGGGGATCGTGAGCGTCTGGCCCGGCCGGGACATGCCGCCCTGCCACGTACTGCGCGCGCCGGTCCGCAGGTCGACGACGGTGATCGCGTCCGGCCAGCTCCGGCCGTTGAGCCGTTGGGTGGTCTCGGTGAAGGCCAGTTTCCTGCCGTCCGGCGAGACGGCCATGCTTCCGCCGTTGACGAGCAGGCCGCTCCCGGGGAACGGATCGCCCTTGATCCACTCCAGGTAGTTGCTCGAACCGCCATGGGTGAAGGTGAGCAGGTAGATCCAGATCTGGCTGGTGTTCTTCTGCAGGTCGACCGCGCGGTACTCGATGTAGAAGCTTCGGCTGTCCGGGGCGGTGGCGACGTTCAGCGGCGTCAGCCGCCAGTCCGGGACGTCGGGCGCCGCCGCCCGAGTGACCTCCGCGCCGGTCGAGGTCGACCGGATGACCACGTCGAGCTGGCCTGGGGGGCCGGCGATCTGGGATGGGCCGACGATCTGGGCGAAGTACTTCGGGAAGCCCGCGGGCAGGGCGGGGTAGCTGACCAGCGGCGTGGGCTTGTGGCTCGGCCCGGTCAGGGTCAGGGCGAGGGCGACGATCAGCAGCACGCTGATGGCGGCGGCGGCCGGCCCCAGCCAGCCCATGTGCCTGCGCAGTGCTGGCCGGCGCGGTCGAGTTTCCGGCGCGGGCAGAGGGCGGAGCCGGTCGTCTCGCACTCGGGCGGCCGCCGCGCCCAGCGCGTCCCGGAGGCGCTCTTCGGTGCTGGTCATGACGGCTCCCCCAGATCACGGGCCAGCGCGGCCAGCGCGCGGGCCGCGGTGGACTTGACGGTGCCCGCGCTGATGCCGAGGACAGCGGCGATCTCCGCCTCGGATAGGCCAAGGTAGTAGCGGAGCACGAGGACCTCGCGGCGCCGCCTCGGCAGCCGGGCCAGAGCGCTGAGGACCTGCCGACGGTCCTCGGAGAGGATGACCTCGCTCTCGGCCGAGCCCCGCACCGCCGTCTCGTCGTTCAGTGAGGCGCGGTGGGCCAGGCCAACCCGGTGCGCGACGGCGCGGCGGCGGAGGATCGAACGGCAGCCGTTGAGCACGGCGGCCCGGACGTACGGCAGCGGGGCCTCGACGCTGCGGGCGCGGCTCCCGCGGTGCAGGCTGGCGTAGACGTCCTGCACGACGTCCTCGGCGGTGGCCAGGTCCCCGACCATGAGCAGGGCCAGCCGGACTAGTTCGGCGTGATGATCGCGGAACAGCGCGGCGATGGCGGCCGAGTCCAGGCTGGCGCCGGCTGACGGGATGCGGCCGTCGCTCATTGCTCCCGTTGCTCCCGTCGCTCCCGTCCATCCGGCCGTCGGCGCTCCGGCCGCCGGCCCGGGAACTGAGACATGTCCCATACTTATTGCACGAACCAGCGTCCGTTCGGTTGCTCGCTGTTTTGTCAGATCCCAGTGTCATGCTCGGCCCATGCCCCGAACATCAGCCCCAGGCGGCCTAGCCGACCTCTTGGAGAAGCAGCTCGCTGTCGTCAGCCGCGGGCAACTGCTTA
>Ga0207689_10006501_pt1 | contig 10321 bp, 11 predicted proteins | sample KBSMisM52_FD_184312 | JGI IMG/M metagenome (GOLD analysis project Ga0207689, IMG submission 184312) | Miscanthus rhizosphere microbial communities from Kellogg Biological Station, Michigan, USA - KBS Miscanthus M5-2 (SPAdes) (version 2) | ecosystem: Host-associated > Plants > Roots >... | reverse complement strand
GAGCTTGGTTGGCTCGAAACTCGTAAACCGTTAAAACGGTTCCTCAAAATTGGGCCCTACTGTAACCCCAGGCTGAAGCCTGGGGAGAATGAGACTTTTGCAAGAGCCTCTGAAGCATATCGGACATCGACGCTGTATAATCTCGTCACTGCGTTCTCTCCTGCGGCAACGCCGCTCGGAAATTCAAAGCAAACAGAAAGAAGTTACCAAAATGAGTCATTTGATCATCCGCGGCCTGGCATTGCTTATTTCAACTGCCGCGGTCGCATTCGCGATCGTTAAAACTATGGATAATTCACACGCTGCTGATCAGTCGTTCAACAAGACTGACGTAGTCGATAAGACCGACATCGTAACCAATGGCAATCCTCTCCTGGCAAAATGGGAAGGTCCTTATGGTGGCGTACCACCCTTTGATCGCGTTCAGGTCTCCTATTTCAAACCGGCGCTTGAAGCGGCGATGACCGAGCAACTGGCGGAGGTCAATAAAATCGCCAACAACCCTGCCCCGCCTACGTTCGAGAACACTATCGTCGCATTGGAAGAGGCCGGTGCTACGTTTGATCGTGTCGGTACTATCTACGGAGTTTGGGGTGCGACGATGAACGGGCCTGAGTTCCAGTTAGTTCAACGCGAGATGGCGCCGAAGCTGGCACAGTTTGGCGATCAAATCACGCAGAACGAAGCGCTTTTTAAACGAATCGAAGCAGTCTATAACTCGCCGGCTAAAGCGAAGCTCAACGCGGAACAGCAGCGACTCGTGTGGCTCGACTACACAAACTTTGTTCGTTCAGGCGCACGTCTCGGACCCGAAGCAAAAGCGCGTCTCTCTCAAATCAACCAGGAGCTGGCTGGCTTGTTTACTAAGTTCAGTCAGAACGTACTGATCGAAGAGAATGATCAGTTTCTACTTCTGAAGAGCGAAGATGAACTAGCGGGTCTTCCCCAATCACTACGTGACGCCGCTGCTTCCGCTGCCGCAACGAAGAAGCAAACGGGCTGGGTAATCATGAATACGCGATCGGCCATCGATCCGTTTTTGACTTACTCAGATCGACGCGAACTTCGTGAAAAGGCGTGGCGAATGTTTATTAACCGCGGCGACAACGGTGACGAGCATGACAACAACGCCACCATCACTCAAATTCTGCAACTGCGCGCGGAACGTGCAAAACTGCTTGGCTATAAAACGCACGCTCACTGGCGTCTTGAAAATGCAATGGCCAAGACACCGGAGCGGGCAATGGAGTTGATGGAGGCTGTTTGGAAACCCGCGGTTGCACGTGTGCACGAAGAGGTCCGGGACATGCAGGCGTTGGCTGACAAAGAGGGCGCCAAGCTTACGATCGAGCCATGGGACTATCGTTACTACATGGAGAAGGTTCGCAAAGACAAGTACGACCTCGATCAAAACGAAGTAAAGCCATACCTCCAGCTCGAAAAACTGCGAGAAGGAATTTTCTGGGTAGCTGGTGAACTGTTCAACTTCCAGTTCACTCCAGTCACAAATGTTCCCGTTGCTCATCCCGACATTCGCGTGTGGGAAGTTACCGACAAGACATCGAAGCGTCACATCGGTTTGTGGTATTTCGATCCTTACGCGCGCGCGGGTAAACGTTCGGGCGCATGGATGAATGCCTATCGCAGCCAGGAACGGGTGAACGGTGAAGTTACAACCATCGTCTCAAACAATGCCAACTTCATTAAGGGTAAACCAGGAGAGCCCTTACTGATCTCGTGGGACGATGCCACTACGATGTTCCATGAGTTTGGACATGCGTTGCACGGACTCAATTCGAACGTTACGTATCCTTCGCTGTCTGGAACGGCAGTGGCCCGCGACTACGTCGAGTTTCCGTCGCAGTTGATGGAACACTGGCTCTCGACACCGGAGGTACTACAGCGTTTTGCTCTGCACTATCAAACCGGCAAGCCAATCCCGCAGACGCTCGTGGATAGAATTAAGAAGTCGGCAACCTTCAATCAAGGGTTCGCCACGGTTGAGTATTTGTCGGCGGCGTTGGTCGATATGAAGATGCACCTGGCAGGCGATCGAAAGATTGATCCCGACGCCTTCGAACGAGAGACACTGGCCGAACTTGGCATGCCAAAGGAAATCGTGATGAGACACCGCACACCGCAGTTTCTTCACGTGTTTGGCAGCGACGGGTACTCGGCTGGTTACTACAGCTATCTCTGGTCAGATGTGTTGACTGCGGATGCTTTCGGCGCATTTGTGGAAGGCAAGGGACCTTACGACAAGTCTGTCGCTGAACGTCTACGGAAGAACATCTTTTCCGTGGGTAACACGAAGGACCCGGCCGAAGCATACAGAGCGTTTCGCGGACGTGATCCGAAAGTAGATGCGTTGATGAAGAAACGCGGGTTTAGTCCCAGCTAATAAGTAGGACCTTGGAGTGCGGTGGCCCGGCACCGCTTTGGTAAATCGTGATTGACGTAACGTCTTTCTTTACCAAAGCGGTGCCGGGCCACCGCACGCCAGGGCACCTCCTCGTCAATTCCTGTTGACACAATCGATGGCAAACGGGAATCATTCATCGATTTTCTTCCGACCCTAAATCAGGAGACAACATGATCACGAGACGATTTCTGATAGCAATCGCCCTACTTGCTTTCGCCCAAACGACCTTTGCGCAGTTTGGCAACAATCAATCGAATCGCTTGCTGGAACTCGCCGGCACATTGTCGCGCCAGGCTAATGACTTTGCGGCTTCGAACTATCGTAGCTATTCCAACTCGTTTCGCAGTAATCGCAGTGACATCGAAGCTGTAATGCTTACTGAACAGTTCAGTGGAGCTACACAGGTCTTCTACAAGTTGGCGAATGACCGCCGTCGTAGTTCGGACTTGCGAGACGCGTTTGGCATCTTGCAAGAGCTTGCGCGTTCGGTGGAACGAAACAACTTGCAGCGGAGTACGTGGTACAACATTCAGCGCACAATGCAGGACCTTAGCCGTGAGATTGAGAACGGCGGGGCGCCGAGCGAAGGTGGTGGATATCCCGACCAGGGACAAGGACGGAGCGGAAGAATCACCTGGAAAGGACGAGTGGACGACAACGTTCGGATAGTATTTCGTGGTGGCAGAGCTGATCTTGAGACCGTTGGCGGCACTCCCTACTACGACAGTCAGCCGAACTTCCTCAATCCGCTTCCAAACCGACGTGTCACTGTGACGTTGAACGTAAAAAAAGGTCGCGGTCAGGTTTTCATCGAGGAACAACCTTCACGTGAAAACGAGTATGCAGTCGTCATCCGCATCAGAGACACGAAGAGCGGGGCGGATAGTTACGAGTTTGAGCTGAGCTGGTAAAGGAGTATTGCCAGGTGCCCATTGCGATTTCCGATTTGACCGACGCGGAATTGTCTCCTAAGGTGAAACCAAGCCTCTAGCTCGAAACCATTCGGCAATTGGCAATCGGAAATCGGCAATAATTCACCCATGCCAGCTACATTCAACGATCTAGTCGCGCTAATGGCCCGCCTTCGGTCACCAACGGGTTGCCCATGGGATCGCGAACAAACGTACGCCACGCTCGCTCCGATGATGCTTGAGGAGGCCTACGAGGCTTTTGAAGCAGTCGAGGAAGCGCAAGCGGGTCGTCCGTCTGAATTGCGAGATGAACTTGGTGATCTACTGTTTCAGATCGTCTTCTACGCCCAGGTAGCGACGGAACGTGGCGAATTCACTATCGATGACGTTGCTGAGGCAATCCACACCAAGATGGTTCGACGTCATCCGCATGTGTTTGGCGAAGTGAAGGCGGATGATTCAGCTACGGTGCTACTCAACTGGGAAGCAATGAAAGCTGAGGAGCGGCGTGCCGCCGGAAAAAGCGACAACGCTAAGACCTCGTTACTCGACGGAGTTTCCTCGAAAGCACCTGCCTTAATGGAAGCGCATCAACTTTCCACAAAAGCTGCTCGCGTCGGTTTCGACTGGCGGAACGTCGACGAGATATTCGATAAGCTACAAGAGGAGATCGAGGAACTACGCGTTGCGATTCACACTCACCGGGAAGCCGAGGACGAAGCCACTCACACACGCGTACGAGAAGAGCTAGGCGATCTACTGTTTGCGGCAACAAACATCGCCAGGCATATGCAGGTCGAACCAGAATCAGCGTTGAAGTTGACGAACAGAAAATTCCGAAAGCGATTTAACTACATCGAAGAGAAGTTGCGCGAACGCAATCAGCCATTCAATCAAACATCAATCGATGATCTTGAGTCGTTGTGGCAGGAAGCTAAAACTAAATAGAAATTGGCTTTGGTCTTTAGCCTTTCCAGAAACCCCCGGGAGCGTTACCAAGACCTGAGGCTAAAGACCCAAGACCATTTTTCAGTAATTGATCCTCACTGAATTCGACACAGCCTGAAACGCGTTCTCAAAATTGCGCTCATTCTGCGGAGCAACGGCAATCATATAAAACAGCTGATTGTTGCCAAGCTGCGTCGTGATCAGTCGAATGTTCTCCGGCCGACCGGTAGCCTCATTGGTATTAATCAATGAAGTCCAGATGGCAGTTCTTCCGCTGAGTCTTGTCTGTTGATAGTTGCCCGTCACACGAAGGTTACCGCCGTTCTGGGTGAGACTACTGACAAACTCATCGGTAGCTCGTTGCAGGTTGCGATCGTTAGTTTGGGTGACGCCAAAGTTCACTCCGTGCGTGAATACTGCCTGCCCATTGTATTGACCGTAGGCGCCGTTTGGGGCAAACCACACTGAATTCGAATCACCAACCTGCTGCCAATTATTCGGCACGCTCACCTGAACGTTGCCATTCAGGATTTGGTAATTCTGATAACGGGTTGACGGATACTCAACTCGTCCACTCGGTGCATTGTTTGGATAGTTTCCGCCGGATGATCCTTCCGTCGGATTACGTTGACCACTACGCGCGATTTCCGACATCGATTGGGCGCGTGGATAACCGCGTAGTCGTTCCTGAACTCGAGCGAACTCACGTGTGTCGCGCACCGGATTTGTAACGCGAAGGTATTGAGCTTCCTGGTTGATACGTGCGTAGCGATCCTTTGGACTCGGGTGATCGCTCAAAAACCCACCGCCACCGCCACCTTGCCGCTCAATCGTCTGAAACATGTTGGCCAGGTCTCGCGGATCATATCCGGCACCCGCACAAATACGCGCGCCCAACACATCAGCCTCAGTTTCATACTCCCGACTGAACTTAAGTAGATAAACACCAAAAGGCGCCTGCGCCAGTTGGCCCACACCCGGACCACCAAGAATAGTTCCCGCTATACCGGCAACACCGGCCAGCACACTGTACTTCTGCGCCTTGGTTGCCTGGGCGGTACCATGACGTAAGGCGACGTGACTTAATTCATGGCACATAACACCCGCCATCTCACCTTCGTTGCGCGCCGCATCAATCATTCCCCGGTTTACATACATTGGACCACCGGGAAGCGCAAAAGCATTGATGTCACTGGCATTCACGATCTTGAAGTAATAATGAAATTCGGGGTGTTGAAACTCGGCAGGGATAGCGCTGACCAGACGTTGACCCACGCGTTCGACGTAAGCGCGCGCTTGTTCGTCACGCAGTAACGGATACTGTTGCTCGGCTTCTTGCGCCGCCTGCCGTCCCAGTTTTACGTCGTCCTGAGCGCTAAACTTGTTACTGTGATAACTGATCTTAGTTTGTGCTAGTAATGACAACGGCGCTGCCAGCAATGTCACCAACGTCGCTACTGCAACCCATGAATTTCGCCGATTAACTCGCCTTCTCGCCATTGTTACCTCCATCGAAAGAACCGCAAAGTGCGCTCAAATATGTGTTTTTGATGATTGTCGTCAAATGCTCGTTTGCCTAAAACTGGATAACCCTTTTGCGGGAGTCTTGCACGAAAACGCAACACCCATACAGGCGACCCAGAATGATTTTATTCCGTTCTTCTGGCAATAGTCGCCTGATGACTAACCCCGGGGAAGACTATAGCAACGAAGATGCCAGCGCCTGGTTAGCCTCGGTTGCGTGGCTCGATGTGTTCATTGAACCACTGCGCGGGCTCAGCCAGCGGTGCAAGTCGATGAGCTTCACCGCGCGACACCCGGATCATAGACATCACGAGGAAAACGAACGCTGCGACCTTGAACAAGGTACCACCCAGAGAACTATCTGTGAGCGCGCTGATAGCGCCAAAGAGGGTATGGATTATTAGAATAGCGATGTGTAAAGCGAGGGCCTGGGAAGCGTGAAAGCGGACCTTCGTTTCTTTGCGTGGAACCAGAAACAACTCGAGCAGCGAAACAACCAACCCGATGTAAAAGGGGGCATATGGTAGAACGACTGCCCATTTTTCTGGAATTCCTATCCCCAGAACCGATCTCGTCGTTGGACATTGAGTAGCTGGCGCTTGATAAACGTTCTGATTTCTTTGCTGCGTGGGCGGCGCGTATGTCGGGGGAACAAAAACAGATGGGTAGGGCGCTTCCAGTGGCGGGTTGTCGTACCGGCGAGTGGGGGCTTCAGAGTAAACGTTCTTCCGCGAGCTGTCGTCAGCCGGTTTGTTCACTTCGCGAGTCGGCGTTTGCACCCATTCTGAAGTGGGTGTGCCAGCTCCCGCCTCGCCCCAGACCTCTTCACTCTTACGTTCTACATCCGGGTCGAGTGGGTTTGTGTCGTACTTGTTCTTCTTTGTTTCCATTGACAACTTCTACGAACTGTTAACCCGGTCAGTTTCAATCTTACTAGTCCGTGATCTCATACTCAACCTGATGCCAACACTGCTCCTGTTCCGAGATCTGGAAGGCTTTTACTACTGGTTCGACCCCAGCCAGGCCAACAATTAGATAAGCGGCAGCGGGATAGTAAGCAAGTCGAACGTCCGTGGCAGAAGGTGTGGGGTCCTCGGCGCGAGGATGCGAGTGATAGATAGCGAGCAGCGTTTCACCACGCTCACGCATTTGACGCTGGGCGACAAAAAGCTCTTCAGGTGCGGCTTCATAAGCCTGCTCGGCATTTGGGGTGACGTTACGAAGACGATAGATCGTTTGCGCCGTCGCGTCGGAGGTGCCGCCAATCAGTCCGCAACATTCATCGGGTGCAGTTTCTCGGGCGTGGGAAACAATCGCAGCAAGATGGTCCCGGCGAAGGATCATGGGGCAGGTTCTTCAGTAGTCTTATTCGATCTTACTCGACAATTTTCAAATGCAACTCATCCAACTGTTTTGGATCAACCGCACCCGGTGCATCAATCATCAAGTCAGCAGCAGATGCAGTCTTCGGAAACGCGATGACGTCACGCATGTTGTCAGTTCCTGCCAGGACCATCATCATTCGATCGATACCTGGGGCAATGCCACCGTGGGGCGGCGTGCCGTACTCAAGCGCGTCGAGAAAGAAACCAAACCGCTCACGAGCTTCTTCCGTTGTCATACCGAGCGCTTTAAAAACCAGTCGCTGGACATCACGACGATGAATTCGAATCGATCCACTCGCCATCTCTACACCATTGATCACCGGGTCGTACGCCTTTGTTCGAATCTTTGCGAGCAATTCAGTCTCGCCACCTTCGACGGCGCGTTGCAAGAGCGACAAGTCCTCGTCCACAGGCGAAGTGAACGGATGGTGCATTGAATAGTAACGCCCGTCCTCTTCGTGGAATTCAAACATCGGAAACTCAGTGACCCACAGTGGCGCGTAAGCACCTCCCGGAATCAACTTCTCCCGCTTCGCCATTTCATTGCGAAGCGCCCCCAAACTTGCGGCAACAACTTTTGGCCTGCCGGACACAATCAGGACAGCATCGCCTTTGTTTGCGCCTGCGACTTCTGCGATCCTGGACACAACATCCGGACCCAGGGCCTTAAGCAACGACGAACTCAGCTCGTCGCCTAATTTGATCCATGCTAACGCCGTCGCGCCATAACGCTTCGCAAACTCCTGAAGCTCGTCGAGAATCTTTCTTGAGAGGTTCGCGCCGTTTGGCACCACCAAACCTTTGACCTGTCCACCACTGCTCAGCGCGGAAGCAAACGGCGGAAATTCCGTTCCCGCGATCGCTGACGACAGATCCTGCAACTCCATTCCAGCAATTCTTAGGTCTGGCTTGTCTGAGCCGAAACGTCGCATGACTTCGTCAAAACTGAGACGCGGAAAAGGAATTGGCAAATCGACATCAATCAGGCGAAAGACCCGCGCAAACATGCCTTCTATAAGGTTGTAGACTTGATCGAGCGTGGCGAAACTGAGTTCGACGTCCAACTGAGTAAATTCAGGTTGGCGGTCAGCCCGCAAGTCCTCGTCGCGGAAACAGTGCGCTATTTGAAAGTACTTATCCAACCCCGCGATCATGCAAAGCTGTTTGAAAAGTTGTGGCGACTGTGGCAGTGCGAAAAACTTTCCAGGCTGAACGCGCGCGGGCACGATGTAGTCACGAGCACCTTCCGGAGTCGACTTGATCAGAATCGGGGTTTCGATTTCGGTGAATCCCTGCTCCGTCATATAACTGCGGATCTCGCTGGTAACTCGATGTCGCAAACGAAGATTTGCTTGCAGTTGCGGACGGCGAAGATCAAGATAGCGATACTTCAAACGCAGATCTTCGCTGGCGAGTGCATCGGACGTGGCATCGAGTTGAAAAGGAGGAGTGCGCGCATCGTTTAGAATCGACAATTCGCGAGCGTGGACTTCCACATCGCCGGTAGCAATCTTGGGGTTGCGTGTATTCTCGTCGCGAGTAACCACTTCACCCGTGACCGCAATCACATACTCGCCGCGCAAGTCTTTGGCTTTTCCATGTGCTTCGGAAGCGTCTTTTGCGTTGAATACAACTTGCGTAAGGCCATCACGGTCGCGCAAATCAACGAAGGTCAAGTCGCCAAAATCTCTACGTTTGGCTACCCAACCCATCAACGTCACAGGTTTGCCAATGTCATTCGCACGCAAAGCTCCACAGGAATGCGTACGTTCTAAGTTTCCAAGGTTATCTAGCATGATGTCTAATCGTTTTCTTTACTTCAAAGGCTTCGCTTCTCTGAACTTTGTGCTTAGGACTTTGTGCTTTGTTCTTCTTGCCGAAGAGTTAACTCGAAATCTTGTCCGCCCTGGCGCAAACAGGAATAAAGTCCAAAGCACCAAGTACGAAGGTCATCTTTGAGCTATTTCCAAGCGATTTCCACCTGGGTCGCGCACGTAGAATCTCGACCAACCTGGTGTCGGAATGTCATCCGGAAGAATCTCAACTCCGGCACTGCGAAACTTGTCTTCCGCTGCCGCAAGGTTTTCAACGGTGTAACAAACGTGTCGCTTGCTTATGCAATGGTCACCGAGACCGTCCTCGATCGAAAGGTGCAACTGCAAAGGTCCGAGTTGATACCACGCACCGCCCCGCCCGCGCGACTCCTCAGGTTTTGGCACCTCTTGTAATCCCATCACGACACCGTAGAAGTGCTTCGCTTCAGCTTCTACAGATTTGGGAACGGTAACGTTGACGTGGTGGATGGCTGCGTTCATGGATATTGGTCTCTTGCGTTTGGCTCGGTGCAGTAGCCCGACTGTCAAGGAGGGCTTGGTTGAGCAGGTGAGCCCTCCTTGACAGTCGGGCTACCGCACCGCTACCCATCAACGTTTCGGTTCGCGTGCAAACTTCTCAACCGAGTCAAACTGCTTCTCTTTGTCAGCTGTTTTGTCCCCACTCTTCTCGAGGAACTGATTGAACTCCGCTGAACGATTTTTGGGGACACTCAACGATTGCCATTCTGACGATCGAAAGTGTTTCGCAAGAAAGACGATCTGCCCTATGTGATACGAGTAATGCATCAACTGACGGTTGATCGCCTGGACAATGGTGTGGGCCTGACCACGAATGTTTACGGTCTTTCCGAAGTCATCCGGCGTTAATGGTTCAATTGCAGCAAAGACGCACTTCCAACCGCGTTCCCAGTATGCAAGCACATCTTCTCTGCTGGTATTTGACTCGATCACAAATTCCATGTCGCGATGACGATCGGGTTTCTCACCATCGCTCGTAAGAAAATCGGTCCAACGCGAGATCATGTTTCCCGCCATGTGCTTCATGATCACCGCGATACTGTTTGACTCTTCATCTAACGTCACAAACAACTCGTCGTTCTTAGTCTGCTCGATAGCTTTGTCAGCGAGTTTCTTGTACGCACGAAACGACGACAGCGCATCTTCCAAGTATTGCTTCATGATTTCCTTGTCTGACATATAAAAAAGCGAATGAAGTCGGTACCACTACGCGGTAGCGTGTGGCTCTTACCACCCATGAATCCAGCCGAGCCACAGGCTACTGCGTAGTGGTACTGA
>Ga0207689_10006498_pt1 | contig 10326 bp, 9 predicted proteins | sample KBSMisM52_FD_184312 | JGI IMG/M metagenome (GOLD analysis project Ga0207689, IMG submission 184312) | Miscanthus rhizosphere microbial communities from Kellogg Biological Station, Michigan, USA - KBS Miscanthus M5-2 (SPAdes) (version 2) | ecosystem: Host-associated > Plants > Roots > Rhizosphere... | reverse complement strand
ATGCTGCGGCCGAACACCTGGCGCTCGTGAATGGGCCGGAGCGCCCGTGCCGCGGCGAGGTGCTCGGGACTGATCATCACCTCGACATAGCGGGCCTCGAAGTCCTCCATGCTGCTGGCGAAGACGATCTGGCCGTGGTTGATGAACATGACGTCGGTGAGGACGTCCTGAATCTCTTCGACCTGATGCGTGGTCACGACGATGGTGCGGCTACGATCGAAGTAGTCGTTGAGCAGCGAGTCGTAGAACTGCTTGCGGACCAAAATGTCCAGACCGAGGGTGGGCTCGTCGAGGACCAGCAGTTTCGCGTCGATGGCCATGACCAGGGCCAGGTGCAGCTGGGTCACCATCCCCTTCGACAGTTCCCGGACTTTGCTGTGCCGCTTGACGTTCGTCTTCGCTAGAAACCCCTCGGCCCGGGCGCGATCGAATCGCGGATGGACGCCGGCCATGTAGTCGAGCACCTGGGAAACGCGGATCCACCGCGGCAGCACGGCGACGTCGGCGATGAAGGCGACATCGCGGGTGATCTGATCGCGCTCGGTCCAGGGGTCGCGCCCGAGGACTTGCAGCTCGCCCTGAAAGGGGGTGAGGCCGAGGATGGCGTTGAGGGCGGTGCTCTTGCCCGCGCCGTTGGGACCGATCAGGCCGAGGATGCGTCCCTCTTCGACGCGAAGGTCGATACCGTCGAGGGCGACGGTCGAGCCGAAGGTCTTGCGGAGGCCGCGTGCGTCTATGCATGCCATGGCGTCAGCGCTCCTTCTCTGCCGTGTCCAGCGACGGCTGGCCGGCCGCATCGAGCAGTTCCTGCGTCAATCCGAGCCTTTGGATCGTCGCGTGGATTCTCGGCCAGTGCTCTTCGAGGAACTTCTGACGCTCGCCCAGCAGTAGCAGGTCGCGCGCGCCGGCATTGATGAACATGCCTCGGCCCCTTCTGGTCTCGACGAGCTGCTCGTCGACCAGCTCCTGATAGGCCTTCAGGACCGTGATCGGGTTGAGCCGATACTCGGCCGCGACCGTGCGCACAGACGGCAGCGGATCGCCTTCGTTGAGAACCCCGTCGAGAATCAGAGCGACCACACGGTCGCGAAGCTGGCGGTAGATCGGCTGCTTGTCGTTCCATTCACGGTCCATTCTTTGTTCCAGATCGAAGTGGTGATGTAGTTAACTATAACACCTAATCACATGCAAGCTTTTTTTTGCGTTACGATCCGCGGCCATGCCTCCCACCTACGCGAACGGCAAGATCTGCTACATCGAGATCCCGGCGACCGACATCCCGCAATCCGTGGCCTTCTATCAATCGGTCTTCGGTTGGAAGATCCGTCAGCGCGATGACGGTGCCACGGCTTTCGACGATGCCGTTGGTCAGGTAAGCGGGACGTGGGTGACCGGCAGGCCGCCGTCGGAAAGGCCCGGGCTTTTGATCTACGTGATGGTCGACGACATCAACGCGACCATCGAGGCGATCCGCGCGAACGGCGGCGAGATCGTGCAGCCGGTCGGCGTGGATGCTCCCGAGATCACCGCGCGGTTCCGCGATCCCGGCGGCAACGTGCTCGGGCTCTACCAGCAGCCGGTTCAGACTACTGCCTGAATCCCACCAGATAGCGCCCCGCCTTCACCTTGACGGGATAGTGAGCGTCGATCCACGCGGCGATCGGCGGGACGCGGTCACGGTTTTCGATACCGTCGAGTGAGCCGAGTACTTTCGTTCCCTCCAGGACCACGAACACGGGCGGATTCGCGTTCAGCTGGTGCATCGCCTCATCGCTCAGTTCAGGCGTCGACAGCATGGCGATGTCGGGACAACGGGTGGCCGGGCGGCGGTCGAGCAGGTAGTAGAGCGCGCGTTCGCCGGAGAGGTCGAAGATCGGGCCAGGGCCGGCGTGCAACGACAAATCGTTGAGCGCAGCCAGATCCGCGGCATTTTCGGCATAGGTGTAAATCCCTCGGCCGCGCGGCATCGGATACGGCACAAGTCCCTCGTGACGCTGGCGCGCCGGCCAGCCGGCGATCAGCTTCGCGCCGAGCGTGGCGTTGCCGGCGATCTCGAAGTAGCGGAAGCCAATGACCGCGGCGACCAGCAGTGCGATGCCGCGCCAGACGTTCATCGGCCGTCTTGCCAGCGGCTCGAAGAGAAAGGACACGACGGCGATGCCGAGAAGCGGGATGGCGAAACGGGTGTGACTCCAACTGCATCGGCCCGCGGCGGTGCGGAAGAGGATGATCGAGAAAATGGCGACGACGGCGATGCGCATGTCGCGTTTCCGCCACGCCATCGCCAGAAGCAATCCGAAGAACACCGGCGGCAGGTAGTAGCGCGCCGATTCCGAGGCCAGCCAGTCCCATAGCGCAACGGGATGGGCGAGCATCGAGATCGAAGGAAGAGGTTTCGCCGGCAGCGACCAGACCGCGTCGATCGCGCGCGGGATGATGACGAAGGAGTCGCGGAGGAAGTGATGGAGATCGGCGCGGGTGATGAGCAGGACCACCAGCGGAGCAGCGACTGCCGCAAGCGCGATCAGTGTGATGCGTCGTGTGTAGAGCAGGATGACGATCGCCGTCGCGGCGACGGCGCATATGCCGACGTCGAGGCTCCAGAGAATGCCGAGTGACGATGCGACGGCGGCGATATAGAGCGAGCCCTGTCGACGTCGCGCCGCGAGCAACGCCCACACCGCGATCAGCAGCGGCAGCCATCGAAAGTAGGGAAAGACGGGAACCTCTCCCGCGCCGATCGCGCATAGCGACAGGAACACGGCGGCGATGAGACCGGCCGTCGTCGCCGTCAACTCCGCGGCGATCGGGACGAGCATTGCCAGCGCGGCGGCATCGAGAACGGTCTCCAGCCGCCGCGTTTTCTTCAGAGGCGGATTGCTGCCGAGCACGAGCGCATCGAGGCCGCCGTCGGTGGCGAATCCGTGCAGGAAGAAGATGTCGCCGTACGGCCGGCCGCCGTCGAGCATCACCGACGCCGGCGACAGATGCTCGCCTTCGTGAAACATCTCCATGAAGGCAAACGGGTGATCGTGAGCGAGGAACATGGCCACGAAAACGACGAGGGTTGCGATGATCGTGGCGCGGCGGCGTTTGGCTGCCGGCTGTCGGCTGTCGGCTGTCTCGTTTTGGCTTAGTGCTAACGCTCCAATCGCGCTTGCGATCGTCAGGGCGAGGATGACGAAGTAGTCGAATCCCTTTGGGTACTTTGCCACCGTCACCGCACCGGTGCCGCCGGTGGGGACGGAGAACCAGCCGATGCAGTGCGGCGCGATGGCGAAGACGAGGAGGGCGCCGAGGACGGCGCCCACGATTGAAAACGAGAATCGCTCGCGCCTAAACCACATCCTTCTCCGGCCACTGCTGCTCAGGGTTGAAGTCGTGCGTCAGATTGCCGGGTCCCGGAGGTCCGCCGTTGCGGTTGCGAAGACGGCTGTGGTGGTAGCCGTAGACGGCGTAGAAGACGATGCCGACCAGGAACCACTTCACGAATCGCCACCAGGACGACGGCGGCAGATAGATCGCCAGGCCGATGCACGAGGCCACGCCGAGAAGCGGCAACAGGTAGGGGCCGCCGGGCACGCGGAACGAGCGCGGACGATCGGGGTCCTTGATGCGCAGGATCATGATGCCGAAGCAGACCAGGATGAAGGCGAAGAGCGTTCCGATGTTGGTCAGATCGACCATGGCATCGAGCGAGGTGAACATGGCCGTGACGCCGACTCCGACTCCGGTGATGATCGTGCCGACGTGCGGCGTCTTGAACTTCGGATGGACCTTGGCGAAGAACGGCGGAAGCAGACCGTCGCGCGACATGGCGAAGAAGATGCGCGGCTGGCCGAGCTGGAAGACGAGCAGCACGGCGGTGTGCGCCACGACCGAGCCGAAGGCCACCACGCCCACCATCCAGTTGGGCATGGTGGCGTACTTCATGGCCATCGTCAGAGGCTCGGCCTGTTCGCTGGAAAGCTTCTTGACCAGATCAGCGTACGGGATCATCCCGGTGAAAACCGCCGCGATGATGGCGTAAATGATCGTGCAGACCACCAGCGATCCGATGATGCCGATGGGCATGTCCCTCTTCGGATTCTTTGCCTCCTCAGCAGTCGTCGAGACGGCGTCGAATCCGATGTAGGCGAAAAAAACGATGGCGGCGCCGGTGATCACGCCGTGGATGCCGTTCGGGGCGAAGGGATGCCAGTGCGCCGGCTTCACGAACTTGAAGCTGACCAGGACAAAAAATCCGAGGACCACCAGCTTGATGGCCACCATCCCGAAGTTGAAGCGGGCCGACTCTTTGATACCCCACACCAGCACCACGGTGATCGCCGCGACGATGACGCCGGCCAGGATGTTGAAGACGATCGGGATCCCGAGGATGTGCGGCGCGGCCGCCACGAGCTGCGGCATCTTCGCCGCGGCGGTGGTGTAGTCGATGGTCATCCACGGAGGGAGCTTGATGCCGAAGCCCTCCAGGAGTGTGTTCATGTAGTTGGCCCAGGAGATGGCCACGGCAACGTTGCCGATGGCGTATTCGATGATCAGATCCCAGCCGATGATCCAGGCGATCAACTCGCCGAGCGTGGCGTAGGAGTAGGTGTAGGCGCTACCGGCCACCGGCACCATCGAGGCGAATTCGGCATAGCAGAGCGCCGAGAATCCGCAGACGACCGCGGTGAGGACAAACGAGAGGATGAGGGCCGGACCAGCGCCGGGCCGGTGCGCATCGCCTGCGGCGGCCGTGCCGATGGTGGCGAAGATGCCGGCGCCGATGATGGCACCGATGCCGAGAGCGATGAGGTTCCATGGCCCCAGCGTTTTCTTGAGCTGGTGCCCTTCTTCTTTCGTTCCGGCAATGAGGTCGTCGAGCGACTTGGTGGCGAACAACCGGCTCATCAATGACATGTGCCGCGAATCATGAGGTGCGCTCGCCGAAGGGTCAAGAGTCGCGGCGTATGATGCCCGGCGATGCGGATGGTCACGGCACTCCTGGCAGCTGCCGCGCTGACATGCGCGTCGCACCCGCCGTCGCCGACCTGCATCGATCTTTCCGGCACCTACAAACTATCCGGCCAGCCCATGCGCAAGGGCACGGGATCGACCGCATTCGTTTTCAGCGAAGGCGCGGTGCTGAACCGGATCGAGACGCTGACCATCACCCAGCCGGGTTGCCGGATCGAGATCCACGCCACGGGCGACGGCGGCAGAATTCACGAGGCCGTCCTCCAGAACGATCTCTCCTGGACCGAGGACGGCGTCTCCACGTCGTGGGCGCCGCAGAAGATGGGTTCCGCCATCCTCGCTGGCGCTTCCAGCCGCACGCGCACGCTGACGCTCCAACTCTCGCCCGAGCGCGACATGCTCACGATCTCCTCCGAGTTCGACGAGCGCGGCCTGGCGCTGCTGTTCATGCCCTTCCACGACCATGGCGCGGCCACGTGCGTCATGAAGCGCGTGAAGCTCTGAGCCGTTACAATTGCCGTTTTTCACATTCCCAGGAGGCACTTCATGTCCGCAATCGAAACCACCCGTTACCCTGACATTCGCAACTACATCGGCGGCGCGTTCGTCGAGCATGACGCAGGGCGCTATCTCGACGTCTTCAATCCCGCCGAGGGGAACGTGATCTCGCGCGTGCCGTTGTCGGCGAGTGCCGACGTCGATCGCGCAGTGCAGGCGGCCAAGGCAGCCTTTCCGGGCTGGTCGGCGACGCCGATCAAAGAGCGGGTGCAGGTGTTCTATCGCTTCAAGGCGCTGCTGGAGCGGGACATCGACTCGCTGGCGAAGCTGGTCACCGAGGAGAACGGCAAGATCGATAGCGAGGCTCGCGCAGAGGTGCTGAAGTCGGCCGAGCTCTGCGAGTTCGCCTGCTCGCTGCCACAGATTACGGCGGGCGAGGTGCTGGAGGTTTCGCGCGGCGTCGAATGCCGTGTGGAGCATTTCCCGGTCGGGATCGTGGCTTCGATCACGCCGTTCAATTTCCCCAACATGGTTCCCAACTGGACGATCCCGAATGCGATCGGCCTGGGTAATTGCATGATTCTGAAGCCGAGCGAGATGGTGCCGCTGTCAGCGGGCCGCATCGCCGAGCTGCTGCGCGAAGCCGGGTTGCCGGACGGCGTTCTCAACATCGTCCATGGCGGACAGGAGACGGTCGAGGCGATCTGCGACCATCCCGGGATTGAGGGCATCAGCTTCGTCGGGTCGACGAAGGTGGCCAAGATCGTCTATCGCCGCGGTACATCCAATTTCAAGCGCGTGCTGGCACTGGGCGGAGCGAAGAATCACCTCATCGTGATGCCGGACGCCGAGCCGGAGATGACGTCGTCGAACGTGGTCGCTTCGATGTCCGGCTGCGCGGGCCAGCGCTGCATGGCCGCCTCGGTGATGATGGCCGTGGGCAACAGCGATCACATCATCGAGCGGATGGTTTCGATCGTGAAGTCGATGGTCCCGGGAACGCACATCGGCCCAGTGATTTCGGCCGAGGCGAAGGCGCGGATCGAAAGCTACATCACCGAGGCTGAGAAGATGGGAGCGACGATCCTGGTCGATGGCCGCGGCTACAAGGTGAAGGGGAAAGAAAACGGCTACTACGTCGGCCCGACGCTGATCGATCACGTCACGCCGGACATGCGCATCGCCCAGGAAGAGGTCTTCGGGCCGGTGATGGTGATCATCCGGGCAAAGAATGTGGAGGACGCGGTCGGCGTGCAGCAGAAGTCGCGCTACGGCAATGCCGCCAGCATCTTCACCGAGAGCGGCGGCGTGGCCCGCTACGTGATGGAAAACGCCAGCGCCGGGATGGTGGGCGTGAACGTCGGCGTGCCGGTACCGCGCGAGCCGTTCAGCTTCGGCGGCTGGAACGAGTCGAAGTTCGGCGTCGGCGACATCACCGGCCGCGGCTCGATCGAGTTCTGGACGAAGTCGAAGAAGATGACCACCAAGTGGAACAAGGAAGCCGGCGTCAACTGGATGTCATAGCCGGCACGGCCGGCGGCGTTGGTTGCCCCAGGCTCCGCCAACAGTTGCGTACAATCCCTAAAGTTCCGGGATTTCCAAAAGACACCGGAAACCGGCCGGTGACATAATCATCCACCTTCGATGAGCGACAAGAAGACGTGGGGATCGACCGTGATGGGCTGGTTCGTGGTTCAGGACCAGACTTCGGACGCCGGCGAATCGGAAGATGTTGTCGCCGGTGATGTCCCTTCCTCGACCGAGCAGCCGGACCTGCCCGTGTTCAACACGCCACCTCCCGCCGCGCCGGGAGGGAAGGTCGATTTCGATCAGGTGTTCGAAGCGGCCGGCATCGACGATGAAGAGCGACAGCGCGTTTCACGGACGCTGGAGCTACTGACCTCGCTTCCTCCGGGAACGGAAGACGCGGTCAAGAAGCAGATCGTGATGGCGTCGCTGCGGGCGTTCGGGGTGCCGATCGAGAAGATCATCGAGGCCGGCGCACAGGAGTTGCAAGCTCTCGAGGCCTACATTCGAGCCGGCGCCGCGGACACGGAGAAGGTCACCGCGGAAGCGGATCAACGCATCAAACAATACGAAGAGGAAATCGTAAAACTGAAGACCGTGATGCAGGAACGCGTGTCCGAACAGCAGGGCGTCATCGGTTCCTGCAACGAGAAGAAGCTCGAGGTGCAGAAGGTGCTCGAATTCTTCGGGCAGGAAGCCGTGGCGCGCGTCGTTCGTGACTCGCCGAAGCTGCACGAACCGGTACAGAAGAACTGAGGGATATATGGGATTTTTTTCCAGGCTGGGAAATCTGTGGAAGGGCTTTCTCTCGATTTGGATCTCGGACATCGAACAGGATCACCCCGAGATCGCGTATGAAAACGCGATCAATTCGATGATCGAGAAGTACGCGAAGCTCAAGAGCGCCACGGCGGCGATCATCCGGCGTCGCGAGGAGCTCGACGATCGCTTCAAGAAGGCGAACGCCGAGCTGGCGCAGACCGAGGCCGAGCTCAACACCGCGGTGGAAACGAATCAGGACGATCTGGCGGTGGTGCTGATCCAGAAGAAGAATCAGCTCACGGCGGACATCGCGGAGATGCAGGCCGATCTGGAGACGGCGCGCTCCGATGCGCAATCGGCGAAGACGTCGCTCCTCAGCGTGCAGACGGAGATCAAGAAGCTGCAGGCCGAGCGCGAAACGATGCTGGCCAAGATGCAGTCGGCGCAGGCGCGCATCAAGATTCAGGAGCAGCTCGACGGGCTCTCGGTCGACGACGAAGTGCGCGCGCTGGACAATGTCCGCACCCACATCAAGAACACCATCGCCGAAGCGAACCTCGGCAAGGAGCTGTCCGACTCATCGCTCGACTCGCGCCTGGCCGGCCTCCGCTCTCAGGTCGGAGACGTTCAGGCCAAGCAGGAACTGGCGGCCATCAAGGCTCGCAAGGCAGCGCAGCAGCAAGGCCAGAAAACGATGTAGTTGCTTCGCTATGAGCGACCGGAGGTTTTCATGAAACTCACTCCCTTTGCCAAATTTTTCGTCACCGTCGTCATCCTCGCCGTCGTCGGCTACGCGGCCTATCACTACAAGGGGCGCGACATCCGCAAGTGGGCTACCGGCAGCGACAAAGGCACGACGACCACCGGCACGGGCCAGGTCGGCAGCAACGACTTCGACGCCCTCAAGAACGCGCCCGCCGACCCGTCGCGCGACGCCGCCGTCACCGGCGTGGCCGCGGTCAGCGTCAACGGCGGCAAGCTGAACCGGCCGCTGGTGGTGGCGATCAACACATGGGCCGGTCATTCGCCCGGGATCGTCTTCAACAACGGAATGGAGCCGAGCGACTCCTCGAACTATCGCCGCAAGTACGGCATGGACGTGAAGTTCGTGCTGATCGAGGATCCGGCGGCGAAGCTGGCCGCATTCCGCAAGGGCGCCGTCGACATCATGTGGAACACGGTCGACAACTGGGCGCGCGAAGCGTCGATCCTGGCCGAAAACAATCAGCAGGCCAAGTCGGTGATGATGCAGGACTGGTCGCGCGGCGGCGACGGCATCGTCTCGCTGGCGTCGATCAACTCCATCGAGCAGCTCAAAGGGCATCGCATCGCCTGCACGCAGTTCACGCCGTCGCACTTCCTGCTGCTCTATCTGCTGTCGCAGTCGGGACTCTCCGCCGAGGACCGCGCTGCCGTGGAGAAGGGCATCATTTTCACGCAGGACGCGCCGGCCGCGGCGGCGATGTTCAAAGCGAAACAGGTTGACGCCGCCGTGACGTGGGAGCCCGATCTTTCGGGCGCTGTGACCGCGCGCGGCGACGAAGCGCACGTTCTCGTCTCCACGACCGCGGCCACGAACATCATCGCCGACACACTCTGCGCGCGGCAGGATCTGATCGATCGCGCGCCGGAGACGGTTCGCGACTTCATCCACGGCTGGTTCGACGGCATCGAGATGATGAAGAGCGATCCCGCCAATTCCTACGCCGTCGTGGGCAAGGCCCTCAAGCTCGATACCGACACGGTCTCCGGGATGCTCTCCGGTCTCAAGCTCACGCCGTATGCGGACAACGCGCAGTTCTACGGCCTCTCCGGCGGCAAGGCTCACTACGAGACGCTGTTCGACACCGCCTTCGTGATCTGGCGAAAGAAGGGGCTGGTCACGCGGGCGGTGGAGGCGAAGGATTGGGCCGACTCGCGCTTCCTCAGCGCGCTGGCTGCGAACTACGGTACGCAGAAGGTGGAGGAACCGAAGCTGGCGGCTAAGGCGCCGTCGAAGAACGATCGGGCCATCATCAACAAGCAGATCGAGATTCACTTCACGCCCGGCTCCGACGAGATCATGCCGGGATCGTTCTTCGTCCTCGATTCGCTCGGCGACTCGATGACGTCGTTCGGCAACACCTATCTGCGCGTCGAAGGAAACACGGACGCGACCGGCTCGCCGACCAAGAACATGACGCTCTCCGAACGCCGCGCGCTGGCGGTGAAGAATTACGTCGTCAAGACGTTCCCGAATATCGACCCCAATCGCTTCCAGACCATCGGCCGCGGCTCGACCAATCCGGTCGCGGATAATCAGACCGAGGCCGGGCGGCAGTTGAATCGACGGACGGAGATCAAGGTCGTTCTCTCGACGCAGTGATGGCCGCGCACCGCAGGAACTCGATCTGGGCGATCCGTCAGCCGTTGCCGCGAGGCACGGCAATGGTTCTCGCCTTCGTGATGCCGATCGTCGTGCTCGGAGCGTGGTGCATCGTCAGCTACGGCCACTTTGCGCCGAACGATTTCCTGCCGTCGCCGACGGAAGTGATCCGCGGCACGCTGCAGCTTTTCATCCAATACGATCTGGTCGAC
>Ga0207689_10006494_pt1 | contig 10332 bp, 8 predicted proteins | sample KBSMisM52_FD_184312 | JGI IMG/M metagenome (GOLD analysis project Ga0207689, IMG submission 184312) | Miscanthus rhizosphere microbial communities from Kellogg Biological Station, Michigan, USA - KBS Miscanthus M5-2 (SPAdes) (version 2) | ecosystem: Host-associated > Plants > Roots > Rhizosphere... | reverse complement strand
ATTGCTAAGCAATCGTTTGGGAACTGAAGTGTGGGTGAAGCACGAAAATCACACACCCATAGGAGCCTTCAAAGCCCGTACCGCCATCGTCTACGCGGCGGAACTTTTCAAAAATGGGAATCACATTAAAGGGCTGATCGCCGCCACCCGAGGCAATCATGGCCAGTCGGTCGCTCTCGCGGCAAAAAGATTCAAGGTTCCCTGCACCATCGTGGTGCCTTACGGAAACAGCAAATCCAAAAATGCGGCCATGCAGGCGCAAGGTGCAAACCTGATCGAATTTGGCAATGACTTCCAGGAGGCGAGAGAACACACAGACCAGCTTGCGGCACAGCAGCAATTCCACATCGTTCCCGCCTACCACTACAACATCGTGAAAGGCGTGGCGACGTACTGGCTCGAGTTCTTCTCCGCGGTTCCAAACTTGGACATAATCTATGTCCCGGTAGGACAGGGCTCCGGCATCAGTTCCGCAGTCGCAGTCCGCAAAGGGCTGAACTTAAAAACTAAAATTATCGGGGTAGTCTCGGAAGGGGCCCCGGCCTACGCCCTGTCGTTCGAAGCCAGACGTAAAATCGACGCTCCCGTCACTACGCAAATCGCCGATGGCATGGCCTGCCGTGTCCCGGACGATGATCCACTGGAAATCATGCTGAGCGACGTGGACCACATAGTCAGAGTCAGCGATGACGACGTCCGCCAGGCAATGAAAATCTATTTCACCGACACTCATAATGTGGTCGAAGGCGCAGGAGCCGCAGCGCTGGCGGCCGCATTGAAAGAGAAATCATCGCTCGCAGGAAAGCGTATAGGCTTGGTAGCAAGCGGAGGCAATGTAGATCACGAAACTTTCGCCAAAGTGTTGCTATCCTAAATCATTTCTGAGCTGGTGTTGCGACCAGCATAAACGTGGCCGTCCACTTGCCGGTCCAGTTGTGCCCGTCACCGGAAAAGTAATCCACATCCCCTTGAATTCGATTGCCATCTAGTTTTCCCGTGTATGCGGCCAGAACCGCGGTCCCATGCTGACTGATTCCAGTGATGCTCACGCCGTGAGCATCAAATCTTTCAATGGTCATCAGATTTCCCCCAAACACCGCACTGTTTGGGTCCCATGACCAGGTAAAACAATCCTGTTTCGCATTGCGATCGTCATCATTGGTTTGGCACACATTCATGGTCACGGGAATGCGCGATGAAATTTGACTGAAATCCGCAGCCTCATTCACGACCAGAGCAACCCACTTCCCATCCAGTTTCACCACCTTTCCGCTCACGCTAGTGCTGCTGACTGCCGAACCTTGTACGCGATTTCCCGCCAACCGCCCTGAAAAAATCGCCGATTTATCCATATCCTTGTAGCTGATGACAATCTCCACCGCGTCATGCTGTTCGACCGTGATGGACGCCTCCTCTCCAGCCAAACTGGCTTTCGAGGTGTTTCCCAAAACGTAGGCTTGTTCTCCGCTCCTTAATAAAGGAAAGCATCCCAAGACGCCAGCGGTATCGCAGGAGTACAAGACCTTTGGGATGCGGGCAGATTTACTTTGGGCAAAGCACGCCGTGAAAGAAGAAACCAGGAAAAAGGAGATGAAATACAGCCCGAGCCACATCTTAGTCAGTGGCAATTCAGCATGTCCCCCAATAACACCATCCTAACCCGCTTTACGGAAAGTTAGATTGATGCGGTACCCACCTAATAAAGGATGCTGCCCCGGCTTCAAAGCCAGCACCCCGTGATATCGCAACCGCGCCGGGCCGCCCCAAACCACCACGTCGCCATGAACCACGCGCACACGCTTGGTTTTATCCGTTCGCTTCAGCCCGCCAAAAAGAAATGTCGCCGGGACTCCCAGGGACACCGAAACAATCGGTGCGCTGTAGTCGTTTTCGTCTTTGTCCTGATGCAAGGAAAGCCGCGCACCCGGCTCATAACGATTGATTAGACATGCATCTGGGGTGAAATCCTCAAACTTAACTTCAACTGCAGCATCTTTGGCTAGTTGCAAAAATGATGTGGGCATGGCTGGCCACGGTCGGCCATTTTCCGGGTCGACAGCGTCGTAGCGATAACCGGTTCGGTCAGAGATCCATCCCAGAGAACCGCAGTTGGTCATGGCCACCGACATGCGAAATCCGCCCGGAGTGATCATGTGCCGGAAGGGAGACTTGGACGTCACCTCACCTATCGCACAAACCAGTGCCACCTCGTTCGATAGCGCAAATCCACGTAGCAGAAACGCACCCGGAGCAATGGCCTCTATCCGTGGTTCCACGCTCTCAAACAGATTCAGCGCGACTGACGCCTCACTTCGCATCATGAAAAATGATACCTAAAGTATGCCGATGTCCCGAACGCAAACGGCTGACCCCATGCCGCATATTTACACGATAAGTTCCACGCTTCCCTTGTACTGGACGATGATGGACTGCGAAGGCCACACCGTCACCCTGACGCAGCGGGACCACCTCTGGCCGTGACTGCATGCGCGGACGCTGCTCAGTTAGCACAAATTCTCCTCCCCTAAAATGCGACCCTGGTTCTGATAGCAAAATTGCGACTTGTATCGGGAAAACATGCTCTCCATATAGATCCTGGTGAAGGCAGTTGTAATCACCTTCCCCGTATTGCAGTAGCAGGGGTGTCGGCTTACATTGTCCATCAGCATGGCAACGTTGGATGAAATCATCATGCTTCACTGGATAGTGAATATCAATGTTCATTGTCTGGTTCCAACGATTTGCAATGGGCGCAAGCTTCGGATAAAGCTCGGTGCGAAGTTCGCTCACGATGTCCGGTAATGGATAATCGAAATACCTGTATTTGCCCCGCCCAAAGCCATGACGCGCCATAACCACTTCGCTCCGAAATACATCATCCATATCCTTGCGATAAAGATCGGACAAATCGCGGCACTCAACCGGAGTCAGAATATGTTCCAGTACGGCATTTCCCCGATCATCCAGTTCTCGCGAAATATGTTCCCAATCCAGCTGTTTGATCCGCGCAGCCACATCATCGGTTGACATCACGGATTTCACTAAAACGCTCATAGGCCCCTTTCTCAAACCCATCAAAACACACCCTGCCTCCTTATAGAACTCCGATTCTTGCTATTGAATTCAACTCTGTGTCCCCAGCGACACACACGTATTGCATCTGACACACCCAAATCATCCATCTTGGCGTAAATCCTTTATCTCGAATCGATAGCCAGCGGCCCCCATCCTGCATATGCAATCGGTGGACAAAACGTTCCACCCAAGGAGGCGCCATTTGTTCCGTCGAATTGCAGCCATCATTTTCATCTTTATCTGCACCAGCATTGCCTGGATGATTCTTGGAGGCACCCTTTCTTCCCGTACGAGCAACAGCACGAACGAACTTTCAGGACACGTTCTCTCCACATGGGGGACGGCCCAGGAGCAAACACCGCCAACCGCCACCTACACAAAGACCGAGTTGGCTAAAGTGACATATCAGGAGCATGGCAAGACTCTTAGCCGCGTTGACAAACAGGAACACGAAATTCCGTTGTCGTTGAATAGCACACACGTCAACGTGGATCTCCATCTAGATCACCGCCAGAAAGGTTTGCTCTGGTACAGCACCTACGTGGTGGATTTCGCTGGAGATTACAGTTTTAGCAATCCCACCGAACAAGCAGCGCCTTTCCGGTTTCAAATGCCGTTTCCCGCGCAAGCAGCGGTTTACGACGGACTCACCATCTCGGTCAACGGACAAAAGCTGCCGATTACCATTAATGACCGCGCAGCTTGCGTAGAAATTACCTTAAATCCAAAAGATAGTGCGTTACTACACGTCGCCTACCGGTCCCAGGGCCTCAACACCTGGCGTTACAAACTTGCTGATGGCGTTGCCCAGGTGCACAATTTCGCCCTTGTCATGCATACCAACTTCAAAGATATTGATTTCGCTGACGACACGCTTTCTCCCACGTCAAAACAATTGGGCGATGGCGGCTGGGCACTTACCTGGAGATATTCAGACTTGGTTTCCGGCTTTCAGATTGGCATGACTATGCCGGATAAGTTGCAACCCGGCCCGCTGGCCGGAGAAATCAGCTTCTTTGCTCCCGTCTCCCTGTTCTTCTTCTTTTTTCTGATGTTCATCATTACCACCATGCGCAACATTGATCTCCATCCCATGAACTACTTCTTCCTGGCCACGGCATTCTTTGCATTCCACCTGCTACTGGCCTACCTGGTGGACCACATTTCCATTCACGCATCCATGGTGATGGCATCGGTGGTTTCAGTTGCGCTGGTTATCAGTTATCTCAGGCTGGTAGTCGGTATCCGTTTTGCCGCACTTGAGGCTGGCACTGCGCAACTCATCTACCTCGTCCTTTTCTCCTATGCATTTTTCTGGAAAGGCTTTACCGGACTCGCCATCACGATCATTTCGATCATCACTCTGTTCGCGGTCATGCAGGCGACGGGCAGAATCAAATGGTCGGAAAAGTTCGTGTCGCGTCCGATAAACGCCTTACCCAATCTGGGTTAAGAACGTCAGGGTGAATCAAGACCGTACAAGTTGGGGGAAGCATATTTACATGCTTCCCCTGATTGGCTCTAGATGAGGCGAACAGTAGGCTGAAGCCGGAAGTGGACGCCACACACCCCGTCCAGTTCCGAAGAATACTGGCGGTCCGTCCCTAACGGGAGTGACTGCGCACGGTGGCCCTTATCCGGCCTTCGCAGTTTGACGGATTTGGAAGCCATCCCCGACCGCCAGTAGCACTTCTTCAATTGGAACTTCTCCCGTACATTTTCATGACATCTTCCTTTGTCGCGCGGTAACACGCGAGGGCCGCCAAATTGCCTTGCGCAGGCCCCAATCCATTCGCCCGTTTCAACGTCCCTAACCTCTCCAACATTCATCATATGAAATCTATTTCGAAAGCAACTATCAGGGAGAACCACAGTGAAAGTATTGCGTCTCTCTCTATTGCCAACCGGGATGGGGATCCAAAGACTGTAAAGACCTCGATAACGTTGAATGACCATGACAGTGGCCGCAGGGCGACGACCGACGAACCGCTTGTATAGGAACAAAGCCTCCGTGAAACGGGCCCGACTAAAGGCATTTTCCTTCAATCATTCGGTGGATTGGCGACAGAAAACGGTGGGAAATATTAAAGGCTGTGACATTGGTTATGCTCTAGCTGCCTGCTCCCGAAAGAGCCTACAGCGTGGATGCATGCACCGTCACAGCCTTTTGATGTGATCACTGCTTTCGCAGTTCCAGATTCCAACTTCCCCTTGCGGGGCCGTCTGTTTTCGGATGTTCAACAGGTTACCCTGCTGCTCAAATCACTCGGCCTATTTCAGCTTGGCGAAATTTTATTTAAGCCAAACTTTTTTAGCCGTCGACGCGCGATAAAATAAATACTTTGGCAATCGATGTCAACGCCGCTTTTCGGTGCAAAACTTGGAATTTCAGGGTGCAGTAGACCGCTGCACAATCGCTTGGAATCATTGATGCTTAATGGATGCTCCGTTAAATAGAGACTTGTTTTGCACAGGATTGTGCACAGCCTGCTGCTCAAAATGGTGAATGGGAGGCAACCAATTTTGCGTCCTGACCTTAATTCAAGCCTCCTCCCTCGTAAAGACATGCGTGCTTTGGTGGCTTACGTCGATGGTGGATCAGACGGAAATCCCGGACCTTCGGGTATCGGAGTCGTTATCGAAGGCGCGGCCGCGGGAACGATCCGCATCTCCAGACCCATCGGTCGTCAAGACAGCAATGTTGCTGAATATGTTGCGTTAATGGAAGCATTGCAATATGCGATTTCAGTCAAGGCAAAACAACTGCACATCTACTCAGACTCGGAAGTGGTTGTGAAGCAGATGATTGGGGAATACAAGTGTTGTAGTCCTAAGCTCTATTCCCTTAACTGGACCTGTAAAAGCTGGCGCGATCGCTCAGCTTTTCCTTGTCGTATATCGCGCGGAAACAAAATGCCGAGGCCAATGCGCTCGCTCATCTAGCAATTACAAGAATAAAGGACAACGCAGCTACATTTCTTGGGGGCGAGCACTCGAGAACGGCAAGCCGCCAGAAACATCAGTAGTCTTATCGCAACGTTTGAATGGCTGTTCACTGTCAAGCCGCCAGGGATCGGCTCTCTGCCATCACTGACTAGCTCGATGCGAATATTTCCTTTGTCTCAGCAACTCACCTAGAAAAATCTCGCGACAAGTAGCTAGCCCGATCTTAGCGCTCACTCCTCGAAGCGAAGTCGACCCGTTTGTGGTCAGAAGATTATGGGCTGGACAGTCAATTGGCGAGGCGGGGTGGGAACACGGCCAGTTGCAGTGAAGATCAGAGAAGTCTCTCTTGCTAGAATATGGAAAGAGCCATGGGCAAACTAGGTACTGTCGTATTTGCCTCTGTGCTGGCTTCCGCCTGCCTTGCCCAGACTTCAATGGAGCCAGCATTGCCACGGTTTGAAGGCATCACAAAGGAAGCTGGCATCACGGTTCCCCACCTTTCCAGCCCTGAAAAACGCTACATAATCGAGTCCATGAGTGGTGGAGTCGGGTTCCTCGACTGTGACAGCGATGGCAAACTCGACATTGTCACCGTGAACGGTTCTTCGGTGGATCGGTATCGCCGAGGTGGCGATTTGATGATCGCACTCTACCGTCAAAATGCCGGGCTGAAGTTTACCGATATTACTAGCAGCTCAGGCATCGGCCGCAAGGGCTGGGGCATGGGCGTGGCCGTGGCCGATTACGACAATGATGGAGCGAACGATCTTTACGTAACTGGATACGGCGGCAATGTGTTGTACCGCGGGATGGCCGACTGCAAGTTCGAGGACGTTACCGAAAAAGCCGGCGTGCGAATTGGCGGTTTCAGCACCGGTGCAGCATGGACGGACTATGACCGTGATGGTCAGGTTGATCTTTTCGTGCCGCGGTATGTGGTGGTCGACATCAACAAGCTCCCGGAGTTTGGCAGCAACGAAAAGACGTGTCGATTCCGCGGAATCCCGGTGCAATGCGGTCCGTGGGGACTCCCCGGGGAATCTGATTTCCTGTTCCGCAATCGCGGCGACGGAACCTTCGAAGATGTTTCCAAGAAAGCCGGAGTAGACGACCCGAATCATTATTATGGAATGCAGGGCATCTGGGCCGACTACGATAATGACGGCTGGCCAGACCTGTATGTCGCCAACGATGCAGGCCCCAATTACCTGTACCACAACCAACATGACGGTACGTTTAAGGAGATGGGATTGTTGTCGGGCGCAGCCCTCAGCGGTGACGGACAGGAACAAGGCTCCATGGGGGTAGACTTTGGCGACTTCGACCATGACGGTTGGCTCGACATATTCGTGACTAATTTCACCGACCAGGCCTCCACGTTGTACTGGAACCAAGGCGCGCAGGGATTCAGCGACGTGAGCTGGAATACCCGCGTGGCCAAAACGACTTATCCCCTGGTGGGATGGGGCACGGGATTTGTGGACATCGATAACGACGGCTGGGAGGATTTGTTTGTCGCCAACGGTCATGTGTATCCACAGATGGACCAAGTAAAGGGCGACGCGCCATATCGGCAACCGCTTGTCATTTTTCAGAACAGCCGTGACCGCACCTTCAAAGATGTGACCGCTGCCTCCGGACTGAACACATTCCCTCCAGAGTCGCGCCGTGGTGCGGCATTCGGTGACGTGAACAACGACGGTAAGATTGATGTCTTGATCCTGAACGTCGGTGGACCTCCCACGTTACTGCTCAACCGCACGGAAGCTGCCAACCGTGCGGCGTTATTTCGGCTTATCGGAACCACCAGCAATAAGGCAGCGATCGGCGCGAGAGTGACCGTGACTGCGGAGAACCTTGTGCAGTTCGATGAGTTGCGTGGTGGCGCCAGCTATCTTTCCCAGAACGATATGCGTTTGCACTTCGGCCTTGCTCGGCAAACAATAATGAAAACGGTAGAGGTTTCATGGCCGAGCGGAAAGAAAGAGGTTTACCAGAATCTTAAAGCCGATCATATTTACACGATCGTCGAGGGCAAGGGTATCAAGCAGCAGGTGTTGTTTGAAGCGCAAGGTAAAAACGAAGCTACTGCGGTTGGGAAAAAATAAAATAGATTTCAGGATCGCAGGGTTCAGCGTGAGTTCGGAGCGTCACGTCCTCGGTGTCGATTCTTGAGTTCCTGGTAAAGCTTGATCTCACGCTCGGCGTCCTCAGTTCGCGAGTCACGACGATAGGCCATCGCTAGTTGATAATGAATGTAATCGCCGTCGGGCTTGAGCTTAGTCCCGGTTTCCAGATTGGAGATCGCAGTTTTCACGTCCCCCCGTTCGAGTTGCAGTTTACCCAGTTCGTAGTGTGCATCTGCGTGGTTAGGATCATGGCGAACAACTTCTTCCATCAGCACGCGGGCTTCGTCTTTTTGTTGTTGCTGGATTAACGCATACGCGAGGTGGTACTTGCTGGAGACGTCAATCGGATTGAGCTTGAGCGCTACACGCAGTTCCTGCTCCGCTTCCGCCGGACTGCCCCGACGGATCAAGGCCAAGCCAGTCAAATAGTGAAGTTGTGCTCGGTTAGGATCGAGTGTCAGGGCTTTCCGGTACTCCTCCAACGCTGTGCCGTGTTCACCTTGGTTCGCAAAGGCCTGGCCGAGCAGCATGTGAACGTCGGCGTCGTTGGGGTTCTGTTGTTCCAGTGATTTAAGGCGGCGCACACCTTCCGGATAGTCGCCGGTTTTCACCAAGCAAACGGCGTACGCGTACTGAAGCCCCGGATCGTTGTCCACTTCCCTTTCTATTGGCCGCAAAGTCTCAAGCGCGCTGGGATAATTTTGCAACATGAACAGGCTAAGGCCGAGTGCTGCCCTGATTCGCAAATCGTCGGGATGGGCTGCCAGCTGTCGTCTGAGCGGCTCGACCGCTTGATCGTAGTGGGCCGCGTAAAACGCCGCCATCCCCCAATTGCGAGAGAGTGTCTCAAGCGACGGGTTCCACTCCCCAGCCTTGCGAAAGTAATCGAGTGCGAGATTAAAGTCGTTCCGAGCAGCGAGGGCTACACCGAGATTGTTGTACGAGTCGCCGATTGCAGGCTTCAGCCAGCTCACGAACGGCTCCGCCTGCCTCCGCTCCTCCGGCGAGAAAGGGGACTTTTGGGTGTCAGCCTGGTCGGGAGAAAACCTTGAAGCCTGCACAAACAAATCGGTAGCGGCAGCTAGATCACCCGTGCTCAGGCGGAACCTGGCAACGGTGGACAGAGCGCCAGCGAGAAAAGCTCTGTACTCAGCTTCAGCATGTGCCTGATCGCCGCTCAGCTGATAGGACCGGGCCGCCTCATAGTGTTGTTGTAGGCGTTCTTGTGGAAAAGGCTCGTTCTTTGCTTTCACCGATGGCGCGGCATTGGTTTGTGCGCTGGCGTGAATCAGGAGCAGGAAGACGAGGCCCAAGGAAAAACACATCGACAAGAATCGGCGTGGTGCTCTTGAAAAGACATGTGGGAACAATCGTCTGCTCGAAGTCTCTATTACCAAATCCTAAACCTGGCCGATCCGGAAATAACCGGTGAGGCCTGACTCGGATCAAGCCTCACTCGGTCAATGAGTAGCACGCTCAGAACGTGATCTTCAAAGCGTATTGGATCTCGCGCGGACCTCGGGTTCTGGTGGATTGACCGAACTCAGAGTCTAATGTGCCGACAATGGTGTTCACAGGCTGACCCGCGCATGGTGCCGCTGCCGTACACGCGTCGATGCTGCCCGACCATATGTTGTTTAAGAATGTCGCATCCCCGGAATTGCCCAGGAACTGCACCTTGTTGAAGAGATTGAAGAACTCCATGCGGAATTGCATGCCGATCTTTTCCGTTAAGTTGAAGTTTTTGTACACCGAGAAATCAGTATTGGCGATTCCGGGTCCGAGGCAGTCACCCTTCGGCGCATTGCCGAATGTGCCCAACTGAATGCCATTGACAGTCCAGCGATTAGGATTCAACCACTGGTGCTTCAACAGCGAATTTTGGGCGCGACAAGGCTCCCCCGCTATGATGTTCGGGCGAACGTTGTCTTGATTGGCTCCAGTGCCGGGGAATCCGCCAGGCGCGCCTTCCGCGCTTCGAGAGGCGTAGACAGTTAACGACGTGCCCGTCGCATAACTGAGGATACCGGCCAACTCCCAGTTTCCGAATACACTGCGAACGAAGCCATTTTTTCCGGTCAGCTTCGGGGCCCGGTACACGATGTTACTGGTGAAATTATGGGGCCGGTTGATGTTGGTAGGACCGTAGTTCAAACGGGGATTGTTGGCATCCAGCAATAGA
>Ga0207689_10006492_pt1 | contig 10333 bp, 5 predicted proteins | sample KBSMisM52_FD_184312 | JGI IMG/M metagenome (GOLD analysis project Ga0207689, IMG submission 184312) | Miscanthus rhizosphere microbial communities from Kellogg Biological Station, Michigan, USA - KBS Miscanthus M5-2 (SPAdes) (version 2) | ecosystem: Host-associated > Plants > Roots > Rhizosphere... | reverse complement strand
TTGCAGCCGATGGCTGACTGGCAAACGATCGACCACTATCTTTGAAGAAGTTGCTGAAGAGTTTTTGCATGGAGCCCGCGGAGCGCGGCGATAGCATAAAGCCTGGGGTGGAGCGGAGCGGAACCCCAGGATCATTGGGGCACAAAAAAAGGAGCCCGCGGAGTGGGCGACAGCCGTTCAAAAAAATAAGTAGCTCAAAGGTTTTTGCGCTATCGCACGCTGCGCGCGCTCGGCCCTGTACCTTCGTCAACCTGGGGTTCCGCTGCGCTTCACCCCAGGCTTTATGCTTCTGCGCGGGTTTTGAAAAGGTGCCCCAGCGCCAACTTGATCCATAGTTTCCTAATGACTAGTCATGAACAATTCTAAACATAGCACTAAAAGGCCAGCTCGCTTGTGCCAGTGTCTGTTCCTCACCATTAGTGTGTTTGCGATCGTCCTGACGGCTACCGGGCTCGGTAGCGCCCAGACCGTTGATCTCAATCGTGTCGTTGCCGAACTCGAACCAGAGATTCAGCGCACACTGATCGCGGGGAATATTCCTTCAGCGTCGATCGCACTAATCGCCGGTGATCGAGTGATCTGGTCCGGCGGGTATGGTTACTCGAATCTGTGGGCGCGCACTCCCGCCACGCCGAACACGGTGTATCTGATCGGGTCCACGTTCAAGGCGATGTCGACCGTCGCCTTGCTCCAACAGATGGAACAGGGAAAATTTAAGCTTGATGATCGCGTTAATGACTACCTGACCGACTTCAAAATTCAGGGTGAAGATCCCAAACACCCGATTACCTTTCGCCACCTGCTGACTCACACGTCCGGTTTGCCTGGCGACTTCGGCCCATTTCCGGTTTGGGGCGATACGATGCCGCCGGCGCTCGACGAATATCTTCGAAAGTCACTAAAAGTCGACAAACCTCCGCTCACTTCTGTCGTCTACTCGAATATGGCCTACACGTTAATCGCTTACCTGGTGCAAAAATTTTCGGGCGTGCCCTACAAACAATACATTCAGGAACACATCTTCACTCCTTTAGAAATGACGAGTACGGCGTTTGAGCCGCGACCGGATATGGAAGAGCGTCTATCTATTCCTTACACAGTCGATGAAAAGACCGGTAGCCAGGTAGCTGCAGTGCGAGTTAGGGCCTCGGTCTGGCCGGCCGGTATTGTCTATGGCACGGTGCTCAATCAAGCCAACTGGTTAATCACCAACCTCAATGGCGGAATCTTCAAAGGGAAAAAGATCATTAGCGAGCAAAATCTGGAGCAGATGTCCACGCGCCAATACGACCAATTCAAGGGAGGGATAGAGGGCATTTGGGGAAACGAAACCGCCGGATTCGGGCTGACCTGGTGGACACAGGTGCGCGACGGCGACCGCTACATCGCTCACAGCGGCAGCGTTGCCGGTTATACGGCATTCCTGCTTGGCAATCGAGATCGCAAGTTAGGTTTCGCCATCCTCACCAATGGCAATCGCGCGCATCCGCATCTCTTCAAGCTGGCCGACCGAGCGATAGACCTACTTAAAAAGTACGGCAGCACAGAAAAGGCAGTCACACATCAATGAGAATCAATTTACGAAAGGTTCTGAGTCTTACCTTAATACTGACGCTGTGTCTCATCACAGTCGCTCAAACACGCCGCCGCCCCAGATCACAACCTCGGTCATTTGACGTGATCATTAAGGACGGCATCGTTTACGACGGCACCGGCCGCCCCCCGATACGAGCAGATATCGGCGTCACAGGCGATCGCATTGCGGCCGTAGGGAACTTGAGCGGAGCCACAGCCCCAAGAGTTGTCGATGCGAAAGGTCTGGCCGTTGCCCCGGGTTTTATCAATATGCTTTCGTGGTCCACCGAAAGCTTGCTGGTTGATGGCCGATCGCAGAGCGAGATCCGCCAGGGCGTAACCACCGAGATCATGGGCGAGGGCTGGTCCATGGGCCCCATGAGCGAATCGATGAAGCGCCAGGCCGTGAAAGAGCAAGGCGACATCAAATACCCCATCGAGTGGACAACGTTAGCTGAATACCTCAAGTACCTCGAACAACGCGGCGTCTCAGCTAATGTCGCCAGTTACATTGGTGCAGCGACTGTGCGCGTCTACGCCATCGGCGAGGAAGACAAACAACCGACGCCGGCACAGCTCGAGGTGATGCGTGCCCTCGTGCGCGACGAGATGGAACACGGCGCGCTGGGGATCGGCTCGTCGCTGATCTACGCCCCGGCATTTTACGCGAAAACCGATGAGCTGATTGAACTGTGCAAGGTCGCCGCACAATATCAAGGCAAGTACATCTCCCACATGCGAAGTGAAGGCAATCAACTGATTGAGGGCGTCGAAGAACTCTTGCGCATCAGCCGCGAGGCTCACATCCCGGCGGAGATTTATCACCTGAAAGCGGCGGGCCGGGAAAACTGGCCGAAGATGGATCGAGTCCTGCGAATGATTAGCCAGGCACGCCGTGAGGGGCTGAAGATCACGGCAGACATGTACACCTATCCCGCGGGTGGAACTGGGCTGACGGCTTGCCTGCCACCGTGGGTCCTGGACGGCGGTTATGAAGCGCTCTACAAGAGACTACAAGACTCGGGGACGCGGCGGAAGATAGCTCAAGAGGTGAAAACGCCCACGAACAAGTGGGAGAACCTGTATCTCGCAGCCGGATCGCCAGATCGCGTGCTCCTTGTTGGTTTCAAGTCGGCGAAGTTGAAACCGTTGACGGGGAAGACGCTCGCGGAGGTCGCCCGTGAGCGTGGTGCAGATCCGGTCGAGACGATCATGGACTTGATTCTCGAAGACCGCTCGCGTGTGGACACGATTTATTTCCTGATGTCGGAAGATAACATCAAGAAACAGTTGAAGTACCCCTGGATCTCGCTCGGCTCAGACGAAGCCTCACAAGCGCCGGAAGGGGTCTTCCTCAAAGCCAACGCACACCCGCGTGCCTACGGCAACTTCGCGCGTTTTCTGGGTCACTACGTGCGCGACGAGCACTTGATGTCTCTCGCCGAAGCGGTGCACAGACTGTCAGGTTTACCCGCTACCAATCTTAAACTGGATCACAGAGGGTTCATCAAAGAAGGGATGTTTGCCGACCTGGTCGTGTTCAACGCGCGGACGATCATTGACAAGGCCACCTTCGAGAAACCGCATCAATACGCGGTCGGTGTGCGTGACGTTTTCGTTAATGGCGTTCAGGTGCTGAAGGACGGCGAGCACACCGGAGCGAAACCCGGACGCGCTCTCTGGGGACCGGGTAAAATCAAATGAATCACTGCTGGAGAATATTGATGTTTGGCAGAATATTTCGTTGCGCGTGTCTGTCGCTAAAAGTGACAGCCATCATATTTCTTCTTCCGCTGCTGGTTCACGCTCAAACCGACCCGCCCGATCCGCCTGACGGTTTCAAAAAGATAGAACAGATGGTGCCGATGCGCGACGGCGTGAAACTGCACACCATAATCTACACGCCACAGTCGCACACCGGGCCATTGCCAATTCTCTTGAATCGCACACCCTATGGCATTGATGGAACCTATCGCGCCTTTCCGAGTGGCATTCTCAAGGAGTTGATTGAAGACGGGTACATCTTTGCTTTTCAGGACATTCGTGGTCGCTTCAAATCCGAAGGACAGTTCGTCATGCTGCGTCCTTTGCGTGATTCGCGAAATGCCAAAGCCATAGACGAAGGGACGGATACATACGACACGATCGACTGGATGCTTAAGAACGTGCCTAACAACAACGGGCGCGTGGGAATGTTCGGCACGTCCTATCCGGGCTGGCTGGTGGTGATGGCGGTGCTCGAACCGCATCCCGCGCTGAAGGCAGTGGTTGAAGAGGCGACTCCCGCCGATATGTTTCTAGGTGATGACTTTCATCATAACGGAGCGTTTCGGCTTAGCTATGGTTTCGAGTATTGCTACGCGCTCGAATCGTCAAATCTGACAACCAACTTCAAATTTGATCGATACGATACTTATCAATGGTATTTGCAACTCGGTTCACTTGCGAACGTTGACGCGAAATACTTTCACGGAAAGATACCGACGTGGAATAACTTTGTTTCTCATCCGAATTACGACGAGTTCTGGCAGCAGCAGGCGCTGGTGAATCAACTCAAGAAGGTCACGGTGCCCATCATGCACGTCGCCGGCTGGTGGGACCAGGAAGACTTTTATGGCCCAGTAAAGGCATATGAGGTTCTGGAGAAGACTGATACGAATCATGTCAATTACCTGGTGGCCGGCCCCTGGAACCACGGCGGATGGAACCGTCTCACCGGAGATAAATTGGGAAACATCGATTTTGGCAGCCCGGCGAGTCAATACTTTCGCGCTGAGGTTTTTCATCCGTGGTTTGCCTTCTATTTGAAGGACAAAGGCAAACTCAATCAACCCGAAGCGCTGACGTTTGAGACCGGCTCCAATCGCTGGGCCTCGTTCAATAGTTGGCCGCCACGCGCGAACGTTACTCAGCGCCAGCTTTACTTTCGTGAAAAAGGTGAGCTTTCACTCGAGCCGCCTTCATTACTACAGTCGCAGTTCGACAGCTACGTCTCCGATCCTGCGCATCCTGTACCGTACCGACAACGACCGGTTGAACCCACCTACAATCCGGCGGACCAGGGAGGCTCGCGCTGGTCCAGCTGGCTAGTTGAGGACCAGCGGTTTGTTCACAATCGCCCCGACGTGTTGACCTGGGAGACTGAACCTTTGAAAGAGGATACGGTCATCGCCGGTGACATCATGGCGCACCTCTTCGCTTCGACTTCGGGAACTGATAGCGACTGGATAGTAAAGCTGATCGATGTTTATCCGGAGAGTTATCCCAAAGATCCGACCATGGGGGGTTATCAACTTATGATCGCTGACGAGATTTTGCGCGGTCGCTTCCGCAATTCGTTCGTAAAGCCTGAGCCCATTCCCGCCAATCAGATCGTTGAATACACGATTGACCTTCATACAAATAATCACGCGTTCCTTCAAGGCCATCGCATCATGGTCCAGGTTCAGAGCACCTGGTTCCCGGTGTACGATCGCAATCCGCAGAAATTCGTCCCGAACATTTTCCTGGCACAGGAATCTGACTTTCAGCCGGCCACTCAGCGAGTCTTTCGCTCAGGCCGCAATGCCTCCTACATCGCTCTTCCGGTCAAGACAAAGTGAGGCGACGTTCGACTGCTCATTTAGGAGATGTAATCGTGAGAAGATTAATGGCTTTACTGCTTTGTGTCTTTGCTTTGACGTCGCTTGTGATTGGTCAGGTCCCCAGCAACCCGGCGTTCACGAAAAAAGAAGCTGCACCAGCTGCAAATACTCAGACACCACGCGAAGGCGTTCATGAGATGACCGCTGCTGATGTCGAAGTATTTCTGGATGGCATAGTTCCTTTGCAGCTCAGTCAGACCGACATTGCCGGGGCGACCGTTTCCATCGTAAAGGACGGGAAACTGCTTTTTGCTAAGGGTTATGGTTACGCTGACGTTCAGAAGAAACAGTTTGTGTCAGGGCCGGAAACCCTGTTTCGGCCTGGCTCGATTTCAAAACTTTTCACCTGGACCGCTATCATGCAATTGTTTGAACAAGGCAAGCTCGACTTGGACCGGGACGTAAACGACTATCTCGATTTCAAGATCCCTGAGGCGTTCGGAAAGCCGATCACGCTGAAGAACATCATGACTCACACGCCGGGATTCGAGGAGCAAATCAAGGACTTGTTCACGACGGCCGGCACTCCTAAGTTGGGTGAATATTTAAAAACTCACATTCCCGCTCGCATCTATCCGCCGGGCACAGTTCCCGCTTATTCTAATTACGCGACTGCGCTGGCCGGATACATTGTGGAGCGCGTATCAGGCCGTCTTTTTGAAGAATACATTGCCGAAAATATTTTCAAGCCGCTGAACATGACGCGCTCGACATTTGCCCAGCCGCTTCCGTCGAGCCTTGCTCCTTCGATATCTGGAGGTTACCAGCTGGGCTCAGATCCCGCACAAGCATTCGAAGTCATCAACCCTTTTCCAGCTGGAAGTCTTAGCAGCAGCGCCACTGACATGGCCCAATTCATGATGGCCCATTTACAGGACGGCCAGTTGGGAGGGGCCCACATTCTCAAACCGGAGACAGCGCGGTTGATGCACAGCCGGTTGTTTGCGCTTGATGACGCCGCGAACGCGATGTGCTATGGCTTTTATGAAGAATCCCGCAATGGGCATCGGATAATTGGACACGGCGGCGATACCATTTATTTCCACAGTGATCTACATCTGGTTTTAGATCAAAACGTAGGTTTTTTCGTTTCATATAACAGCGCCGGTAAGGAAACCGGCTTAGGATCGTTTCCCCGGACAATCCTTTGGGAGGCATTCCTCGATCGCTATTATCCGTATTCGGTGGCTGCTGCAACCTCGTCAAACTCAAACGACGCCGCCAAAGCGGTCGCCGGCACTTACACTTTGAGCCGCCGTAGCGAAACTTCTTTCCTGGCGACGGCATCTGTGCTTGGTCAGTTGACAGTATCGCCGGCCGAAAATGGTGATATCGAAGTGTCGCTGCTGACCGGCGCGAACGGTAAGCCCAAACGCTGGCAGGCTGCCGGTCCCATGACATTCGTCGAACGAGACGGTCAAGAAAAATTGATCTTTAAACCGGACCAGAGTGGGAACCTGCAAATGATCTTGCCGTTTCCATTCTTTGTCGGGCAACGAGTTGGCGCACTTCAGAACGGCAAGCTTCTTCTCACTGTTTTAGGTGTTTCGCTTGTTCTAATGCTTATCACGCTAATATTGTGGCCCATTGCCTGGTTCGTGAGAAGACATTTCGGACGAAAGTTAGAGTTGACACCTAAGGAAGGTTGGTTGCGGCTGGCAGTTCGAATTGTCTTTGTGTTGGATATTATTTTCGTCATTGCGCTGTTTAGCCTGGTGACTTATGGGCTTACGCATCTTGATCTCTTCAGCGATAAAGGCACCAAGTGGTTTTACCTGGTCCAGTTCATCGGTGTGCTGGGCGCCGCGGGCACAATCGTTGTGCTAATGAATGCCGTGCTGGCATGGATGAGCAAGCGAAAAACTATTTGGGGTAAATTACGGGCAACCGTAATGCTGCTCGCATGTCTTGGGATGTTATGGTTCTGCTTCGCTGGAAATCTTTTACATTTTACCTCGACGTATTAATAGGACCTGAGAGTTACTATGAGGCGACTATCATTAATAGGTCTGCTAGCTCCGGTGCTCCTGACGCCGGCGATCTGCATTGGCGTCAGAGGAAGCTATCAAGTCACGCCGGTGATGCTCGGCCTCCGGCAAGTCGCAAGCAAGCCCAAACCTCCAGCCGCTCCGGCCCGTTGGCGACCTTTGCTCGGCGAGTATGTTAGCGACAGCGAGGCTCCTCTGATTATTCTCGAAAGCAACGGAAAGCTCTGTATCCTATTCAATCGAACTGAACTGGCTCCATTACGGGAGCTCACCGCAAATTCGTTTGAGTTTGACCCTTCGACGAGTCGTAAAGGTGAGCGCGTTCTGTTTTCGCGCGATGGTCGAGGACGGGTAAGGGGAGTTGCGCTTGGTCAATCTTTATACAAACGTAAGCCTCTCGGTCCTGAGGAGGGCGCGAATCAACTCAAAGTGGAGCCGCTCCGCCCGGTACCGATCCTGATTAAAGAGGCCCTTACAGCCCAGCCTCCGGACGAAACCGGAGATTTTCTGCCTACGGATCTGGTCGAACTGAGGAAGCTTGATCCGACGATTAAGCTGGATATCCGCTACGCTACCAGCAACAATTTGTTCGGCACAGTTTTCTATTCCCAGGCGCGAGCTTTCATGCAGCGTCCGGCCGCAGAAGCTGTGGTTCGCGTCAATCGGAAACTTAAAGCGCTCGGTTATGGTCTGTTGATCCATGACGGGTACCGGCCCTGGTATGTGACTAAAGTGTTTTGGGACGCCACACCCCAAGACAAGAAACTCTTTGTTGCTGATCCGTCGAAGGGGTCGCGTCACAACCGCGGCTGTGCGGTTGACCTGTCGCTTTACGATCTTAAGACTGGCAAACCGATTGAAATGGTAAGCACTTATGATGAGACGACCGACCGCGCCTACCCAAACTATCCCGGCGGTAGTTCGCTGCAACGCTGGCATCGTGATCTCTTGCGTACTGCGATGGAGGCGGAAGGCTTCACGGTATACGAAGCCGAGTGGTGGCACTTTGATTACAAAGATTGGCAGAGGTACCACATCGGCAATGTGCGGTTCGAGAAGATCGGGCTTAAGAATCCGTAGCTTCCTGCTCCGGTACGAGAAGTTTGCTGCGAAAAACATGTATATCAGCCTGATCTCTGCGCCGTTATCCTGCGCTTTTGTTCTGACGATTCTCGGACAGCAAGTCACACCTTCGCCACATCCGCAGATCAGCACAACCGAACTATGTGTTAGGACCTCCACCTATTTTAGAATCAAGTGTTGGGTCAGTTTGATGTCCGATAAGCTTTAGCTTGTCGTGGTGTTACGACAAACTGAAGTTTGTCGGACATTTTCCTTGAACCTGACCCCACTAACTAGGTCTTCCGAATACCAGACCGTTCTGGTTTCACATTCCGCGCTGCAGTCGCTACCCGTCCGCAGTTGTCGCCACCAAGGATGAGACTTGCAATTGGCTTGGCGTATCACATGAGATTGCTGCTTCGTTTGTATCGGTTACTAAAGCCTTGACCTGAAACAAGCGGTGGTTGAGAATCTCTCCCTGCCGTACTCGAAGGGAGTTCTCGCGAAAGCGATTGACGCTGTTGAAAGGGGGTCGCGCTAGTTCGGGGACTCCTCTAATCATTTTCAGGATGGCAGAGATCGCGGGGAACTCAACACGAAAAATTCGCTACTGCTAACGATCCTCATTCTTACGCTGCTGGCCTTCGGTTCACCGACCGGCCTGGCGCAGATGCAGCCGCCAACGCAAGCACAGGAAGCTGCAGGTCTGCCGGATTTCTCTGGGTTCAATCTCATCGATGGCTTTGCGAGGCTGCCAGCAGAGCGAACGAGTCTGAGCACGCTCTGCGACGTCAGGCGAGTCTCAATCGACGAGATTACCGGCAATATCGAGGACGCGTTCACCCGTACAGACGAGTTGTCCGATCCGGCCGCTGCCGTGCGGCTCCACAATGTAAAGGGCGTGGTCTCCCTTTATAAAGGTGACGTCATCGCCGCTATTGCCGAATTCGAGCAGGGCCTCCGCATAGCGCATCTGCATTCGACCGAAGACCCCAAGTTTGCGAGAGCGGAAAAGATTAATCTTGCTGCGCTCGGGATCGCCCACCTGCGGCGCGGCGAGGTTGAGAACTGCGCGATTCAGCACAACGCTGACATGTGCATCTTTCCGCTGTCGCTTGCCGCACGGCATCAGCTGCGGGCTGGCTCAGAGCGAGCCATCGAGTATTTCGAGCGCTATCTCGAGCGCGAGCCGTCGAGCCTGGAGATACGTTGGCTCCTCAACGTTGCCTACCAGACCCTCGGCAAATATCCGGACGAGGTTCCTAAGGCTTACTTAATCCCGCCTTCGGCACTCGAGTCGAAAGAGGACATTGGCCGCTTCGTTGATCTTGCTCCGGCGCTCGGTCTCGACAAGGTAGGCGCCGCCGGTGGCTCAATCGTGGACGACTTCGACAACGACGGATTCCTCGACATTGTCGAGACAAGTTTCGATCCGTGTCAGCCGATGCGAATGTTCCACAACAATGGTAACGGTACTTTCTCGGACGTCTCTGAGCGGTCACACCTCGCCGCCCAACTCGGCGGAATCAATGACGTCCAGACCGACTTTAACAACGATGGCTGGCTCGACATCTATGTAATGCGCGGCGGATGGGAATGGCCCATGCGTAACTCGCTTTTGCGCAATAATGGCGACGGCACCTTCACTGACGTGACCCTTGAGAGCGGTCTTCTGAGCGTGGACTATCCTACGCATTCAGCCGCGTGGGCGGATTATGACAATGACGGCTGGGTCGATCTCTTCGTCGGACATGAGCACATGCCAAGCCAGCTTTTCCGCAACAAAGGTGACGGTACCTTTGAGGACGTGTCGGTAAAAGCAGGGGTTAACCGTGCCGCGTTCACGAAAGGCGTCGCTTGGGGAGATTATGATGGCGACGACTACCCGGACCTCTACGTCTCAAACTATGGCGAGGACAACTTCCTTTATCACAACCGGGGCGATGGATCGTTTGTGGAAGTGGCGACTCAGCTGGGCATCGAGAAGCCTACGTGGAGCTTCCCAACGTGGTTCTGGGATTACGACAATGACGGGCATCTCGATCTGTTCGTCGCCAGTTACTA
>Ga0207689_10006490_pt1 | contig 10334 bp, 10 predicted proteins | sample KBSMisM52_FD_184312 | JGI IMG/M metagenome (GOLD analysis project Ga0207689, IMG submission 184312) | Miscanthus rhizosphere microbial communities from Kellogg Biological Station, Michigan, USA - KBS Miscanthus M5-2 (SPAdes) (version 2) | ecosystem: Host-associated > Plants > Roots >... | reverse complement strand
GACGGGGAAGGCCGGCGGTGGCGCCGCCGCGGGCCGCGGCGCCGGACCATCGCCCGGATCGTCCTCGTCCGCCTCGTCGTCCGTCTCGCCGGGGCCGAACAGCGAATCGAGGCCGGCGAGCGCACTCGACGACACAGCGCGCGAGACCGTCGCGGCCCCCCCGACGCGTTGCGACGCGATGGCCGCCACGACGACCACGACGGCGACGACGGCCAGGATCCGCAATGCGGTCATCGGCTCACGCGGCTGCGAGCGCGGGCGGCGCCGGCGGCGCGCCGTTCTCGGCCACCCGCGCCGCCTCGACGTCGCCGAGGTGCTCGGCTGCCCACTCGTACATCGCCATCAGCGGCCCGGTGAGGCTCCACCCCAGGGGCGTGAGCGAGTACTCGACCTTCGGCGGCACCTCGGCGTAGACGCGGCGGGCGATGAGCCCGTCGCGCTCGAGCGCGCGCAGGGTCTGGGTCAGCGTCTTCTTCGAGATCTCGCCGACCTCGTAGAACACCTCGCTGTAGCGCCGCGTCCCGCTGGCCAGCAGGTACAGCACGTCGACGCTCCACTTGCTCGCGACGAGGTCCACGACCGCGCGTGTGCCGCGGATCATCTCGAGGTCGCTCGTGTCGGGATGCGCGCGCCGGAGCGCGGTCGCGTGGTGGACGGTCACAACGACTCCGTGAGGAAGACGAGGGCAAGGAGCAGGAGGCCGGCCGTGGCGGCCCGGAGCACGAGCGACAACGCGCGCTCCCACGGGCTCGCCCGTGGTGCGGGCGCGACGGCCGGTCGGTCCGGACCGGTCTCTGCCGCCACCACGCCGGCCGCCGGGTTCTGCTCGGCGAGCCCGCGCGCGACCGCGTCGTCGTACAGCGCGCGCACGGCTCGCGCGACGGCGCGGCAGCGACGTTCGGAGACCCCTTCGTCGGCCAGCTCGGCCACGAGCGCCTCGACGTCGGCGCGACGGACCGCTTCGACGCGCATCGGCCCGAGGGCCTCGCGCACGTGCCCGGCCAGGCACCAGCGCAGGTCCCGCGCGGTCCGGCGGTCGAAGGGGCGCCCGCGCCGGTCGCGCGCCGAGCGGTCGTCGACCGCGACGAGGAACGCATCGATTCCCTCGCTCACGGTGACCGCGGAGCGTGCGCCGGCGCCGGGGCTTGCGCCGTTGCCATTGCCGGCGTCCGCGCCGCGCGGCGGCGGCGTCGCGTCCCCGAGGAAGACGCGGAGGAGTCGTGGCGGCGGGTGGTCTGCCATCGGCCGTCCGGACCGTACGGACGCCCGGCGCCCCGATCGAGACGCGCGGCTTCTCGCCCGATCGCGGATTACGAGGCGGCGTGACGCGCGGGATGCGGTCGTCGGTGTGGCGGTCGGGCGGCCGCGGCCGTCGCGGTTGCTCGTCAGGACGTAGAGGTCGCCGTCGGGGCCCTCGACGACCGTGCGGACGGCCGGCCGGCCGACGCGCGCTTCGCGGCCGGCGGGCGGTCGCAGCGGTCGGTGCCCGGGCACTGTCGCAGGACGCGGACGAGCGGCTCTCGGTCCCGCCATCGCAACTCGAGGAGCAGCGAGGCCGCGTCGTTGCCGTAGTCGGTCTCGTGCAGGCGGCGCTCGGCGTTGACCCGGTGCACGAGCACGTACCGTCCGGCCGCCAGCCCGGTCAGCCGCAGGTACTGCCCCTCGAGGTTCGCGGCGTAGTCGTCGCCGTAGCCGATGGAGATGCCCTCGCTGATGCCGAGCAGCTGGGGCTCGCCGAGGCCACAGCGACTCGTGAAGACCGGCGCGGGCGCCGCGGCCGACTGCAGGGCGTGCCCGCTCTCGAGGTACCGGTCGCCCAGGCAGAAGCCGGTCTTCTGATCGCGGACCTCGGCGACGCGCTGCCCCGCGCGTCGCAGTTCGTAGCGGTCGAAGCCGAGGAGATGCCAGTGGCGGTGGTCGGGCGACACGACATAGCGGAGCCGGCCCACGTCCGGGATGACGGCCTTCGGCGCGCCGTCGCGATCGACGACCTGGTCCGCGATCATCGTGCCGTTCTCCGGCCCGCGGCGGTGGCCCTCGATCACCAGCGCGCCATCGCCGATGTTGCTGACGGCCGAGCGGAAGCCGAGCACGTACGGCGCCTTCGGACCCGTGCCGGCACGGGTGATCTCGAGGTCGCGCGGCGTCTGCTGGACGAGATCGGGCAGGCGCGCGGGCGCGCCGGCGGCCGAGGACGCCCGGCCGATCAGGACGAGCGCGAAGGCCGACAGGGCCAGGACTGCCAGGACCGGCAGGACCCGCCACGCAACCACGCTCTTCATTCCTTCGCTCTCCTCCTCCGGCTCGGTCAAACGGTCGGCGGAGGCTACGGCGGGCGGTTGGCGCCGAGGGGTGGCCGAACGGCTCCAAGGGCTCTCGGCGGTGCCCGGCGGGGCCAGTGGGCCCGCCTAGCTTTTGGCGCCTCACAGCGGCGGTCCGCGCCGCTCGAGTCCCTACAACCACCCTGGAAGGGGAAGCACGAACGATGGTCTTCCACACACGCGCCCGATGGGTCGTGGTTGCGACCGCGCTGGCGCTCGCGGTGCCGGCCGCGGCCGCGCAGGCCGAGGCTCCGGGCCCGACCGCCCATGCCGCCGGCAGCGGCCCGCCCCCGGTCGACCCCGCGATCGTCGGTGTCCCGATCCAACGCACCAACGTCGCGGTCGCCAACGCCGCCGACGCGATCGACGCCGGGAACGGCGCCCAGGCGGTCGGGCCGCTCACCGCGTCGCGGCGGTACCTCCTCCGCTCGTACGCCGGCGCCAAGTACCTCATCGCGAACGCGCCGCCGCCGGTCGCCGAGGCCGGGAGCGTCCGCGCGCACGCGTTCCTGCGCCTCGCCCGCGCCACGGTACGCGCGTCGCACCGCCGCGCGGCCGGCAAGGGCGGCTGGATCCATGCGCACTCGAGCGGCGCCGAAGCGACCGGGCCGGCCTTCGCCGACGCACCGACCGCCGTCTTCGACGTCCTGACGAGCCAGTACAGCGCCGCGACGGCGGCGGTGGACATGGCCCCGGACACGACGGGCACGCTGCTCTCGAAGGTGAAGACGACGCTCAACACGGCGATCGTCCTGCGCAACCGCCTTGTCAAGGTCGTCGCCAAGGCCGCGCCCCCTGCGCCCGCGGCGGCAGGGCGCGTGCACGCGCACGCGAGCCAGGCGGTCGCGGGCGAGTTCGACGCCGTGATGCCGGGCCTCACCGTCCTGATCGACGACGAGCTGCAGCAGATGACCGCCGCCAGCCAGGACGCCAACACCCCGGCCGACGTCAAGACGATGCTGACCAGCGCGATCGCCGCCGACAAGCAGGTCGAGGCCCTGGTCAACCAGATCTGGCCGCCCGCGCCCGCGGAAGGCTGATCCCGATGGCCGCCTTCGGGCGGCTCCCTCGCCCGAGTGGCCGGCCTCGTGCCGGCCACTCGCGTTTTTCGCGGTCGCCGCGACGGACGACGGCGGCCACGCGTCCGTTTCCGTGATCGACGACCGCGCTCACGCGAGCGGGTCCGCGTCTTGCGACTCGCCCGCGCGCCGGAAGTCTCCCCCTACCAACCCCTCGAACCCGGAGGTTCGCCCGCGATGCTTCGTCGCGCCCTGCTGTTCATGACCATGGCCCTGGCTGCGCTGGCCCTCGCCGTCTCGCCCGCATTCGCCGGCGAGGATCCGCCGCCGCAGCCTGTTCCGGTGCCCGTGCCCGTCCCTGTGCCGACCCCGGTCCCCACCCCGTCGCCTGCCCCGTCCACGCCGGTCGCTTCGCCCACTGCGACGCTGCACGTCTCGCATGGCTGCGCGTCGTCCGGTCACGCGAGGGCGTCGGTGACCGGGACGTCGATCGCGTCTGTCTCGTTCTTCGTCGACGGCAAGAAGGTGGCCACGCGGAGCAGTTCGGACAACGGTGCGTTCTCGTCCTCGATGAGCTGCTCGCGGCTGACGTTCGGGACCCACAACGCCAAGGCCGTCGCCACGTTCCAGAACGGCACGCACAAGACGCTGGCCTTCCGCATCGTCCGCACGCGGCCCGCCCGCCCGCAGTTCACCGGCTGAGTCCCGGAGCCGTGCGGTGACCCCCGCCGCCCTCGCCGCGTCCGCGCTCGCCATGGTCTCCGCGACCGTGGCGGGCGCGCCGGCGCAGGCCGCGCCCGTCCCGGCCGACCCGCCGGGACAGGTGCGTCTGTCCGACGAGGCCACGATCACCCGGTGGGCGACCGCCGTCGCTCCCGGCCGTGTGTACACCGCGCCGTTCTCGCGCGCGCGCCGGATCGGCCGGCTGCGCTTCACGACCGAGGACGGCTATCCCGAGGTGTACGTCGTGCTCTCGCGCTACCGCGACGCGCATGGCACCGAATGGCTGCGCGTCCGCGTGCCCCGCCGGCCCAACAACACGACCGGATGGGTGGCCGGCCGCGCGCTGAGCGACCTGCGCGTCGTCCACACCAAGGTCGTCGTCAACCGCCGCACGCTCCGGCTGACGCTCTACGACCACGGCCGGCGCATCCTCCGCGTGCCCGTCGGCGTCGGGAAGCCGAGCACGCCGACGCCGGCCGGAACCTTCTGGGTGCGTGAGAAGTTCCGCGTCCGGGGCAACCCGCTGTACGGGTCGCGCGCACTCGGCACAGCGGCCTACTCGAACACGCTCACCGACTGGCCCGGCGGCGGCATCATCGGCCTGCACGGCACGTCGGAGCCCGGTCTGATCCCCGGCCGCCCGTCGCACGGCTGCGTGCGCCTGCGCAACCGGGACATCGTGCGCCTCTACGCGCTCACGCCGGTCGGCACCCCCGTCGTGATCACGTAGTCCGTGGCGGCGGCAGACGCCGCGCGTGCCCGCGAGCGCGCATGCTCGCATCGCGGGCATCACGGGCGCGACACGAGCCGGGTCGCGCGCTCACGAGCCTCGCCTATCGGCTGGCGGTCGCCGGCGGCGAGTCAGTTCACGCTAGGCGCGCGTCTGACGGTTGCGCCGCGCCAGGGCGTCCACGACGACGGCGACGACGAGCACGGCTCCCGTGACCATGAACTTCACCGACGACTGCAGTGCGAGCAGGTCCATGCCGTTCGAGATCGACCCGATCGTGATCGCGCCCAGCAGCGCGGACCAGACCGACCCGCGCCCGCCGAACAGGCTCGTGCCGGCGATGACCGGACCGGCGATGGCGAAGAGCAGCAGGTCGCTGCCACCGGTCGACTGGTCGACGGCGAGCAGCCGGGAGGCCGCGAGCACGCCGCCGATCGCCGCCATCGCGCCGGAGATGGCGAACACGATGACGCGGATGCGGTTGGTGTGGATTCCCGCGCGCCGCGCGGCCTCCGCGTTGCCACCGACGGTGAACACGTGGCGCCCGAAGAGCGTACGGGTCGCGACGTACTGCATCCCGGCCACGAAGGCGATGAGGATCATGACGGCCAGCGGAACGCCGCGGTCGGAGTTGAGCACCGCCACGACGGCGATCGTCGCGGCCGCCACGATGACGATGCGCGCGATCGGCCCGGTCGCCTCCGTGTCCGCCAGCCCGGCGGCTCGGCGCGAACGCAGGCTCCAGAGCGTCGTCCCCGCGTAGGCCGCGATCACCAGCGCGGCGAACACCCAGCCCGCGGCGTCCGAATAGAAGTGATTGGCGAGCCCGACGATCTTGCCGTTGGTCACGTTCACGCTGCCGGTGCTGCCGAGGATGTACAGCTGCAGCCCCTGCCACGCCAGCAGGCCGGCGAGCGTGATGACGAACGAGGGGACGCCGAACGAGGAGAACAGCGCTCCCTGGAGCACGCCGATCGCGATACCGAGCGCCACCGCGGCGGCGATCGCCAGATACGGGTTCCACCCGTGCTGGACGTTCAAGACCGCCATGAGCGCGGACGTGACGCCGCTCACCGCGCCGACCGACAGGTCGATCTCCCCGAGAAGCAGGACGTACACCACGCCCACCGAGACGAGTCCCGTGGCCGTGATCTGCAGGACCAGGTTGGTGAGGTTGACGGCGGAGAGGAACCGGCCGTTCTCGGCCTGGAAGATGATCCAGATGACCGCGATCGCGACGATGACCCGCACGGAGACGAGATCGCCCTGAAAGACGCGCCGCGCCGCGTGGAGCGGTGAGCGTCGCGGGCCGAGCTCGGGACCGGCGGTTGCGGCGTGGGCGGGCGAGCTCATGTCCGACCTCCTTGTCCGGAGACGTCCTCGGTATGGAGATGGGCGCCGGTGATCGCGGCCACGATCTCGTCCGGGGTCGTCCGGTTGACGTCGAATGTGCCCGCCTGACGCCCGAGGCGGAGCACGAAGATCCGGTCGGCCACCTCGAACACGTCGGCGAGGTTGTGGCTGATCACCATGACGCCGAGTCCGCGTTCGCGGAGCTGCTTGATGAGCAGGAGCACCTGGGCTGTCTGCGCCACGCCAAGCGCCGCCGTCGGCTCGTCCAGCAGCACGACCTTCGGCGCGCCGAGGAGCGAGCGGGCGACCGCGACCTGCTGGCGTTGACCGCCGGAGAGCGCCGCGACCTCGGTGCGCACGTTGGGGATCGTCACGGCGAACCGCTCGAGCAGCTCGTGCGAGCGGTGCTCCATCGACGTCTCGTCGATCTGCCACGTGACCCTGGCGGGCCCGCTCGACAGCTCCTCGTGGCCGAGGAAGAGGTTGGCGACGACGTCGAGGTTGTCCGCCAGCGCGAGATCCTGGTACACGGTGGCGATGCCGAGTCGCGTCGCGTCGTCGGGCGAGCGGATCGTGATCGGGACCCCGTCGATCGAGATCTCACCGTGGTCCGGCGAGTAGATGCCGGAGATGATCTTCACCAGCGTGGACTTGCCGGCGCCGTTGTCGCCGACAAGCCCGACGACCTCCCCGGCGCGAACCTCGAAGTCCACACCGTCGAGCGCTTGCACGGCGCCGAACCTCTTGCTGATCCCTTCGAGGGCGAGAAGAGGCGAGTCCATGGCTAGGACCCGGTGGTGATCCCGGCCGCCTTGCAGGCGCTTGCGAAGGCGCTCGTGCAGACCTGCGCCGGCGTCCAGAAGCCGTCCTTGATCACGGTGGACGCGACGTTCGCCTTGGTGACCGCCACCGGCGTCAGGATCGTGGACGGAACGCTGGTCGTGCCGCTCTTCGTGTGCTGGTTGATGAGGCTCGCCGGCAGCGCCTGGCCTTTCGCCAGCGGGACCGCGAGCCGCGCCGCGTCCTGCGCCTCGGTCTTCACGGCCTTGTAGACGGTCATGTACTGCTGGCCCGCGAGGATCCGCTGGATCCCGTCGAGCTCGGCGTCCTGACCCGTCGTCGGGCGGCTCGCCGGGTTGATGCCGGCCTCCTTCATCGCGGTGATCGCGCCGCTCGCAATGCCGTCGTTGGCGTCGTAGATGCCGGCGAACCCGTCGTTGCCGAGGGCGGTGATCGCCTGCTGCATCTCGTTCTGCGCGTTCGCCGCCGTGTAGCCCGGCGTGTCGTAGGCCTTGGCGATCCTCACGCCGTCCTCGCTGAAGACGCTGCTCGCGCCCTCCTTGAACAGGTGGGCGTTGCTGTCGGTGGGATCGCCGTTGATCATCACGATCGGCCCCTTGGGGTTGCCGTCCTGCGCCAGCTTCTTCTCGAGCGTCGTGGCCTGCAGCCTCCCGACGCGCTCGTTGTCGAACGAGATGTATGCAGCGAGGTCCGCGTTCGAGACGAGTCGGTCGTAGCTGATCACGGGCACCTTCTGGGCCTTCGCCTTGGCCACGATCGTGCTGGCCGACGTGGCGTCGACCGGATCGAGGACCATGGCGTCGATCCCCTGGGTCAGGACCGAGTCCGCCTGCGACTGCTGTTCGCTCGCGTCCTGGTTGGCGTTCTCGTAGACGACCGAGCAGTTGGGACAGAGGCTCTTGACGGTGTTCTCGAAGTGCGGGCGATCCTGGGTCTCGTAACGGGCCGTGGAGTGCTCGGGCAGCAGGAGCGCGATCTTGATCTTCTTGGCGCTGCCCCCACTCGCTGTCGCACTGCCATTTCCGTTCCCACCGCCGCCACAGGCGGCAACGGCAAGGCCGAGCAGGAGCACCGGTACGGCGCTCGCGGTGAGTGGACGTCCGATGCGCATCTTGACTCCTTGGGCCGGCGCTGAAGACACCAATCCATCGTCCAGTTCCGTCTGACTTCTGTCGTCGGCCCGGAGTGGACTGTTTGGTCTACGTCAACCGGCGTAGCTCGCCGGTTGGTCAGGCGCGCGGCGCGCCTGGGTGCGCGAGGGCCGCTGCGCGCTCGGGGCGCAGCGCGAGCGCGACGGCCGACCGATCGTCAGGACCCGTGAGCTGCCGACCGCGGATCGCGAGCACCGCGGCCGACCCTCAGTCGGGCCTGATCAGCGCAGCGCCGCCGCGGCGTCGATCAGGCCGTAGCCGTAGCGGGTGTCGTAGCCGGGCGGCCCGATGTCCCGCGCGGTCTGCTCGATGAGCTGCTGCACGGCCGCCGGGTCAGGGTGCGGGCCGAGCTTCCCCGATGCGATGATCAGCGCGGCGAGACCGGCGACATGCGGCGCCGCCATCGACGTGCCGTAGTACCCGGAAGGCAGCGCGAAGCGGAGCAGGTCGGGTTCGAGCGTCTGCTGGTAGATGGAGCGCCCGCCTGTGCCGGGGCGGCAGTGCTCCGCGTCCCACGGGTCGTCGGAGAGCGCGGCGTCCGGCCCGCCGCCGGGTGCCGCGACATCGACCTCGGGGCCGGCGTTCGAGTACCGGCCCTGGCAGCCGTGGAAGGTCGTGGCGGCGACGGCGATGACGCCGCTGGCGCGCCCGGGGAACGGCAGTTCGGAGGTGCTGCCCTCGTTCCCGGCGACCGTGGTGATCACCACACCGTGCGCCCGCGCGTCCCGGATCGCGGCGAGGACCTCCGGCACCTGGGCGGCGCCGACCGTCGGGGCGAACTCGAGCGAGAGGTTGATCACGTCCGCGCCATGCCGGACCGCGTACCGGATCCCGCGCGAGATCGTCACCGCGTCGCCGTCGCCCGAGGGGTCGAGCGTCCGCACCGGCATGATCCGCGCCCCGTAGGCGACGCCAGCCGCGCCGATCCCGTTGTTCGTCGCCTCGGCGATCGTCCCCGCCACGTGGGTGCCATGGCCGTTGAGGTCGAGCGGGTACGGGTCGTCGTCGACGAAGTCGTAGCCACGTACGAACGAGTGCAGGTCCGGCGCTCGGCGCATGCGACCGCGCGCCCGGTACGCCACGCCGGTGTCGAGGACCGCCACGACCACGCCGCGACCCCCCGGGGCGTTCCGCGCGCTCGCGAGCGCCCAGGCGTCTGGCATGTTGATCCCGTACGGCCCGGCGAGGTTCCACTGCAGGGCGAAGCCGGGATCGTTCGGGTAGAAGCCGCTCGCGCGCGCGATGTAGTTGGGGACCGCGTAGGTGACGTCGGGGTTGCGGCGCAGCCGCGCCAGCGCCTTGGCGACGGAGTTGCGTCCGGCGACGCGCAGCCGCCTCGCACCGCCCGGGAGCCGGCGGACCACGCGAGCTGCGCTCGCGGCCACGCCGCGCGCCTCGGCGGCGGGAGCCGTGCCGGGCCGGTAGCGGACGATGACCTCGCCCGGGACGAACGGACCGCCTCGCCGGACCGGTTCGGCGCTCGCCGGGGCGGCCGAGCTCGCGACCGCGCCGAGCACGAGGCTCACCACGGCGAGGCGCAGGGCCGCGCCCCGGAGATCTGTCGGCCACGAGTTCACGCGCGAGGACGGTAGATCGCGCGGATGGCCCTCCCGGGCGGTCGGCCGGGTCCTCGGGGGCCTCGAGGTGCCCGGGCCCGAGGCGCCGGCCTGCGGAACCGCGCGTGGCCTGCGGTCTCGATTCCGCGCGCGGAATCGAGACCGCACGGAAACCGCAGCCGGTGCGCGGAAAAGCGCGGAAATCCGCAGACAAGCATCACCCTCGACCAGAAGGTGAGAGATGTGGTCGACCGGTCGCTATCGCCCGAGCGCGAGCGGCGATCGGTGGCCCGGGCGGCCGGCCGTACGGTGGCGCGGCCCATTCCCCCAACGGAGAACCTGATGACGAAACGACTCCTCGTGATCGCGGCCGTGTCGCTCGGCGCGTCGGCGCTGACCACGGCGCCGTCGGCCCATCTCGGCGGGCTCCCCGGCGTCGCGACCGCTCGCGCCGCCACCGTCGACGCCGATTCGGGCCTGGACGACTCGGCCGTCGGCGGTCTGGACGCGTCCGGGCTCGGCGGCCCGGTGGACGACAGCGGCGCAGTGGCCGCGGACGGGCCGATCGATGCCGGCGCGCCCGCGCCGGCGCCGGCCGACACGCCCGCGGACCCCGCCCCCGTCGATGCGGCTCCCACGGACGCGGCACCGCCCGCCGACGTTCCCGCCGACACGACCCC
>Ga0207689_10006489_pt1 | contig 10336 bp, 6 predicted proteins | sample KBSMisM52_FD_184312 | JGI IMG/M metagenome (GOLD analysis project Ga0207689, IMG submission 184312) | Miscanthus rhizosphere microbial communities from Kellogg Biological Station, Michigan, USA - KBS Miscanthus M5-2 (SPAdes) (version 2) | ecosystem: Host-associated > Plants > Roots > Rhizosphere... | reverse complement strand
GCGCACGTTGTTTATTAGCGGCTGCACTGGCTTCTACCTGCACAATGTTTTCGTCAATCGCAACGGCAACCTGACCGGCGGCGATATAGGCAATGATGCTGGCATCTGGATCGCGTCATGTTCGAAATTCGCCGTCAAGGACATCGGTTCGACCGGCGGCGGCGCCGGGAACGGCGTGACGTTCCAATCTTGCTTCGATTTCTACGATATGGGCGTGGTCGTCCATGATGAGCGATACACGACAGGATCTGTTCCAGCCGACGACGTAATCAACGGCATCTGGTACAACAATAGCTACAACTTCATTTCGTACAATCCATACGTGTATGACTGCGGCTGCCTGATCAGTGCAGTAGTCAGCAAGCGCCGCGCGCGCGGCATCGTGTTTGGTGGCTGCTACAACTTTGTCCAATACGCACCACGTGTAGTCAATGTGGACCAGGGTCACGATATTACTGGAACCACTGGCAATCACGATTTTTCGATCATCGGCGGCCGCATTAAGGGCTGCTATAGCTACAGCTTCAAAAACGCCAATTCCGCGTATCGCGGGACGTACGATAATTGCGTCGGTGATGGTGCGGCGATCAATTTCGTGACATCTGGCCCAACCGAGGTTTCCAACCCACTGCCGCGCGACATCACATACAAGCGCTGCATTTCAATTGATGCTGACAAAAATGGTGGTAGCGCCAGCGGCATTTCAGCGGCCGGGTTCCGCATCCAATCAGTCGCCACCATCGATGCCACTTATCCACGCGGCATCGTGTACGACAACTGCCAAGCCATCGACACGCAGGGTTCGCCGACCATGCTGGTCGGGTTTGATAACGACGTTGTGACCGGCACGGCGCAGGGCGACATCAACCGCCTGATCAATGGATGCAAAGCATCTGGTTTCGTGACGAGTGCGACGAACGGCTTCACCGAAGACAACTGCGTTACTGGCATCTATCGCCGCGACGGCACCGCTGTGCGTGATGTGTTGTTCGAAACCGACGCGCCGGCAAATGAAAAAATGTGGGATACCAGCCTGGTTGCTGGCGACTTGTCCCGGCGTACGCGAACTGATGCGGATGGTGCGGGCGAAACGTTCGAACTGATTCAACGCACCGGAACGGTAGTAGATTTGATCAGATGGAATGCTACCGCCATGCGTCGCGGCGGTGTTTCCGATGCCAATCGACTTGAAGAGGCGGATAACAATGGCGCTATCACGCGGCAATATGACAATAATGCGCTTCAGAACATTGAGACATGGAAGAACTACGGCATTACCGCCAGCGGTCAGGGTCTTTCGTGGACTATAACATATGGCACTGGTCATGCATCCGGCGCCACAGCGTTCAAGCTCGATTTTCGGACCACTGACACATGGGCCGCCGCCGGTAATCGCAGCTCCGAATTGCGCATGAGCGTTGCGCTTGCCGGGAATATGGTGGATGCATTCAGAATCAATCCAAAGTTTGTCGGGTATGGCGCTTTGCCGATGCGATATTGCCTGTCTCAATCCGCCGTGGCATCCGCTGTGACCGGGACGACGACGAAAACGGCACTTGCCACGATTGCCATCCCTGCTGGCGCTATCGGACCGAACGGAAGTGTGCACGTCACCATGCTGTGGTCAATGACCAATAACGCCAACAACAAGACTTTCAATGTGGAGCTGGACGGAACCATCTTCTATGGCATCACGTTCGCCAATCAAAGCAGCCTGCAAGCCATTTCCATTATCCGCAACCGAAATTCGGAATCGTCGCAGGTCGGCTTTACAAACGCAACGACGGGTCTCGGTGCGGCCACATTGGTTACGGCGGCGATAGACACCTCCGTCGCTAAAAACTTGACGATCAGCGGGACGTTGGCAAATTCTGCTGACACGATCACGCTCGAGGGTTATACGGTTGAAATTGCGTACGGAGCTTGATCATGACCATCATCATCGCCGAACCAAGCAGCGCCTGGACCTACACGATCCTGCAAGCGAAAGTGCTGGACTGGTTGCACCGTTCTGACCTCGCGACTCAGGTCGAGGACTTCATTTCACTGGCTGAGGATGAACTCAACACCGAGTTGCGCATTCGGCTGATGGAAGTCGACACCGATTTGACCGTATCGGCCGGCGACCGCACCGTCGCACTGCCTGCGCGCTACATCGAGCCGGTGAAACTCGAACTGGTGTATGGCGACGGTAGCGACAACCAGGAACTCGTGTATCTGCCCATGTCGCGGTTCGTGCGCAGTGCCGCCATCGGATCGGCCGTGGAGCCGCGCTACTGGACGATAAACGAGGAATCGATTGAGTTCCCTGATCCGGTCGACCGAGACTACTCGCTCATCTTCCGCATCCTGCGCCTGCTCGATATAGCCAGCACGGAAACCAATGCGCTGCTGACCCAATACAAGGGCCTGTACCTGTATGGCGCATTGCTGCAAGCGGCGCCATACATCCGCGATGACGCCAGAATCCCCATGTGGCAGCAGCAGTACGACCGCCTTAAGGCTAAGGTGATGAAGAAAGAGGCGCGCAACAAGGCGCTTGCCACGCTGATGACCGACGCGCCGGGCATCCGCTACCGTTCCAACATTCTGAGGGGCTGAAATGGGCTTAGAAACAGGCAGTTACATTGCCGATCTGATAGTGACAAATCCCACCGGTACGGACCCGAAATCTGCCGGCGATAATCATCTGCGCTTGCTGAAAACTGCGCTGCGCAATTGCTTTGCTGGCTTCACTGGCGCGATCTTCGTCACCGGCACCGATGGCGGCGCAGTCAATGCATACACGCTGACGCCAACGACTGAGCTGATCGCATATAGCACGAAGATGGAATGCGTATTTGCGCCGACGATCACAAATACCGGCGCGTGCACGCTCAATGTTTCCGGACTGGGCGTGAGGAACATCAAGAGTGTTTCCGGTGCTGATTTGGTGGCTGGCGATCTGGTGGCAAGCAACTTGTACGCGGCGTTCTACAACGGCACGGAATGGCGCCTGCTGTCGGTGACGAAAAATTACGTCGATCAGGTGGCATTCAACACTGCGCTGCCAGCACAGCCTGGCGGCACGTACTTCACGGAGCTTGTCAGCTATAACGGGGTGGCATCGTTCCGGGGGCGGCCCTTTGTTCGCAGCCCTCGCACCAGTAACGCGATCCTGACCGATGCCGACTGCGGCACCCTGATTGACGTCACCAGTGGCACGTTCACGCAGACACTTACGGCTGTCGCGTCCATGCAGACATATTGGCATGTCTATTACCAAAACAGCGGCAGCGGCGTGATTACGATCGATCCGAACGGGTCGGAACCCATCGATGGTCAGACGATTCGTGTTTGCTACCCTGGCGAAATCATTAAGCTCTACAAGGATGAAACGGCAGCTGCGTTCCGCTGCTTTGTCATCAGGCCGTTCTATCTGAAATGCATTGCCGGCATCACCTATGCACACCCATCCGGCTACATCGGCGTAGACCTTGATTTGGTTGGTGGTGCTGGCGGTGCAGGTAGTGGCCGTAAAGGTGCCGCAGGCACGACGCGCCAGGGCGGATCACCCGGGGGTGCCCCGGGCCGCGTAAAAGGGCGCGTTCTGCTGACCGCAAATACATCTGTGACGGTTTCCATCGGTGCTGCCGGTACGCCAGGAGCGTCGCAGACTGTCGATAGCACGGATGGCACCGATGGAACGGCTGGTGGCAATACAACTTTCGGAACATATTTGACTGCCTATGGCGGTTGTGCTGGTATTGGCGGCAAAAGTGACAGCAGCAAAGCTGGCCAGATCAGCGGAAGTGGGTCTATTTCTGCAGGGACGGCCGCATGGGCGGGATCGACCATCACCACTGCTGGCGGCAATCCGACCGTCATAGGTTCCACATGGGGCGCAAATCTGGGTAGCACGCCTCACGCATCGCATGAATATGGCGGCGCGGGCGCGTATGCATTTACCGTAATCGGGAATAGTGTCTATGGTGGTGCGGCTAGCGCAAGCGGGGATACCAGCGGAACAACGCCGACCGGCGGTGGCTACTCCAGGCATGGCGTTGCTGGCGGCGGTTTTGGTGGCTGGGTCACATCGGGCAACACTGCTGTTGCTGGTGGTACTGGCGGGATAACTGGCGCGTGGACCGGAACCGGAGCGATTGGCGGCACTTCTGGCGCAGCACCAACCGTCGGCGCAAACGGCGCTGCTAATGCTGGTACGGATTTCGACATGGGCAATCCTGGCGCTGGCGGTGGCTCCACGGCAACCGCTGGCGTTGATGGTAAAGCAGGTGGTAACGGAACCTTCCCCGGCGGTCCAGGCGGCGGCGGCGGCGCCTGTACGAACGGTGTTGGCAATAGCGGCCCCGGTGGCACCAGCCAAGGCGGCCAAGCCATCATCATGGGTGTGCTGTAGCCATGGCTATGATCCCAGTACCTAACTGCGGCGCGGCTGGCGTCATCAAAGACCTGAGCGTCCACGAGTTGCCGCTTGGGGCGTGGAGCGACGCGCTCAATATACGCTTCTTGGACAGCTACGCATATCAGTTCCTTGGACATGGCGAGGTCTACAACTCGCCCAGCGAGGCGCCGCAATTCGTCATGGCATTGACCGTGGCGGGCGTGCGCTACTGGCTGTATGCGACCGCAACGAAGTGCTTTGCCGTGACCAACAGCGGCGGCGTCGCCGTGCACACCGACATCACGCATGCGACGCCGCGCACAGGCGTTGTGAACCAGTGGACCGGCACGGTATTGGGCGGCATCCCGATTTTCAATGTGGGCGACACATCAAAAATCCCTATGTACTGGGACCAGAATTTGGCCGACAATTTCGTTGACCTGACTGCGTGGCCAGCGAGTACATATTGCAAATCACTGCGCACGTACAAGAACTTCCTGATCGCGCTGGGCGTTACCAAAGGCAGCACGAGCTATCCGTACATGGTGAAATGGTCAAGCGCCGCCGTTCCCGGCTCGCTACCAAGCACCTGGGATGAAACCGATGCCACCGAAGACGCTGGCGAGAATGACCTGGCGCAGGGGCAGGATGTCATCATCGATGGCCTTGAATTGCGCGGCTCCTTCATGATCTATAAAGAGTCCAGCATCTGGCGCATGGATTACACGGGCGGTCCGTTCGTATTCAGCTTCCAAAAGGTGCTTGGGATTAGTGGCGCCATGAACAGAAATTGTATCGTGGAGATTGACGGCTTCCATCTTGTGCTGACCGGTTCGGATGTGATCGTACATGATGGCCAAAGCTCCACATCGGTGCTTGACAAGCAGTCTCGCCGCTGGCTTTTCCAAAACATCGACGTGGCCGGCAAGGGCCTGTGCTTCGTGTTCAAGAACCCATTTCTGAACGAGGCATACATCTGCTTCCCGGCCATCGGAGCCACGTCATGCAATCGCGCGCTTGTCTGGAACTACAAAGACAAAACGGTTTCGTTCCGTGAAGTGCCGGACGTGAACCATGCCGATGTCGGACTGGTCGACAACACGCTTGGCAGCAGTTGGGATTTGGACCTGGACGCATGGGACGCCGATTTAACGCTCTGGAACGGCCCCGATTTTACGCCGGACACGCAGCGCGTCATCATGGGCAGCGCGAACACGAAGTTGTACATGCTGGATGCAACAGCGAGCTTTGATGGCGTGGCCGCCAGCGCGTATCTGGAGCGGCGCGGCCTGTCGTTCGATGCTCCGGACCGCATTAAGCTCGTTCGCGGCATCCGGCCGCGCATCACCGGCAACAATGGCGAAACGGTCATCATCAAAATTGGCTATGCCGATGAGCCGTATGCCGATCCAACCTACCCGGTCACGATGACGCACACGATTGGCACCACGGTGGCAGATGATTGCTTCGTCTCGGGCCGGTACATCGCGATTCGAGTGGAAAGTGGCACGGCGTCGCAATGGCGGCTGGACAGCTTCACGCTTGACGTGGAAGACGGGGGCATGTGGTGAGAGCGACATCCATCAGCACCATCAATTACACGCCAGGTGATCCCGGCGGCATTCAAAACTTGGATGACGTGCGCCGGTTTCTGCGTGATGAGACGCTGAAGTTGCAGGCGGTGGTTAACGCACTGGCTGCCGGCCATCTGGACCCCACGCACAAAGAGCCAAGCAAGCCGCGCAGGGGGGATTATCGCATCGCAGACGGCTCCGACTGGGACCCAGGAAGTGGCGAGGGTTTGTATCGCCATGATGGCGCAACGTGGGTATTTATTGGATAGGATGGAATCATGGGTTTATTGAGCGGACTACTCGGGGCGGCTGCCCCATTCGTTGGCAACTTGATCGCGCCAGGGATCGGCGGCGTTCTCGGCAGCGCTTTGGGTGGCGCTATTGCTGGATCGGGCGGGGCCAAGCAATCCGGCACGCAGACTGTGACCACGCAACAGCAGTTGGACCCGCGCGCGCAGGCCATCCTGTACGGCGACGGCACCGATGCAAACAAGGGGCTGCTCGGCCAGTATCAGCAGTTCCTGAACCAGCCGCAGGGCGCCGGTACTGGCATGCTGGGCGCGGCCTCACAAAACTGGCTGTCGCAAGCGGCGCCGGATGTGCTGAATCAGCTATATGCTGGCTCTTCGTCGCTGCTGGGCGGTCATAACCAAGCGCCGCAGGCGGCGAATGCTGGCCCTATTGGCTCCTTCGGTACAAACGTCCTGTGGAATACGGGCGAGTCTTTCAATGCCCCCAAGGGCCTGCAAGCGGCGCAGATAGGGGCTCCGCAGCAGGTAAGCGCCGGCAGCGTCACCGGCGCTCAGGTGCAGACGCCGCAGGGCATGCAGCCAAGCTATGCAGGGGCGGCGCAAGTGAATGCGCCATCGCAAAACGGCCTTGATCTGACTGGCGCTTACCAGCACTTTACCAGCGGTGCATCCGGCGATAACCCATACATCGGCAAATCGCTGCAAGCAGGCGTTGACCTCACGAATGCGGGCTTCAACAAGAATGTCAACACGCTGACCGACATGCTGCGCCGGCAGGTGCTTCCAGGCATCCGTAGCAATTCGGTGCTGGCTGGCCAGTATGGCGGCTCGCGCCAGGGTATCGCTGAAGGTAATGCGATCGGTGACTATACCCGACAACTGACGGATGCAAATTCAATCCTGGGCGCGCAGAACAGCGCAAACGTCAGCGGCCAGCTGGCGAACACGTACAACCAGGGCCAGGACCGCGCACTGTCGGCAACGCAAGGGCTTGGTGCGCAGCAGTACGGTGTCGCCTCGCAAGATGCATCGATGCAGCAGCAATCGAACTTGTCGAACCAGGCGGCAGCCAATGCGGCGGCGCAGAACAATTACCAAGGCCTGCTGTCCGGCGCGCTGGCGAATGCTGGGTACTCGCAACAGGCGAATCTGGCGAACCAAAGCACCGGCCTGCAATCGCAGTTGGCGAATCAGGGCGCAAACCTGCAAGCCGGGACGACGAATGCCCAATTGCAGCAGCAAGCTGGCCTGAACAACTATGCAGGTGACCTGCAAGCGATCCAGCAAAGCGCGGCCAATCGTCAGAATGCCAACCTTGCAAATCAGGCGGCCGGCAACAATGCGTCGAATTTCAACGCTGGCCAGCAGCAGCAAGCAAGCATCCTGAACTCGCAAATGCAACAGCAGAACAACCAGTTCAACGCCGGCATGCAGCAGCAGAATAACCAACTGAACCAGCAGGGGCAGCTTGGCGGGCTGGGTGCGCTCTCTGGCCTGCTGTCTAGCGTCAACGGATACGGTAATGCCGCCGATAACTATCAATTGAATCGCGCATCGCAAGTGAATGGTTTGTTGGCGCCGTATTTGAGCATGGGCGGCAGCAGCACCCAATCTCAGCCGTTGTACACTAACCCAGGGGCTAATATCCTGGGCGGCGCATCGGCTGGTTTAGGCTTATATGGCACCCTGAAGAACTTGGGCATTGGCGGCGGCTCGCTGGGTAGCTTCGCCAGCAATAACGCCGGGCTGATGAATGGAACTGGTTTGTCGATGAATGACATCCTCGGCGGCTTCTAAGGGGTAATCATGGGATTTTTTGACACACTGATGAATCTGAACCCGGAGCAAAGCAGTGCATTGCTGAACTTTGGAAGCGGACTGTTGCAATCTGGCGGGCCATCTTTGCAGCCAATCGGCTTCGGGCAGGCGCTCGGCGGCGCAATGCAGCAGGCACAAAAGGCCATGACCGAAGCGGAGCAGCGCAAGCTGATGCGGCAGGCTCACGAGCAGCAATACAAGCTCAACGGGGTGAAACTGCGCGATGCAGAAAGTGACTTCGCGAACCAGGAACGACAGCGCCAAGAGGCAGCCCAAGTGCAGAAGGTGTTAAGCCAATTGGGGACTCAGGCCACGATGCAGGCTGCCATGGGCGGCAACTTCTCGCCGACGATTGAAAACGCCATAAAGATGCAGCAGGCCGGCGCGCAGTCGCAGGACGAGTACAGCACCCTCATGGCACAGGCGCAGGCACTGCGGGCTGCCGGGCTGCATACGGCCGCATTACAGAAAGCACTGGAGGCGCTGAAATTCCAGCCGGAGTTTGATCAAACTCCGCGCGTCGGCAAGGGTGCTGACGGAAAGGCTTTCACGTACGTGCTGGACAAGCGCGGCAACAAGAAGGTGCTGGAAGGCGTCATGCCGCGCGATGAAATGAAACTAGCCAACTTGGGCGGCACGGAGCAAGCATATAACCCATATGAGTTGACCCCGGGGCAGTCTTTCACAAAAACACAGACACCTGGCGAGGTGGCGAGCAATGGCCTTGGTTATGCGCGACTGAATTTCGACAAACAGCAGGCCAATAAGCCAATCTTCAATGCGGAAGCAGGCGGATTCGTTTTGCCACCATCCCAGCAGAATCCAAAAGGCGGATTCATTCAACCAGATGCACTTGCCGCGCGTGGTCCGAAGCTCACAGAAGATCAGGGCAAGGCAACCGGTTGGCTTGTGCAGGCTGAAAATGCATTCAAAAACATGATGGCCGTTGGCCGCGATTCTAAAGGCAAGCCTACTCCGGCAGCTCGCCCTGGCTTTAATGATGCACTGGCAGCAGTTCCTTCATTTGGCGCGACCGAAGGCGTTGCCAACATGTTACGCAGCGAGGACCGGCAGAAATTCATGCAGGCATCATCATCACTGAGTGAGGCGCTGCTACGTGCAGCAACCGGTGCCGGCATAAATAAAGATGAGGCATCACAGAAAGTTAGGGAAATAACTCCGCAGGTTGGTGATAGCGATGCTGTCATTGGGCAGAAATATGCTGCCATTCCTTTATATATCGAGTCTTTGAAAGTCCGCGCTGGTAATGGAGCCCCCCAAGCTGCAAGGGTTTTAGATGGAAGCAAGCCGCAATCAAGGATTTTCTCTCTGGATGGCGGCGGTTCAGCAACAGGCACGCTCGGCGCAGATGGCAATTACTATGTCACTCGCGGCGGGAAGCGTTACCGCGTGGAGGAAAATTAAATGGTCCGTCTAGTTGAAGTGGATGACGCGCCGGCGGCAGTGAAGCCAACCAAAGGTGTTCGGCTGGTGCCTGTCGAGGATGATGTGTCTGCGGCAGGTAACCCTGCTGGCGAAAACTCATTCCTGACAAACGCTTTGGCGGGATTCGGTGGCGGACTCCAAGACTTGATGCTTGGTGTGCGCCAGCGCATGGCAGGCCTCGGTGCCAGCATGGAAAATGCCATCGGCGGCCAAACCGGCATCAACAAGGCACTCGGCATTCCAACCGCTGCCAGCGTTCGCGAGAATTTGCAAAAGGAAGTCGATTACAAGCGACAGCTGGATGCGCCGCTGAAGGAGACAGTCGGTGGCAAGGTTGGCGGCATCGCCTCGCGCATGGCTCCGGCTATTCTTGCCGGCTTCCTACCAGGCGGCCAAGGACTGGCAGGGTCAATTCTATCCGGGGGCGCCCTTGGTGCTGCGGAGCCAACTTCCGGCGATGAGTCGGCCGGTATAAATGCGCTGGGGGGCGCCGTTGGCGGCGGGGTTGGTTATGGCGTGGCGCAGGGTGCATCAGCCCTATTGCAACGCGCACTTGCCAAGCAAGCAGCGGCACAGCAATTGAACTCTGTACGTGATGCCACGGCAGAAACGGCACGCGCCGCAGGCTACACGATCCCACCGACTCAAACCAATCCGACGATGATGAATCGCGCGCTTGAGGGGCTAGCCGGGAAGCTCACGACAGGGCAGCAGGCATCAATCAAGAATCAGGCTGTGACCAATCGCACGATTGCGAATGCGCTGGGCCTAGATCCGGCAAAACCCATCACCAAGGTGGCCTTGGAGGATCTACGTTCGCAGGCAGGGCAGGCCTATGATGCCGTTTCAAGCATTGGGGCAGT
>Ga0207689_10006488_pt1 | contig 10336 bp, 6 predicted proteins | sample KBSMisM52_FD_184312 | JGI IMG/M metagenome (GOLD analysis project Ga0207689, IMG submission 184312) | Miscanthus rhizosphere microbial communities from Kellogg Biological Station, Michigan, USA - KBS Miscanthus M5-2 (SPAdes) (version 2) | ecosystem: Host-associated > Plants > Roots > Rhizosphere... | reverse complement strand
CTGCTACCGTCGGACCGTGGCCGACGCGGTTCCTCCCAGCACGGTTCCGGCGGACCGCGCGAAGCGGCGCGCGATCCGGCAATTCCGGGTCGTCGTGACGGCCGGGCCGGCGGCCGGGGCGCAGTGGGCCGGCATCGCCGAGCGCTGCGCGATCGGGTCGCATCCGTCCAACGACCTCGTCATCGACGATCCGACGGTGTCGCGCTTTCACTGCGAGCTGACGATCGCCGGCGACCGCGTCCGGGTCCGCGATCTCGGCAGCCGCAACGAGACGCTGACCAGCGGCATCGCGATCGCCGAGGCCTCGATCGCCCGCGGTGCCGTGCTCGCGCTGGGCCACAGCGAGGTGCGGGTGGAGATCGAGGGCACGGAGGTCGAGCTGCCGGCCTCGGAGCGCGAGGCGTTCGGCGCGCTGGTCGGTGCCAGTCCGCGCATGCGCGAGCTGTTCTCGCAGCTCGAGCGCATCGCGCCGAGCGACGCCACGGTGCTGATCGAGGGCGAGACCGGGACCGGCAAGGAAGGTGTCGCCGAGGCACTGCACGACGCGAGCCCGCGTGCGCGGCGACCGCTCGTGGTGGTCGACTGCGGAGCGATCCCGGAGAACTTGCTCGAATCCGAGCTGTTCGGTCACGAGGTCGGTGCGTTCACCGGCGCGACCGAGCGGCGGATCGGGGCGTTCGAGGCCGCGTCGGGAGGGACGCTGTTTCTCGACGAGATCGGCGAGCTGCCGCCGGCGCTGCAACCCAAGCTGCTGCGCGCGCTCGAGCAGCGCGAGATCCGCCGGATCGGATCGCGGGCGACGATCACCTGCGATGTGCGGATCATCGCGGCGACCAATCGCGATCTGCGCGCCGAGGTCAACAGCGGGGCGTTCCGCGCGGACCTGTACTACCGGCTCGCCGTCATTCACGTCGAGCTGCCGCCGCTGCGCGCGCGCCCCGGCGATATCGCCCTGCTGGTCGAGCACCTCCTCGACCGCATCGCGGCACCGCCGCACATGATCGCGGAGCTCACGGCACCTGCGTTCGTCGCCGAGCTCGCGGCGGCGCCGTGGCCGGGCAACGTGCGCGAGCTCCGAAACCACCTCGAGCAGTGCGCGGTGTTCGGCGAGCGCCGGTCGCCGCGATCACCGAGGCTGCCGCACCCGTCGGGCGCGGTCGACGCCGCGCGCCCCTACGAGCTATCGCGCCGGCAGGCGCTCGACGCGTTCGAGCGCGCCTACGTGACCGCGCTGCTCGACCGGTGCGGCGGCAACGTCGCGCAGGCGGCGCGCGAGGCCGGGCTCAACCGCAGCTACCTTCACCGGCTGCTGCATCGCCACGGGCTGCGCTAAGGCCGCGCTGGCGTTCGCCGCGTTCGCGTCTATCATCGAGCCGTGGCGAGCGACGGCGATCCGCCCCGCTGGGTTGCCAGGACCGTGGCGCTCCAGGCGAAGCACCGGGGCTTGGGCTCGGTGTTCGACGGCGCGACGCCGCGGTTCGACGAGCAAGCCGAGCTCGGGCGCGGTGGCATGGGCCGCGTGGCACAGGCCCATGACCGCGCCCTCGATCGCACCGTCGCGATCAAGCACATGCTGGCCACCGACGGCGCCGGCCTGGCGCGCTTCGAGCGCGAGGTCCGGATCACGGCGCGCCTGCAGCACCCCGGCATCGTCCCCGTGCTCGACGCCGGCCGCGACGCCGATGGCCAGCCGTACTACGTGATGTACAAGATCGACGGCGTACCGCTCCACGATCGCGCAGCGCGCCGGCCGGTGCGCGACCGACTCGCGCTGCTGCCAGCGATGCTCGCCGCCGTCGATGCGGCCGCGTACGCGCACGCCCAGGGGATCGTTCACCGCGACATCAAGCCCGGCAACATCCTGCTCGGGCCGTTCGGCGAGGCGCTGCTGATCGACTGGGGGCTCGCGCGCGATCTCGCCGCGACCGACGATGACCCGGTGGCGCCCGGCGCGGCGGCGCCGGGGCTGACGCGCACCGGCGCCGCGTACGGCACGCCCGGGTACATGGCGCCGGAGCAGGCGCGCGGCCAGCCCGCAGACCGCCGCGCCGACGTCTACTCGCTCGGCGCCACGCTGTTCTTCATGCTCACCGGCTCGCCGCCGATCGCGGGAGCCGAGCCGACGAAGGTCATCGAGCGCACCGCCGCCGGCGAGCGCCCCGCGCTGTGGCGGATCCCGCCCGAGGTGCCGGTCGAGCTCGTCGCGATCGTGGCGAAGGCGCTCGCCGCCGAACGCGAGCAGCGCTACGGCGACGCGGGCGAGCTCGGCGCCGATCTGCGGCGGTTCCTGGCCGGCCAGCTCGTCGCCGCGCACCGCTACACGGTCGTTCAGCACATCCTGCGCTGGGTGCGCCGACACCGCCTCGCCACCGGCGCGATCGCCGCGCTCCTCGTCGGTGGCGCGCTGGCGATCACGAGGATCGTCGCCGAGCGCGACCGCGCGCGCGAGGCTCGCGCGCTGGCGGAGGCGCGCGCCGAGGAGCTGCTGGTCGATCGCGCGCGCTCGCTGGTCGACGTCGATCCGACGAGCGCCATCGCGGCGCTCCGCGGGCTCCCGCCCGGGTCGCCGCGCTGGCCGGTCGCGCGCGAGGTCGTTCGCGCTGCCGTGGCCGGCGGCGTGGCCCGACGGGTCGGGCGCCACCAGAACCGGATCACCGCGATCGCCTACTCGCCCGGCGGCCGGCTCGCCTCGGCCTCCGCGCGAAACTCGCTCGGCACCGGCGGAGTCCAGCTCCACGATCTGGTGCGGGGAAGCTCGACGACGGTATCGACCACCGGCGCGAACCAGCTCGGCTGGCTCGACGACCGCGTGCTCGCCGCCACCGCGTCCGACGGATCCGGCGGCACCACCGTCCGGTTGATCGACACCGACACGGAGCGGACCACGCCGCTACCGACGGCGGCCCGCGACCTCGCGGTCGCCGATGGCCGCGTCGTGATCCTGAGCGCGACGGGCGCCGTGGTCGCGTACGACGCCGATGCCAGGCCGACAGCGCTCGCCGATGCCGGCGTCGCGACGATCGACGCGCGCGCCGGGCGCATCGCGATGCTGTCGCGCGACAGGCTCGTCATCCTCGATCGCGACGGCACCCGGCACGAGCGAACGGTCGCGATCCCCGTCCGGCTGTACCGGGTGCGGCTGTCGGCGACCGGCGCACGCGTCGCAGCGATGGCGCTCGATACCATCTTCGAGTGGGTGGCCGATGGCGATCAGCCACCGCGGACGTGGCCGAGGGACAAGCGCGCCGCGAGCCAGCTGGCGTACGCCGGCGAGCAGCTCTATACGTGGTCGAACGACGGCACCGGGCTCTCGGCATGCGAGGCGGATCGCACCGTCACGGTGTGGCTCACGAATCCCTCGGGGGACATCGGCCTGGTCCCCACGGAGGCGGGCGAAGCCGCCGTGTTCGCAACGCCGGAGGGTCGACTCGCCCACAGCGGCGCGGCCGGTCTGGTCGAGCTGCCGCATCGCCGGGAGGCCGTGTCGCGGATCGCGCTCGATCCGAGCGGCCGACGGCTCGCGGTGGGCACCGACGACGGCGAGCTCGAGCTGGTCGACCTCGCGAGCGCGCTCCCGGAGCTCCACGCGATCGCGAGCGACGCCACCCTCCGCGCGATCTCCGGCAACCGCATGCTGGTCGGGCCGGAGGCAGGAGGGTCGCACGACATCGCGGCGCTCGACGGCGAAGGGCGCCATCCTCTGGACCTGGGCATCCAGCCCGTCGCGTGGTTCGACGACGACAGCGTCGTCGCGATCAGCGGTCCCGGCAACGCGCGCACGCTCGTGATCACCGATCTGGAGGGGCGCATCCGGTATCGCGCCGAGCGCATCGGCTCGGCCGCATTCCGGCGCGACGTGACCTTCGCGACCACCGCGGGCGACATCATCCAGGTGCCGCCGCGCGACGTCGCGCGAGCGCGCGTCCTCGATCGCTTCGAGCGCGAACCGATCGCTCTGCTGGACCAGACGGCGGCGGGCGTCGTCGTGGTCACGAACGGACCCGGCGACACGTGGCCGACGTATCTCATCGACGATGCCGGCCGCCATCCGCTCCCGCTCGGCGGCGACGGGATGCCGTCGGCGTTCCAGAGGACCACCGACGGTGCGTGGTGGTTCATCGTCGACTACGTGCTGTGGCGGCGACCGCAGGACGGCATCGCCGCCCCGGTCCCGCTCGAGCATCGCGTCCACTGGCTCCTCGCGATCGAGGACCGCGTGATCGCGAGCGGGCCGACCACGATCTACGCGCTCGCGAACGACGGCCGGGTCGAGCACGCGACACCCACCGTCGGGAACGAGGCCTCCTTCGACGATGGCCTCGTGCTCTCCGACCCGGCGGGCGTCGTCGTGGCGATGCCGATCGCCAACGTGCGCCGCACCCTGCGCATCGCGGCGAAGGCGACGCGGCTGCGCTCGACCCCGGACGCGCGGACCGTGGCTGCCCTCGTCACCGCGCCCGATCGTCGCAGGTTCGTGGCGATCTGGCGCGATCCGGTCCCCGTCGATCCAGCCGAGCTCCCGGCGTACATCGAGCGCCTGACCAACGCGCGGATCGATAGCTGGTCCGGGGAGCTTCGCTGGGACAGCGCGCCCGCCGATCGCCGCTGAGATCGCGGCTGCAGCGCTCCTACCGCTTGCGGCTCTTGCTCTTCTTCTTCGCGGCGCTCGACCTGCTGCCGCCGGGCTTGCTGGCGGCGGCCTTCTTGCCCGCGGTGGTCGGCGGCGGCTCGGCCTTGTCCGCGGCCGCATCCTCGGCGTCCTCGTCCTCGTCGTCCTCCTCGCCCTCGTCGCCGCCGCCGCCCCCGTCCTTGGCGGCCGCGGCGGCGCTGTCGACCGCGACGCTCGCCTTGGGCGCCTGCGCGGCCCTGGCGGCGAGCTCGGCGTCCTCGCGGTCGCGCACCACGCGCGCCTCGGCGATCTCGGCCTTCTTGCGCTCGGCGGCGGCCTTCTTGTCGGCCTCCTGCTTCTTCTGGTCGTCCTCGTCCTCCTTGAGGATGATGCGCAGGCGCGCCTGGGCCTCCCTGGCCGTCGGCGCGACGATCTCGGCGGCCTGCCCGGTCGCGAGGATCCGGCGCGCCGCGTAGATCGCGATCGCGAACGCGACGATCGAGCTCCACTGCGCGAAGGTCAAGGTGCCGTAGCGCGGGTCGGTGTCCTCGGGGCGCAGGTAGTCGAGGAAGAACCGCACCGGCGCGTAGAGCACGCCCGTCAGCGCGGTGACGAAGCCCGCCGGCATCCGCCTGGTGGGCCGGAACGCGAGCCACAGCACCACGAGGTTGACCGGCACGAGGTAGAGGAACTCGACGAAGCCGAGGTTCCACGCCCGGATGAACTCGCTCGTCCCCGGGTAGGTCTCGGCCAGGTGGGCGAGGTTGAGCTTGCGCGGATAGTCCATCGCGAGGAACGCGTACCAGCGGTCGAGATCGACCGCGGCGCCGATGTGATCGCTGACCACGGTGCAGCCCAGGCGCCCGATCGAGAACGCCGGCAGCAGGCCCACGAGCGCCACGTCGGCGAACAGGCGCACCGGGAGCCGCTTCCACCACACGTAGATCGCGAACCCGAGCGCGCCGCCGATGAAGCCGCCGTACGACGAGATGCCGTCCCAGATCCGCAGCACGAGCGGCCAGTTCGACGGCCACACGCTCTCGGGCAGGAACCACCAGCCGGCGGGCGGCACCACCGTGGCGTCGCCGAGGCGGTCCCACTGGTAGGCGATCACGTCGAACTCGTGGGCGCCCAGGAAGCCGCTGATCAGCAGCCAGGTGATGAGCCCGCGGATGTGGTCGTCGCTGACGCCGTGCCACTCCGCGTAGCGGCGCAGCAGCGCGGCGCCGATCAGGACGCCGGCCGCGACCAGGATGCCGAAGGCCTGGATCGGGACACCGACGTCGAACGATCCGAGATGGAAGTACGGCAAGCCGGTGGTCGCCGCCGCGACCGCGGCTGACATCGAGAGGGCGAGGGCGTACATGCGCCCGTGAGCCTACACCACGGCGAGCGCCGCGCTATGATCGCGGCGTGATCTGGGAACCATTCCTGCTCGCGCTGGTGCTCGGACTCATCGTTTCCGCAGGTCTCTACTTCGCGTATCTGTGGCCGTCGGTCGAACCGGTCGACGACGAACCCGCGAGCACGGCCGCGCCGCCGCCCGCCCCCGAGGCTGGCGAGGCCGCCGCCGCCGCCGCGACCGCCGAGCCCGACGCCGCGAGTCCGTCACCATGACGTCCGCGCTGCGCCACGCGCTGCTGCTCGCGCTGATCGCCGGACCGGTCGCCGCGCCGGTCGCTGCCGAGCCCAGGCCGGCGCCCGGGCACGCCGAGCGCGTCGAGTACCGCGATCCGGCGACCGCCCCGACGCGCGGGCCGGCCAGCGCGCTGGTCACCATCGAGGTGTTCTTCGTGCCCGGGCCGAACATGCCGACCGGGGCGCTGCGGCTGCTCCAGCAGCTGCAGGATCGCCACCCGGCGCGGATCCGGCTGGTCTATCGCATCCTGAAGAGCGGCTCGGCGCTGCTGGTGCCGAGCGCCGCCCTCGAGGCCCACGCCGAGGGCAAGTTCTTCGAGCTGATGGACGAGCTCAACAAGCAGCGCACGGCGCTCAAGAAGGAGGACCTGCTCGAGCTCGCGCGCCGGGTCGGCGTCGATCCGCAGCGCGTCGCGCTCGCGACCCAGTTCGAGCACTTCCGCGACGTCCTCGAGGCGAACCAGCGCCGGTTCGAGCGCCTGCACGCCGGCAACACGCCGAGCGTGATGTTCAACGCGCGGTCGCCCAAGATCGCGCTCGGCTCGGTCACCGCGACCGACCTCGAGCGCGAGTACCTGGCCGCGTACGACCGCGCGATCGACAAGCTCGAGCGCGGCACGCCGGTCAGCGCGCTCGCCGACGCGTTCGACGCCGAGGCGATGGCGGCGACCCAGCCGGTGGTGATGAGCGCGGGCTCGCCCGACGACGACGTCGACCGCTCGCCGCTCGACCACCCGCTCGCCTCGCCGCCGCTCCGGCTCGATGGCCTGCCGTCGTTCGGCAAGCCCGGCACCGCCACCGCGATCCCGATCGTCGTGCTGTGCCGGCCCAACGATCCCGCGTGCAGCAATCTGCTGCGCGTGGTCGAGCCCGAGATGCGGCTCTACCCCGACGAGGTCCGCATCGTGTGGGCGCCGTGGTTCGACGTCAGCCGCGACGACGCCGCCGACCTTTCGCTGCTCGGCGACGCCGCCCTGTGCGCCGAGGCGATCGGCTCGAATCAGGGCGAGCTCACGACCTCCCCGGGCTGGGTCTGGGTCAAGGAGATGTACACCCAGGCCGGCCGCAGCCACGGCAAGCGGATCCCGGCCGAGAAGCTGATCGACGCCGTCGCCGCCAAGCTCGACGTCGACGTCCGCGCGCTGTCGGCGTGCCGGGCCCGGATCGCGAGCACCACGCTGGACTGGATCGCGACGGCGCGCCACTCGGGCGTCCCGCGCGCCAACACCGCGGTGGTGATCGGCGGCCGGATCTACGACGGGCTGACCGATCAGACGCTGATCCAGGCGCTGGTGGAAGCCGAGCTGGCGCCCGGGGTGCTCGGAGCGCTACCGCGCTGGCATACAGGCAAGTAGCTGGTTTGACCGTCAGACCCGCGCGTGTTACCCGATGAAGGTGGAGCTGACCTTCGCGGCAGCAACCGACATCGGTCGGCAACGCACGCACAACGAGGATAACTTCCTCATCGACAAGAAGCTCCGGCTGTTCCTCGTTGCCGACGGCATGGGTGGCCACGCAGCGGGCGAGGTGGCGTCGTCGATCGCCGTCCACGAGATCCGCGACGCGGTGTTCAACAGCCGCGAGCTCATCGACCGCTACCGCGTCGATCACCCGGGCGTGCAGGGCTACGAGATCCTGCAGATCCTCGAGCACGCGATCCAGGCCGCGTGCGGCGCCGTCCACAGCCGCGCCCAGGCCGAGCCCGACAAGCGCGGCATGGGCACCACGGCGACGGTCCTGCTGATCGCCGGCGGCGGCGACCACCTGCGCGGCTTCATCGCGCACGTCGGCGACACCCGCGTCTACCTGGCGCGCCAGAACCAGTGCCACATCCTCACCGAGGATCACTCGCTGATGAACGAGCTGGTCCGCCGCGGCAAGCTCAACCGCGAGCAGATCGAGAGCTCGCCGTACAAGCAGTACAAGAACGCCGTCACCCGCGCCGTCGGGGTCTACGGCTCGGTCGAGGTCGACACGTTCGACTTCGACATCCTCCCCGGCGACCGCTTCCTGCTGTGCTCCGACGGCATGTACGCCTACGTCGACGAGGACGAGCTGCCCAAGCAGCTCGCCGACGGCGAGGTCAAGGAGGTCCCGCGCAAGCTGGTCGACATCGCCAACCACGGCGGCGGCCACGACAACATCACCGCCGTCGTCGTGCGCATCGGCGAGACGTCGTCGACCGAGCTCGCGCCGCGCACCACCGAGGTCTCGCTCAAGCTCGAGGTCCTGAAGGGCATGCAGATGTTCCGCTACATGTCCTACAAGGAGCTGGTCCGGGTCTCGAACATCGCCGAGGTGATCGAGCTGTCGAGCGATCAGGTGATCTTCTCGACCGGCCAGCCCGGCGACTCGATGTATGTGGTGGTGGCGGGCACGGTGCGCCTGTTCAGGGGCGAGACCATCGTCGCCGAGCTCGGCCGCGGCCATCACTTCGGCGAGATGGCGCTCGTCGATCGCTCGGTGCGCTCGCTGACCGCGCGCGCCACCGAGGGCACGCGGCTCGTCGTCATCCACCGCAAGGACTTCTACGAGATCATCAAGCGCGAGCCCGCGCTTGCCACCAAGATGCTGTGGAGCTTCGTCCAGGTCCTCGGCGCCCGGCTGCGCAAGACCACCAACGACCTATCCGACGCCCTGCACGGCGATCGCCACGGGCAAGAAACGGAAGCCGAGAATTTATTTCAAGACTGAGGTGTTGGGGGTGCGATGAAGTCTGTCGAACTGGTCGCGCTCACCTGCCTTGCGTGCGCGTGCGCCCACGCGCCTGCGCCGAGCGCGCCGGCGGCCGCGGGGTCGCGCGTCGTCGTGCTGATCTCGGCGAACACCGAGTGGAAGATCGTGCGCGCGCAGATCACCGACGAGGCGGTCCATGACACGCCGTTCGGCCAGTGGTTCAGCCACCGGCTCGGCACCCAGGACGTCGTGTTCTTTCACGGCGGCTACGGCAAGGTCGCCGCGGCGGGCTCGACCCAGTACGCGATCGATCGCTGGCACCCTGCCCTGCTGGTCAACCTCGGCACGTGCGGCGGGTTCGGCGGCGCGCGCGAGGTCGGCGACATCGTGCTCGCGAGCGAGACGACGATCTACGACATCGTCGAGATGATGGGCGACCCCGACGAGGCGATCGCCGACTACCGCACGCGGCTCGACACCGCGGCCTGGCCCGCCCGGCTCGCGAGCCGCGTCGTCATCGGCCCGCTGGTGTCGGCGGATCGCGATCTCGATCCGGCGGCGCTCGCCGGCCTCGCGGCGAAGTACCACGCCAGCGCGGGCGACTGGGAGTCCGGCGCGATCGCCTGGGTCGCCGCCCACAACCACACGCGCGTGATGATCCTGCGCGGCGTCAGCGACCTCGTCGACGCGCCGGGCGGCGATCCGACGTACCACGCTCCCGGGGCCTGGGAGCGCGCCAGCGTCGCGGTGATGGTCTCGCTGATCGCGCTGCTCGGCGACGCACTGCCCGATCTGCTGCGCAGCGCGCCGATCTCGGCCGCTCGCTGATCAGCCGAGGCGCGCGATCACGTCGGGCGGCGCCTGGACCAGCTCGATCAGCACGCCCTCGCCCGAGCGCGGCGAGCCGGGGTCGCCCCTGGGGTGGATGAAGCAGACGTCGTGACCGGCGGCGCCGCGCCGGATGCCGCCCGGGGTGAACCGCATGCCCTGCTCGGTCAGCCAGGCCACCGCGGCCGCGAGGTCGTCGATCCACAGGCCGATGTGGTTGAGCGGCGGCTCGTGCACCCGCGGCTTGCCCTCGGGGTGGATCGGCTGCATCAGGTCGATCTCGACGCCGGCGAGCGTCAGGATGTCCTCGTCGACGTTCTCGCGCTCGCTGCGAAACGTGCCGGTGGCCGGCACGCCGAACAGATCGACCCACAGCCCGCGCAGCGCCGCCTTGCTCGGACCCCCGATCGCGATCTGCTGGACCCCGAGCACGCGGAACGGCCGGGCTCCGCTCGATCCGCTCATCGCGCCGGCTCCGCGCGCACCTCGCCCAGCGTACGCAGCCCGGGCCGCGGCGCGTTGACGAGGATCGCCATGTTGCCCGACGGATGCAGGTTGTCGCGCATCAGCTGGTGGCACTCGGCG
>Ga0207689_10006487_pt1 | contig 10337 bp, 13 predicted proteins | sample KBSMisM52_FD_184312 | JGI IMG/M metagenome (GOLD analysis project Ga0207689, IMG submission 184312) | Miscanthus rhizosphere microbial communities from Kellogg Biological Station, Michigan, USA - KBS Miscanthus M5-2 (SPAdes) (version 2) | ecosystem: Host-associated > Plants > Roots >... | reverse complement strand
GCCGCCGGGCTGAGCGGCCGTCGCGGCCGGCCTGGAGCGGGCGGATTCGGCTTCATAGCGCGCGATCCAGGCCTGCGCCGGATCGGAGGGATCGACGAGCGGCATCGCTTCGTCGCGCGCCTTCTCGGCGGCGGCAAATGTCCATTCCTCGTCGGTCGGCAGACGATGGGTGATACCGGTCTTGCGCGACAGCCATGCGGCGTAGGCCGAGGCATCGTGCCAACTGACGCCGACAACGGGTACGTCCTGCGTGCCCGCCGGCATGGCGATGCGCGGGCAGGCGGCTTCGTCGACACAGCGTGCGTATTCGGCGGCAGTGACCTGTCGTTTCATGACGAGGAGGTCAACGGGAAGACGGAGTTCGCGCAGCGGTCCTTCGACCGGCCGGCCGGCCCGCGAGAAATCGCCGGCAGCCCGGTAGCTGAAGGCGGTGGACGCGAGGCGCATGGCGCCGTCCTGGTCGTGGGGAGGCGTGGGCGCGAACGCGGTTGCCAGGATCGGCGCGGCCAGCGCGCCTGCGAGCATCGCCGTCTTCATTTTGATCAGGATCAGCATGACCTTGCCCCCTCTTCGTGCGACGGCCCGCGATCGAAACCGCGGGCCGTCATTTTTCGCGCTACCTAACGGGTGACGGCCACCGGGTCGACGGCGCCGACCTTGTCAGGCGGGATCGGGCCGGGAGGGGTGACCTGCTTCATGAGGTCCTCGTTCCACTTGCCCTCGACCTTGATGTGGGCGCTGGCGCCGAGTTCGACCGCCTCGATCAGGTTGTGGTTGACGTAGGCGTAGATGCCGGGTTCGCGGAAGGTGTACAGCGCGGCGCCGGCCGAGCCGCCACGAACGAACCAGGTCTCGAGGTCCTTCTGCGGCGGGTTGTTGAACTTGCCGGCCTCCCAGACGTAGTCGCCGTGCCCGCCAATCAGATGCGGCCGGGTATCGCGGTTGGCCTGCGAATGCACGAGCATGACGGTCTCGCCGACCTTCGAGGTCATCGCGTTCTTGCCGGTGAGCGATCCGACCCGGCCGTTGAACACCACATGCGTCGGGATCAGCTTGCGCATCACCTCGGTCGTGTCGGCATAGGACTCGCCGATCGTCTCATAGGTCTTGTACTTGCCCTTCTCGTCCTTCGGCACATAGAGGTCGTTCTCGCCGATGTAGAAGATCTTGTCGTAGCGCAGCGCCTTGCCTTCGGCATCCTTCAGGCCGTCGCGCGGCATGACCATCACCGTGCCGTGCATGCCGGAGACGACGTGCCAGGGGATCATGCCTTCCGGCGCGCAGTGATAGACGAAGACGCCGGGCCGCGTCGCCTTCCAGCGCAGGGTTGCCTGCTCGCCGGGATTGACCTTGGTCAGCGCGCCGCCACCCAGCGCGCCGGTTGCCGAATGCAGATCGATGTTGTGCGGCATCGCATTGGTCGCGGGGTTGACCAGCGTGAGCTCCATGTAGTCGCCCTCGTGGACCACCATCATCGGACCCGGCATCGAGCCGTCGAACGTCATCGCATGGAATTTCGTGCCGGCCTCGTCGATGACGACTTCCTTCTCCCGTATCGTCAGCTTGAATTCGACAATCTTCGGTCCGGCCTTGGTCGCCTGTTCATGGGCGTGGACGAAGGGCGGGGCGACCAGTTCGACTTTCTGGCGCGGCAGCTTCAGATCGTCCGCCGCTCCCGCCACGGCCGGTGCGGCCATCATCAGCGCCGCGACGGCGGCACCCATTAAAGCAGTCCTTCTCGTCAGCATGATGCTCTCCATCGCTTCCTGTGTACCAACTCGATGGATGCAGGATGCGCGATGTGGCGGCGACAAACTTTGCGCTGGAACAAGGAAAGACGTTTTATGGATCGAAAAATTTATCGATCGACGAAGAGGACGGCTCGGAAATTTGCGCGGGACCAAACAGGACTGGTAACCGCCAGGTTAAGGTCGTTGCATGAAAAACGATGCAGTGCCGACGGCGGATCTGATGGTCGACGACGTGATGCGCCGATGGCCATCGACGATACGCGTCTTCCTCGATTTCAGGATGCGCTGTGTCGGCTGCCCGATCGCCGCCTTCCACACGGTCGATGAGGCATGCGACGAACACAGCATCGACCCGGCGGCGTTGCTGTCGAAGCTCCGGGATACGGCGAATGCTGTGGTCTAAAGCCTGGGCTTGCGTGCCTGAGCGACTTCTTCGCCTTCGGCGAGGCTATGCAGCCGGTGCGCATCGCGCAGAACGATCCGCTGCCTGCCGCCCTCGACCAGTCCTTGGCTCTCCCACGCGCTGAGAATTCGGCTGACGGTGTGCAGCGTCGTCCCTGTCATCTCGGCGACGTCCTGCCGGCTGATGGGGAAATCGATCTCGACGCCGGCATCGACCTTTCTTCCGGCTTGCTTGGCCAGGCGGAGCAGCGCATGCGCCACGCGCTGCTCGACCTGCTCATTCGACATCTCCAGGACGCGGGCCTGTGTATCCTGCAGGCGGCTGCCGACGGTCTGCAACGCGCTTGAGGCGAGGGTCGGGTATTTGGCGATCAGGCGATTCCAGGAAGACGAGGGCCAGGCGAGCGCGATGCTGTCGACGGCGGCCACCGCGGTCGCCGGGTAGTGCGTCAGATTCATGGCCTGCGCGACGCCGAAGAGTTCGCCGGCCGAGACGTAGCGGACGACCGACTGCTGGCCTTGCGGCGTGATCTTTTCGACGCGAAGATGGCCGTGGAGCAGGAGGTAAAAGTGATCCGCTTCGGTGCCCTGATCGAAGACTGCGTTTCCCTTCAGATATCGAATCGACCGTGCTTCCCGCAGCAGTTCGTCCTGTTCGGCCGGCGCAAGGCCGGCGAACATCGGCAGGTTCGCGACCAGCGAGCGGTCGACTGAGGCCATCGATATCCTCGTTCCAATCTGTTGCGGATGGTATCCGCGGCCGAAGCAAGCCTCAACGGCTTGCCAGATCTCTTAGCCTGGAATTCGGTGCAGAGATTGCGCTGGCGCAATATCGGCAGGACCAGGCGACGATATCTGATACCCGGGTGCCCGGTAAATCCCGGGCGCTAGTTCCAGGAAACGGGAAAGAAGCAGGAATCATGAGAAAGATTGCGATGTTGGCCGCCGCGGCAGTTCTGGTGATGGCCGGGGGCGCCCGGGCGGCGGAGGTCGAAGTCAAGCTCCTCAACAAGGGAGCGGATGGCGTGATGGTGTTCGAGCCAGCCTTCGTGAAGATCGCGCCCGGCGACACCGTCAAGTTCGTGTCCACGGACAAGGGCCACAACGCCGAATCCATCAAGGGCATGCTGCCTGAGGGCGCCGCGCCGTTCGCCGGCAAGAACAACGAGGATATCGCCGTCAAGTTCGAGCAGGAAGGCGTCTACGGCATCAAGTGTCTGCCTCATTACGGTATGGGAATGGTTGCGATGATCGTGGTCGGAAATCCCGGCAATCTCGATCAGGCCAAGGCCGTTCCGCAGGTCGGAAAGGCAAAGCAGGTGTTTGCGACGCTGTTCGGCAAGCTCGAGGCCAGCAAGACCGCATCCAGATAGTCGCGCCAGCTTCCCCAGTGGGTCGGATGGATGAGCAACGCGTCGTCCATCCAGACATTGTGCCGCATGCCGGACTTGCGCCGGCACGGGAAACGCAGCGCCACGATCCCGGCCGCGCAGGCGTGGCCGAGTTCGAGGTCGCGACCGCAGGCCAGTCGCGCGGGGCAGCGCTGCGCATCAACGATCATGCTGCCGCCGAAGCGACAGGCGCATATTGACCTGGCGCAAAGCCCGCCTACCGGGGCGCCTCTGCTTCGGCCGAGCAGCAGGAACAGCAACTGGCTTTGCTCTCGGTGAAAACCGGGATCGAGGTTTCGTCCTCGAGTTTCCGCAAGAGATCGCCGGTCACGGCCTCGAAAAGCCTGCGTTCGATCGCGCTCTCGCTCCGGCTTCGTCCTCGCAATCGCTCGAAAATCCGCATCGCGTCCTCCGTTAAAGGTGGAACCGACAATGCAGGTCAGGAACAGCACGATCTTTGTCGCGGATCAAACACGCCGCCGAATGATGGTGCAGTTTGTGCTCCGACAAAGAGCTTCGACCGGATCGGCCTAAGATTACAACGAATAAGCAAGGATTCATCCATGGCGACCATGCAGAAATTGAGGGCCTATCAGGGGCCGGCGCTGTTTTCTCACGGCTTCCGGCCGTTCTTTCTGTTCGGCGCCATCTATGCCGGCGCCATGGTTCCGCTGTGGCTTGCGGTATTCGCCGGGCATTTCGCGCTGCCGACCGCCTTCGCGCCGCGGGACTGGCATGTCCATGAGATGCTGTTCGGCTATATCGGCGCCGTGATCGCCGGTTTTCTTCTGACCGCGGTGCCGAACTGGACCGGCCGCCTTCCGATCCAGGGGGCTCCGCTCGCGGTCCTGTTCGCCACCTGGCTTGCCGGCAGGCTGGCCGTGACATTCTCCGGTTTCATCGGCTGGGAAATCGCACTGGCGATCGACGCCGCCTTTCTGCTGTTGCTCGCTGCCGCGGCCGCGCGCGAGATCGTCGCCGGACGCAAGTGGAACAATCTGATGGTGGTCGGCATCATCTCGCTGCTGGCCATCGCCAACGTTGCGTTTCATGTCGAGGCGCATCGCGATGGTCTGGCGGACTATTCCACGCGATTCGGCATCGGCCTCGTGGTCACGCTGGTCTGCGTGATCGGGGGACGGATCGTTCCGAGTTTCACGCGCAACTGGCTGGCGCGGCGCGAACCGGGACGGCTGCCGGTGCCGTTCAACCGCTTCGATGCGATCACGATCGTCGCGGGCGTCTGCGCCATGATCGCGTGGGTGGTGACGCCTTCGGGCCGTTTCGTCGCAGCCGCGCTCGGCATCGCCGGCTTGCTTCACATCGTTCGCCTGGCGCGCTGGGCCGGCTATCGGACCGTGTCGGACCGCCTCGTGCTGATCCTCCATGTGGCGTATGCGTTCATCCCTGCCGGTTTCCTGCTGGCGGGGCTATCTGCACTGGACCTCGTCGCCCCCAGCGCCGGGATCCACGCCTGGACCGGCGGCGCGATCGGTTCGATGACGATTGCGGTGATGACCCGCGCCTCGCTCGGCCACACCGGACAGGCGCTTTCGGCATCCATCGCCACCCAGTTCGTCTACGCCTCGATCGTCGTCGCGGCGCTGGCGCGGGTATGCGCCGCGCTCGAGCCGTCCCATTCGGTCCCGCTGCTGATCATCGCTGGTGTCGCGTGGGCTGGGGCATTTCTGGGCTTCGCGCTCGCTTACGCGCCGCTGCTATGCGGCGCCCGCAAGATCTGAAAGGGGCAAGATGATTGGCGCCAGCATATCGCGATGGACAATGAGCTACTTCGCGATGGCGCTCGCGTGGTTGTTCGTTGCGCTGGCGCTGATGGTCGCAGGCTTCGGTTATCCGGCGGTGCACCTCGCATCGCCAGATACCCTCGTCCTGGTGCACGTGGTCTGCATCGGCTGGCTCAGCGTGGCGATGTGCGGCGCGTTGTTCCAGTTCGTGCCGGTTCTCGTGGCAAAGCCGTTGTTTTCGGAGAAATGGACTTTGCCGGCGCTTGGGCTGTTGACCGCCGGTCTCGCTTCGCTGCTCGCGGGCTTTTTGGGATTAGGCGGCCGGCTTCCCGCCTGGCTCTGGCTTCTTCCGGTCGGCGCGGTCCTGCTCATTGCCGGGTTCGGCCTGGTCGTTGTCGATCTCGGCTTGACGGCATGGCTGCGGCCTGCGGGTCCCGCCCGGTTCGTTCTGGTCGGCTTGGCTTCGCTCGGCGCCACCGCAGCCTTCGGCGCGGTCTTCGCGTTCTCGCACGCGGGGTGGGCGGGACCGATCGGGGAAAAGATTTTGGCAAGCGGCGTTCCGCTGCACGCGATCGCGGGTCTTGGCGGCTGGCTGACGTTGACGGCCATGGGCGTGAGCTACCGGCTGCTCTCGATGTTCATGCTCGCGTCCGATGTCGACGACCGCAAGAGCAATATGACCCTGGCGGCCGGCGCGCTCGCTATCGCCGTCGCGGTGGCCGGCGGCATTTTCGCGATCTGGTTCGTCTCCGGATTGAAGGTCGTGTTGTCGATATCAGCCGTCCTCGGCCTGGCGACGATCGTTCTGTATGGGCGCGACGTGATCGGAATCTTTGGGAGACGCAAGCGGCGGCAGCTCGAGCTCAACACGCGAATGGCGGTGCTGTCGTTCGCCAGTCTCGCGGGGGCGGCGCTGTTGGGTGTGGTGCTCGTCCTGGCCGGCGCTTTCGCTAAATATACCGGCGCATTTGTCTTTCTCGCCATCTTCGGCTGGCTGTCGGGACTGGTGCTGGCCAAGCTCTACAAGATCGTGGCGTTCCTCACCTGGCTCGAGACCTACGGTCCCGTGATGGGACGGGCCCCGACCCCTCGCGTTCAGGATCTCGTTTCCGAGGCGAGGGCATCGAAGTGGTTCGTGATCTATTACGTGGCGGTCTGGTCCGGCACGCTGATGCTGCTCGCCGGCCAACCCTGGGCGTTCCGGGCGGCTGCGGCGATGATGACCGTCGGCCTCGTCGGCATTGTCCGTGAAGTGATCCGGGTGCGCCGGCTTGCGGACGTCGAGAGCCCGCTGCGCCTTCCGGACGGCGCCTGCGCGCCGCTTCTGCTGTGTGCCAGAAACTAGAGATGAGAGCTGAAGATGAAACGAAAGGAACAGGCATGACCGATTACATCGATGTCGACGTCCGTCCCATCCTGCGTGCAGGCGGTGAGCCGTTCTCGGTCATCATGGCTGCGCTCGACCACCTCGACCCGGGGCAGGGGCTCCGCCTCTACGCTCCGTTCAAACCGGCTCCGTTGTTCGCGGTGATGGCAGACAAGGGATTCGCGCATTCCGCACGGGCGCTCGACGACGGCGAGTGGGAAGTGCTGTTCACGCCGGCGGACACACAACAGCCGGCGTCTCCCGTCGGCACCCCGGATTTCGACAATTGGCCCGAGCCGGCCGTCAGGCTCGACAATCGCGACCTCGATCCGCCGGAGCCGATGGTCCGGATCCTCGCGGCCGCCGACAAGCTGAGGCCGGGTGAGACGCTTTCGGCGCTGCTGCGGCGTGAGCCCGTCTTTCTGTTTCCGCAACTCGAGAAGCGTGGGTATCGCTGGCTTGGCGGGTTCTCGCCGGACGGCGCCACTTACGAACTGACCGTCAGGGCGCCGTCATGACGGCCCAACTCATCGAGCGTATCAGGGATGCGCTGCGCGTCGTGATCGATCCCGAGCTTGGTCACAACATCGTCGATCTCGGCTTCATCTACGACATCGTTGTCGTCGGTGGCGCCGTTCGCATCACCATGACCGCGACCACCCCGGGATGTCCCGCCATCCGTTTCCTCAAAGAGGGGGTCGCGAACGCGGCCGCACGGGTGCCGGGGGTCGGCTCCGTCGACATCGTGATGACGTTCGATCCGCCATGGACGCCTTCCCGCATCGCGCCGATCGCCCGAGCCTCGCTTGGCTTTGCTGCGGTGAACTGAGTCTGGGACAACGAAATGGCGCTTACCATCGAGATCAACCACGCGAAGACGCGCGCCAGGGCCGTCGCCGCAGGCCAGCCGGTCGTGCCTCAGGCCGTCAAGGGGCGGATCCGGCGGATCAAGTGGTTCGTTCTGCTGCTGACGCTCTCGATCTACTACGTCACGCCGTTTCTTCGCTGGGACCGTGGCCCCAACGCGCCGGATCAGGCGCTTCTGCTCGATTTCGTCCACGGACGGCTCTACTTCTTTTTTGCCGAGATCTGGCCGCAGGACCTCTATCTGGTCACGGGGCTTCTGGTTCTGGCCTCGACCATCCTGATCCTCACCAACGCGCTGGCGGGCCGGCTGTGGTGCGGCTTTGCCTGCCCGCAGACGGCCTGGACCGACCTGTTCCTGCTCGTCGAAAGGGTGATCGAGGGCGACAGGCGCCAGCGCTTGAAGAACCTGGACGCTCCGCTTGACGCCAGGCGGCTGATGCAGCTCGTCGCAAAACATTCCGCCTGGCTCCTGATCTCGCTCGCTACCGGCGGCACGCTGATCTTCTACTTCACCGACGCGCCGGAATTGCTGCGCAGCTTTGCGCGCGGCGACGTCTCGGCCAATACGCTCGGCTGGATCGTCGCCTTTGCCGGCACCACCTACGGTCTGGCCGGGTTCGCGCGCGAACAGGTTTGCACCTTCATGTGCCCGTGGCCGCGCCTTCAAGGCGCGATCTGGGATCCGGAAGCCTTCACGGTCAATTACCGGGATTACCGCGGCGAGCAACGGACGTCGGCCAAGAAGGCCGTCGAACTTCGCCTGCAGGGCAAGCCGGCGGGAGACTGCGTCGACTGCAATCTATGCGTCACGGTGTGTCCGATCGGCATCGATATCCGCGAAGGACCGAATTTCGCGTGCATCAATTGCGGACTGTGCGTGGACGCCTGCGATAGCGTGATGTCGAAGCTCGGCCGCCCGCGCGGCCTGATCGACTACGAAAGCTGGAACAACATTGAGCGCGGCCACCGCGCCGAGCCGCCAGTCTCCCGGCTGGTGCGCGCGAAGACCGTCGGGCTGACGGCGGCTTGCCTGGTGTTGACGGCTGCGATCGTCTTTTCCTTCATGACCAGGACCAGCGCCAGCCTTTCGGTCCAGCACGATCGCGATCCCCTGGCGGTCCGGCTCTCGGACGGATCGGTGCGCAACGCCTACACTGTCAAGCTCTTGAACAAGTCGTCGGCCGCCCACGCCTACACCCTTTCGATCAGCGGCATGGATGCCAGGATGGCCATCATCGGTAACGAGAGCCTGGCGCCGATCGAGGTGCCTCCCGATGGCTCCGAATCTGTCCGGGTTACGCTCACCGCCATGAACCCCAGGGAAGCCGAATTGGTGTTCACGGCGCGTGACGAAAGCGGCACCACGATTCTTTCCGCAAAAGACCGGTTCGTCGAACGCTGAAGCGCCGCCTATGCGCCAAGGCGCGGACAAGATCATCGTCCAGTTTGCGCCTTATCAAGGTGGGGGGCGCCGCGATCTGCGACATTTTGCAAGTAACCACGGCCCCGCTCAGAGGTTCAGTCATGTTCCACCGGTTCGACAAGATCACACTCATCGCAGCCGCGCTGGCGGCGTTCCTCGGTTCGTCACCGGCCGTCGCTGCTGAGGTCACCGTCGCGCAGGCCTGGAGCCGCGCTACGCCGAAGGGAGCGAAAGTCGCGGGCGGCTACCTCACCATCGAGAACCGGGGGACGCAGCCTGACCGGTTGCTTTCGGCATCGAGTGCTGCGGCCGCCAAGGTCGAGATCCATCAGATGAGCATGCAGGACGGCATCATGACGATGCGGCCTCTCGACGACGGCCTGGCGATCCTTCCGGACGCCACGGTGACGCTCGAACCGGGAGGCGACCACATCATGTTCATTGGGCTGGTCGCGCCGTTCGAGGAGGGCCAACGCGTCCCGGTGTCGCTGAATTTCGAACGCGCCGGCAAGATCGAGGCGAGCTTCGAGGTCGGCAGCGTCGGTGCCAAAGGGCCCAGACTGCAGATTGCTTCGACAGCGCCTGCCGTGGCGGCGGCAGCGCCGGCGCGAGCAGCTGTGACCGACGAACCCTTCTTTACCCACATCTGCGGGACGCGGGTGATGGCCAACATCACGGTTTCACCGGGCCGCAGCGGTCCGATCGAGGTTCTGGTGCAGATCGAAGACAGCGACGAAAAACCTCTCGCGGTCGATGCGCTTTCCGTGACCCTGTCCAATCCCGACAAGGGGATCGCTCCCGTCACCACGACAGCCGAGCGGGTGGCGGTCGATAGCTGGCGCGTCCGCCTGACGGCCGCGGCGAGCGGGAAGTGGTCGTTGTCGCTCGGTATCGACCTGGCGAAGGACGACCGTGTCGACATCGCGGCTCCGATACTCATCGAGTGATACGGGCAACGACACGAAATAGAACTTATCTAGTCGGACTTGCCTGATCGCCCTACTGCGTCGTGAACAGCACCACCGCAATGGCGATCGATAGTCCGACGGCGGACATGGTCGCCGTGGTGGACAGGACGCCCATCGCCCTCAGTGCCCCGGCAAAGGCGATGATGATGGGGGTGGCGGTCAGCAGGCCCGGTTGTGCGTCGCTCATGGTGTCCTCGTTGATCTCAAGCTCGCAGCATCTAGCCGCCACGACCGGCCATTGACGTTGCGCCTCGTCAAGGAGCGACGCGATTGGCGTCGTCGTCCCCGTATTTGTGCGGCGACAAAGAGCCCTTTCTGTCAGGGATGATAGGCGTCAACCGGGAGATCGGATGTCTATTGCGGATTGCGAACGCGAGGAGTCGGGATGGGGTGTCCTTGAAGGGCTCCCCGGCGACCCGATGAT
>Ga0207689_10006482_pt1 | contig 10340 bp, 8 predicted proteins | sample KBSMisM52_FD_184312 | JGI IMG/M metagenome (GOLD analysis project Ga0207689, IMG submission 184312) | Miscanthus rhizosphere microbial communities from Kellogg Biological Station, Michigan, USA - KBS Miscanthus M5-2 (SPAdes) (version 2) | ecosystem: Host-associated > Plants > Roots > Rhizosphere... | reverse complement strand
AAACGGAGACGCAAGTTCCAATGCAGCGGCCGCCCGAACTCGATCTCCCCGGCGTGACCCCGTCACGGCAACAGCGCAGCCGCGAGACCACGGCCGCGCTGCTCCAGGCCGGCGCGGAGATGTTGCGCACCCACAGCCTCGCGGAATTGTCGATCGAGGCGCTGTGCCGACAGGTCGGCGCCACTGTCGGCGCGTTCTACAGCCGGTTCGAGAGCAAGGAAGCCTATTTCAATGCGCTGATGGCGCTTGCGGCGCGTGATGGCGAAAGCAGGCTATCGCGGATGAAGGACGACAGGCGGCTGGCGGATACCGATCTCGCCGAGCTCAGCCGCCTCCTCGTCCGCGGCACCACCGGCTGGATCCGCAACCATGAAGGCGTGCTGCGCGCAGCACTTCAGCACGACGACACGAGGCCAGACCGCTGGTCCACCTTCAAGGGGCTGGCCCGCGCCAATGTGGCAGGCGCCACGCCGATCCTGCTCGGCGCCATGGGCCGGGGCAACAAGGCGGCGAAGACACGCGCCATCGCTTTCGGCTTTCAGGTCGTGCTGGGAACGCTGGTCAACGCCATCCTCAACGATCCCGGGCCGCTATCGATTCACGACCAAGAAATGGAAGAGCGGCTCGGCAATTGCCTGCTGCTGTTGCTGCAGGCGGAGATGGCCGAAAACGGTTCACGCAAGCGCAGAATTCGTAGGGTGGGTTAGCCGAAGGCGTAACCCACCATGCTTCCGCGAAACAACGGCGGGTTACGCTACGCTAACCCGGCCTACGCTTTCCAATCAAACCCCGAGATAGGCTTTCTGCACCTGCGGATCCTGGGCCAGCGCCGCGGCGGTGCCTGTCAAGACGCTCTTGCCAACCTGCAACACCGTCGCAAAGTCCGAGACTTCCAGCGCCAGTTCGATCGACTGCTCGGCAAGCAGGATCGTCAGCCCTTCCCCATGCAGCCGTCCAAAAGTCTCGTACATGGACTCCACGACCGCGGGCGCGAGCCCGAGCGACGGTTCGTCCAGCATCAGGAGTTTTGGATCGCTCATCAGAGCGCGTCCGACCGCCAGCATCTGTCGCTCGCCGCCGGACATGGTGCCGGCTCGCTGGCTGCGGCGCTCCTTCAATTTCGGAAACACCTCATAGACGCGTTCCAGCAGCGTTGCCGCACGCGCCTTGTTGCGCAGCGGCGTCGCGCCGAGCAGCAGATTGTTTTCCACGCTCTGCTGCACGAACAGCCGCCAGCCTTCCGGCGACAGCGCGAGCCCCTTGCGCACGATCGCAAACGCGCTCTGGCCGCCGATCTCCTCGCCATTGAAGCGGATCGACCCGGCATGCACGGGGATGAGACCCGCGATCGCATTGAGCACCGTGGTCTTGCCGCCGCCATTGGAGCCGAGCAACGCCACCACACTGCCCGCGGGCACCTGGAGCGACACGTCGGAGACACCGATCAGGTCGCCGTAGCGAACTTCGAGATTCTCGATGCGGAGCAGGTGCTCGCTCATGTCGCCGGTCCACCCATCAGCTCGATCGGCGTATGGCCCGCGGCCGCCTTGGCGGCGCGGGTGCCGAGATAGGCCGCGATGACGGCAGGATTGGCCGTGACCTCGCGCGGGCTGCCGCGGGCGATCTCCTTGCCCTGGTGGAACACCACCACCCGGCTCGCCAGCGACATGATGACTTCCATGATGTGCTCAACAATGACGAGCGTGATGCCGGAGCGGTGGATGTCGCGCACCAGGTCGATCGCGAGCTTCACCTCCTGCTGGGTAAGGCCGGCCATGGCTTCGTCGAGCAGAAGCACTTTCGGTTCAGTCGCCAGTGCGCGCGCAATCTCCAGCCGCTTGCGGCCGGGCGTGCCGAGCGATCGCGCCGGTGCGTCCGCCAGCCGGCTCATCCCGACGCGCTCCAGCACGGCGCGCGCCCTGATCTCGGCCTGTGCGCGATGCGGAGTACGCAGGAACGCGCCGATCATTACATTCTCCAGCACCGTCATGCCTTCGAAGGTCTGCGGCACCTGGAAGGTACGGGCTAGGCCGAGCCGCGCCCTCGCCTCCGGTGTCATGCCGGTGATGTCATGGCCTTCGAACAGCACCTTGCCTGAGGTCGAAACGAGATCGCCAGTGAGGCAATTGAAGAAGGTCGACTTGCCGGCGCCGTTCGGCCCGATCAAGCCGAGGATGTCGCCCTGCTCCAGCGTCACGCTGGCTGCATCGACCGCCTTGAAGCTGCCGAAGGCCTTTGTGACGTCGCGCGCTTCAAGGAGCATGGGAGGCTCCTTTCGCGACAGCGGCAGGCTTGCGCCTGGCCCACATCCGGTTGATCAAGTCCAGAATGCCGCCCGGCTGGAACCGGGCGATGATCACGATGATGGCGCCGTAAACGACGAACGTAAGGCCCGCGCCCTTGCCGCCGAGCAGATTGTTGGAAATCTCCTCCAGCGGCACCAGGATCGCCGCTCCCACCAGCGGCCCGAACAACAGACCGGCGCCGCCCAGCGCCGCCATGATCAGCATTTTCACCGAGATCAGGATACCGAGGCCGGACTCGGGATCGATGAACCCGAACATCATCGAATAGAGCGCCCCGGCGACGCTGGTGAGGCCAGCGCTGAGCATGAATGCATAAAGCTTGGTGCGGCTTGCGGGCGCGCCCAGCGAACGCGCGGCGCGCTCGGAATCCTTGATCGCGCGCAGATAAAATCCCATCCGGCTGTTGGTCATCCACCAGGTGATGCCGAGCGTGACGAGGAGAACGCCCAGGAACAGGTAGTAGTAAGGCAGCGCCGAGATGAAGGAGAGATCGAACACGGTGCGCGGCACGGTCGGGCCACTGAGGCCGACGGCGGCGCCGAGAACTTCCACGTTGGTAACGATCAGGCGCGCGAGTTCGGCGACCGCAATCGTCGCCATGCTGAAATAATGCCCGGACAGGCGCAGCGTCGGTACGCCGATCACGGCGGCGATCAGGACCGCGGCGGCGATGCCGACGGGAATGCCGACCAGAGGCGGCAGCCCGAAATGCGAATAAGCCGCCATCGAGGCATAGGCACCGCAGCCGAAGAACACGACATGCCCGACCGACACCTGCCCGGCATAGCCGCCGATGATATTCCAGGCTGAAGCCGCGATCGCGTAGAGCAGGATCAGCGCGCCGAGCCGCTGCTGGAATGGCGTCGTGAACACCAGCGGATAGAGGATCACCAGCGCGAGCGCGACCGTAGGCCAGATGAAACGCCGCATCACATCTTGCCCATCAGGCCTTGTGGCCGGAACCAGAGAAAACACAGGAACAGCGAATACACCACGATGTCCTTGTAGACCGCGCCGATCCAGTAGGCCGAAACGGATTCGATCACGCCGATCAGGAGCCCGGCGACCAGCGCGCCGGGCACGCTGCCGAAACCGCCCAGCGACACCGTGACGAAGGCGACGATGCCGAGCGTCTCGCCGACAGTCGGCGCGACATAGAAGAACGTCGCGATTAGCGCGCCAGCCAGCCCCGTCGCACCCGCGGCGATCGCCCAGGCAATCGCCTGCATGCTGTCGGGACGGATGCCCATCAACTGTGCCGCGGTGGCGTCCTCGGCGACCGCAAGCATCTTCGAGCCGAGTGACGTTCGCGTCAGCAAAAGATGCAGCCCCAGCGTCACCAGCAAGGCGACGATTCCGGCCAGCAGGCGCGACGCCTGCAGCTTGATGCCAAATACATCATAGGTGCCGCCGACGAGGTTTTCCGGCAGCGTCAGGAAGTTGGCGCCGAAACCCCAGAACACGGAGTAACGCAGCAGCAGCGCTAGTCCGAAGGTGCCGAGAATCTGGGCCAGCATCGGCCCCTTCATCACGCTGCGGATCAGACCGAAATAGACCGTTATGCCGAGCGTCGCCAGAACCAGCGCCGCTACCGGCGCGCCGACGAACGGTCCGACGCCGAGCACCGTCCACACCACGAACGCGACATACATGCCGAGCATGACGAAATCGCCGTGGGCAAAGTTGACGATGTTCATCATGCCCCAGATCAAGGTGAGGCCGGACGAGAACAGCGCGTAGACCGCGCCGAGCAACAGCCCGCCAACGATCACCTGAACGAGAATGGAGGACATGTCAGCGACTTGCGGTTTGCGTCAGCGATGGCGAGCGCAGCGAAATCAAAAAGGGCGGGACTGACGCCCCGCCCTTAAAGACGCGCTACCAGCCCTTGTAGGGAAAGACGGGCGCCGTCTTGGCCAGTTGCTTCGGCCAGACCGGAACGTAGTTCTCGCCGTCCTGCAGCTGGATCACCAGCCCGGCGGCAAGCACGTTCTGGCCCTTGTCGTCGAACTTCACGCCCTTGTAGCCCATGATCAACTGATCGGGCTTGAGGTCGGTGGCCTTCAGCGCCGCCTGGATCTTGGCGGGATCGGTCGAGCCGGCGCGGTCGATCGCATCGACCAGAACGAAGAAGCCCTGCATCTGGCGCGCCGCCGTGTCGTCGAGATCGTCGCCACCGCTCTTTTTCTTGTAGATCTCGTTGATCAGGAAAGTCGGCGACCCCGCGGCGCCAATCGCAAAGGAGGAGCGATTGAAGATGCCCTGAATCTGCTTTCCGACGGCCTTGAGCGTCGAGGGATCGGAGAAGCCGGCATTGTCGGCGATCATCATCGGCGGCTTGTAGTCCAGCGCCTGGAACGTCTTGGCGTAAAGGATGGCGTCCGACGTGTAGCTGATCATGATCACCACATCCGGCTTCTTTTCCTTGAGCTGCAGCACCTGGCTCTGCACGTCGGTGGTGTTGGCCGAATAGGCGATGTCCTGGGCGACGGGGAGCCCGTTCTCCTTGAACAGGCCAGTGATGACGTTCGCAACCGAGGTGCCGTATTCGGTGTTTTCGTGCACAAGGGCGATGTTGTCGACCTTCTGTCCGCCCGCCTTCATCTCCTTGAGGAAGTCGAGATAGATTCTGGCGAAATCTCCGGCCACCGGCGTTGTCCGGAAGAACCATTTGAAACCGCGCTCGGTGAGATTGGCTGCGACCGACTCGCCGTTCACAAAGGGAATGCTGTATTTCTCGGCAATGGCGCTAGCGGTGAGCGTGATGCCGGACTGATAGGCGCCAGTCAGCGCAACCACTTTTTCCTCGGTGATCAGGCGAAGCGCCTGGTTCTGCCCGGTAGCGGGGCTGCCCTGGTTATCGGCGAACACCACCTCGACCTTGGCGCCGCCGAGGCCCTTGAGGCCTGCATTCTTCGTCACCGGCAGATTGCCGAGCGCAGGATTGCCGCTGTTGATGATCTCGACCGCGGTTTCGATCGCCGCCTTGCCATGCACGCCGGCGCTAGCCGCGTTGCCGCTCAAGGGAAAGATCGCGCCGATCTTGACCGTCTTGTCCTGGGCCGCGGCCGCGCTTGCGAGCGCAACCGAGACCGCAGCGGCGGAAAGCAGCCCTATGACATGATTCAATTTCATTTGAAAATCTCCCCCAATGCCGGGCTTCTTTGAGCCCTGGATATGCGGCCGGCTTAACAGCCACCGCTATCTTGTTGTTCTTTAGGCATTCAGCATTGCATGGCCGATTGGTATCGGCAAGTTGCCGCCCAGGGCAGCACTGCTCTTGCGACAATCGGCGGAAAATCAAAAGCCGTGCTTGCGAGTTGATCGAGCGCCGACCTGCATCCGGCTCGCCCGCATTGAGAAGGTTTTTCCGCAAACCAAAGCCGCAACAGGCGAACTTGCTGCAATCGAATGTCTGCTCTCTGGCCCGCTATGCGCACGGCTCCAAACAGGCCAACGGCACCGGCCGAGGCGGCCCTTAGCCCGAAAATGCCCCTCCTTCCACGCTTGCCAAGGCCGGGACCGAACGAGTAGAACGACGCACCAGCGAAAGCGGTGATTTGCAAAATCCCGCTGCAGCCGATTGCCCGGATATCCATATAAGATATTGATATCATTGAGCAATTATTGGGGAATGGTGTAACGGTAGCACAACAGACTCTGACTCTGTTTGTCTAGGTTCGAATCCTAGTTCCCCAGCCAAATCTCGGTTTTCGCCGCTTTAAACGTCGCACCGCTTTCGAGACGGTTTGAGTTGGCTGCCGTTTCCGCCAGCATATCAAAAGGTTCGCGGAAGGTGGCGACCACCTCGCCATCCCTCCCAAGTGCAGTTCGATAGCAGAAAGTTCAGCAGGCGGCGTTTTTCGCGTGGCTCTTGCGCGGCGAACAGCCCGTTGAGCGTTCCGCGCGAGGTCGAGAAGCGCGATGCCTTCGTCCAGATAGGATTTGTCGGCGTTCTGGTGCCGCTCGATCTCGCGCCACCGCCGATGTACTCGCCCCCGGCCTCCTTGTACCCTGATGGCAACGTCCGTGCGACTGCCTTGGAGCGCTACGTCAACCCACCCTTGCGTTTCAACAACCGCTGAAACTCTTCCAGGTGCTTCCCCAGATCGCCGCCACTGCCCAACCCCTCGCTTAGCAGATTCTTGATGACCGTGTGTGTCGCCTCATAAAACGACGCATGCACGTTGCGCTGCTCAATATCCGTCAGCGCATGGTCCGCCGATGAGCCCAGCAGAAAGTTGACCAGAGCCAGATCGGCCAAAGCCCAACTATCATTCCGTCCAGCATTCACCTGCCGCTCCAACTCATTCCGAACTCCTCGCAACTTCGTCTCAAAATCGTGGTCGTTGATCAGCGCCGAGTTCCCAAGTAGCTCCACCACCAGCACCTGCAACATGTTATACGTATCAAGCGCACCGCAATGTTTCCGGCGCTCGTCCTCATAAGTGTTGCCTTGCTCGTACTGTGATCGCGCTTCTGCCAGGATGATCTTCTGGCCTTCCTGATCCGCCTTGGTCAGCGCGAAGTCCCGCAATGTTCCGCCCAACGACCCGTAGGTTTGCGATAACCTCTCCAGCACCGCACAAGCATCCGATGAATGTTCCTTTTGGTCCCGACGCACGTTCCGCAGCCCCCGCTCCAGGCGCCGTATCGCACTTTCGAATTTCTCTTTGGCCCTAATAAAAAGCTGTTCTCTTGTCGTGGGGTCGGCCGATTGTCGCGCAGCCTTCCGATCCGCTTGTGCTTCATCGCGAAGCTGATCAACGCTCGCTGTCAGTTCCTGGATCATTTCGCGCTCCTTAGGCGCTCCACCGTGCCGTCTATTCGCTTTCGGTCGGACCGCACGCCCTGCAACAGCAACTGGCATGCCGGATTGTTCAACTCCTCCAAGCGTGCTTCCAGTGTCCTTAATTGATCCGCATCATCCTGCCAGTCGTCGGTATCTGCTTTTGTTACCTTGGAGGGCTTCACCAGCCACGGCGGTGTCGGTGTGGCCCGGATTCTCGCCCACAATTCCAGCAGATCCGCCATGTCCGTCGCCCCCGAACTCGCCGCATCTTTCTCTGCCGCCGCTATACGCTCGCGCATGTGATTATCCCGGGCGCCCCGCGCCAAGTCCAGTTTCAATCGCGAACTCAATCGGCGGAACCGCCGGAAGGAATCAGCACACCGCTCATCCAGCAAGTCGATCGGTCGGAGTTCGTGTGGCCGCTCCCTCTCAATCAAGTAGCACCATGCCGCACACCGCTTCTCCAAAGCACTGCTGAGAATCACATTGCCGAAGGCCGTGTTTTTGCTCCCATACAACGGCGCGATATCCACCTGCTCCTGTACATTGCGCTGTATCGCTTCCGCCTCGGCCACCAACTCCGCATCCACAACACGATCGTAGCCGTCTTGCGCAGTTTGAAAATGCTGCGCGGCAGTGTCATAAATCACGCCGAATCCCGCCGCCTCGGTCTCGAACTTATGCCCAAAGCCGAATGCCTTAAGGTCGTACTCTTTCAGCGCGAGAAACTCCTTCAATTTCACTGATCCGACCGGCCCCGCTGCCTCCACTGTCTCGTCCAACAAACAAAACGTCCCCTGCGGATGCGTCGCCAGCCGCACACCCAGTTCGAACATCACGTTGGCGCGCCACCAGGTCACGTCCACGACGCAACGTCGCCAGTGCCGGATCGCCTCGTATAAGCGCTGACCCGCAAGTCGCGGCGACTGCTGATCGATTATCGATTCCACCCGGGCGTCCCCGCCCATGCCGAACGCCTTTCGAATCCCCGTTTCCACCGTATTCAAGCGTCCGCTGCCCTCGTAGTTCTGGAACGCCCGCAGCAGGAGGATCGGCTGCGCCTCTGCAGTCTCTTCGAACGTGTCCTGCCGGACATAATCGTAGACCGGCAGGTCGAGATATCGCGGCAGCGCTCCGCTCTGCGCCAGCGCGGCCACGACTGTCTTCTTCAGAATTTGTCCTCTGTCCTTCTCCGTTCCGAAAACCACATTCAGCTCGCGCAGATTGAACGGCAGTTCCTTCCAGATCTTTTCGATCGATTCATCCAGCGTGCAGGGAATCGTGATGCTGCGCCGAACTGCGGCTCGAATCCCGAGCAGCATTAGGATCGTCGGATCGTATCCCGTCAGATCCGCCAGCACGATATCCGACGCGCACAGCGCCCGCACCAGCGCGTGCATTGGGAGGTGATCCGAAAAGATATCGCTGGTCTTCACTTCAATTGGCTCGATGTTCAGCGGCAGGGTCGTCTCGGACTGTTCCATCGCAAGCCGCATATGAACTTCCCACTCGTCGCTCGCTTTGTCGTCCGGCCGCAAAATCAGGCACCACTTCCGCGACGAACTCTCACTCGCCAGCATCTTCGATACCAGTTCGCTCGACGCACCCTCCGGACCGGAACCGTCCGCCGCAACTCGCGTATCGTCCATCGATTGCGGCAACTCCCTCCAGTGCCGCCGCCAGGTGTCTGCCGTCTTCCAATCGCTCATGGAGCCGATGCGATCGAACGCCGCCTTCGGCCCCCAGCGATAAACAACGTGGTCGAACACCTCTGTCTTGAGGTCCTGGAATTTGATGCTCGTCTTGCCGTTTTCCTCTTTCGCCTCTACTATGGGAGCGCGGACGTCGAACTCCTCCGTGCTGCGCACATGCCTCAGATGAGCCACCAGAAACCGGTTTAAGATCGCGCTTCCGGTTCCGTACACATGCTGCGTCCTCCCCGTCAGCCTTACGCGCGCCAGCGGCGCGGCTGCACTCTTCAGCCGCTTTACGATGTCGTCCACCGGCTTCAGATCCCGATAGAACTCGTGCAACGCCTCCGGATCTTTCTGTAGCGCATTCTCCTGATCTAATAATTTCTGACAAACAGAGTCCGGAACGTTCCGCACCAGCTCCACCAGATTCGCCTGCCGGATACTCGGCAGGCACAGCCGCAGCACGTCCGCCAGTCCACCGTCGCCGAATCCCGAAATCAGCACCTTCGCGCCGTCTTCGATTCCATCCAATCCATCCGCGTCGTTCCAATACCCGACGGGATTCGGTCCGCCCTCCTCCAACCCGAACCCGACCGCCAGCGCGACAACGTCGAACGACTCCTTGGCGCCACCTCCAATAACCAGCACCAACTTGGCTCCGTCTTGCTCGACGCCGGTGATCTTTGTCTCCGGTCTGACGGTCAGTGCCGCCTTCGTCGCCGCGATCCGATCCCACTCCGACCGCACCTGTCGCGCCACATCCCGCGCCGTTCCCGACCGCCAGTTCAGCACCGGCAAATTCGTCCGTGGCTCCAACGACCCCGGCCGCGGCCAATCGTAAATTCCCGGATGCAGCCAACGGTTTGAGCACGCATCCTGCAGCCATAACGGACGCGGCGCCGCATCGAACAACGTGACCTGTGCCGTCGTTTTCTCCAGGGCAAACGCCGCCGCGGTTAATCCCGCGAACCCAGCCCCAACGATCGCGACGCTCTTGCCCTCGAGCCCCACTTCTTGCATCAGCGCCTGAATCAGATTAACCGCCCGACACTGTTGTGAGTGAACCGTGATGTGCCGGTTGAACGATCCGAGAATGTACAATCCCGGCCAGTCATGCGCCGTCCACTTAAGAAACTCTGGCGCCTTCAGGGGCTGCAACCCTTTTATTGTCATGGATTCCTAGTAACCTTGCAAACTCGTCTTTGCCTGGTTGTAGGAAAGTTCGGGTGTTTCTTAACAATATTTGCGAGCGCGCGATAGAGGTCAGCGGGTCAGCGCTGTCTTTTTGAAAACCCTCTTAATTTTGGCGCCGACGTTCCAGTTCTTGCCCAGCTCGGCGTTCTATATGTATCCAAAATGGGCAGCCAGACTCCTCGGCCCTTCTCCCTTATCCGCAGCCTCGTCATACACCCGCCACAACCGGCAGCTCCGCGATCATGCGAATGCCGGGCCGCCGCCTCCAATGGACCTGCGACGGCTCCACCGCCAGCGCAAGTTTGGGCCAGCGCGTGAACAGCGCCTGCAGCGCGCAAATCCCTTCGATGCGGG
>Ga0207689_10006481_pt1 | contig 10340 bp, 14 predicted proteins | sample KBSMisM52_FD_184312 | JGI IMG/M metagenome (GOLD analysis project Ga0207689, IMG submission 184312) | Miscanthus rhizosphere microbial communities from Kellogg Biological Station, Michigan, USA - KBS Miscanthus M5-2 (SPAdes) (version 2) | ecosystem: Host-associated > Plants > Roots >... | reverse complement strand
CGACGCGCTTCCGGCGGAATATCTGCTGCTCAGGGTGGGCCGGTCGAGCCGTTTTGCGAAAGAGCGCCAGATCTATGCGGCGGCCGGCGGCCCCTTTGAGCTGAGGTTCGTGAGCGGAGAGCGCGACGACCTGCTGGCGGTCTGGTATCGCACGTTCAATCCGGAAGTCGCGGACGTGCCGTTGCTGACGTCAGTCGGCTGGTTGCGCCCCGGCGCGAACAGCGCGACGGCGGAGGAGATCGAAGAGAGCCTGCGCGCTTTCCTGTTGCGCGCGCTGGCGTCCTGAGAGGGCGCTTCAAGGTCAAAGCTCCTCCAGCAGCCGCCCGAAGCCGGGAATCTTGTCGTCGATCCCGTTCTGCCGCAGCGCATGCCAGTAGGTCGCGGTGTTGATCGCGATCACCGGCTTGCCGAGCCACAATTCGGCGGCGGCGGCGAGGCGCACCATGCTGAGATTGGTGCCGACCTGGACGATCGCGTCGACGTCGGTTCCGTTGCCGTTGAGCGCGATGATCTTGTCGCGGCAGGTTTCGGGCGGCACTTCGGCGATACCGGTCCAGCTCGGGCACTGCAGGCAGACGTCGCGCACGACCGTGAAGCCCGAATCGGTGAAGTACTTCGCTACCTGTTCGTTCGCCGCCGGGAAATAGGGCGTGAGGAACGCGATCCGCTTCACGCCGCCGTAGGCCTTCAGCGCCGCCGTGCAGGAATGCGACCCGATGCTGACGCCGACGCCCGCCTCGCGCGCGATCTTCTCCTGGAATGCGTCCGCGCCCTTGGCTCCGCCGAAGAACGTCACCGCCGACATGCCCATTACCAGATAGTCCGGCGCGCAGGTCATCACGCTGCGCACCGCGTCGAGCGTGTTGTCGGCGATGACGGTCGCGCCCGCCATGAAGCTCTCGTTGCTCACCGCATTCGCATTCGGCGTATAGATGCGGCTGTAATGATTGGTGACGCCGGGCGGCCGCATCATGTCGAAGTCGGGCTGCACGACCGTATTGGTCGACGGCCCCATCACGCCGAACTTCTTGCGCCATCCCAGTACGTCTCTCATCGGGCTCTCACTGGATTTCCGCCGCACGGCGCAGGCCGGCGATCATAGAGGACTTGAGCATATAGTCGCGCGCGAGTGCAGGATCTGCCGCAGTCTGCCGCAGCGCGTCGAGCGACGTCTTGCGGACCGCGGGATCGCGCTCGCTGATGATCTGGTGATTGCGGTTGGTCTGCTGCTGCACCGCCTCGACCGCCACCGTGCGGCGCTGCCGGTCGTAGCGGTCGAGCAGGCGGCCGTCGGCGCCGGCGTAGATCGCCGCGAGCTTGTCGGCGAGGTTGAACGCGTCATGGATGCCGCCGTTCATGCCCATGCCGCCGAGCGGATTGTTGATGTGCGCGGCGTCGCCGGCGAGCAGCACGCGACCGGTGCGGAACGATTTCGCGACACGCTGATGCACGTGATAGATCGAGCGGTGCTCGATGGCGTAGTCGACGTCGCGCGGGACCACGCGCTGCAAGACCTGCTGCAGGTTCTCGTCGGACAGGAGCTGCGCGCGATCGGCATTCTCCGGCGCCGGCACCAGCACGCGCCACAGGCCCGGGACGCGCAGCAGCACCAGCCATTCGTTCGGGTCGGCGATGTAGTTGACGTAGGCGATGTCGGTCAGCGTGTCCTCGAAGCGGAAGCCGGTCGAGGCGATCAGAAACAGCTCCGGGTAGGTGAAGCCGGTAAACTCGATGCCGAGCGAGCGGCGCACCGCGCTGCGCGCGCCGTCGGCCGCGACGACATAGCGCCCGTCGATTGTGACCGGCCCTGCGGACGTATCGGCCGTCACGGCCACCGAGTCATCGCCCGGCGCCACAGCCGTCACCGTGTGGTCGAATTTGATCTCCGCGCCGGGAATTTTCAGATAGGCGTCGCGCAAGAGCCGCATCAGCTTCCACTGCTCGCACTGCACCCGATACGGATGGTTGGTCTCGCCCGCGAGCAGCGAGAGATCGAAGGTCGCGACCGGGCCGGTCTCGCGATCGCGGAACTGCCAGGTCGGCGCCTTCAGGCCGGACTCGATCATCGCCGGCACCACGGCGAACTCGTCGAGCATGTCGAGGGTGGGCGGATGGAACGTGGAGCCGCGCAATTCCATCACCAGCTCGGGCTCCGCGGCGAGCACCACGGTCGGAATGTTGCGGCGTGCGAGCGCCAGCGCGGCGGTCAGCCCGACCGGCCCGGCGCCGACGACGATGACGCGGTTGGAGGACATGTTACTGCGGCGACGCGATGCCGGCTGCCTTCACCGATGCGGCGAAGTTCTCCTTGTCCTTCCGGAACACCGCCGCGGTCTCTTCGCGCGACAGCCCGCCCGGCACGATGCCGAGCTTGCTCAGCCGCTCGCGCAACGCGTCGGTCTTGGCCAGCGCTGTGATCTCGGTGCGGATCGCCGTGATGATGTCCTCCGGCGTGCCGGCCGGAACCGAAAAGCCGTTCCATGACGAGAATTCGAAGCCCGGGAAACTTTCCGCGACCGTCGGCAGGTCGGGCGCGACCGGAATGCGTTGCGGCGTACCGACCGCGATCAACCTGATCTTGTCGCTCTCGGCATGCGGCAGCAGTTCCGACGTGTTGCCGAAATAGAAGTCGACCTGGCCCGCCATCAGGTCCTGCACCGCCTGCGGGCCGCTCTTGGCCGGAATCATCACCACGTCGACGCCGGCGCGCGCGAACAGCAGCGCCGGCGCGAGATGCGCGATGTTGTTGGCACCCGCGATCACGTAATTGAGCTTGCCGGGATTGGCCTTGGCGTGAGCGAGGAACTCACCGAGCGTCTTCACCGGCAGGCTGCGGCGGATCGCGATCATCTGCGTGCCGGTGCCGACGTTCACCACCGGCACGAGTTGCTTGTCGGCGTCGAACGGCACCTTCTGCACCATCGGCGTGAGCAGCAGCATCGAGGAGGGCGAGAACAGGATGGTGTAGCCGTCGGGCGCGGCGGCGGCCACCGCTCCGGTGCCGAGCGCGCCGCCGGCGCTCGGCCGGTTCTCGACCACGAACGGCTGGCCGAATTTTTCGCTCAGCCGCTGCGCGCCGAGCCGCGCCATCATGTCGGTGTTGCCGCCGGCCCCGAGCGGCACCACGACGGTGACGGGCCGCGTCGGCCAGTCGGCGGCCCGGGCCGGTTGCGCGAGCAGCAGCACGGCGGTCAATCCGCACGTGATTTTTCCAACAGACATGCGAACTCCTGTCACCGGGCCAGCCGCGCCATCACGTCGGCGAGCGGCACCACGTCGCCGTATTTGGCATTGATGTCGAACAGGTTGGCCTCGTGCGGCCCGTCATGACGGTCGCCGACGCACTCGCGCGGCACGATCGGGCGAAAGCCATACTGCATGGCGTCGACCGCGGTCGCGCGCACGCATCCGCTGGTCGAGCAGCCGGTAATGACGAGCGTGTCGATGCCCCGTGCGGTCAACATGCCGGCGAGGCTCGTGCCGAAAAACGAGCTCGCATACTGCTTGATCAGCACCACGTCGTCCGGGCCCGGCGGCAGCTCCGGCACGATGTCGGCGAGCGGCTCGCCCTCGACCATGCGTCGCAGCGCCGGCACCTTCTGCACGAACAGGCCGCCGTCGGCACCGCTCGGATGATAGAGCACGCGGGTGTAGATGATCGGCAGGCCCGTCTCGCGTCCCGCTTTCAGCAGCGGTGCGGTCGCCTTCACGGCCTGCACCACCGCGGGCGCGTAGAGTGGCGAGCCGGGTTCCGTATAGGCGCGGATGAAATCGACGACGATGATCGCCGGCGCGCGGCCGAAGCCCATCTGGCTGTCGAATACGCCACGATAGTTTTGCTGGAGATCCGCGTTGTCGTTCATGCGTGGTCGAGGCTATTGGCCTCGTCCGGCGCTGGCAACCGGCCTGCGGTCATTCCTTGCCGGGCAACGCTCGCCGCGATTGCAAAGGCCCGGCTGAACGCAAAAAGGGAGCCGCGGCCTTTCGGCCGGGCTCCCTTCAATCGTCAGCGTTGCGTTAGCGCGTCAGCGCCAGAACAGCGCGAGCAGGATGATGATGGGCAGCGGAATGCCCAGCAGCCACAACAGAGCGCCTCGACCGAAACCCATGATGTTCCTCCAGTATCTGGTGTCGCCGTGTCAACGCGACGCGCGGGCTGGGGTTCCATGCGGTGGACCGGATTGGGGCGCGTCGCCGACTGACGACAAAGTCGCCGCTTGTGAACGTGATCACCGCAGGAACGCTTCTCTCCCGAATTGCGTTTTCGTCAGCTGGGATAAGTCTGAGCCCCCGGCCCGAACGGCCCCGTGTTGCGTCTCCCCACACGGGCGCATCCGGGGCCGTTCGATTTTCGCTGGTCCGCTCGACTCTTCGCCGGTGCGATCACGTCCGTTTTCCACACGCAAACAACCGTGCGCCGCGTCCGGTTGACTTCGACCTCAAACATCCGTATTAAACCGAAAGGTTATTTAACCGAATGGTTCCATATGCCGACCGACCGCCTCAGCAACACCTTTTCGGCGCTGGCCGATCCGACGCGGCGCGCGATCCTGGCGCGGCTTGCGCTCGGCGAGACCTCGGTGACCGAGCTCGCCGAACCGTTCCGCATGAGCATGCCGGCGGTGTCGAAGCACCTGAAGGTGCTGGAGCGCGCCGGGCTGATCACGCGCGGCCGCGAGGCGCAGTGGCGTCCCTGCCGCATCGAGGCGCAGGCGCTCAAGCCGGTCGACGAGTGGCTGGAGAACTACCGCCGCCTCTGGGAGGAGCGTTTCGACCGCCTGGAAGTGTACCTGCGCGAGTTGCAGGCCAAGGACGATACGAAGCTGGCCAGCAAAAAGATCAGGGAGAAGAGCCGTGCCCGCAAGAAATAGCGTTGCCGCAGCGCCGCGTACGCTGACCTTGGAGCGCGTGTTCGACGCGCCGGTCGATCTGGTGTGGCGCTGCTGGACCGAGCAGGATCACCTCGCGAAATGGTCCGCGCCGCGTGGCTATACCATTGCACAAGGCGACGGCGACGTGCGTCCGGGCGGCAAATGGCGCTGCTGCATGATGGCGCCCGACGGCACCGCGCTCTGGCTCGGCGGCGTCTATCGCGAGATCGTGCCGCACAAGCTCCTCGTGATGACGCACGTGTGGGACGACGAGAACGGCAGGCCCGGCGTCGAGACCGTCGTGACGGTGCGGTTCGAGGATCTCGGCAAGCGCACCAGGCTCATCCTCGAGCAGACCGGCTTCGACAGCGACGAGTCGCGCGACGGACATCGCGACGGCTGGAGCGAGTGCCTCGACATCCTCGGCGAACATCTCGCGGCAATCCGGAGTGCGCAATGACGACCGATGTTGTTCAGGAGTTCGCCTTCAGCCGCACCTTCGATGCGCCGCGCGAGCGCGTGTGGCGCGCCTGGACCGACGCCGAAGCGCTCGCGCAATGGTGGGGGCCGAAGGGCGTCACCATCCGCGTGCTGAAGCTCGACCTGCGTCCGGGCGGGATGTTCCACTACAGCATGGCGTTTCAGCCCGGCCACGAGATGTACGGCCGCTTCATCTATCGCGAGATCGTCGCGCCCGAGCGGATCGCGTTCGTCAACTCGTTCTCCGATCCGGCCGGCGGCATCACGCGCGCGCCGTTCCCGCAGCTCAAGAACCTGTGGCCGCTCGAAATGCTCAACGTCGTGACGTTCACCGAGCAGAACGGAAAGACCACGATCGCGTTGCGCGCCCACCCGATCAACGCCACCGAGGAAGAGCGCGCGATGTTCGTCGCGAATACCGCGGGGATGCAGCAGGGCTTCGGCGGCTCCTTCGACAAGCTCGCCGAATTCCTGACGAAATGACGAGCTTGCGACAATGAAAGGGCGTGCGTGATGAATTTCTCCAGGACGCCGGTCGCGGAGCGCGAGATCACCGTCACGCGCGTGTTCGCGGCGCCCCGCGCGCTGGTGTTCAGCATGTTCACCGACGCGAAGCATCTCGCGGCCTGGTGGGGGCCGCATACCTGGGACAACCCGGTGTGCGAAGCCGATCCGCGGCCGGGCGGCAAGATCCTGATCCACATGCGCGGACCGGACGGCACGGCGCATCCGATGGGCGGTGTCTATCACGAGATCGTGCCGCACGAGCGCATCGCGTTCACCACCTTCGTCGACATGCCGGACGGCAGCCGCATGCTCGAGTCGCACAACACCGTCAGGTTCGAGGAGAGCCGCGGCAAGACGAAGGTGATCCTGACCGCGCACGCCGCCGGCTTCACCGACGTCACGCGCAATATGCTCGCCGGCATGGAGGCCGGCTGGTCGCAAAGCCTCGACAAGCTCGCCGCGCATGCGGCGCGGGCCAACGGCAACACCGATGCCGACGATCAGGCCGCGATCCGCGCGCTGTTCGGCGACCGCACCAACGCGCTGTTCGGCAAGGTCGCGGACCTTGCAGTCAAGAACCTTGCCGCCGACGTCGTGTCGTACGATCTCGATATCCCGCTGCAGCACGTCGGCCCGGACAAGGCCGCGCTGCAAAAGTGGTTCGACACCTGGGACGGACCGATCGGCTGGGCGATGGGCGACCTCACCGTCGAGGTCGGCGGCGACGTCGCCTTCGCCTACGGCCTCGGCCACATGACCGGCACCAAGAAGGGCGGCGACAAGGCCGACGTGTGGACCCGCGTGACCGTCGGCTTCGTGCGCCGCAACGGCGCCTGGACGGTCACGCATCAGCACAATTCGGTGCCGTTCCTGATGGACGGCAGCTTCAAGGCGGCGGTCGATCTCAAGCCGTAACGAACAACGCAAGCGAAAGAGAACAGCGATGCAGAAAGTCACTCCGTTCCTGTGGTTCGACGGCACGGCCGAAGAGGCGATGAACTTCTACGTCTCGGTGTTCAAGAACGCCAGGATCATCGAGCTGCGGCGGCGCGGCGACGATGGTCCGGTGATGTCCGGCACGTTCGAGATCGACGGACAGCGCTTCCACGCCTTCAACGGCGGGCCGATGTTCAAGTTTTCTGAAGCCGTCTCGCTGTTCGTGAATTGCGAAACCCAGGACGAGGTGGACGAGCTGTGGGACAAGCTGTCCGCAGGCGGCACGCCGCAGCGCTGCGGCTGGCTCAAGGACAGGTTCGGTCTCTCCTGGCAGATCATCCCGTCGGTGCTCGGCAAGCGGCTGCAGGACACCGACCCGGCGAAAGCGCAGCGCGTCGAGCAGGCGATGATGGGGATGGTCAAGATCGACATCGCGGGCATCGAGCGCGCCTACGCCGGATAATCTGCTCGCCGCAAACGCGCGAAAGGGAAAGTGATGCAGAACAGAATCGTCTCGTACGAAGATTGGCTCATCGCGCGCAAGGCGCACCTGAAGAACGAGAAGGCGCTGACGCGCATGCGCGATCTCGTCTCGGCCGAGCGGCGCAAGCTGCCGTGGGTGAGGGTGACGAAGAACTACCTGTTCGACACCGCGGACGGAAAGACGACGCTCGCCGACCTGTTCGGCGGCAACAGCCAGCTCATCGTGCACCACTTCATGTGGCGGCACGATCTCGACTCCGGCTGTCCGAGCTGCTCGCTCGAAGCCGACCACGCCGAGGGCGCGCTGGTGCACCTGATCAATCACGATGTCAGCTACGTGCACGTCGCGCGCGCGCCGATCGGGAAGCTGCTCGCCTACGGCCGGCGCCTCGGCTGGAACGCCCCCTGGGCCTCGTCACTGAACAACGACTTCAACTTCGATTATCACGTGTCCTTCACCAAGGGCGAGCTCGCGAGCGGCTCGATCTATTACAATTTCGAGGACAGCGCGGACGCCGCGAGCCACGAGAGCGACGAGCTGCCGGGCCTGAGCGTGTTCTACAAGGACGAGGGCGGCACCGTGTACCACACCTATTCGTCCTACGCGCGCGGCAACGAAGAGGTGATCGGCGCCTTCATCTATCTCGATCTCACGCCGAAGGGACGCAACGAAGGCGAAATCATGGATTGGGTGAAGCGCAACGACGAGTACGACAAATCACCGCAGTCCTGTTGTCATTCACCGGCGGATAAACCACAGAGCGCGCAGCGCGCGTGACGCGCACAACACCCGAGGAGAAATGCAATGGCTTACGTTGACGGCTTCGTCGTTCCGGTCCCGACCAAGAATCTGAAGGCCTACCTCGCAATGGCGAAGAAGGCATCCAAGGTGTGGAAGGATTACGGCGCGCTTGATTACAAGGAGTGCGTCGCCGACGACGTGAAGGTGGGGAAATGGACCTCGTTCCCGCGCAGCGTGAAGATGAAGAAGAACGAGACCGTGGTGTTCTCCTACATCGTCTACAAGTCGCGCGCCGCGCGCGACAAGTGCCTCGCCCAGGTGATGAAGGACAAGCGCCTCGCCGCCATGATGGACCCGAAGAAGATGCCGTTCGACGCCAAGCGCATGATCTACGGCGGCTTCAAGGTGAGCGTGGACGCGTAGCCGCGCACCGCAAGCGGCGCTAGGCTCGGCGCTCTATCAAGGAGGCGCGCCATGAAGACTGCAGTCGTCACCGGCGGCAATTCCGGCATCGGCTTTGAGACCGCGCGCGAGCTCGCGCGGCGCGGCTGGCGCGTGATCATCACCGGCCGCGACGAAGCGAAGCTGCGCGTCGCGGCCGAGGCGATCGGATCTGCGGCGAGCGTGCAAGTCGCGGACTTCGCCTCGTTCGCGCAGGTGCGCGCGCTCGGCGCAGCGCTGAACCAGGAGCCGCGCATCGATGTGCTGGTCAATAACGTTGGTGTGGCGCTGTCGCGCCAGCAGCAGAGCCGGGATGGCAACGATATGATGCTGCAGGTCAATCATCTCAGCCCGTTCCTGTTGACCACGCTGTTGCTCGCCAAGCTCAAGGCGAGCGCGCCCGCGCGCATCGTCAACGTCTCGTCGCGGATGCATCGCAACGCGCGCGACTTCGGCTTCGACGACTTCCAGTTCGCGCGCTCCTACGGGGTCGGCAAGGCCTATGCGCGCACCAAGCTCTACAATGTGCTGTTCACGCGCGAGCTGGCGCGCCGCCTTGCCGGCACGGGCGTGACCGCGAATGCGCTGCATCCCGGGATGATCCAGACCGAGATCGGCAAGGGCGGCGACCTGCGCGGCATCGCGGCCCTGGTCTGGCCGCTGCTGCAGCGCCTGAATGGCCGGCCGATCGGGGAAGCGTCGCGCATGCCGGTTCAACTCGCGACCGCGCGCGAGCTGGACGGCGTGACCGGCAAATATTTCACCACGGGCCGCGCGGCCGAGCCGAGTGCGCTGGCGCAGGACGACGCGGCGGCGCAGCGGCTGTGGGAGATGAGCGAACGATTGGTGCAACTTCCTCTGCCCTCATCCTGAGGAGCGATCCGAAGGATCGCGTCTCGAAGGATGGCCCACACTCCGAGCTTGCCGCCATCCTTCGAGACGCCCGCCTTCGCTACGCTTTGGCGGGCTCCTCAGGATGAGGGCTGGTGCTGCTTGGCTACGCATCAGATCGGCATCCGCATGATTTCTTCGTAAGCCTGGATCACCTTGTCGCGCACCGACACCATCGCCTCGATCGCGACCTCGGTCTCGGTGACGGCGGTGACCACGTCCACGATGTTCGCCTTGCCGGCCGCCATGGCCTGCGATTGCGTGTCGGACTTCTTGCCGGCTTCGACGACCGATCCGATCGCCTGCTTCACCATCTGCCCGAAATCCGGTCCGGCGGAGTCGCCGGCCTTGCCGAGAGCGGCGCCCGGATCGGCGAGCCGCGCGAGCTTGGCGTAGGCGCTTGCAGCGGCAATGGGCGAGGCCATTCGATGCTCCTAATTCTTCTCTTTGCGCATCATCTTTTCCGAAAACCGGTGCCCACTTTTCGGGATGATGCGCCTCACGCGCGCAGCAGATCGATGGTGCGCTGGATCATGCGGCGCGTCGCGCCGATGACGTTGAGGTTCGCCTCGTAGGACCGCTGCGCCTCGCGCATGTCGGTCATCTCGACCAGCGAGTTCACGTTCGGATACTTGACGTAGCCGTTCTGGTCTGCGGCCGGATGGCCGGGCTCGTATTTGGTGCGGAAGTCGGTCGGGTCCTGACGCACCTTGCCCATCGCGATTGTGTTCGCCTCGAGCGCGCGGTCGACCTCGGAGCGAAAGGTCGGAATCTTGCGGCGGTACGGACTGGCGCCGGGACGCTGCGCGGTGGAATCCGCGTTCGCGATATTTTCCGAGATCACCCGCATGCGTCCGGACTGCGCGCGCAGGCCGGACGCCGCGATCGTGAGCGATTTCAAGAAGTCCATCACACGCCTCCGTCAGCGCTTGCCGAGCGCGGTGCGAAACAGCCCCATGCTGCGACTGTAGAGCGAGATCGCCGCCTGG
>Ga0207689_10006478_pt1 | contig 10344 bp, 8 predicted proteins | sample KBSMisM52_FD_184312 | JGI IMG/M metagenome (GOLD analysis project Ga0207689, IMG submission 184312) | Miscanthus rhizosphere microbial communities from Kellogg Biological Station, Michigan, USA - KBS Miscanthus M5-2 (SPAdes) (version 2) | ecosystem: Host-associated > Plants > Roots > Rhizosphere... | reverse complement strand
CCGATCAGCTCGCGGGCGCACGAAAGGCCGACGCCCTCGTCGAGCTCGCCGATCTCCACTACGACCAGCTCGGCGATGCATCGGCGGCCCGGGATGCGATGCGCCGCGCGGCCGACTGCTTCGGCACCACTCGCCGCGACAGCACGCTGCGCATGCTCGCGGCCGAGGCCAGCGCACACCTCGCGTGGGATGTCGCCGTCGTCAACCGCATTTGCGGCGTTTTTTGGTTGAAGCTTTGGCGGGCCGCCTCGTAGTGACGGCGGCAGTCTTGGGGTCGGAATGCTGACGGTGGCAATCGCATCGGTGCGCCGCAGGATTGCACCACCACTACCGGCGACCCAGAGATTAGCTCCGCCGCGGTAGGCAACAGAGAATAGCGGCACACTGGTGATGGTTGGTTGCTGCTCCCAGGTAGCGCCGGCATCGCTCGTGTGAATGATGCGGCCCTGTTCGCCGGTTACGAGCACGTCGTCGCGCCCAGCCACGGCCACCGCAAAGAGATTTGAGGTGAGACCGCTTTCCATATCTTTCCAGGTAGCGCCACCGTCATCGGTACGCAGAATGATTCCACGAGATCCGACTACGTAACCGCGCAGCCCATCGGCAAACGTCACTGCGTAAAGCCATTCGCGCAAATTCTGATCAACCCGTTTCCAGGTTTCTCCGGCATTTTCAGTGCGCAGGATAGTTCCGTTGGAACCGACGGCGACACCATGTTGCGGATCCGTGAAGCTCACGTCTTCCAGCCAATTAAAAGTATTGGTCTGCTGTGAGCGCCAGGTTTGCCCACCGTCTTCCGTATGCATAATCAGCCCGCGCGCGCCCACAATCCAACCACTCTCAGACGAAACGAAATCAACGCTGAACAGGTCTTCTTTCGCTTCGACTACAACCGGCTCCCAAAGGAGCCCGCCATTTTTTGTACGTAGGACTGTGCCGCTGTCGCCAACTGCGAACCCGACTTGCTTACTCACAAACGTGATCGAGTTAAGCCGGTTTGTAGTTCCCGAGAGACGCACGATCCAATCCTTTCCACCGGAACTGGTGAAGAGTATTTTCCCGCGCGAACCGACTGCCCAACCATGAGAGTTATCTATGAAAAAGATGTGAGACAGATCTTCGCGCCCGCCTTCGGTCAAGCGCCGCCAGGAAAATCCGCCGTCGTCCGTACGTACCACCAGGCCGTCAGCGCCGGCAGCCCAGCCCAGGGTCTCATCCGCAAAAAACAGGGTGGTGAGTTTGGGGGCCGTGCGAACGTTGACCGGCAGCCAAATCGTGCCGCCGTCGCCGGTAGTCAACACCACTCCGCCGTCGCCCGCAGCCCAGCCGTGTAGTTCATCAGTAAAGGCTACGGAAAGCAGATCGGTCGTGATCAAGACGTTCAGATTTCGCCAGGTCTCACCACCATCATCAGTTTGTAGGATCGTTCCCTGATAGCCGACTACGACCGCGCGTTTGGCGGACACGAAAGACACTCCGGTTAGGAAGAGGTTGCCGAGTCCGGCATAAGGTTTCCATTCGGAACCGCCATTGTTGGTTACCAGCAACGTGCCTCGCGATCCCACTGCGATGCCTGACTTCCCGTCAAAAAATGCCACCGAGAATAAATGCGCCGAGGTGTTTGTGGTCTGCGGTTTCCAGGTGACGCCGCCGTCGGTAGTTGCGATCAGGGCTCCGAAGGTGCCGACGGACCACCCGAGCATTGGATCGCCGGGAGCGAATGTGACTGCGAATAAGTGATCTTTGGTGCCCGTGGTTCTGGTTATCCATTTGCGGCCGCCGTTTGCCGTCGTCATGATCAGTCCGCCGGCTCCGGAGATAACTACCCGCGCCTTGTCTTTTACATAGAGGCCATAAAGCGTGGTGGTGGCCGGCGATAATTGCGGCTGCCACTCGAAGCCTCCGTTATGCGTGCGCAGGATGGCGCCATCGCTACCGACGGCCCAACCGGTTTTCTTGTCTGCGGCGAAGCGGACGGAGTTAATCGTGTTGCCCTGGGGCAGTGGGTTCTGCCATTCCCAACCCGAAGGCTGTAGTTGTTGGGCCGGGCTGGAGATTGGGAGCACGAGCACGAGACAGGCGCAGCTCAGCAAAGTAGCGACAATTCGCCGCTTAGGAGAGAGCCACAATCTGTTTATTAAGCAGGGCAGAGTCATGCGTCGGGCGGTTTCTTACAAAAAATCTTCCAATAAGGACGAAAATCGTATTCTCGGGGAGATGTCAGGTTAACGGAAGGCAGAATTATAAAGATCAAGACGAATGAAAGCGAATTAGGCCGATACGGGTATTGCCCCGCTGGTCGAACAGGCAGTCAACCCGAGCGGGGGCGAGCCCCCTTCCCAACCTGTGAGACTTTCAATGTTGAGCCTGGCGATACTACTTAATCGCGGGCGGACGATAGCCGCGCTCGACGCGCCAGCCCTGGGAGCTGTGTTTTAGTTTGGCGATAGTGAGCGCGTGATGCTCTCCGCAAGCAAGCCAACGCGCCCGAAGATGCCGGTGGCCGCGATTGCTATTTTCCCGTGCGACTTGAAACTCGACGGTCTCTGTTATGGTTGATGCTTCCTTCGCGTCGAGCTGCAAGGCTTCAGTTAGAGTCGAGTCCGCCAGGCTGACGGCAGGAATAAGGTCCGTATACTCCTCAGCAAAACCAATCTGAAGATATGGTGACGGCCACCCACAGCTCAAAGGTGAAACAACTACCGGGCTACCGACGACCAGCTCATTACCCTGGCAGTCCAACGCCAGGCCCGGTTCGACAATAATTTCTCCCTCCTCAACTATTACCTTGAGCCCGGAAACTATCCCGAACCCGTGCAGCGCGCGGTTGTGTCTCTTCAGTTTTTCGCGAAAGTATTTTTGCTCGAGCTCAAAACTTTCGGCCGTCAGGAGCTGGCCGGTAAAGAAATTAAGTCGTTTGAGTGATTCTGATTCGGCCATGCTTTTCAAACTTCCTCGCCTTTTTCAATGCTCAGCGCTCCGGTTGTTCCGACGCGGTCTATCGCCGCGCGAAGAATCTCTTCATCGACGCGACCGCTGGCAGCGATGCGCCGAGCAGCCTTGTCAACAGCTTCCTGGACCAGGTCGCCATCATGTCCGCGTATCCATTCCCATTTCACCTTGTGTCGCGTGGCCGCCTTGTCCAGACGCGCCCACCACTCGTGGTTCGTCTTGCGGCGAAAGCGTCCGCTCATGGTTTCCACGACGTAACGTGAATCAGTGAAGAGCTGAACGCTACATGGTTCCGTCAAGGCTTCCAACCCCAGGGCCGCCGCCGTTACTTCCGCTTGTTGGTTGGTTGCATGACCCAGATACTCACCGACCGCGCGCCAGATACCCTTGAATCCAAGCAAAGCCACCGCCGCCGCGCGCGTGGAAGATTGCCCGTTGCCGAGACTTGAGCCGTCGCAAAAGATTGTTACTGACTTCATAGGTTGTGCGTAAATTCTCTTCGCCGGAAGCGAGGTTATAGTAGCAGAGCAGCGGCCTGGGTCATTAGCTCCAACAGGTGAAGGCGATCATTTGGCGCGCGCTCGGTTTGTTGTGATATAAGTCTCGCCGTTTCAACGTCAGCCACCCGACTGTATGAGTCAGTGGTTATGCTCAATTTCAAGCGGGCGATATCTCACGTCCAAAAAACTTAAACTCATTTCGACTTCCGTGCTCATTTGAAGTCGTCAATCACCCTGGAGGATTCCATGAACTTGCAACGGAGACGCTTTCTCAAGAGTTCAATCGCACTTGCAGTGACGTGTCTGATTCTCTGCACGCCTTTAACCTCGCAGGCCTGGGGAGCCGGCGGACACATGATGGTTGCTCAGATAGCCTTCGCCCGGCTCAATCCCCGCGCGAAAGCAAAGGCCAAAGCGCTGCTGGCGCTGCCGATAAACCCTGCAGCAATATCGTCTCAGAGCACAGACTTCGTTAACGCTGCACACTGGGCTGACGATCTCCGCCCGTTTCCGGAGTTTGACAGTTTCAAAGAACTTCATTTTATCGACACTCCCTTTTCAACGGACGGCACGCCTTTACCGGAGTTGCCCACTCCCAACATCGTCACGGCCCTGGAGGAGAACGTAAACATACTGAAGACCAGCACCGACAAAAACGCGCAAGCCCAGGCGCTCAGGTTAATCATTCACTTTGTCGGCGATATTCATCAACCGCTTCATTGCGCTACGAAGGTCGACAGCGCTAATCCCGAAGGAGATCGTGGCGGCAACCTGGTGTCGATAATGATTCCCGATAAGAACGGCCAACCGAAAAAAACCAACCTTCATAGTTATTGGGATGGTGGCATTGGCGTCTTTCCGCCTTCGGGACTAAATTTTGCGCCGCCCCCGCTTAAATTGATTCCCGCGGCCGCCGCTAGAGCGAGAGCGGGAAATCCCGCCACTGCCCGGGGGGTGAACCTCAAAAATCCACTTAACTTCAGTGGCTGGGCAGACGAAAGCTTTGCACTCGCGAAGACTGTGGCTCATAAGGGGATAACAAACGGTGCGACGCCGACAGCCGCTTACAAGAAGAAAGCTTTGCAGGTTGCTAACCAGCGAGTGGCGTGGGGAGGCTATCGGCTGGCCGCGTTGTTGAATTCTATTTGGCCGTAGGAGTTGAGCTAAAATAAGTTCTAATGGACCTGGCACCTTTGCCAGGGATTTGGAGTTGGCCGCGGATTTTCGCGGATGAACGCGAATCAGATCAAATACGAATCAGATCAAGTAATAGACAAAACTAGAGTCGTTTCCGAATTTATTCCTACTCTTATTTGATTCGCGTTCATCCGCGTAAATCCGCGGCCACTACTTCTATCACGGTAGAGCGACGGTATAATAAGTCGTGCGAGCCACGTATCATTGCCTTAAAAGGAGATGAGCATGAGTACGTCTAAACCTGAAATGGAATCTTTGAAATCCCGACTCAAAGCGATGTGGATGACTGGCGATTTCGGTCAGGTCGCCAAAATTATTGAGACCGGTGCGGAAGAATTCATCGACCGGCTGGCGTTGCAGCCGGGCGAACGCGTGCTTGATGTCGCTTGTGGCAGCGGTAATCTTGCGATACCAGCGGCGCGGACCGGAGCAATCGTCACTGGCGTTGATATCGCCACGAATTTACTTGAACAGGGAAGGGCGCGTGCCGAGTCCGAAGGGTTGAAGATTCAGTTTGACGAAGGCGACGCAGAGGACTTGTCCTATGGCGATGCGGCCTTTGACTCGGTGGTGACCATGTTTGGAGCTATGTTCGCGCCACGGCCCGAACTCGTTGCCGCCGAGCTGTTGCGCGTCTGCCGGCCGGGCGGGCGGATAGCGATGGCGAATTGGACACCCGAAGGCTTCATCGGTCAGATGTTCAAAACTACCGGCAAGCATGTGCCGCCGCCACCCACGATGCCTTCGCCTTTGAAGTGGGGCGACGAGGAAACGGTGCGCGAACGCCTGCAGGATGGAGTGGCGGATTTACAGGTGACACGGCAGATGTGTTCTTTCAAATACACTGTCCCGCCGGCTGAGGTGGTTGAGTTCTTCCGTAAATACTACGGACCTACGCAACGCGCATTTGATTCGCTAGGTGTCGACGAGCAGGCTGCTCTACGAAACGATTTGGAGCGGTTGTGGTCCGAGCACAATCAAGCCACAGACGGCGGTACAAACGTTGCGGCAGAGTATCTCGAGGTGGTAGCAACAAAACCCTAGGGTCGGTTCATTCTCCTTGTTAAGTCTCTTTCGCAAAGCAGCCAGATTGTTCTTATCGCGCCCGCGGCGCGCGCTGCTGTTGTTGCGAATGGCGGGATGGGTTGCGATCTTGTCTTTCGTGGTTAGGTCATTCTCGCTGCCACGAGCCCTACGCATTGTTTCCACCTCGCCGGCTCGCCGGTCTCAGATTGGTAATGAAGCACCGCAAGAACTTGCTTCGGCGATTGACGCGTTGTTGGGTCTCAATGTGCTTTTCCTTAGTCCTGTCTGTTGGAAACGCGCCGCAATTCTGCATCGTTACCTCAGCCTGAATGGAAGAACCAACACGATCAACTTTGGCGTGCGCAGGAGCTCGGCCGGGGCGCTTACGGGGCACGCCTGGTTGGAAGCCGAAGGGCGACCGATTTTTGAAACTGAGACTCCTGCCTATGCGATAACTTATGTCTTCCCATCGCAGGGTCCGTTTACAATGGAACTGGCGTCGCTCGCGAAATCCAGGTCCGTTTGATAGCTGAAGAGACTGATGGCCAAACTCGATCTCAGCTACCTCATTGCGCCGTTCACCGCCGCGGACTTTTTCGATCGGTATTGGCAGAAGTCGGCGCTCGTAGCAAAGCGAGGCGAAACTGACCGGTGTGCGAGCCTGATCGATGCCGCTGACACCGCTGCCATTCTCGCGTTGGCTAACCAGTGGCCCGCCGAGGCAGTGGAAGTAATCGGGAAGATTCAAACTGACGAAAGATCAGATGCAACAACGGATACGCTGGCCGACTGGTTCAGTAAAAGCGCGACAATTCGTGTAAAGGCCGTTGATAGATTCATTGAACTACCCGGAGCGCTGTGCCGAAGCCTCGAAGAGGAACTGGGCTTTCCGGTGCGCGCAAATCTTTATTGCACACCCGGCAATTCGCGCGGGTTCAACCTGCATTTCGATACCCACGAGGTCTTTGTCCTGCAGCTCTTCGGAAAAAAGCAATGGCAGATCTATGAACCCACAGTGCGCCTGCCACTTGAATTCGTGCCGCCGTTGCCGTTCGAAAATGATCGCGAGGCATTGAAGCGCTTTCGCGCTGGGAGAAAATCCGGCCAGGACGAGATTGAGCCGACCGAGCTGGGTCCCCTCGTGCTCGAAGCGCTCTTAGAGCCCGGCGATTGCCTTTATTTGCCACGCGGTTTTGTCCATCAGGCAGTCGCTCATGACGAGCCGTCAGTTCACCTGACGATTGGTATACATGTGCTCACCTGGCTGGATCTGCTGTCAGTCGCTTTGGGCCAGGCGGCTTATCGAAATGAAGACCTCCGCCGGGCGTTGCCCATGAGAATCTTCAACGAAGCAAGCAACGCGGACGAGTTTGAGAAAAAATTCAACGCGTTGGGGCAGCTCTTTGTGCGTGATTCCGTTTTTGCAGACGCGGTTAGGGAGATCGCCGAAAGCTTTGCCCAAAGTCGCAAAGCCGGATCACCTGCCGGCAATCATGGCTCGGTTGGTGACGTCGACCGATTCCACAGGGAAACGAGAGTGGAAGGCAATGGACAACTGCGATTCTACTTAGCTGCAGACGGAACGATGGCCGGTCTGGCTTGCGATCAGAAAGAGTTTTGGCTGCCGGTTGGTTTTGCCCCAGCGCTACGTTTTGTCACTGAACAGAAAGTGTTCAGACCCCTGGAACTACCTGGATCGATGACTGACAACGGAAAGCTCGCCTTCGTACGCCACCTCATCAAAGACGGATTCCTGCGAGTTGCTTCGTGAGATCGAACTCATACAAGAAAAAGGATCAAATGGATCTGAGACGGACTCGGAAGAGTACGTAGGCGCCAAATCGCTCGCCGGCGTCCCGCTCGTACCAGCGATCGAAGTTTGCCAGGTTGATGGATTCCTCCAGGTTGATTAACAGATACGACAACTCCGGACGCGCGGCCCGTTCACGATCAAAGGTCGCGACGTAAGCGGCGTAGTAATCCAGCGCGCCGCGCACTTCGTCCGGTGTGATGGGTTGCCAGTCGACGGAGAGTCGAGGATTAAACCGTCCGCGTTTGATTAAAGAGCTGAGATAGTAAGCGCGCTCATTATCCAGCGAATTGAGGTGGTACTCGTCGATATCGGTAAAACTGACGCCTTTGTAGTAGAGAAACTGTGCCAGTCGTTCTTTGTCTTCGGCCAGCGTCACGTCTGGAAAAAGAAAGAGGTATTGAGCCCAAAGCACAGGCTGAGGAGCGGTGGAAGGCAAAGCATTAGCAACGATGAAATTCGGCGCATAGACAACCGATCTGGTGTCGAGTTGTCCTTCCTGTTTATTCCGGCCGACTTCAGCCAGACGCAACAGCGCAGGCCGAGTGGCATCGCTAATCAAATTCCCCTTTAACTGATGCCGGCTAAGCAAGACAGCCTCGGCGCAACCAGACAGAATCGCAGCACAAGCCAATCCCAGGGCCAACGCTCGTGCCATTCGCGGCCTGGACCGCAAGAGATTGCGAAGACCGAACCACGCCGACAGGAAAGCAGCCAGCACTGCGGTGTAGTTGCCGATGAAAATTTCGTAATGAAACGGCTGCAGCGATTGGCCCGTCAGAATCTGTTGATTGAACACGAAGAACGGAGTGACTGCGAAGGTGAGCACTAAGATCACGGCCGGCTCGTTCGCCCGCAGACCTCCCCGGCGAATCAGCAAAGCAACAACCACAATCGTCAGCATGCCGATGATTTCAGGCAGACGAAAAAGATCAGGCGCGTGTGATGCAGCCAGAAAATGGACGTCGGCGGTTGTCGAACCAAGCCGGGAGGTCAGGTAAAGATAGGGCGCAAGCACTAACAGCATCAAGACAGCAAGAAGCAGGAAACGTGCCATCACTTGCCTGCGATCTCCGCGAAAGGTGAGCCAGATAGCCGCCAGGCAGAACGTCCAAACGAGTGCGAAGGACCAGTGATACACGTAGGAGAAAACCAGCACCGCGAAAGCGCATCCGGCACCGAGAGCGTTAAGAACAGCGGTGCGCCGGGCGGCTGCCGTCGCCATGCGGTAAACAAGCGCACAGTAGAAAAATAGAAAGGGAAAGGAAACGGCCGGAAGATAGCGTCGAAGAAAAGGTAAATAGTTGTTTGAGTCGCCAATTCGAAGCAGATATTCCGCAATCAGGTTTGCAGAACTGAGGAACAGCACCAGTAAAACGCCGACAGCCGCTAGCGCGTCGTCTCCGGTAATCAGCGACAGCAGCCAAAAGATCGCCAGCGCCGATAAAAAAGCTGCCAGCGCCGATGAGCCAATAAATATTTTCGCTGTTGAGAGGTGCGTGAGGCGTGCGATTTTCGCTAACAAGACAGGCGGGAAGGGCTGGACCGACAAATAAGATTCCGCGACTGGCTGCGGCGAATCATCACGCCCCGTGTAAGGGTTGTTACGACGCGGGCGGCCGTCAATCAGGGCATTCAGATAAGCAGCGTAGACGGATTCATCGCCGTGGGTTTGAGCATACCCGCCATTCCACTGGGTGCCACGAAGGAAACAGAAGTAGAGCTGCGGCGAGATAGCGATCAGCGTGACAATCGCGGCGGCCAGCAAGCCGTATCGCCGGCGCCTCTTGCTAACCGAAATCTCCACTGATGGTTTTCTCCGGCACAGAGAAGAGCTGAGACTAACGGCTATTCAGCCGATCGCACCAGTTTGCGTTCTTGAAATTTATTGAGCAGACGTCTGGCGCTGGTCACCGCGTGTTCATTGCCCACCGCATAAACGGTGATGATTTCCGCAACGATTTGATCGAATGGGTGACCGTTTTCGAGCGCCCGCCATATAAGCATTGCGGTCTCGTTTAGTTGGTAGTACTGCCTGGTATTTAGATCGACCAGCACGCCGGCGCCATCATCAAGTTGCGTGGCGACGATGTGCTCAAGTGGAACGAAGCCGGAGTTAGTCATTGCGGTTTACTATAGGATTTCAAGTTGTTTGACTATCAGATCAGATACTGAAGCAGGAGACTCGAAGACGTCCTGCCCCGCGAAGAGTGTATAGCTTCTGGTCTGTCTGGCCAATTTGGAAAGAACCTGCAAATGGAGTGGAGCGACCATCGCATCACAAGTGGCCCATGGGCATTGCCTGATCAGTCGAGCGAGCGCGTCACCTTGCTTGAGGGGCTCGACGCGGCTCTTCAGCTCGCGGCTAACCTTGGGAAACAAGATAGCGCCCGGCAAACAGCTCTCGACAAACTGCCCTGGAAATGCCTGGCGCGCGTAGAAACGAAACTTTTCCGTTTTGCCTGGGATGCGAGCCCCGATCGATTCCTTAAGGGCAGTAAGGTTGCAAGCCGCCAGCGTTGGCTCGTCGAAGGTAAAATAACGTCTTAGCGCCCAGGCCTCTATTCCAGCCGAAGAATCACGTAACAACAGGTTGTCGTCAGAGACAAATTTCCAACCTCCGCTCACCAGTGTTGCAGTCAAGGTAGACTTGCCGCATCCGGAATCTCCCACTAACAGGATGGCTCGACGACTGTGGTCTGAGAGAACACAGCCGGCGTGAAACTGGTAGAGGCCGGCGCGGCGGAGTGCAGCCTGCACGGCATAAAGGATCACATTGTTAAGAGCCAATGGATGTCGACCGGGAGTGCTTTGAGAAAGCCAGACGTCAGTACGGTTGAATTCCGGCGGGCCGACGAC
>Ga0207689_10006477_pt1 | contig 10344 bp, 10 predicted proteins | sample KBSMisM52_FD_184312 | JGI IMG/M metagenome (GOLD analysis project Ga0207689, IMG submission 184312) | Miscanthus rhizosphere microbial communities from Kellogg Biological Station, Michigan, USA - KBS Miscanthus M5-2 (SPAdes) (version 2) | ecosystem: Host-associated > Plants > Roots >... | reverse complement strand
CGCTCGCTGCCGGCACCGTCGTGGCCGAAGCCGGCGAGCGTCGAGAGCTCGAGGAACGGCACGCCGGGGTCGAGCAGCCGCGCGACGCGTTCGCGCGGCAGCAGCTGGCCGCGGCGCTCGAAGAGCGGCGCCGCCTTCGCGCTCGCCGCGCGCGTCGCCGCCTCGATCGCTCGCCACTCGTCGATCAGCGCGAGCGTGTGCGCGCGGTTGGCGGCGAACGCGTCGCTCTTGATGTCGAGCTCGACCGTGAGCGCGGGCACGTCGTTCAGGCGTCGCGCAGGACGCGCGGCGTCGTTGCGAGATGGAAACCGTCGAACGGCGAGGTCGATCCGCCGGTGCCGACCTCGGGCCAAATGCGCTTGGCGTTCGGCGCCGCGCCGTCGACGCGCAGGCATGCGCCCGAGACGAACGCCGCCGCGGGCGTGAGGAGAAAGACGATCGCCGCCGAAACCTCGCTCTCGGTGCCGAGCCGCTGCAGCGGCACGAGCGTTCGCATCGTGCGGATCTTCGCCGTCATCTCGGGTGGATAGCGGTCGAGCCCGCTCGAAGCGATCCAGCCGGGGGCGACCGCGTTGACGCGCACCGGTGCCCACTCGAGCGCCGCCGTCTCGGTGAAGTTGACCATGCCGGCGCGCGCCGCGCCCGAGTGGCCCATCCCCGGCATCCCGCCCCACATGTCGGCGACGATGTTGACGATCGCCCCGCCGGGCCGACCGGCGGCGTCGCTCAGCATCCACTGGTTGACGCACTCGCGCGCGACGAGAAAGCCGCCGGTGAGGTTGTTGCGCACGACCGCGTCCCAGCCTTTCGCGCTGATCGCCGAGAGCCGCGCCGGGAACTGGCCGCCGGCGTTGTTGACGAGCGCGTCGATGCGGCCGAGGCGCGCCAGCACGGCAGCGATCGTCGCCTGCACCTGCGCTTCTTCGCGGATGTCGCAGACGTGCGTCGCACAAACGCCGCCGGCACGCTCGATCTCGTCGCGGACGGCGTCGAGCTTGGCGGCGGTGCGGCCGACGATCGCGACCGCGGCGCCGAGCGACGCGAGCTCGTGCGCGGTGCAGCGGCCGATCCCCGAGCCGCCGCCGGTGACGACGGCGACCTGGCCGCGCAGCAGCCCGGGTGCGAAGACCGATCTATAGGCGCTCATCGAGGCGGAAACGGGGCTCCGGATTCAACCAAGCACTTGCTTGGTTGTCGGCCAGTGTGCCCACCCGGATAATCGCTTGTCAATCGCGGACGCGCCACGCGCCGGCCGCCGCGCCAACGGGAGCGAACCATGCCGCACGCCATGATCTTCGACGCCGTCCGCACGCCGCGCGGCAAGGGCAAGAAGGACGGCAGCCTGCACGAGATCAAGCCGGTCGACCTGCTCGCCGGCCTCCTCGTCAAGCTGCAGAAGCGCCACGGCTTCGACCCCGCGGCGCTCGACGACGTCGTCATGGGCGTCGTCTCGCCCGTCGGCGAGCAGGGCTCGGTGATCGCGAAAACGGCGGCGCTCAAGGCCGGCTGGGACGTCAAGGTCGCGGGCGTGCAGGTCAACCGCTTCTGCGCGTCGGGCCTCGAGGCCGTGAACCTCGCCGCGCAGAAGGTCGCGAGCGGCTGGGAGGACCTCGTCGTCGCCGGCGGCGTCGAGAGCATGTCGCGGGTGCCGATCGGCAGCGACGGCGGCGCCTGGTCGCAGGATCCGGCGACCAACTTCCAGATCGGCTTCGTTCCGCAGGGGATCGGCGCCGACCTCATCGCGACGCTTGCCGGCTGGGGCCGCGACGACGTCGACCGCTATGCGCTCGCGTCGCAGCAGCGCGCTGCGGCCGCGCAGGGGGCAGGACACTTCGACCGCTCGGTGATCGCGGTCGACGACGAGATCGGCATCGCGGTTCTGGAGAAGGACGAGTTCATCAAGCCGCGGACGACGCTCGAAGGCCTCGGCCAGCTCAAGGTCGCGTTCGCCGAGCTCGGCGCGATGGGCTTCGATGCCGTCGCGCTCGCGCGCTATCCGCAGGTCGAGCGGATCGAGCACGTCCACACCGCCGGCAACTCCTCGGGGATCGTCGACGGCGCCGCCGCGGTCCTCGTCGGCAGCGAGGCGATGGGCCGGTCGCTCGGCCTGACGCCGCGCGCGCGCGTCGTCGCGACCGCGCTCTCGGGCGCCGACCCGACGATCATGCTCACCGGGCCGATGCCGGCGACGCGCAAGGTGCTCGCGAAGGCGGGTCTCACGATCGACGACATCGACCTGTTCGAGGTCAACGAAGCGTTCGCCGCGGTGCCGATGTGCTTCATGCGCGAGTTCGGCGTGCCGCACGAGAAGGTCAACGTCAACGGCGGCGCGATCGCGATGGGCCATCCGCTCGGCGCGACCGGCGCGATGCTTGTCGGCACGCTGCTCGACGAGCTCGAGCGCAGGAAGCTGAAGCGCGGTCTCGTCACCCTGTGCGTCGGCGGCGGCATGGGGATCGCGACGGTGATCGAGCGCGTCTGACGGAGCCACCATGGAGACGCTTCGCTACGAGATCGACGCCGACCGGATCCTGACGATCACGTTCGACGCTCCCGGCGCCGCCGTCAACACGATGACGGTCGAGTGGCAGCGCGACCTCGCCGCCGCGGCGGCGCAGGCGGTCGCCGACAAGGAGAAGATCCGCGGCGTCGTGCTGGCGTCAGCGAAGGAGACGTTCTTCGCCGGCGCCGCGCTTCGGCACGTGCTGACGCTCGAAGAGAAGGACGCGGTGCCGGGCTTTCACGAGATCCAGGCGCTGACGAAGAGCTACCGCACACTCGAGACGCTCGGCCGTCCCGTCGTCGCGCTCCTCACGGGCTCGGCGCTCGGCGGCGGCTGGGAAGTCGCGATGATCGGCCACGCGCGTTTCGCGCTCGACGACGCCAGGATCCGTTTCGGCATGCCCGAGGTGACGCTCGGCCTCATCCCCGGCGCGACCGGCATCACCAAGACCGTGCGCACCTTCGGCCTCGTGGACGCGCGTCCGTTCCTGCTCGAAGGCAAGCTCTTCGGTCCGCGCGAGGCGCACGAGATCGGCTGGGTCGACGGGCTCGCGGCGACGCGCGCGGAGCTGCGCGCGCAGGCGATCGCGTGGATCGACGCCCATCCCGACGCCGTCCAGCCGTGGGACCGCAAGGACTACCGCCTGCCCGGCGGCACGCCGTCGAATCCGAAGATCGCGGCCGGGCTCGCGGTGGCACCGGCGATGCTCGCCCAGAAGACGCGCGGCCTCTATCCCGCGACGCAGGCGATCCTCGAGGCGATGGTCGAAGGCGCGCTCGTCGACTTCGACAGCGCCGTCCGGATCGAGGCGCGAAAGCTCGCGCGCGTGATGGTCGCGCAGACCGCGAAGAACATGATTCAGGCGTTCTTCTTCGACCTGCAGGCGATCCGTTCGGGCAAGGCGCGGCCGCAGGGGTTCCCGGCATGGAAGCCGAAGAAGGTCGGCATCCTCGGCGCCGGAATGATGGGCGCCGGAATCGCGCACGCCAACGCGTCGCGCGGCATCGCGTGCGTGCTGAAGGACGTCTCGGCCGCGAAGGCCGAGGCCGGCGTCGCCGCGATCCGCAAGGTGACGTCGGCCGCGGTCGCGCGCGGCAGCCTCGACGCGGTGCGCGAGGCGAAGCTGCTCGCGCTCGTCGCGCCGACCGGCGACGTGCGCGCGCTCGACGGCTGCGATCTGATCGTCGAGGCGGTGTTCGAGAACCGGGCGCTGAAAGGCGAGGTGACCAAGGAGGCCGAGCCGATGCTCGCCCCCGACGGCGTCTTCGCGAGCAACACGTCGACCTTGCCGATCACCGGCCTTGCTGCCGCGAGCGCGCACCCCGAGCGCTTCGTCGGCCTGCACTTCTTCTCGCCGGTGCACAAGATGAAGCTCGTCGAGATCATCCGCGGCAAGCGGACGAGCGAGGAGACGATCGCGCGCGCCTACGACTACGTGATCGCGCTCGGCAAGACGCCGATCGTCGTCAACGATTCGCGCGGCTTCTTCACGAGCCGCGTCTTCGGCACGTTCGTGATGGAAGGCGCGACGATGCTCGCCGAGGGCATCGCGGCGCCGCTGATCGAGCACGCGGCGCTTGCCGCGGGGATGCCGGTCGGCCCGCTCGCGGTCATCGACGAGACGTCGCTCGCGCTCTCGGTCCACGTCCTCGAGCAGACGCGCGCCGACGCCGCCGCCGAGGGGCGCACGCACAGCGCGTCGGTCGGCGAGCTGCTCGTCGAGCGGATGGTGAAGGAGCTCAAGCGTCCCGGCCGCGCCGGCGGCGGCGGCTTCTACGACTATCCGGCGGGTGCGCCCAAGCGGCTCTGGCCCGGGCTCGCGACGCACTTCGCGAAAGACGGTGCCAGCGCCGACCTCGACGCGCTTCGCCAGCGTCTGCTCTACCGGCAGTCGATCGAGACCGCGCGCTGCCTTGCCGAGGGCGTGCTGACGAGCGCTGCCGAGGCCAACATCGGCTCGATCTTCGGGATCGGCTTTCCGGCGTGGACCGGCGGCGCGATCCAGTTCATCGCCTCCGAAGGTCGCGCGCGCTTTCTCGCCAACGCGGCGAAGCTCGCCGCGCAGCACGGCGAGCGCTTCGCGATTTCTCCCGAGGTGGCGGCGGCGATCCCTACTTGAGGGACAGGATCCACTGCACGAGCTGCTTCGCCTCGGCCTCGCTCACCTGCGGATTCGCCGGCATCGGCACCGCGCCCCAGACGCCCGTGCCGCCCTTGATCACCTTGGGGACGAGCTTGGCGACGGCGTCCGGCTGGCCGGCGTACTTCTGCGCGACTTCCTTGTACGACGGGCCGACCACCTTCTGGTTGACCTGGTGGCAGGCGAGGCAGTTCTTCTTCTGCGCCAGGTCGGGACTCGCCCACGCCGGGGCCGAAACCATGCAAGCGGTCACGATCGAGACGAAGTGCAAGGATTTCATGCGTATTCCGAAGGCCGCGGCGAAGGGCCGCTCGGCTACCATGCAGGATAACGGCCGGGCTCGCCCCGCGTTGACGCGCGAACGCAATCGCGCGCCGGAGGTTCACATGCTGTTCGTCCTCATTGGCGTCGTCCTCATCGTGCTCAACCTGCTCGAGATCGGTGTCGTCGGCACCTGGAACTGGCAGCTCACCGGCGACCTCTGGAAGTTCTTCTTTCCGTTCCTGCTCGCATCGCTGTGGTGGATCTGGTCGGACAAGTCCGGCCTCAACAAGCGCCGCGAGATGGACCGCATGGAGAAGAAGAAGTCCGATCGCCGCAAGGAGAACCTGGCGGCGCTCGGAATGGACACGCGCTCGCGCCGCAAAGGCAAGCCCCAGGGCTAGCCCGGCGCCGCCTCAGTCGGCGTCGAGGACCGCGCCGCGGCTCGCGCTCGCCGCGTTCTTCGCAAACTTCGCCAGCACCCCGCGGACATAGCGGGGCGTTGGCGGCCGCCACGCCTCGCGCCGCTTCGCCAGCTCGGCGTCGTCGACCTCGAGCTGCAGCAGCAGCCGATGCGCGTCGATCGTGATGCGGTCGCCTTCGCGGACGAGCGCGATGGTGCCGCCGGCGTGCGCCTCGGGAGCGACGTGGCCGACGACCATGCCCCACGTGCCGCCCGAGAAGCGCCCGTCGGTGACGAGTCCGACCGTCTCGCCGAGGCCCTGGCCGATCAGCGCGCCGGTCGGTGCGAGCATCTCCGGCATTCCCGGTGCGCCCTTCGGGCCGAGGTAGCGCAGCACCATGACGTCGCCGGCGACGATTCTGCGGTCCATGATCGCCGCCATCGCCGACTGTTCGTCGTCGAAGACGCGCGCCGGGCCGCTGATCGTCGGATTCTTCAGGCCGGTGATCTTCGCGACCGCGCCTTCGGTGGCGAGGTTGCCCTTCAGGATCGCGAGGTGGCCGTGTGCGTACATCGGATCGGCGACCGGACGGATGACGTCCTGCCCGGCACGCGGTTGAGCGGAAATCTCTCGCAGCGACTCGGCGACCGTCTTGCCGGTGATCGTCATGCAGTCGCCGTGCAGGTGCCCGGCGTCGAGCAGCAGCTTCATCACCTGCGGGATGCCGCCGGCGCGGTGCAGGTCGACCGCGAGGTAGCGCCCCGACGGCTTCAGGTCGCAGAGCACTGGCACTTTCTTCCTGACGCGCTCGAAGTCGTCGATCGTCCACTCGACGCCCGCAGCGTGCGCGATGGCGAGGTAATGCAGCACCGCGTTCGTCGACCCGCCGGTCGCCATGATCACGGCGACTGCGTTCTCGATGCTCTTTCGCGTCACGATGTCGCGCGGCTTCAGATCGCGGCGCACCGCCTCGACGAGAACGCGCGCCGCGTCCTTCGTCGCGCCGACGATCTCGTCCTCGACGTTGGCCATCGTGCTCGCGTACGGCAGCGCCATTCCGAGCGCTTCGAACGACGAGCTCATCGTGTTGGCGGTGTACATGCCGCCGCACGAGCCGCTGCCGGGAATCGCACGGCGCTCGATCTCGTGGAAGTCGTGCTCGCTCATCCGGCCGGCGGTGAACTGGCCGACCGCCTCGAAGACGCTCACGATGTTGAGGTCCTGGCCCTGGTAGCGGCCGGGCAGGATCGTGCCGCCGTAGACGTAGATCGCCGGCACGTTGGCGCGGCAGATGCCCATCATCCCGCCCGGCATGTTCTTGTCGCAGCCGCCGATGACGAGGACGCCGTCCATCCACTGGCCGCCGACGCAGGTCTCGACGCAATCGGCGATGACTTCGCGCGAGACGAGGCTGTACTTCATGCCCTCGGTGCCCATCGCCATGCCGTCGCTGATCGTCGGCGTGCCGAAGATCTGCGGGTTCGCGCCAGCCGCCTTGAGCGCGTCGACGGCGGCGTCGGCGAGCTTCTGCAGGCCCGAGTTGCACGGCGTGATCGTCGAGTGGCCGTTGGCGACGCCGATCATGGGCTTGCCGAAGTCGCTCTCCTGATAGCCGAGGGCGTAGTACATCGACCGGTTCGGCGCGCGCGCCGTGCCTTCGGTGATGTTCTTGGAGCGGCGGTTGCTGGCCATGCCTGTCATCCTGAGCGGAGCGAAGGATCTCATCGTAGCGCCGAGACCGTTCGCATTGCTCAGGATGGCCTGGCACGGCCACGTATGATTTCGGCATGCTGAGGCATCCGCAGTTCGACCCGATCGCGCTCGACCTGTCGCGCTTCGGCATCCCGCTGGCGATCCACTGGTACGGCATCACATACCTGGTCGGCTTCGCGCTTTTTCTCTTCCTCGCCTGGCGGCGCGCACGGCTGCCGCAGTTCGCGGAGCGTGGCTGGACGCGGCGCGACGTCGAGGATCTGCTCTTCTACGGCGTCCTCGGCACCGTCGTCGGCGGCCGCCTGGGCTACGTGCTGTTCTACAAGCCGGGGTACTACGCTTTGCATCCGCTCGAGATCTTCATGGTCTGGAAGGGCGGGATGGCGTTTCACGGCGGCCTGCTCGGCGTCATCGTCGCGATCGCGCTCTTCGCGCGCTCGAGGAAGCGCGCGTTCCTCGAGGTCACCGACCTCGTCGCACCGTGCGTGCCGACCGGGTTCGCGGCAGGGCGAATCGGCAACTTCATCAACGGCGAGCTGTGGGGGCGCTTCGCCGATCCGTCGCTGCCGTGGGCGATGGTCTTTCCGCAGTCGGGTTCGCTGCAGCCGCGCCATCCGTCCCAGCTTTATCAGTTCGCGCTCGAGGGTCTGCTCCTCTTCGTCGTCCTCTGGATCTACGGCAAGAAGCCGCGCGGTCTCGGCCAGGTCTCGGGCGCGTTCCTCGTCGGCTACGGCGTGCTGCGCTTCATCGCCGAGTTCTTCCGCCAGCCCGACGAGTTCCTCGGCTACCTCACGCTCGACATGACGATGGGGCAGTGGCTGTGCGTGCCGATGGTCGTGGCCGGAGTGGCCCTCTGGCTCTGGGGACGCGGCCGCGTCGCCGCTCCGGCGCCGCCGCGGCCGTTGCAGGCGAAGGAGGCCTGAGCGCGACGATGCGGCAGATCTTCCTCGACACCGAAACCACCGGACTCAGCCCCGAGTCGGGCGACCGCGTCATCGAGATCGGCTGCGTCGAGCTCGTCAACCGCAGGCTCACCGGCCGCAAGGTCCACTTCTACGTCAACCCCGAGCGGCGCAACAGCACCGACGCGCTCGCGGTGCACGGCCTCAGCGACGACTTCCTCGCCGACAAGCCGCGCTTCGCCGAGATCGCCGACGAGCTGATCGAGTTCGTCCGCGGCGCCGAGCTCATCATCCACAACGCTGCGTTCGACATCGGCTTTCTCGACATGGAGTTGCGCAGGATCGGGCGCGCGCCGATCGCCGACCACGGCTGCCGGGTCACCGACAGCCTCTCGATGGCCCGCGACAGCTTTCCCGGCAAGTCGAACTCGCTCGACGCGCTCTGCAAGCGCTTCGAGGTCAACAACGCGATGCGCGAGCTGCACGGCGCGCTGCTCGATGCGGGCCTGCTCGCCGAGGTCTACATCCGGATGACGCGCGGCCAGGACTCGCTCGTCATGGACGGCGGCGACGCGCTCGGCGCCGATCTCGCGATGCGGACGATCGACTTCGCGTCGCTCTCGCTGGTCGTCATCGCGGCCGACGACGAGGACCTCGCGGCGCATGCCGTGCTGCTCGCCGAGATCGACAAGGCGAGCGGCGGCAGGGCCGTCTGGCGCGCGCCCGTGGCGTCGTCGCCGCAAGTCGCCATGGCACAATGAAGGTCACTCGCGCGCGGCCTGCTGCCGCGCTGCGCGGGCGGTTAGCTCAGGGGTAGAGCACGTCCTTCACACGGACGGGGTCGCAGGTTCGAAACCTGCACCGCCCACCAAGTAAATCAATAACTTAGAACTGGTGGGCGAGTTAGCCGCGGGCGTAGTGGCCTAAAACTCGCCTAAAGCAGGGTCTCGGCACAAGTCCGAAGCTCTGCAACGTCCCTTCGTCCTACTGTACGGATGTACAGTGGCAGGGTGGACGGAGCCGAACTCGAGATCGCGTGTCCCTGCGGCTTCGAAAACTTCGAGCGCATCGTCGTTCAGCGCAAGCCACACCCTCCCATCGTCACCGACTTCGTCGCCTGCGTTGGCTGCAAGACGATGTACTGGGCCCCGTTGAGCCGCCACTCGGAACCGGCAGCGCCGTCAGCGCCCAAGATGCCTCCTGCGCTGCCCCCAGGTTTCGTAGCACTTCGATCTAGAGCCCGCGGGCTTGCATCGTAGGTGATGCGGCGTCTTGCGCAGTGGCGCCAGCTCGCTGGCGCCACTGCGCTGCGAACACGGCCGGCGGCACGTAGCCGAGCGTGCTGTGCGGCCGATGGTGGTTGTAGTCATCGCGCCAGTTGTCGATGACGCTGCGCATGTGGCTAAGGCTGGCGAACCAGTGCTGCGACAGGCACTCGTCGCGGAAGCGACTGTTGAAGCTCTCGACGTAGGCGTTCTGCACAGGCTTGCCCGGCTGGATGAAGCGCAGCTCGACGCGGTTGTGCGCAGCCCATGTCTGCATCACCCTGCCGGCGAACTCCGGGCCGTTGTCGGTGCGAAGGACCCTGGGCAATCCGCGCTCGGCGCTGGCCTGGTCGAGTACCCTGGTCACGTACAGCGCCGGGATCGAGGTGTCGGCCACGATCTGCACGACCTCCTTGCTGCAGTCGTCCACGACGGTTAGCACCTTCACACGCCGGCCGTTGGCGAGCTCGTCGAACATGAAGTCCATGCTCCACACCTCGTTGGGTTGCATCGGGCGCACGAGCGGCTGGCGCTCGGGCACGGGCAGCTTCTTGCGGCGACGCTTGCGAACCATCAGGCCTTCCTCGCGGTAGACCCGATAGGTGCGCTTGACGTTGATCGCCCAGCCGTCGATGCGCAGCCGGCTGTGCAGCATCCGGTAGCCGTGGCGGCGATGCTGGCCGGCGAGCTCTTTCAAGCGCTCGCGTAGGCGCTCGTTGCCGTCGTCACGAGGTTCGTAGCGCAAGGTGCTGGCGCTCATGCCTACCAGCCTCAAGGCCTGGCGTTCGCTCAGACCCAGTTCCTTCAGCTGACAGACGACCTCGCGGCGCGCCGCCACGGCCACTACTTTCGGTGCAGCACCTCGCGCATTGCGTCGAGCTCAAGCATCGAGTTGGCCAACAGTCGCTTCAACTTGCTGTTCTCGGCCTCGAGCGCCTTCAGCCGCTGCGCGTCCGACACGTTCATGCCGCCGAACTTGGCCTTCCAGGCGTAGTAGCTCGCCTCGCTGAACCCGTGCCTCCGGCAGAGCTCCTTGACTGGCAGCCCTGCATCGGCCTCACGCAGGAAGCCAATGATCTGTTCCTCGGTGTATCGCTTCTTCATCGGTCCGATCTCCGTCTCGGGTTGATCGGACTCTAGAACTACTCGCTACGAA
>Ga0207689_10006476_pt1 | contig 10347 bp, 7 predicted proteins | sample KBSMisM52_FD_184312 | JGI IMG/M metagenome (GOLD analysis project Ga0207689, IMG submission 184312) | Miscanthus rhizosphere microbial communities from Kellogg Biological Station, Michigan, USA - KBS Miscanthus M5-2 (SPAdes) (version 2) | ecosystem: Host-associated > Plants > Roots > Rhizosphere... | reverse complement strand
AATGAAGAGGTCCAGTTCCTTGCCCAGCTTGCGGTGGTCCCGCTTTCTGGCCTCTTCGAGTTGGTGCAGATAGGCGTCCTGGTCCTCTTTCTTGAACCAGGCAGTGCCATAAATCCGCTGCAGCATCTGGCGGCGTTCATCTCCCCGCCAGTAGGCGCCGGCGCCGTGGAGCAGCTTGAAGTTCTTGAGCCTGCCGGTGGTGGGGAGATGAGGCCCGCGGCACAGGTCCACGAAGGGACCGTCGGTGTAGACCGTGATGACCTCGTCGGGCCCCAGATCGTCAATTCGCTCGAGCTTGAGGGGGTCGTCCTTGAAGCGACGCTTGGCTTCCGCGCGGTCCACCACCTCCCGCACGAACGGAAAGTCCTTCGCCGTCACTTCGGCCATCTTCGCCTCAATGGCCTCGAGGTCCTCGGGAGTGAAGGGACGCTCGACATCGAAGTCGTAGTAGAACCCGTTCTCGATCGGCGGACCGAACCCGATCCCGGCCCTGGGAAAAAGCTCGCGGACCGCGGTCGCCATGATGTGGGCCGCCGAGTGACGGAGGACGTCCAGCGCGGCCGGGTCCTTATCGGTCAGGATCGCGAAATTGGCGTCGCCCTCGATCGGGCGGTCCAGGTCGCGGACCTGCCCGTCCACTCGCGCCGCCACCGCGGCGCGAGCCAGCCCCGCGCCGATGGACTGGGCCACCGCGCGTGCCGTGGTTCCCGCCGGCACCTCTCGCACGCTGCCGTCGGGGAGCGTCAGCCGGATCGTGCTCATTGGGTCGTGTCTGCCACCGCCGGATGGATGACCGGAGGGGTCGTGGGCGCGTAACGGAAGTACAGGGCGATGCAACCGATCAGCAGGGCGGCAAGGACCGACCAGCGCACGATTTCAGCGCCTGTCATTCGGGCATTTTCGTCTTTCATCGTGTTAAGTTAACCGCTCGTCAAACCGTCAGGTAAGAGCAGAGCAATGGGCATGAGCAGACGACCTTCCGGCAGCGAATTATTCGCCTGGAGCCTGGTGGGGGCCGGACTTGGCCTCGTCACCGGCTTCGTGCTGGGCGAGTTGCTGGGGTCCAGCAAGCTTCGGCTTCCCCGGCGCTGGGGCTCCGTGCCGCGGGGGAAGCTGGTAGCGGGCCGGGAAGGCCCACCCGCGGTGGCCAGCCTGGTCCGGTCGGCCCTCCGAAGCGACGATCAGCTTCGCGACCTTGCCCTCGACGCCGTGGGTGTGAGGGCCGGTGTCGTTGAGATCCACGGCTGGGTCTCCAGTCGCAGCCTCCGCGCGCGGGCCATCCGCGTGGTCCACGCCCTGCCGGGGATCGAACAGGTGGTGGACTGCATCCTGGTCCACGGGGAAGACGACGTGCCCGAAGACGTGGAAGATCTGACCGACCGACCCGCATGAACGACGAGCTACCGCCTCAGTACACCCCGGGCGCGGTCGAGCCCGGGCTTTATCGCTGGTGGGAGGGCAAGGGGCTGTTCTCTCCCGAACGGGGCAAGGGCAAAGGAGCGCCCTTCGTGATCATGATGCCCCCGCCCAACGTGACCTCGATCCTGCACATGGGGCACGGGCTCACCTACACCGTGCAGGATGTGCTTACCCGGTTCGAACGGATGCGCGGGCGGGTGACGCTTTGGCTCCCGGGGACCGACCACGCCGGCATCGCCACCCAGAACGTGGTGGAGCGTATCATCGCGCAGGAAGGAAAGACCCGCTTCGACCTCGGCCGGCGTGAGTTCGAAGCGAGAGTCTGGGCCTTCGTGCGGGAAACCGGCGATACCATCCTGCAGCAGCTCCGGGCCCTGGGCGCCAGCGCCGACTGGACTCGTACCTACTTCACGCTCGACGAGGATCTCTCGCGCGCTGTGCGCGAAGTCTTCGTGCGGCTGCATGAAAAGGGGCTGATTTACCGGGGCAAGTACATCATCAACTGGTGCCCCCGCTGCCTCACCGCCCTCTCCAACGAAGAGGTGGAGAAGGAAGAGGTGGACGGCAAGATCTGGTGGTTCCGCTACCCGCTCGAGGACGGCAGCGGATTCATCACCGTCGCGACCACCCGGCCCGAGACCATGCTGGGCGACACCGGTGTCGCGGTGAATCCCCAGGACAAGCGCTACAAGAAGCTGGTGGGCAAAAAGGTCCGTCTGCCTCTGGTGGACCGGCTCATCCCGATCGTGGCCGATTCAGAAGTGGATCCCAAGTTCGGGAGCGGTGCCGTGAAGGTGACTCCCGCCCACGATCCGCTCGACTTCGATATCGGACGCCGCCACCATCTGGAACCGATCGACATCTTCACGCCTGACGCGCACCTCAACGACGCGGTGCCGGAGCGCTTCCGCGGGCTCGATCGGTTCGTCGCCCGGAAACAGGTGGTAGCCGAGTTCGAGAAGCTGGGTCTGCTGGACAAAGTCGAGAATCACCGCCACGCGGTGGGACACTGCTACCGCTGCGAAACCGTCGTGGAACCGCGCCTCTCGGACCAGTGGTTCGTGAAGATGGCGCCGCTCGCCAAGCCAGCACTCCAGGCCTACGTCGATGGCACGCTGCGTTTCATCCCGGACCGGCGGGGTGAGGAGTACCGCCAGTGGATGGAAGGGATTCGTGACTGGTGCATCTCCCGCCAGCTCTGGTGGGGCCATCGCATACCGGTGTGGTACTGCGACAAATGCGGCGAGATGATCGTGGCGCGAGAGGAGCCCAAGGAGTGCTCCTGCGGTGCGCCGCTGCGACAGGACGAGGACGTGCTGGACACCTGGTTCTCCTCCTGGCTCGTCACCTTCTCCAGCCTGGGATGGCCGGACAAGACCAAGGATCTCGACCGTTTCTATCCCGGCTCGACCCTGGTGACCGCCCCCGAGATCCTGTTCTTCTGGGTGGCGCGCATGGTGATGGCGGGATGCTGGTTCATGGGGGAGATCCCGTTCTCGACCGTCTACCTGCACGGCACGGTGCGAGACACACAGCACCGCAAGATGTCCAAGTCCCTGGGGAACGGCATCGATCCTCTCGAGGTGGTAAGCCGCTTCGGAGCGGATGCACTCCGCTACACCGTAATCTCCGGCATGGCGGTGGGCACGGACGTCATCCTCGACCCGAGCGATCTGGAGACCTCGTTTTCTCCGGGGCGGAACTTCGCCAACAAGCTGTGGAATGCGGGGCGGTTCGTGCTCGCCAACCTAGGCGGTTCGGCGGAAACGCGGGAAGGCGGTAAGTCTGTTCCGAGCAGCCGCGAGGGAGCAGTCAGGCCATTGGCAGGAAATCACAGGGGTGTGGTGAAGCCGGAAGAGCTGACGCTCGCCGACCGCTGGATCATCTCCCGCTGTAACGCGATGGTGATCCAGGCGACCGAGGCCTACGACAAGTACCGGCTCAACGAGGCGGCGAACGCGGTCTACCATTTCCTGTGGAGCGACTTCGCCGACTGGTACATCGAGCAGATCAAGCCGCGACTCTACGGCGATCAGCCTGGTGGGGATGTGGCCCGCGCGGTCGCGACCCGGACCTTTGAGATTGCGCTCCAACTGCTGCACCCGATCATGCCCTTCATCACCGAGGCGCTGTGGAAGCGACTACCGGGTCGGGACGCGGAAGCGTCAATCAGTATCTCGGCATGGCCACGGCCCGACCGCCGCGCCAATGATGCCGACGCTGAGCGTGCCTTCGCTCTGGTTCAGGAACTGGTTGTCGCGGTCCGGCAGATCAGAGCCGAGTATGGTATCGAGCCCGGCAAATCGGTCCGGGCAGTGGTCACGGCCGCGGGCAAGGATGCAGAGAAAGCCTTTCACGACGAATCGGGAACCATTCGCCGATTGGCCAAGCTTTCCGAACTGCGCTTTGGCGGAGACTCGGCCGGCGTCGGTGCGAGTGCTGTGCTCACTGACCGGAGCTCGCTCTTCGTTCCGCTCGGCGAGGTTCTCGACCTCGACAAGGAACGGAGCCGGCTTCAGAGCGAGTTGGAACGCCTGACCAAGCTGATCGAGAACCAGAAGACCAAGCTGGGCAACGAGCAGTTCACGTCCCGGGCACCTCAGGAGATCGTGGCAAAGGAACGGGAGAAGCTGAGCAGCTGGAGCGAGCAGCACGCGGTGCTGGCGGAAAAGCACCGACGGCTGGTTGGATGAGACGCCGGGCGAACAGGGCGGACAAGACGGACAGGGCGGACATGGAATGGGGTCAACGTGAAGGCCCGTCCGCCCCGACCGCTTTCCCGCCTTACCGCCTTCCCGCCCTGTTCGCCCTGTCCGCCGTTCTCGCATGCGCAAAGATGGCCCCCCCACCAGGCGGCCCAACGGACCACATTCCACCCATCCTGCTCTCCACTGTACCTGAATCGGTCGGCGTCTATCCCACCTGGGACAAGGACGTCGAATTCCGCTTTGATGAGATCGTGTCCGAGGGGAGTACTCCGAGCATGGGGCTCGGCACCGGAGACCTCGAGCGCCTGATCCTGGTTTCCCCCTCGCACGAGATCCCGCGCATCAAATGGAAGCGGGATCGCATCACGGTCCGGCCCCGCGAAGGGTGGAAGCCGAACCGGGTCTATCGGATCGAGCTACTCCCGGGCATCGTTGATTTGAGCCGGAACAAGACCGACACCAGTATCGTCATCACCTTCTCGACCGGCAGCCCGCTTCCGACCGACACGGTCGAAGGACAGGCGGTGGACTGGGTCGCCGGACAGTATGCTCGACAGGCTTTGATCGCGTTGGCTCTGATGCCGGACACACTCATCTATCGCACCCTCACCGATTCGTCGGGGCGGTTTCGAATCGGGCCCCTGCCCCAGGGCGAGTACGTCGCGTTTGCGGTGCTCGACGCCAACCACAACCTGCAGAAGGAAGATCGGGAGGCGTTCGACAGCGTGCGGGTTCCTCAAGGCACGAAGACGATTCCGACCCTCTGGATCTACCCCCACGATTCGGTGGGTCCTCGCATCTCCGGGATCACGGCGAACGACAGCGTCTCTGCCACGATCACCTTCACCCAGCCGCTCGCCCCTCGGCAACGCTTCGACTCATTGCAGGTGCTGCTCCGTGAATTGCCCGATTCGATTCCGGTCCACGTGGCCTCGCTGCTTCCCAAACCGGTAGACGACAGCATCCAACTGGTGGTGCGGGCCAGGATCGATTCGCTGCGGGCGGATTCGATCGCGCGGGACACCACCGCGGTACCGGCAGATAGTCTCGCGGGCAAGAAGCCGAAGTTTGCCCAGCCGCGTCCGATCCACTTACCCAGCAGACCAAGCCCCGGAGCAGCAGACTCCACCGCTTTGAAGCAGCTTCTCGCTCAGCGGCCTCCGTTGTTCGACAAGCTGGTGTTGCGCGTCGACAGCGCCTTCAAGCCGGGCGGCAAGTATCTGGTCGATGTGCCGGGGATTCGAAACGTGAACGGCGTCGCCACCGAGGAAGCGCGGGCGGGCTTCACGGTTCCGGAGATCAAGGAGGAGAAGAAGGATTCCGTGGTTTCTGATACAACGGGCGTACAACCCGCCGCGGGCAAACCGTGAACCCGGACGCGCGGCGCCAGCTTCCGTCGGTGGATCGCCTGCTCCGAGACCCCGGAGTGGAGGCCTTGTTCGCCACCGTGCCGCGCAATGTCGTGGTGGTCGCGGTGCGCGAGGCACTGGAGGCGGCACGCTCGAGTCGGGCCGGCCCCCCGGAGGATTGGGCCGCGGAGATCGCCGAGCGAGTGCAGGAGCACACCACACGTTCCCTACAGCCGGTGCTTAACGCGACGGGTGTCGTGCTGCACACCAACCTCGGGCGCGCACCGCTGGCCCATGCAGCGGCCCTCGCCATCCAGGAAGTAGCCGAGGGGTACAGCTCACTGGAGTACGACCTCGCATCGGGCGCTCGAGGCCAGCGAGCGGACCATTGCCGCACCCTGCTCGCGGAGCTGACCGGAGCCGAGGATGGACTGGCGGTCAACAATGCTGCCGGCGCCCTGGTGCTCGCCCTCAATTCGCTGGCGCAGGGCGGACGAGTCATCATCTCGCGTGGCGAGCTGATCGAGATCGGCGGATCGTTCCGGATCCCCGATATCATGGGGAAGAGCGGCGCGGTACTGCAGGAGGTGGGCACCACCAACCGGACTCACGTCATTGATTATCAGAACGTGATTGACGGCGCCGCCGCGATTCTCACAGTGCATCGCTCCAACTTCGAGCAGGTTGGCTTCGTCACGTCGCCGTCGTCAGAGGAACTCGCGGAGCTCGCTCACTCGCGCCGGCTCCCCTACCTGCATGATGTCGGCAGCGGTCTGCTGCTCGATCTGAGTCCATGGGGCTTGAGCTCCGAACCCCGGGTTCAGACCGCAGTGTCCGCGGGCGCCGATCTCGTCATGTTCTCGGGCGACAAACTGCTCGGTGGGCCGCAGGCGGGGTGTCTGGTGGGCAAGCGGGAGGTCATCGCTCGCTGCCGCGCCAATCCCTTCGCTCGCGCCCTCCGCGCCGATCGCTTCACCCTCGCGGCACTCGAAGCGACCCTGGGTCTCTACCACGATCCCGAGGTCGCGAGACGGGAGATCCCGGTGCTTCGCATGCTCACTTTGGACGAGGCGGAGCTGGATCGTCGCGCGAGAGCACTCGCCGCCCTCTGTCCGCCGGTGTTCCTGCCCCAGGTCATCCCGGGAGAGTCGGCGGTGGGAGGCGGCTCCTTCCCCGGGGCCAGGTTGCCGACCAGTCTCGTCGCTCTGAATGCCGGCCCCCTCGGCGCCGAGGGCCTCGCGGTCCGGCTTCGCCTGAGTCAGCCACCGATCATCGTGCGAGTGGCTGAGGGCCACGTGTTGCTGGATCCGCGGACCCTGCTGGAATCGGACTATCCCGCGATCAAGGCGGCATTGCAGGCGGCAGTGGAGGGATAGCTGTTTAGCTGTTGGCGGAGGCAGTCAGTTGCTTCCCGTAAGACTTTGGCGACTTGGTTGATCCAGACGCTTCAACACGAAGTGCACAAAGGACACAGAGGGCACAAAGAAAAACACTTTTAAATAAGTTCTTCAAGATGACTTTGTGTTCTTCGTGTTCTTTGTGCCCTTTGTGTTGAATGACGGTGAGCCGTCCCGTCCACCAAACGCTTATACGTCACAAAACAAAAGCCGCAGATCCTTGGCGAGGACCCGCGGCTTCTTGTTTTGCGTACGCCTTAGGACGGTCTTGCTAACAGCTAACGGCTAACGGCTGATGGCTGACGGCTCGTTAACTAGAACGTAAACGTCGTAATATCCGTCCCGCTGCCCGCGCCACCGCCAGTCCCCGGCGGGGTGAAATGCCCGGTGAAGACCTGGGCCCCGCCGCCCTTGGTCGCGACGGTCACGACGTAGTCGGTCCCTGCGGTTATGTTGCACGCGCTCCAGTAGGCCAGCCGCACGGTGTAGGTACCGTGAGGAGCGTGACCAGCCGGCCACACGATGTTCTCGTTGCTCTTGTGCGGGAAGCTGGGCTCGTCCTGCGTGCAGGCCGCGTTAGAGTCCAGGTCTAGCTTACCGCCGCTCGCCGAGGTGAGGTGGCCGAAGTAGATCTCCTCTAGAGCGGGATCCACCACGTGGAGGTCCACGTCGCTGGTGTCGCTCCAGGAGACGCTGACCTGGACGTCACCATTACCCACATTGATGATCTTCACGGTCTGCTCGGTGTACTTCCCGATCACGTTGGCATCGCCCACGGCATAGCTCACGCCGAGGTTCATGCTGGAGAGATTCTCCGAGGCGCGCAGGATGATGGGGGTGACGGTGCCCGTGGGAACAGTCAGCTCGTAGTAGTTCCGGGCGCCCGGCATGGCCACCACGATTCGAGTATAGGCCGCCGACCCGGTAATGGTCTGCTGGGAGCTGCCGCCGGTCACCATCGCAGCGAAACCCGCCGCGGTGTTGGTCGGGCCGCCGTTCGGGTTCGGCGCGTCCCCCTGAACCAGCGACGCGTGGATGGTGCCCGACGCGTCGGTCACCCCGGCGATGATCCGCTGGATCTGGAGCCCATTCTCCTTGACCGTGGCCTCGCAGCCACCTGACAGGATGCTGGCGGCAATCGCGAGGACGCCAGCTCCACGACCGATCAAATCCTTGACGGTTCTCATACCTTCCCCCTCGGTGGCTGCGCCTGTGTAGTGCTGATTTGCTTGACATACGGGCAAGAGAGGGGCCAATTTGGCGGACTCGGCCGGTCGATCCGGGAAGGGGCGTCTAAATTCAGGCAGGATCGCGGATTAGCCGATCGGCCGTCGCGCGGTTGGCGACGTTCGGATTGGCTCGGACCCCTACACCATCCCTCCCTGCCCCCTTAGTTTCTTGCGCCATGCCGCTGAAGATCGCCGTGTGCGTCTCGGGCGGAGGCAGTAACCTCCTCGCGCTGCTCGAGAGCCTTCGGAACTTCGGAGGCGCCAAGGTAGTGCTGGTACTGAGCAACCGGGCGACCGCCGGTGGACTGGGGCACGCCAAGGCTTTCGGGGTCCCGGTGGTGGTGTTCCGGAACCCCGCCGATGACGCCGAGTGGTTGGAGGCGCTCCGTCAGCACCACGTGGATCTGATCGTCCTCGCCGGATACCTGAAACTGGTGCCGCCGGCTGTCATCGCAGCCTTTCGCGATCGCATCATCAACATTCACCCCGCGCTGCTCCCATCGTTCGGTGGACCAGGCATGTACGGCCTGAGGGTGCACCAGGCGGTGCTGGCGAGCGGGGCGAAGGTTTCCGGTTGTACGGTCCACCTGGTGGACGAGGAATACGATCGGGGACCGATCCTGGCCCAGAGCCGGGTCCCGGTTTTCCCGGGCGACACCGCGGAGACGCTCGCCACGCGGGTGCTCGAAGCAGAACATCGATTGTTGCCGGCTGTAGTCCGGGCCGCCGCGGAGGCAGGCCGCCCGATCCCACTCCCTCAGCCCGTGGAGTCGAATCCGTGATGGAGCCCTCGTGCCGCGCGCGTTGATCTCGGTCAGTGACAAGCGCGGCATCCTGCCGTTCGCGCAGGGCCTGGTCAACCTCGGCTGGGACATCATTTCCACCGGCGGAACTCACGCGGCGCTCAAGGCGGGGGGGGTGCCGGTGCAACCGGTAGACAAGATCACCGGCTTTCCCGAGATCCTCGATGGTCGGGTCAAGACGCTGCATCCGGCGATCCATGCCGGACTGCTCGCGCGGCGCGACATGGCCGAGCACACCGCGGCCCTCAAGAACCATGGCATTACCCCGATCGATCTCCTCGCCGTCAATCTCTATCCCTTCCGGGAGACGGTCGCCAAGCCGCAGGTGAGCTTCGAGGACGCCATCGAGAACATCGACGTGGGCGGACCTGCGATGCTCCGCTCCGCGGCCAAGAACCACGAGTCGGTGATCGTGGTGGTGGACCCGACCGACTACGGGCGAGTACTGGACCTGCTCCGTCGCGGCGAAGTACCGCGTGCCGTTCGCCAGGAATTCGCCGCCAAGGTGTTCAGCCACACCGCCGACTACGACGGGGCGATCGCCCGTTACCTCACGCCGCGGGAAGACGGGATGCCGCACCGGATCGGTTGGTCCTTCGAGCGGCTGATGAGTCTCCGGTACGGCGAGAATCCGACCCAGCGCGCAGCGCTCTATGTCGATGAGGAGCCGCGCGGCCTGCGGGATCTGAAACAGCGCCAGGGCAAGGAACTCTCTTTCAATAACATTCTCGACCTCGACGCGGCAATGTGGACGGCCTCGTTGTGGCAGAACGTTCCGGCCTGCGCGATCATCAAGCACACGACGCCCTGCGGGATCGCCATCGCCGGGACGGCCGAGGACGCCTTCAAGAAGGCATTGTCGTCGGACCCGCAGTCGGCGTTTGGCGGGGTGGTCGCATTCAACACGGTGGTTGACCGGGTCACGGCGGTCGCGATCACCAGTCTCTTCATCGAGGTGGTCGTTGCACCCTCGTTCCACGACGAGGCCCTCACCGTGCTCGCGGCCAAGCCGAACCTGCGCGCCGTGGAGCTGCCGGTGGTGCGGGCAACCGCGGGACTCGATTTCAAGCGGGTTCGTGGCGGCATGTTGCTGCAGGACCGTCTGGTGTTCGAGCCCGCGGAAGCGGAGTGGAAATACCCGACGACGCGTCGCCCGACCGAGGCGGAGCTGGTGGATCTGCGCTTCGCCTGGGCAGCGGTGGCTGCGGTCAAGTCCAACGCGGTGCTGCTGGCCAAGAACGAGACGACGATCGGGATCGGCGCCGGGCAGATGAGCCGGGTGGACAGCTCCTTCCTCGCGGTGCACAAGGCTCGACAGCAGGGTCACGACCCGCGCGGCGCCGTCATGGCATCGGATGCGTTCTTCCCCTTCGCCGACGGAGTCGACGAGGCGGCAGCGGCTGGCGTCACCGCCATCATCCAGCCGGGCGGTTCGGTACGGG
>Ga0207689_10006475_pt1 | contig 10348 bp, 7 predicted proteins | sample KBSMisM52_FD_184312 | JGI IMG/M metagenome (GOLD analysis project Ga0207689, IMG submission 184312) | Miscanthus rhizosphere microbial communities from Kellogg Biological Station, Michigan, USA - KBS Miscanthus M5-2 (SPAdes) (version 2) | ecosystem: Host-associated > Plants > Roots > Rhizosphere... | reverse complement strand
TCCCCAGCCATTCCGCCGCCTTGCGCCTGGCGTCGTCGATGATGCCGTCGCTGCCGACGTTCAGAACGAAGAACCGCGAGACGACGCCGCCCGCCGCGGCAACCAAGTTGACTGAGGCCGCGACATCGCGCGTCGTGCTCGCGTGTGCGTCGAGTATTTCGAGAGAATTCGGCGCGGTCGCGGCTGCCGATCTTGCTTTGGCGCCGCGAGCGGCCGGTGATGCCCGGGCGGCCTTCAACTCTTCGAGCGTGGCGGCGAGCCTTTCCGGGCTGGTAGTGACGGTGATGCCGCCTTCCAGCTCGAGGACGATGACATCCCCCGGGCGCGTGCCAATGCTCCTCGCTCCGGCGCCCGTCGCCGCTCGCCGGGCGCCCCCGACATCGATCGCCTCGCGAACGCTCACTAAACCGGGTGGCAGGAATGCGCTTGCGCTGCCGCTCTCATCGACGCCGCCGGTTCGGTCGCGCAGCCAGCGCGGCGCAGCGCCCGGAACAGGCGTTCCGGGCACGGTGAACGTCACCGGTTTCTTTGGGCGCCGCGGCTTTGGCATGACGTGTCCCTGCGCGGCGGAAGAGCCCCGACGCGCGAGCGCTCTAGATGCTGAACGGGCCCTGCGCCTCGTACTTCGGATTCGCCGCCCCCACGAAGTAGTAGTTGGGGGTCTGGTCCGGCGGCATCTTCGCCACGATCATGTCGCGCAGCTTGCGATAGTTGCCCTTGAAGGAGCCGGTTCCGTAGACCTTCCTGAGCGTGCCGGTGAAGAGGCCGTTTCGCGCGCCGTCCTGCGACGTCTGGTTGTCCATGCAGCCGGAGATGAGAAGCACGCTCGCCTTGACGACCGCGCGCTCGGCCGCAGGGTGTTCATCCTGGATTCTCTTGTACAGCGCGGCGTGCGCTTTCTGCACCTTCTTCACCACCGTCGTGGGCATCGCGCGGATGCGCGGGCCGCCGGAAACGAACTTGGGAATCTCGCGCAGCACGGTGCCGCTGTGGCAGCTGTCGGAGAGCACGAGAATGCGCACGCCTGACTTGAACTTGCCCCAGAGCTCATAGAGCTCGTCGTCGATCAGCTGCCGGTCGTAGCAGACCCACGTTTCGTCCATCCGGTCCTTTTCGTCGCTGTTCGTGTCCTTCACCTGCCCGCCGTGGCCGGAGTACGTCAGAAAGAACAGGTCGCCCGATTTGAGCGTCTTCGCCGCACTGGAGATCGCGGCGGTCACGGCGTCGGCCGTGGCCGCCCTGGTCAAGAGCAGCGAGCGTGCCTTGAACCCGCGTGCCTTGGCGAGCGCCTCCATGTCCTTGGCGTCCGCTTCGCAAGCGGCGAGTTGCCCATCCCACCCTTCGTACTGGGCGGGGTCGACCCGATTGAGTCCGATATGAACCGAGATTCCTTGTGCCATGATGAGTCACCTCGAGATAAGTTCACGAACGTTGCCTCCGGTCAGGGTTCCAGCAGCTTGCGGCCGTCGAGCTCGACCGTCTTGAATCCCCACTTCTGCGTGGTTTCGACGAGATGCGCGGTGCCCCCGGGACCGTCCGGCTCGCGGTCGCGGTTGTAGAGCGCAATCAGGGTGAGGTGCTTCGGGTAGATTGCCAGCGCGTTGAACATCATCCACAGGTTGTTCCGCTGCCAGACATCGTAGCCGGGCTTGTCCGCGAGCCAGCGCGGCAGGGCCTTGTCGTCCTGCAGCACGCGCGCAGGCAACCGTTCGCAAAGCGTCCGATAGCGCTCGACCCAGGCGGGGCCGCCGTGCTGCACGGACTCGACCTGGAATTTGTCGGGCGGCAGCGCAAGATACAGTCGCGTGGGGATCTTCAACGATGCGCAGGCTTCGTGGAACAGGATGTCGGCGCCGCACGCGCCAGCGGCGATTCCCAGCGACACGCCGCCTCCGGCCGCGATCTCGTCGGAGAGCGCCTGTTCGATCAGGGCTCGCGCCGTGGCCTCCGCCTTGGCGGTCCGCGGAAAACGTGCCTTCTCCGGCGGCCGGTCGGCTCGGTCCACCATGTGCCCGGTGAAGAGCACCACGCGCGCCAATCGTTCCTGCGCCGCCGGCATTTTTCCCGCGACCGCGAGCGCTTCGTCGATGACGCGAAGGGCCGCCGCCACGTTTTCGGAGTTGAGATCCAGCGACTCGAAGATCTCGATATTTCGGCGGGTCGCGGCAAGCGAAAAAGGATCGTTCCCGACGCGAGCGAGCGCTTTCCGGTACTCGTTCTCGACGCGAGCAGGCTTGTCGCTCGTCAAGAACAGCACATCGGCTCGCGCGATCCCCGCCCACGCGTCGCCTTCGTCACGCCTCACCTTGAAGACCGGATCGGCTCCAAGCGTCAGGTTGAGCGCCGCCGCGATACGCTTCCCGCAGACGTCGCGGTCCTTGAGCGCGCTTTTCGCCTGGTCGGAGTCGTCGAAGGCGCCTTCCCATATTTCCGGCGCCCGCTGCGCGAGATCGCCCTGGATTCTCATGAGGGCGAACGCGTTGGAGCCTGGATAGTAGCCGGCCAGATCCTCCGCATAGGCTTTCGTATAGGACTCGAGCGCCTCCGCGAGATGCGCGGAGCGCAGCGCCGCGGACCCGCGCGCACCGGCCTCGACGTCGCGCCACTCGTCGAGCCATCGCGTCTTGGCATTGCTTCCGAGCAGCGAGAAAGCCTCGGCGCGATCTTCGGCCGCGGAGGCAGCCCCGAGCGCACGCTGGATCGCCTGGTCGGAGCGGGTGAGCAGCGCTTCCTTGTCCGCCGCGGACTCCTGCGCCAGCTTTTGATAGATCGTGCCAAGACGAAGATTGGCGCGCACATCGTCAGGGATCGCCTTGCGCAGGTTCTCGAACGTATCCCTCGCACCGCGGAAGGCTTTCAACTTGAACTGCGCCTCGCCGACGAACCGCAGCCCCTCCGTCTCCCATTCGAATCCTTGCGCTTCCTCTGCCCGCAGTCGAAGATCGCCTCGCTCGCCCCCGCTCTGCGCGAGCTTGACCTCCTCCTGGAAATCGACCGGCACGGGCATCAGCACGGACCGGGCATGAGGCTTGAGCTTCGGAAGCAGCTGAAAGACGGGACTATCCTTGAACTGGGGATCGGCGCTCAAGGTCGAGCGAAGCGCCGCGGCGAGCGCCTCGACGCCGCCCTTCAGGTCTTTGGAGTCGTACGTGAAATAGCGGTCGGTCTGGAGGTCGAACGGGTACTTGGCCTCGGTCGCCTTCGCACGCATGAGGAACGTGTGCTGATGGCGCAACGCGTGCCGTATCCCGAGCTCGTAGTAGGCGTTGGGATTGTGGATAGAGACATCGGCGATGACGAGATCCGCCGTGACGAGCAGGCGGAACATGTCTTCGCGAATGTTCCCCTGGCGGATGAATTCGCCCGTCGTTCCCCCGTCGATCGCGATGTCGTACTCGTCACGCAGGCGCAGGAGCGCGGGGCGGATCAGCGCCGTCTCGACCTCGTCGAAGTCGATTCCTTCCTTCGTGCCAAACGGCCGGACGAAAAAAGCGCGCATACGATTCCCTCAAGAGCGGCGGCCGTCACGGCCGCTTTCGATCCCCGGGGTCGCCACCACTGAAAGCACGCCATCATATCCAAGCTGTGACGGCCGGTGCAATGATCATCGCTATTGGAGACATCGCGAGCGTGAGCTAAAGTCTCCCTGCGCGCCTCGAGACAGGCTCGCGTCGAAGGTGTCGAACATGAAAGGGGCGCCCAATGCCGACCTATCGAACGTTCAAGCAGCACCTCGATCCCTCCTGCAAGCCCAAACGCATCCTTGCCCTCGACGGCGGGGGAATTCGCGGCCTGTTGACGGCGGGACTGCTGCGACGAATGGAGGACATCCTTCGCGCGCGAGCGGGCGGAGATCCCGCGTTCCGCCTGTCGGATTACTTCGATCTCATCGGCGGCACGTCGACCGGTTCGATCATCGCGGCGGGCTTGAGCCTCGGAATGACTGCGGAAGAGGTTCGCAACAGCTATTTCACCCTGGGCGAGGCGACATTCAAGCGCAGCCTGCTCCGGATCGGCGCCATCCGCCAGAAATACGACGCCGAGAACGTCGCCAATGCGCTCAAGGATCTCTTCAAGGATCGCACGCTCGCGAGCGGCGATTTCAAGACCGGGCTCATGGTGATGAGCAAGCGCCTCGATACGGGAAGCCCCTGGCCGCTTTCCAACAATCCCGATGCCCGCTACTTCAAGCAACGCGAGAATTCGACGACGATCCCCAACGGCGAGTACCCGTTGTGGAAAGTCGTGCGCGCCAGCACGGCTGCGCCGTATTTCTTCGCTCCCGAAAAGATCGTCATCAAGACCGGCGATTCCAAGCGGGACTTGAAAGGCGTGGTCGGTGAGTTCGTCGACGGCGGCGTCAGCACGGCGAACAATCCGTCGCTCGCGCTCGTGCTGATGGCCACGATCAAAGGCTACGCGTTCAACTGGGAGATGGGGCCCGAGCAGTTGCTCGTCGTCTCGCTGGGCACGGGCCGCAAGAGTCTGGATGCGGGGATGTCCGAGGGACTCAATGCCACGTCGCTCGCGCACGCGATGCGTGCCCTTTCGTCGGTGATGGACGATTGCGGCGAGCTCGTGGAGACCACCATGCAGTGGCTGTCGCAAAGCCCGACTGCGCGCGAAATCGACCGCGAGCTCGGCAAGGTCGAGCCGGCGACGGGCGGAGCGGCCCGCCTTTCGTACCTGCGCTACAACGTGAGCTTCAAGGCCGACTGGTTCCGCGAATATCTCGACCTCGACTGGCCCGAAGCCGATGTGACGGCCCTCGCTGCCATGGACGAGCCGAAGAACATGCCCAAGCTCGACCAGGTCGGGATAGCGGCAGGCATGAAGCTGATGAAGGAAGAGCACTTCCCGGCGGCGTTCGACCTCGCGTAGTCTCGGGCGAGCGATGCCTGCGAAACCTTCGGTCGCAATCTACGGCGGCGGCGTTGGCGGGCTCTCCGCGGCGCACGAGCTCGCCGAGCGCGGCTTCGCCGTCACCGTCTTCGAGCGCAATCCGTCATTCGGCGGCAAGGCGCGCAGCCTGTCGGTCGCGGGCAGCGGAACAGATGGCCGAACCGATCTTCCCGCGGAGCACGGCTTCCGCTTCTTCCCGGGGTTCTACAAGCACGTCACCGACACGATGGGCCGGATTCCGTTCGGGACGAATGGTGGAAGCTGTCGCGACAACCTCGTGCAGGCAACGCGGATTCTCCTCGCGCGGCAAGGAAAGCTCGACCCGATATGGGTCGCCCGCTTTCCCGAAACGATCGACGACTTCCGCACGGCGTTTTTCGCACTGTTCGACAAGCTCGACATCCCCGATCGCGAAATCGCGTTCTTCGTGACCCGCCTTCTGGCGCTGGCGACAAGCTGCGACGAACGCTTCCGCGAGGAATACGAAGAAGTCACGTTCTGGGATTTCATCGGCGCGAAGGCCCGGTCCGAGAACTATCGCCGCTACTTGGGCCAGGGAATGACCCGCTCGCTCGTCGCCATGCGGGCCGAGGAGAGCAGCACGCGCACCGTCGGGCGGATTCTGCTCCAGCTGTTCTACGGCATCCTCGTTCCGGGACGCGTGTTCGATCGCCTGCTCGCCGGGCCGACGAACGACGTGTGGATCGACCCATGGCGCAAGCATCTCGCCGAGCGGCTCGGAGTGACGCTCGTCCCCAATGCGACGGTTCGCGCGTTCAACCTGGAGAGCGACCGGATTGCAAGCGTCTCGATCGATCGTGGCGGCCGGCGCGAAGAGACGACGGCCGACTACTACGTCTCGGCGCTGCCCGTGGAGGTGATGCAGCGGCTCCTCTCGCCGGAACTCGCGCGCGCGGCGCCATCGCTCGCGCGGCTTCCCGAGCTGCGCACGGAGTGGATGAACGGCATCCAGTTCTACCTCCGCACCGACCGGCCGCTTGCCGACGGCCACGCGATCTATCTCGATTCCAACTGGGCGCTCACCTCGATCTCGCAACGGCAGTTCTGGCGCGGCTACGATCTCTCGTCGTACGGCGACGGGCGCGTGGGTGGAATTCTCTCGGTCGACATCTCGAATTGGTCGGCGGCGGGCAATTTCAACGGGCAGCCGGCGATGTCGGCAGCGTCGCGCGAGGCGATCAAGGACGAGGTCTGGGCCCAGTTGAAGGCCGCCCTGAACGCCGCCGGGGACGTGCGGCTCGCCGACGACAATCTCGTGGACTGGTTTCTCGATCCGGACATCCAGCTGCCGAATCCCGGGACTGTCACGAATGCCGAGCCGCTGCTCATCAATCACGCCGGATCGCTGGCCGCGCGGCCGGAGGCGTTCACCGAGATCGGCAACTTGTTCCTCGCATCCGACTACGTGCGAACTTACACCGATCTTGCCACGATGGAAGGCGCGAACGAGGCGGCCCGGCGGGCGACGAACGCGATCCTTGCCGTGTCGGGGGTCGCCGCGCCGCCGTGCGACTTGTGGGAGTTCGACGTTCCCTTAGCGATGCAAGGTGCGCAGGTCCTGGACCACGTGCGCTTCCGGATGGGACTTCCGAATCTGTTTCTCGCGCTCGGGTGACAGGGAGCCCGACCGCCGGGCGAGCACGAAAACTTGGCGCCGGTGCCCCCGATGTCCGCGGATGCAACGACGCTTTGGTGCAATCCGAAGCTTGTGCAGCCGCTAGGCGTGCACCGGCCATTCGACGCCGAGCTTTTTCGCAGTCAACGGCCCGCAGATGCCGTCCGCCACCAGCCTGTTCATCGCCTGGAACGCTTCGACGGCGGCGACGGTGTGCGGCCCGTATTCGCTGTCGATCTTCCCCGGATCGAACCCCTTGTCGCGCAGCGCGCGTTGAACCGTGCGAACGAGTGGGCTCCTGGTGTTCGGCGTCTCGAGCGTGAGAAGGAACGGCAACGGCTTCTCCGGGGCCACGAACCCGGTCGACGTGTACGTGAGCTCCGGAATCGTGACGACGAAATGCCAAAGCCTCCCTTCGACCCGGTCGCGGCGCACGCCCAAATTGATCCCCGCGGCCTCGACGGTTCCACCGCGGCCATCGGTGATCGCGATGTGGCCCATCTTTCCCGGCGCCGGCGGCCTGCGAATCAGCACGGCGCCGGCAATGCCATTTGCCTCCCGCTGGGTGATCGGCTCGACGCGGTCGTCAATCGCGTCGCGCACCCACGCGCCCGAGTACGCATCGGCAAGCGCGGGATCGTCGGAGTTGTCGATGCACCCGTAGAGCTTCCCGGTCTTCTGGTAGACGAGCCACGAAGCGAATTCGGCACAGTCCCATGGACCGTGCCAGTTGGCGTTGTCCTTGGGCACCTGCACGTTGATGTATTTTTCGCCGATGCGGGTTTCGGCGAGGGCGAGAAGTTGAGCACCAGTGGCCATGTGAGACCTTTCGCTCGGTCGTGCAGGAATTCGAGAGCCTACGTCCAACCGACCAGCGCATCAAGATGCTGCAGCCGCTTGCCGATCGGCGATACTTGATCGGCAAATCGCCCCCTTCATGGACACGCAAACGATCGATCAGGCACCGTCCGAGCTTGCGCTGCATCGCGTGCTCTGGCTTCTCAAGTTCCTGCGCGGCGTCGTGCTCCATGTCTTTCTGGCGCTGGGCGCGACACTCGCGTACTTCCTCGCAGGGATCGACAACCTCTACCCGATTGCGAACGACATCATTCGTCTCGCCAAGGCGCAGGGAGAGTCGCCAGGATCCGCGATGTCCGCCACGGCGTATGGGCTTCTCGTCTGGATCGTATTCGTAGCCCTGCTGGCCTTTCTGGTCTGGGTCTACCTGTCGATCCTCCATGTCCGACGGCGCGCGCTGCGGATTCAGGCGGCGCTCTATTTGCTCATCTACGCCTGGAATGCCCCGGGCAAGTGGCAAGAGCTCGAGTTCGCCTTCGAGAACCTGGACATCCGGTTTGCCGTGCTGGCCGCCTTCGGGACCCTGATGGTGTTTGTGGTCTTTCCGCTCGCCCTCGTCGTCACGCTTTGGGTCGTATCGCGTGCCACGGAGACGTCGAGCTTCACAGCGACGCTCGATCCGCGACTCGCGCCCGACCGTTGGACGTACTGCAACAAGCTCCTGGACCTTCCGCGCACGCCGCTGCGGACGCTCTCCACCGCGGCGGCTTATGTCCTTGCGGTTTCCGGCGCGCTCGTGCTGGTCGCGTCGTTGATGTATCTCATCACCGCGGGAAGCACGTCCAACAAGCTCGCCCTGCTCGCTCTCTATTGCGGCAAGGGCGACCAGATGCCGGATTGCGTCACGCTCTCGTCCCTCTGGGCGCAGCGCGTGTCGCTGGGAATGCTTCTCGCGATGGCGGGCGTGGCGACCGCCTCCCTGCTGCAATCGAGCGCCAAGCGCCTCGGCGGGCTCAGCATCGCCGACGTGCTGAAGCGTCCCGACGATCGATTCCTGCTCTACCTGCGGCCCTTCGACACCGACGACGTCATCTTGCCGAAGCCGCTCCTGCCTTTGCTCAGCAGCCTGCTTTCCTTCCGCCCGTTTCCGGTGCGGATCGAAGAAGAGTTGTTCGACGTTGCCGACGGCTACCGACCCTTGATCGCCGTCGGCAAGCCCGGCGGGCCGAAGGAAGCGCTCGGCGGTCTCGCCTATCGCACCTATCTCGACAACTCCGAGTGGCAGGGCTATGTCGCCGACAAGATTCGCCGGGCGGAGCGAATCGTCGTCGTGGTAAAGGACTCGGAGGGAGTTCGCTGGGAGCTGGCCCGGGTGATTCGCGAAGGCGCGGCCCTCAAGACACTATTCTTCGTCGATCCGGCGATCAGGACGTCCGCGGACTGGCAAGCGCTCGCGAACATGCTGATCCCCTTGCTGCAAACCGCCCGCCTGGCACCGCCGGATCTCGACTTCGATTCGCGGCCGATTGGATTCTTCTTCGCCGGCGGCAGAATGGTTCAGGTCGCGAACGACAATCGCACCGCGACGTCCTATCGAACGGCGTTCTCTCATTTCCTTGCCGCGCCGCTCGACGCGGAAACGTAGTCGCCGCCGGGCACGTCCCTATTTCGGACCGCGATACTCGGCAATCGCGCGCTCGAGGTCTTTCAACTCCTCGCACGGCAGAAGGCAGATGTTCTTGAGCGCGGCGAGATGCCGCTGCGCGCTCGCGAGGTCTCCGGTCAGGAGGTATGCCTCGCCGATGTATTCGTGCGCGCCGCGATGCCGCGGATCGAGCTCGATGGCGCGGCGGTAGTGCAGGAACGCGAGGTCGTACTGTTTCAGGTTGCGGTAGGCGTAGCCCAGGTTGTTCTGCAGATCCGCGTGATCGGGATACCGCCTTTCCGCGCGCTCGAAGAGGAGCACGGCCCCCGCCCAGTCCTTCTTGTCGGCCAGCGCCTTCCCCGCGGCATAGTCGGCATCCCGCTTGGCGAGATCCGGGTCGGTCTCGTCAGGATCGGCGGCGGCGATCGAGGCGAACGTCGCGATCGCCGCCAGCAGCAGCGCTTTGCGAAGTTGCGCAGTGACGCGCGTCACTTCGATGATGCGAACTGCTTCGCGCTCGCGAGCTCGGGCCGCGGCGTGTCGGCGTCCTTCGCGAGCGCCAGGAGCTTCTGGTAATAGGCAGCGGCCTTCACCCGGTCGCCCGAGAGCTCGGCCGCGCGCGCCGCGCCCGCATAGTTGCGGTAGCGGTTGGGCTCGCGCTGCTGCGACGCCTCGAACTCGGCGAGCGCCGCCTTGGGTTGCTTCATCTCGAGCAGCATGTCGCCCAGCAATTCGCGCGCGGGGACGATGCGGCCCGGCGTGACGATGTGCTTCTCGCTCTTGTCCTCGAGGTCCGCAGCGGCACGCATGAACTTGAGCGCCTCGTCCTTCTTGCCTTCGCCCAGCGCGATCCAGCCGGCCGCGGCCAATCGCTGGACCTCGACTTCGGTGGCCCAGTAGGTGTTCTTCGCGTCGAGCAGCGCCTTGTGGAGCGTTTCGAGTTGCGCGGCATCCTTGCGGGCGGCGGCGAGATCGCCGCTGCGCGCCGCGGCGACACTGCGCGCGAAATACGTGATCGCCTCGACGAAGGGGTACGTGCTGCCGAGCGGCTGCAGCTTGGTGGCCTCCTCCCACGCGCCTCGCTCGAACGCGTAGCGCGCCGGCATCGCGGCGATGGCATACGGGGCGGTGAAGCGCGCGGGGTTCGTGCCGCTGATCTTCATCGTATCGTCGATGCTGCGCTGCGCCTCGGCATCGCGACCGAGCTGCAGGTACGCGTACACCATGTAATCGGTCGCGTGGTAGGCCTCGTCCGGCTCGTTGCCTGCCTTGGCCACCTCCTTCGAGCGGGCGTTCGTGCCGGCGGACTCCTGCCACGCCCCGACGCGCGTGAAGATGTGCGAAGGCATGTGCAGCGCATGCGGCGC
>Ga0207689_10006474_pt1 | contig 10348 bp, 9 predicted proteins | sample KBSMisM52_FD_184312 | JGI IMG/M metagenome (GOLD analysis project Ga0207689, IMG submission 184312) | Miscanthus rhizosphere microbial communities from Kellogg Biological Station, Michigan, USA - KBS Miscanthus M5-2 (SPAdes) (version 2) | ecosystem: Host-associated > Plants > Roots > Rhizosphere... | reverse complement strand
GACGGATCCGTCGACCGCGATCTCGAAGCGCCTGCGGTCTGAGATATCGGTGATGGTTGGCGTCATCGCGTCCGATTGGGCGCCCAATGCGGAACTGGCGCGCAGTTTTGTCATGGCTAGTGGGGGAGTTGGAGGTAGCGATGCACGTGGGCGATCGCCGCGCCGCCCTCACCGACGGATGCCGCGACGCGCTTGACCGATCCGGAGCGGATATCGCCCACCGCGAAGATCCCGGGAGCGCTGGTTTCGAGGGCGAACGGCTCGCGATCGGGCGTCCACTGTCCCGCCTTCGTGGCATCGGTTCCCGTCAGGACGAAGCCGTGCTCGTCGAGCGAGATCTCCGACGGGAGCCAGTTGGTAGCCGCCTCGGCGCCGATGAGAACGAAAAGCACTCGTGCATCGCGTCGAGATGTCGTGCCTGTCCCTCGATCGATGACCTCGATCGCCTCGAGTTGGTCGCCTCCATGCACCGCGACAACCTCGGATCGGGTTTCCACCCGGATGTTCGCATTCCTTGCGATCTGCTCAATTAGATAGTGAGACATACTTTCTGCCAAAGATTCGCCCCGCACGAGCAGCGTCACCGATCGCGCGTGCTTCGAGAAGAAGATGGCGGCCTGCCCGGCCGAGTTGCCCGCTCCGACCAGATACACATCGGTTCCCTGCGCCAGGCCGGCGTCGCTGGGTGCCGCACCGTAGTAGACACCGGAGCCGACGAACCGATCGATGTAATCGACCTCGAGGCGTCGCCACTCCACGCCCATCGCGAGAATGATCGACTTCGTCCGGAGAACGTCGCCGCCGTCCAGCGTGACGGTCATCTCGGCAGGGTCGATGCTTTCAACCCGTCGGGTCACGACGATCTCAGCGCCAAGCCGTTTCGCCTGTTGCAGTGCCCGGCTAGCGAGCTCGTCGCCGGAAACGCCATACGGGAATCCGGTGTAGTTCTCGATCCGGCTCGAGGTGCCGGCCTGCCCGCCCGGGGCGAAGGACTCGATCAGCGCAGTCTGCAGGCCCTCGGACGCGCCGTTGACCGCCGCCGTCAGACCTGCGGGCCCTCCACCCACGATCACCACGTCGTACTGCGAGCGGCCCGGCGCGACCGTCAGTCCGGCGACGGTGGCAACGACGCGCATCGTCGGGGCGATCAGCTGCGTGCCGTCGCGCAGCACCACCACCGGGAAGGGGGCGACGGCGGCGGCGCCGCCGGTGCGTGTGACAGCGCCGGGATCGTCCGGATCCAGGCGCTCGTAGCGAATTTGATTGCGATGGAGGAAGCTGTCGCAGCCGTGGACCCCCGGGTCGACGCGCGGGCCGATCACGAACATCGCTGGCTCGATCGGCTGCGCGGTGGCGCTTTTGAGCATCTCCATGCGCTCTAGTGCCGCAGCACCGACCGCTGCAGAGACCGCAGGAGCCATGGCGGCGAGTGTGTGGTAGTCCTCGACGGTCAGCTTCAGCACGCGTGTCGGCTCGACGGCCCGCATGCTGGCGGGCAGCGGCGTCCCGAGCGTCATCGGGATCTCGCCTCCGAGGTCGCCTGGACGCCGGACACCGATCACCTGCTCGCCGCCGTTCACGAGCTTCGTCAGCTCGGTTTTCCCTTCGACCACGACCGCCAGGAACCGGCCTTCGCCCTCGTGGGCCACGTACTCCCCGGGGATGAGGTGGATGTCCTCAACGGCGCCGGCGAGGAACTCCAGCTCTTTCTCACCCAGCGCCGAGAAAAGCGGAATCGTGGCCAACTCATCGATGGTGAACATGACTGCCTCCCAACTGTGTTCGCTCGCGTCCCGGCAGCTCGTGACCATTGGTGAGCGCCTTGTCCAAGTGGTGCTGCCGAATCGCGGGAGCGGCTGGGCGTGCGGTGTCGGATAGATCCATGCAGAAATCGTCGACCGGATGACCATCGCGGCACATGAGGCATCCGCCTCAAAACCGGAGCGTTGGTAGGCGTCCGGTGGTGCAGACGCGGCCGACCTGCTCGGCGGGATGAGCGTCCACCACGAGATGAAGCCCTCGCAGCGGCTCATCGGCCTGGGCGGCGCGGTCGTCGGTATCGGCGTCGGACTATGGGTGCGACGCGGCGAAACCTGCAGCCGGTCGCGTCCGACTCATAACGCAGCCAGCACCGCGCGCAGTTCGCTGCACAGATCGCCGCTGCCGAGGCGGTGCAGCGGACCGGTCCAGTCGGCAAGCAGGCGCCGGAGCCGTGCGGTGCCGCGCGGGCTGACGGCGTGATGGTTCAACAGACGCTTCTCGACGCGCTCGATCAGGTCGGCCGCGTCCCACACTGCGGGCATGTTGACTCGGGACGGCGATAACGACATGACCCGGTCACACAGCACGACCGTGCCGCGGCGGCGCAACTCAGCGGCCAAGTGTTCGCGGTATCCGATAGAGCCCAATCGCAACATGTGTGCCTCGAGCGGGCCGCCTCGTTGGGGCCTGGCGCCGGCCTCGACCAGCCGGTCCAGCTGGCGCGCACACAAGCGAGCGGCGATGCGCGAGAAGATCGACGGGTACACCACATCGATACCCGCACTCTGATGATCGTTCGGCTCGGCCGCGGTTGTCGCGGTTCTGCTGGTGACGGTGGCGACCGCGTTCATCGTTGGTGACATAGGACGAGTATTTCGCCGCCGCAGTGGGATGTGATTCGGGCGATCTGCCGATTCACAGGGGGATTTCGGCATCCCCCGATCGGGGGACAGGACCGCGAATCTGTTGCGAACGCAATCGACGCGACAAGTCAGCCCGGCGAAACGGACGTGTCCTGCCAACCGACGGGTGCACGATATCCATGTGATCGACGGGGGTGTGCACTACGCGCGCAATGGGGACGTCCGCCTCGCATACCGCGTGTTGGGCGACGGCGACACCACCTTGGTCTGGGTTCCGGGGTGGGTCAGCAATGTCGACCTGTTGGTCGACCCCGACCTGCCGTTCACCCCCTTCTTCGAACAGCTGGCGCAAGGGACGCGGTTCGTCGCCTGGGACAAGCGCGGTACCGGCCTGTCGGATCCCGTCACACGTGTTCCGCCGCTCGATGAGCGCATGGACGACCTGCACGCGGTGATGGATGCAGCCGGGGCGGACTGCCCAGCGCTCTTCGGTGTATCCGAGGGCGGACCGATGAGCATTCTCTTCGCGGCAACGTATCCGGAACGGGTTCGCTCGCTGATTTTGTACGGAACGCTGCCTCGGTTTACCCCGGAGCCGCCCGATTATCCTTGGGGTATCGGTTCCGAGCGGGCTGCTGCTTTTCAGGAGGAGATCGAAAACCATTGGGGCGAAGGCGCATTGGCCCATACCTTCTTCGGTCCGATCGCCGACGTACCCGGTTTCCGCGAGATGTACGGCCGAATGCAGCGCGCCTCGGCGAGCCCGATGATGGCGCTGATGCTGTGGCACGCCGTCGCAAAGATCGATGTGCGGCCGGTGCTGCAGACGGTCCGCACGCCGACGCTCGTCCTCGGCCGCCGCGGCGACGAAGTAGCCCCTGTCGAGGCCGCCGCCGCCCTTGCCGCCGCGATCCCCGACGCAGAATTTCGGGAACTGCCACCGGGACCGCATGGCCTCTTCGACGATGCGATGTCATCTGCCATCCTCGACTTCGTCTGCGGCACAGCACCTGAGGAGACGGGCGAGCGAGTGCTCTCCACGGTGATGTTCACCGACATCGTCAGCTCAACGGAACTGCTCAGCGCTCAAGGCGACGCGCATTGGCGCCACGAGCTCGATGCCCACGACCGTCTGGTCGACAGACTGTTGTCGAAGTACGGCGGGCAGCGCGCCAAGCACACCGGCGACGGCGTCTTCGCGCTGTTCGACGGGCCCACCAAGGCCGCCCGTTGCGGCCTCGAACTCGTGCCGACCCTTGCAGGCCTCGGCATCCACGTCCGAGTGGGCGTGCACATCGGCGAATGCGAGCGGCGCGGCGACGAATGGAGTGGGATGGCGGTGCACTTGGGCGCTCGGATCGGTGGGATGGCACAAGCCGACGAGGTCCTCGCCAGCCGCACCGTGCGTGATCTGTCAGCGGGGTCCGGACTGCGTTTCGAAAGCCTTGGCGCCCAACGCCTCAAGGGGCTGGCCGAGGAAACCGAAGTCTACCGGGTCAGTAAGCCTGTAGGCGTACCGTTGTGACGTTGCCGTTATGCCAAGGCCGCCAAGGCTTTCTCGTCCTCGCTGGCGAACGTGTCCTCGAGCTGTAGCGGCGAGTAGTCGATGTCGATCTCCTCGAGCGGACGGCCCCGCGCGCTGCCGATCGTTCCGAACCGTCGCATGCCCTTATCGGTGGCGTACTGCTGGAACTCATCCTTGGTAAGGTCGAATGGGATCTCGTCGTAGAGGGCGAAGGCATCGTCGGTGTTCTGCAGTGCCAGCGGAATCAGCTCGTTCATGCGTGTTTCGAACACCGCCCAATTGGCGTCGTCGGCGGCGACATGGCGCCGACAGGTGAAGGTGCCCCACGCCATGTGGCGTCTCTCGTCGTCACCGATGCGCTTGACCAGTTCCTGCATGCCGGGAAGGATACCGCGGTCCACGCAAATCCGGTGCCACGCATAGTATCCCGTCAGCGCCATCATGCCTTCGATGACGTGGTTGTACGTCACCGACGCGCGGATCTGAGTGGCAGGCGAGGGATCGGTCGACAGGGCGTCGAGTGATTCCGGCAGTTCCTCGTAGAAGATTTTCCGATAAGTGGGAAGGTCGTCGAGGTAGCCCTGCAGGTCGTCGGTCATCCCGACGGCGTCCAGCCACATCCGGAACACCTGGGTATGTTTGGCTTCCTCAAACGCGAACTGCGTCAAGTACATCTCGTCACCGAGCCGCCCCTCGGCCCGCATTGCCGCCATGAAGGGCTGGATGTCCTGCGTGACCGCTTCCTCCCCGGCGATGAACTCGGCGCACAACCGACCGGCCCAGTCACGTTCGTTTTCGGTCAACGCCTCCCAGTCGGCACGGTCGCGCGAAAAGTCGATATCGGCTGGATTCCAGAACTTGGCGTTGCCCCCGGCGAACAGCTTCAACGGCAGGCTGTCCCAGTTGAGGCCGCCCGCGGCGAGCGAGTACGAACGGGTTCTTGACATGGAATTGACCTCCTCAGATCATCCGGTGGCTGGTGCCATCCGCGGCGCCTTGGCGAATGCGTCCTTCAGCACTGCGACGAGCCTGCGCACGGCCAAAGCGGGTTGCTCGGGTGTGGGCTCGTCGAGGCCGAGGACCGGATCCATTCCACGCACGTAGGGCGCCAGCGCTAAGTGCGGAAAGATCAGCAGCAGCAGCGACAACAACGCGTCGGTGTCGGCGTCCGCGCGTAGGTCGCCACGCCCGTGCGCGTCGTGCACGAGCGGCCGCAGAACTTCCAAGTAGTGGCGATGAATGACGGTGCGCACGCTGATGCGCGCATCGGTGTCGACCTCCAGACTCGCCGCGGCGTGAAGCGAGCGTTCCCGTGGATGATCGGCGAAGTACGCGACCCAAGAGTCGAGTAGGTCGGTCAGAAACTCGAAGAATGGTCTGCCGGCGTCGAGCTCGAGGATGCGAGCTTCCATATAGGCACGCACTCGCTGACTGCCGACGTCGGCGATGAACGCGTAGAGGTCGCGCTTGTCCGCGAAGTACTGGAAAAGGCTGCCTTTGGCGACTCCGGCCCGCCGGGCGATGACGTTCAGGCTGCCGCGTGAAAACCCGTGCGCCCCGAACTCGGCCTCGGCCGCTTCGATCACCGCCGCGCGACGCGTCGGGTCCAGTCGAGCCCAGGTCACCGTCGGCATCGGCACCTCCTCGCGCCAATATGACCACTGGTCATACTACTGTGAGCCGCGTCACGGTCAAGCCCCGAAGGGTCTCGTCCGAGAGGAGGCGTCGACTCTGCTAGCTGGCGGTGTGAACGATCAGGATGTCGATCTTGGCTTTGCGGGCGACGTCGGCGGGCACCGAGCCCAGAAGCCGGCCGGCGACGGAGTCCAGCCCCACGTCGCCGACGACGAGCAGATCTGCTTTGACCTCCGTGGCCAACTTGATCAGCGCATCGACGGGGGCGCCGATGACATCCCGCTCTTCGACATCCCGGGCGCCTGCGGCCCTAGCCCGGTCGCGCGCCTCGTGAAGAACTTCATAGACGGCCGCGTCCCCGTGCATCCGGTAGCCCTCGCGTCCGAGGGCGTCCTCGGCGCGGCGATCACTGACGTGGTCGGGCGAAGGCGGTCTCGACCAGCCTCCCTTTTCAGCGTGGTGAAAATGGGCGGTTGCCACGATCAGCTTCGCGTTTTCCTGCGCTGCGAATGCGCCTGCCCGCTCGACCGCACGCATCGACGAGTCCGAGCCGTCGGTACCGACAATCACCGTGCGATAGCCACTCATGGCCGCCTCCTTGCGGTCGTTGCGACCACAAGACATTAGCGCCGGGCGGGCGGTCGACGCTGGGATTTGCCACAGAGATGGGCCGAGGCAGCCGATCTACTGCGTCGGGTCCGGTTCCCGACGCGCGTGTTCACGCCACTTCCGGTAGCCGCGGTGGGTGACGAAGGCCCCGATGACGGCGGTGACGCACCAGATCGCAACCGCGGCGTACGCCAACGGCGACGACAGGTCTCCGATCGACGCGCCCAACGCGGTATAGACGAAGGCCCGAGGAGCTGAACCGATGAACGCGCCGACGGCCATCTGCCACAACGGAACGCCGAAAGCGCCGAATGCGTAGCAGGCGAGCGCATCCGAGATGCCGGGGATGAACCGTTGACCGACAACCGCCCACAGTCCCCGCCGTTCGATCAGTTGGTCGAGCCGGTCGGCACGGTCCGTTCCGAGCAGCGCTCGCGCGCTGTCCCTGCCGGCGCGTCTGCCGATGAGGCTGGTGATGATCGCGGTTCCCACCGTCGCGCCGAGCGTGACGAACACCCCCAGCACGGGGCCGAACAGCACACCGCTGCCTGCCGCCAGTATCGGACCCGGCACGAACACCGCGGCAAGGACGGCGGCGACCACGATGTAGGTCAATGGTGCGGCGGGACCCGTGGCTGCCACCGTGCTGCGAACATCCTCGACGTCGACGACGCGTGTGACGGCGACCAGATAGAACAACCCGAGCAGAAATGCTGCGAACAGGGCGAGTCGCACGATGTGGCTCCGCCGGGTGCCCTCGGGGGAGCTGCCGCTGTCGGTCATTCTGGATGACATCCTCCCGGACGATCTTCGTCGATCTGTCAAGGCGGACAGTCGTTTATAAAGCGTCATCAATTGTTGACGTATTCGCTGACGATGCGCCTCTACGAGTCGAAGTTGGTGCCCGCGGTAACCTGTTCCCACTTCGCGATCTCGTTCGCACGGCCCTCCGCGATGTAGCGGTAGGCGGCGAGCGCGTCAGGTCCGAGGAGCAGGAACGCAGGCGGCTCGTTTGATTCAACGGCGGCGATGATCGCGGCACCGGCCTTAGCGGGGTCGCCTGCCTGGTTGCCGTCCATGGTGTCGTTCTCCTTGCGGCGTTGCCCGGCGGTCGCCGCGTAGTCGTCGATGACAGTCGCCGACTGGGTGAGCGAGCGTCCCGCGAAATCGGTGCGGAATGCGCCCGGCTCGACGATGGTGACCGAGATGCCAAGGGGCGCAAGCTCGCCGCGAAGCGCTCCGCTGAGCCCTTCGATCGCGGCCTTCGCAGCGGCGTAGTAGCCCGATCCCACAGGTGTCAGCTGGGCGCCGATCGACGAGATGTTCACGATCGCGCCCGAGCGACGCGCCCGCATGCCCGGCAGCACAGCCTTGATCATCGCGACAGTGCCGAAGAAATGCGTCTCGAACAGCGTCCGGACGTCGACGTCGTCGCCCTCTTCGACTGCTGCGCGGTAGCCATAGCCGGCGTTGTTGACCAGCACGTCGACACCACCGAACCGCTCTTGGGCTTGTTGCACGGCGGACGCGACCTGCTCGGGTTTGGTGACGTCGAGCGCGGCCGCGAGAACCCGATCGGGTGCGGCGTCGGCCAGGTCGGCCACCCTTGTGACGTCGCGCGCGGTGACGACGGCGTTGTGGCCGGCGCCGATCACGGCATCGGCGAGAGAGCGGCCGAGTCCGGTCGAGCAGCCGGTGATGAGCCAGGTGGACATGTCAGATGATTCCTTTCGACTGCCAGCCAGTATGCGTGATGCGTCTGAGACAAGGCCGCGGTCGGCTTCATGCAGTTTCGTTATCGTCAACGTGTGCACCTCGAGGAACTGGAGTGGTTCGTCGCGCTCGCTGAGATCGAGCACGTCACCGAGGCCGCCGCGGCGTTGGGCGTCAGCCAGCCGACGTTGTCGCGCGCCTTGGGGCGATTCGAAGCGCAGGTAGGCACGCCGTTGTTCGACCGCGTCAACCGGCGGTTGCGCCTGAACCCGTACGGGCGCATCATGCTCGAGCACGCCCGACGCAGCATCGCCGAGATGCAATCCGCCGTCGAACGGATCGACGCGCTGCGAGATCCCGACACCGGAAGGGTGCGAGTGGCATTTCTGCACTCGCTGGCGAGTTGGTATGTGCCGGAACAACTTCGCCGGTTCCGCGAGTCCGCACGGAATATTGCGTTCGACTTGTACCAGGGGCCCGCCCACGAGATCACGCAACGCGTTCTCAACGGTCAAGCCGATATTGCCATCACGTCGCCGCGGCCCAAGGCGCCGGGCCTCGCCTGGCACCGGCTGTACGAGGAGCGGCTGTGCCTGGCTGTTCCGCGCGGACACCGGCTGGCGGCGCGGGCCCGCGTGCGGCTGTCCGCCGCCGCGGCAGAGCCGTTCATCGCGCTCGGGGGCCAGGCCGGTTTGCGGCAGCTCACCGATGAACTGTGGGCTGAGGACAACATCGACCCCGACATCGTCTTCGAGGCGACTGAGATTCCCACGATGCAAGGCCTCGTCGCCGCGGGATTCGGGGTCGCGATCGTCCCGGTGCCTCGCCATCGCGACGACTCGAAAGTCATTCACGTCCCGCTCACCAACCTCGGCGCCAAGCGCGAGGTCGGACTGGTATGGGACCGGGACCGGGCGCTGTCGCCTCCGGGGGAACGCTTTGTGACGTTTCTCAAGGCCACGCAGGCCTGATTTCGGCGTTGCGCTTGCATGATGCGTAATTGACATGAAGCGATGAAAAACGATGCATTAGACACATCACTGCACCGTGCCTAATGTGCCGATGGTGTCCACAGAACAGTTCGCTCCTCCGGTGTGGTCCGGCCACGCACGTGGTTCGGTTGCTTACGGCCGGCTGCTCGCCGCGCTGTTCTGCGCCGGAGTCGCGACGTTCGCTCAGCTGTACTCGCCCCAGGCAGTTCTCCCGCTGATCTCCGCCGACCTGGGTATCGGGGCGGCCGGCGCGTCATTGATGATCTCGGCGTCGACCGTCGGCCTGGCGATCGGGGTGATCCCGTGGTCGACGCTGGCCGACCGCATCGGCCGTGTCAAAGCGATCGCTATTTCGGTCACCGGGGCGACCACCGTCGGTCTTCTGGTTCCGTTCGCGCCCACCTTCCAACTACTGCTGGCCGGCCGCTTCCTCGAAGGGCTGATCCTCGGAGGCGTCCCCGCCATCGCGGTCGCATACCTCACTGAGGAGATCGATCCGGCACACGCCGCAAGGGCGGCGGGCACCTTCGTCGCCGGAACAACGATCGGCGGGCTGGCGGGGCGGTTGTTGTCCAGTCCCGTCGCGGAGATCGCCGGCTGGCGTATCGGTGTCTTCACCGTGGCGGTGCTCTGTGGCATCGCCTCACTGGGCTTCGTCAAGCTCGCCCCGCAGCCTCGAGGCTTCATCCCGTCGAACCGGTCTGGCGCCAATCCCGAAGGCAGCCTCGCCCACCGGTTGCTCGCCAACCTGGGCTCGCGTCGCCAGCTCACCTTGTTCGCCCAGGCGTTCCTGTTGATGGGCGGGTTCGTGGCGCTCTACAACTACCTGGGATTCCGGTTGTCCGGAGCGCCTTTCTACCTACCGCCCTTCGCCGTCAGCCTCGTGTTCCTGGCTTATCTCGCCGGAACGTGGGCGTCGTCTCGCGCCGGTGCGGAGGCGTCGCGGTTCGGGCGTAAGCCGGTATTGCTGATGTCGGTTACGGTGATGATCGCCGGCGTCGCTATTACGTTGAGCGACAACGTCATCGCTGTCCTGGTCGGTCTGGTGATCGCCACTGCAGGGTTCTTCGGCGCACACTCGATTGCCGCAGGATGGACGGGTCGGTCGGCGCCAGTCGGTAAGGCGCAGGCGTCTTCGCTCTACAACCTGTTCTATTACGGCGGTTCGAGTGTCATCGGGTGGTTCGGCGGGCTGGCCTTCGACGGGTATGGCTGGATCGCCGTGGCGGTGACGATCATGGTGCTCGCCG
>Ga0207689_10006472_pt1 | contig 10350 bp, 7 predicted proteins | sample KBSMisM52_FD_184312 | JGI IMG/M metagenome (GOLD analysis project Ga0207689, IMG submission 184312) | Miscanthus rhizosphere microbial communities from Kellogg Biological Station, Michigan, USA - KBS Miscanthus M5-2 (SPAdes) (version 2) | ecosystem: Host-associated > Plants > Roots > Rhizosphere... | reverse complement strand
CCCAGTGCGGCGAGCGAGGAGCGGTCTTTGCCGGCAACCGGGACAACCAGCGCATAGTCTCCTTGTGGCCGGGTGTCGGCAAAACGAATTTGCATTGTCATATTCCTGAAAGGCGCGAACGTTCGGTCTGGCCTTTAGGATGCTCGTCGAAACTTGGCAAAGCCGGCGCCGAGCCGAGTTTGGGGCGATTGTCGGCGCGCCTGCGAGGTGCGATAGGCCCCTTGAGACGTCATAAGATTGGGGCAGAGAAGCGTTGCGCTCGAGATTGGTCTGGTGGTCGGCGCTTCCTATGCTCCTTACGCTCCCGACAGGGGCGGAGGCGCAGGATGCCTCAGCGGCTCCGACGGCTGCGGTTCCTGTTCGCCCCGACTCAATCGTCGCCTTCAGCGCTGACAGGGTCGTCTACGATGGCGATTCCGATGTCGTGACAGCGAGCGGCGACGTACGGATGGACCGCGAGGGCAACTACCTGGCGGCCGATCAGGTCGTTTGGGACCGCAAGACGGGCGAAGTGCGAGCGATAGGCAACGTCGTTCTGCTGACGCCGCAAGGCGACAAGCTCATTGGCGACAATGTCCGGCTGACCGACACGCTGCGCGACGGCACGGTCGAGAATCTGATGGTCGTGCTCGAAGGCGGGGGCCGTATCGCCGCGACCCGCGGCAGCCGGCTGAACGGCATATCGACCTTCACCAACGCCATTTACTCGCCATGCCCCGTGACCAGTCCGACGGGCTGTCCCAAGCGGCCGAGCTGGGCGGTCACCGCAGCGCGGGTAATCGACGATCCGAAGAGCCCGCGCATCCGCTTCGAAGGCGCGCGCCTTCAGCTGTTCGGTCTCAACCTGCCGCTCCTGCCGATTTTCAACATCGCCAAGGGCAATCAAGGCGTGACCGGCCTCCTCGTCCCGGACATCGCGCTGTCGAGCCGCAACGGCCTCGAGTTCGCCTTGCCTTATCACTGGCAGATCGCGCGCAATCGCGACGCGACCATTACTCCACATCTCTACACCGCGGTGTTTCCGGCGATCGAAGCCAAATATCGCGAGCTCAACAGCGTCGGGGCTTTCCAAGTCGGCGGCTTCCTGACCTATGGCACGATCGACAAGATCAGCTCGACCACGCCGCCGACAGCGCGTGGATTCCGCGGCTATTTCGATGCCAACGGGCGCTGGCAGCTCGATCCCGCCTGGACCATTACGGCGTCGCTTCGAGCCGCGAGCGACAAGACGGTGACGCGCCGCTACGACATCACCAACGACGACCGCCTGCGCAACGTCGTCAATGCCGAGCGGATCACCCCCAACAGCTATGTCTCAATCGCCGGCTGGGCGTTCCAGGGTCTCCGCGCCGACGACCATCAAAAGCAGATCCCGTTCGCACTGCCCGCGATCGACGCCCGTTTCCGCCTCGACGACGTCGCCGGAGGTCATGTCGAATTGCAGGCCAACAGCCTCGCGATCGAGCGGATCGAAGGCCAGGATACCCAACGCGCCTTCGCCAGCGTGCGCTGGGATTTGAGGAGGCTGACCCCCTGGGGCCAGGAACTCCTCCTGACCGCCTATGGGCGCGGCGACGTCTATCATACGGACGACGCCGAGGACACGACCGTCGCGATCTACCGCGGCACCGATGGCTGGCACGGGCGGGCCATCGGAGCGCTTGCCGCCGACCTCAGGTGGCCGTTCATCGGCAGCCTGTTCGGCGGGGTGCAGCGGCTGGTTCCGCGGATCCAGCTCGTCCTCACCCCGCCGACCACAAACATCGATATTCCAAACGAGGACGCGCGCTCGGTCGACCTCGAGGACAGCAACCTGTTCGCGCTCAACCGCTTCCCCGGTTACGACCGGTGGGAAGACGCGTCGCGCGTCACCTATGGCCTCGACTGGTCGCTCGAGCGGCAGAACATCTCGATCGACAGCACCATCGGCCAGAGCTACCGCTTCGGCACCCTTCGCGACATCTTCCCCGAAGGCACCGGCCTCACCGGGCGCGTCTCGGACATCGTCGGGCGGACCCGCGTCCGCTACGGCCGCTTCATCGATGTCACGCACCGCTACCGCATCGACAAAAACAATCTCGCGGTTCGCCGAAATGAGATCGACCTCACCTTCGGCACCACCCAGACCTACGTGCAGCTCGGCTATCTCAGGCTCAACCGCAACATCGACCCCGCAATCGAGGACCTGCGCGACAAGGAGGAGCTACGCGTCGCCGCCCGGATCCTGTTCCGGCGTTACTGGTCGATCTTCGGGGCCAGCGTGATCGACCTCACCGACAGGACTGAAGATCCGCTGTCGCTCGCGGACGGTTGGCAGCCGGTGCGCAACCGGCTCGGCATTGAATATGAAGATGAATGCTTGCAGCTTGGCGTCACCTGGCGCCGCGACTATGAGCGCATCGGGACCTTCCGCAAAGGCAGCACCTTCGCCATTCACTTGGCGTTGAAGGGTATCAGCCGCTAAGCCTGCGTTCAGCGGGCCAGCAGCAATGGCAGACATTGGGAAATAAGGAAAATCTGAACGTGGCAGCAGGTTTTGGAGTGACAAAGACGCGTCTGTGGATGACGATTGGTGCGGCGGCGCTGGCCGCGGCCAGCGCCGCGATCGCGCAGAATTCGGGGCAGAACAAACCACAGCCCCCGCAGAAGCCGCCGGTCAACACGGCCCAGTCGCTGAAGCTGCCGGAAAACGCGCAGGTGTTCGGCAATGCCATGCCTTCGATCGTCAAGGCGACGGCGATCGTCAACGGCGAGGTGATCACCCCGACCGACATCGACCAGCGCCTCCAGCTGCTGGTCATTTCGAACGGCGGGCAAATTTCGCCGGAAGAAACCAAGCGTCTGCGGGACCAGGTGCTTCGCAATCTGATCGACGAAACGCTCGAGATCCAGGCTGCCAAGGCGGAGAAGATCGACATCAAGCCGTCGGAAATCGAGCGCACGCTGCAGCGCGTCGCCGGCAACGTGAAGCAGACTCCCGAGCAGCTCGCCGCCTACCTCGAGGCGAATGGATCGAACGTCAACACGCTGCGCCGCCAGATCCAGGGCGAAATAGCGTGGCAACGGCTCCAGAGCGCCAAGATCGACGTCAGCGTCGGCGACGACGAGGTGAAGGCGGTCATCGACAAGTTGAACGCGTCGAAGGGGACCCAGGAATTCCGGGTCGGGGAAATCTTCCTGTCGGCGTCGCCCGCCACCGAGGCGCAAACGCTCGACAATGCGAACAAGATTCTTGCCCAGCTCAAGCAGGGCGGCTCGTTCGCCGGCTATGCGCGGCAATATTCGGAAGCCTCGACCGCCGCCGTCGGCGGCGACCTCGGGTGGGTGCGGCCCGAGCAGCTGCCCGCACCGCTCGCCGATGCGGTGCGGCAAATGCCTGCCGGCGCGATCAGCAATCCGATCCCGGTTCCCGGCGGCTTTTCGATCCTGGCGGTCCAGGACACGCGCAAGATCCTGACCGCCGATCCGCGTGATGCCGTTCTGAGCCTCAAGCAGGTGTCGGTGCTCTTCCCTAAAGGTACCAAGCGCGAAGTCGCCGAGCCGATCGTCGGGCGTTTCGCTGAAGCGGCGAAGAGTGTCGCCGGCTGCGGCGGCGCCGACAAGCTTGCGGCCGACTTCCACGCCGAGATCGTCAGCAGCGACCAGGTCAAGATGCGCGACCTGCCTATCGCGCTCCAGCAGCTGATGCTGCCGATGCAGGTCGGCCAGGCGACACCGCCTTACGGCACGCTCGAGGACGGGATTCGAGTTCTCGTCATCTGCGGCCGCGACGAGCCGAGCTCGAGCGCGCCGAACTACAACGACATCTACGCCCAGCTCAATGAAGAGCGCGTCAACTCGCGGGCGCAACGTTACCTGCGCGACTTGCGCCGCGATGCGGTGATCGAATTTCGCTAGGCGGTGATATCCGTCGGAGCGGCGGCTGATGGCACGCGCGCCGCTCCCGCCGCTTGCCGTTTCCCTCGGCGATCCGGCCGGAATCGGACCCGAGGTTATCGCCAAATGCTGGGATAACCGGTCGGCGTTCGCGCTTCCGCCGTTCGTGGCGATCGGTGATCCGCGTTCGATCGCGGCGGTGTGGGACGGCCCCATCGAACTGGTCGACGACCCCCGCCAGGCGGACGCGGCCTTCGACTATGGTCTGCCCGTCATCCAGCTCAACACGCCCCATGCCGACGTTCCTGGCCACCCAAGCGTCACGGGCGCCCATACGTCGCTGGATTCGCTCGAAATCGCGGTCGGCCTCGCTCGCTCAGGCTCGGCGTCGGGAGTGGTCACGGGCCCGGTCGCCAAGGAGCAACTCTACGCGATCGGCTTCCAGCATCCGGGCCAGACCGAGTTCGTCGCCGAGCGCTGCGGAGTCGCGCCGGGCAATGTGGCGATGATGCTCGCCGGGCCGACTCTCCGCACCGTTCCGGTGACGACCCACCTCCCGCTGAGCAAAGTCCCCTCGCGCCTCACCAGCTCCCTGATCGAGGCGCGGGGCCGCGCTACGCTTCGCGGACTGCAGCGCAATTTCGGAATCGCCGAGCCGCGGCTGGCAGTGTCGGGCCTCAATCCCCACTCGGGCGAAGGGGGCCAGCTTGGCCGCGAGGAGATCGACATCATCGAGCCGGCGATCGCGGTCCTTGCAGCGGAGGGATGGCGGGTCACCGGCCCTCACCCCGCAGACACGATGTTCCACGCTCGGGTCAGGGCCAATTACGACGCGGCGCTGTGCATGTATCATGACCAGGCGCTGATCCCGATCAAGGCGCTTCATTTCGAGGATGCTGTCAACGTGACGCTGGGCCTGCCGATCGTTCGCACGGCGCCCGACCATGGGACCGCATTCGACATCGCCGGTCAGGACCGCGCCGACCCCCGGCCGATGGCCGCGGCGATCCGCATGGCCGCCGAAAGCGCAAGCCTGCGCGCCCACGTCGCGGCTTGAACGGCTCGATCGAACCCCTGCGCGACGTCATCGCGCGCCACGGGCTCAGCGCCAGCAAGTCGCTGGGGCAGAATTTCATCCTCGACCGCCAGCTTCTGGCACGCGTCGCGGCGATCCCGGGCCCGCTGACCGGCGAAACGGTTTATGAAGTCGGTCCCGGGCCCGGCGGCTTGACCCGCGCGCTGCTCGACGCCGGCGCCTCGGTAATCGCGGTCGAGCGGGACCGCCGCTGCATCCCCGCCCTGGTCGAACTCGAGCAGCAATTTTCAGGGAAGCTGACGATCATCGAGGGCGACGCACTCAAGATCGACGAGCGAGCGGTCGTTGGCGCGGGATCGCACGTTGTCGCCAACCTTCCCTACAATGTCGGGACGGCCCTGCTTCTCAAATGGCTTGGCGGCGCGTGGCCACCGTGGTGGCGGTCATTGACCCTGATGTTCCAGAAGGAGGTCGCCGAGCGCCTCGTGGCAGAAGCCGGTGACGAGGCCTACGGACGCCTGTCGATCGCGGTCCAGTGGCGTTCGCGGCCGCGGATCGCGATGACCGTCAACCGCTCAGCCTTTGTGCCCCCGCCCAAGGTCACCTCGGCCGTGGTGCACATCGTCCCCGGCGAGCAGCCCCGGGGCGTCGATCCGAAGGTCATGGAGCGGTTGACCGAGGCGGCGTTCGGCCAGCGGCGCAAAATGCTGCGATCGAGCCTCAAGCCGTTGCCTGGCGCGCTCGACGCGGCCACGCGGCTTGGAATCGACATGCAGCGGCGTGCCGAGACTCTCACCATCGACGAATGGATAACGCTTGCCCGGGCGCTGAGCGCCTAGTTCGACTTCGGGCTTACGGGAACCTTGGCTGCTGCGACGGTCGGACCGCGGCTGATCGCTCCCGAAAGCTGCGCGATTTGCGGGCAACCGCCCTTGCAGATCGTCTGAAGCTTCTGAAGGTTCGCCTGTGCTCGCGCGATAGCGCCCAATTCGACCATCGCTTCGCCCTGGACCGCGATCGCATCGGGATCGTTCGGCTCCAGCGCGAGCGCCTTGTTGGTCATCCGGATCGCCTTGCCGAACAAATGCTGCTTTTCGGCCACCCGCGCGATGTCGACGAAGGCGCCGCGATTGCGGGGATCGACGGCGAGAGCCGTCTCGAGAAGGTCCTCGGCCTGCTCGAGCTTGCCGGCGGCAACCGCCTGCCGCGCCTGCTTCTGGAGCTCGGCCGACCTGGGCAGAATCTGATCGTCGGTGCGCTGGCTGAGGGCCGGCGCGGCAAGAGCGAGGCCGGCTGCGCCGATGACCAGGGCACGGGCAAAGGATTTCATCAAACTCTCCATCAACCTTCGACGCCTAGCATGCACGCTTCAGCCGCGCGACGAAAAATCCGTCGGTGCGGTCGTGGCCCGGAGTGAGCAGTTGACCGGCACCATCGGCACGTCCCGCGGGCATGGCCGACGGCTCACTAATCCACGATGAATGGTCGCTCAGGAAGCGGTCGATTTGCCCTGCCCCTTCGCGGGACAGCAACGAGCAAACCGCATAAACCAGGCGGCCGCCGGGCTTCACCAGTTCCGATGCGATGGCGAGTAGCCGCCGCTGCGTATCGATGAGGCGGTCGAGCCGGTCGGGAGTGAGCCGCCACCGCCCTTCGGGATTGCGGCGCCAGGTGCCGCTGCCCGAGCAGGGCGCGTCGACCAGCACGACATCGGCAACTCCGCGCCAATCGGCCAGCTGCTCCAGTTCATTCGGCGGGCTCAGCAGCCGCGGCTCGATCGCGGCGCCGGCGCGCTCGGCGCGCGGGCCGAGTTTCGACAGCCGCGAGCGATTGCTGTCCGTCGCCAGGATTGTCGAGCCGGGCGCAGCAGCGGACAGCGCCAGCGCCTTACCGCCTGCTCCCGCACAAAGGTCGAGGACGCGGTCGCCCTGGCCGGGCTCGCACGCCAAAGCGATCAGCTGGCTCCCCTCGTCCTGCACTTCGACGAGGCCGGCGGTGTAGGCCGGGTGGACGTCGACCCGGCTGTCAGGGGGCAGGCGAATGCCCCACGGGCTGAGCGGGGTCGCCTTTGCGCCGTCGAATTGCGCGAGGATGTCGTCCCGCGAAGCGCGAGCAACATTGACCCTGAGGTCGAGCGGCGCCCGTTCGAGCAGCGCCGGCCACTCTGCCTCGCCGACAAGTGCAGAAAGCTCGGAGTTCAACCATTCGGGCATTGCAGCGGCGGGGCCCGACACTTCTCCGTCGGCGATCGGCTCAGGACCGCGCGGCTGGCCGAACAGCTCCGCCAGCTCCGGCTCGTCTTCGACCAGGCCGAGGATTGCGGCGCGGCCGCTGCCGGGCTGCTCGGCCGAACGCCGGATCGCTCGAAAGACGAGCTCGCGCACCGCTCGCCGGTCCTTCGATCCGGCGTACCGCCGATGCTTGAAGTAGCGGGTGACGATCGTGTCGGCGGGCGGGCCGTCGTCACGCGTCGAAACAATGACTTCGTCGAGGATCTCGACCGCGGTCTCGAGGCGAGCGGCCGGAGTCATTTGAGCGAACGCGTGAAATGGGGAGCGGTCGGATCGTTGGCGCAAGCTGCATCGAGGCTTGCCGCCGGATCCGCGATGAACGCGCCGATCAGACGACCGCCGCATGCCGAGAAGCCGGCGCCATGGCCAGCCGACGGAAAAAGGACGAGCGTCGCATGTGTCAAGGAGCGAGCGGCCGACCGCTGGATGGTGGGCGGCGTCGCGGGATCGAACAGGCCCGAAAAGATAAGAAATGGCACGTCGCTACGTACCGGCTGATTTTCTGTTGCAGCAGGATGTGCGACGACGCCCGCGGCCTTGCACAATCCATTTGGAACGGTCGCCTGATCAACCCGGGCGAACTCGGGATAGCCGGACAAATCGGCCGCAACCCGCGCCGGATCTTCGAACGGCACCTCTTCATTGCACCACAATGAGAGACGCATGAGCCACGGGTAGGTCGACTTGCCGATATCAAGGATATCGGAAAGCGCCTTCCTGTTTCCAGCCCAGATCGCGTCGATCCGGGCGGGGACGAGCTCGAATGTGTCCGGGCTGTAGAACTGGTCGAGCAGGGCGTTGGCGACCACCCAGGGTGTGGCTCGCACATGGCGCGTTCCTCCGGCTCGATCGGGATCTGGAATGTCGAGCAGCCAAGGTTTTGAAGCGGCCCGCTCGACGATGTCCCGGAACTTACGGTCGAGGCGCGGATGAGCATCGTCGCAGGCCGGTTCCCGTTCGCATCCGGCAATGATGAGGTCGAGCGTGCGCCGCATCGCGCTTTGACCCTGCTCATCGTAATTGGCCTCGAGCGTCAGCGGCGTGTTGGCGACGACCGCACGGGTGTGATCGGGATGATCGCGGGCATATTCAAAGATCACCTTGCCGCCGTACGACACGCCAACGAGGTTGATCCGCGAATAGCCCTGAAGCCTACGGAAATCCTCGAGATCCCCAACGATCGCACGGCTGGTGTAACCCGAGAGGCGAATGCCCTTTCGCCCGGCGTCGGCGACGCAGCGCCGAGCGACGTCGATGAGGCCTCGCGCCAGTTCTCGGCCGTCAATCCTTCCTAGCTGTGCCTTCTGCTTTTCCTCGGCATAGCCCGGACAGTCGAGACGCGGATCGGCAAGGTCGGTTCCTCGTTGTTCAAAAAAGACGACATCGCGGCCGCCGAATTCAGGTGAGACAGGGCGAATTCTTCGCGGAATGACCCGGCCGCCGGGTCCGCCAGCGATCATCACCAGTGGGTCGTCGCTCGTCCGGTGCGCATTGTGGACGACTGCGAAAGGCACTCCAATGATCCTACTCGACGAAACATCCCGATCTTCCGCGACACGAAGGTAGCCGCATTCGACCTTCGCGACCGGATCGACTTGAGCGAAGCGTGCACAGTCGACACGCTCGACCCGAGGCTCCGCCGCAGTCGAGGCGACAAGGGCCACCAACGATAGAATCAAGGATTCACCTCGAATGACTTTCAGCGCGTCGGATAGTTCGGCGCCTCGCGAGTGATGGCCACATCGTGCACGTGGCTTTCGGACAGGCCGGCATTGGTGATGCGCACGAACTTCGCGCGCTTCTGGAGCTCCGCAATCGTCGTCGATCCGGTGTAGCCCATCGCGGCTTTGACGCCGCCCACCAGCTGGTGGATGATGTCACGAACGGGACCCTTGTACGGGACCTGGCCCTCGATCCCCTCCGGCACCAGCTTGAGATGGTCCTTGATGTCCTGCTGGAAATAACGGTCGGCCGAGCCCCGCGCCATTGCTCCAACGGAACCCATGCCTCGATAGGATTTGTAGCTCCGGCCCTGGTAGAGGAAGCTTTCGCCGGGCGCCTCCTCGGTGCCGGCAAGCAGCGATCCGACCATCACGCTCGATGCGCCTGCCGCAAGCGCTTTGGCCATGTCGCCGCTGGTGCGAACCCCGCCGTCGGCAATCACCGGAACGCCGTTCGCTGCCCGCGCTGCATCGATGATCGCCGTCAGCTGCGGCACTCCAACGCCGGCAACGATCCGCGTGGTGCAGATCGACCCCGGTCCAATCCCGACCTTGATTGCATCGGCGCCCGCATCGACCAGTGCCTTGGCCGCGTCGGCGGTCGCGACATTGCCGGCGACCACCTGGACCGAGTTGGAGACGCCCTTCACCCGTTCGACCGCGGCCGCGACGTCGCGATTGTGGCCATGGGCGGTGTCGATGACGATGCAGTCGCAACCTGCGTCGATCAGCGCTTCCGACCTTGCGAAGCCGGCATCGCCCACAGTCGTTGCCGCTGCGACCCGCAGCCGGCCTTCGACATCCTTGGTCGCAAACGGCGCCGCAACCGACTTTTCGATGTCCTTGACGGTGATCAGCCCGACCAGGTGATCGGCGTCGTCCACGACCAACAGCTTTTCGATGCGTCGCTCATGCAGGATGCGGCGCGCGACTTCCTCGCTGGTTCCCAGCCCGACGGTGGCCAGATTGTCCCGAGTCATCAGCTCGCTGACGGGCTGACGCGGATTCTCGGCGAAGCGGACGTCGCGGTTGGTGAGGATGCCGCAAAGCTTCCCCGAACGGTCGACGATGGGCACGCCGCTGATGTGGTTCGACTTCATCAGCTCGAGCGCTTCGGCCAGCGTCTGTTCGGGAGTCATGGTAATCGGGTTGACGACCATCCCGCTTTCGAAGCGCTTGACCTGCCGGACCGCAGTCGCCTGCTCTTCGACGCTGAGGTTGCGGTGAAGCACGCCGATCCCGCCCAGCTGGGCCATGACGATCGCCATGTCGGCCTCGGTCACTGTGTCCATCGCCGACGACAGCACCGGGATGTGCAAGGGGATCGCGCGCGTGAGGAAGGTTCGCGTGTCCGCCTGGCTCGGCAGGACCGTCGATTCGAGCGGCTGAAGCAGCACGTCGTCGAACGTCAGTCCGAGCGGAATGT
>Ga0207689_10006471_pt1 | contig 10351 bp, 10 predicted proteins | sample KBSMisM52_FD_184312 | JGI IMG/M metagenome (GOLD analysis project Ga0207689, IMG submission 184312) | Miscanthus rhizosphere microbial communities from Kellogg Biological Station, Michigan, USA - KBS Miscanthus M5-2 (SPAdes) (version 2) | ecosystem: Host-associated > Plants > Roots >... | reverse complement strand
TGGGCGCGCCTGGTGACGGTAGGTGCCGTCAAGAAGGGTACCGGTCGGACACACTTCGATGCAGTTGCCACATTGGGAGCAGTCAAGCCAGCCTCCGTAGGTTCCAATAACCGTGTTAGCGCCGCGGCCACCGGCTTCGATGGCGTCTTCACCCATCCACTCATCGCAAACGCGCGTGCAGCGTTTGCAGAGAATGCAGCGTTGCGGGTCGTTTGCCACCATGGGTGAGAGATATCTTTCGGGTTGGTAATTCTTCTTCTCGGTGAACCGTTCTTCGAGGCCGCCCCAATCAAACGTCATCTCCTGCAGTTCGCATTCGCCGCCACGATCGCAGACGGGACAGTCAAGCGGATGATTGGCGAGCAGAAACTCAAGCATCGAGCGCTGCGCCTTTTCAATCTCATCGCTCTCGGTCGTAACCACCATGCCGTCGGTGCAGATGATCGTGCACGAGGTTTGCAACTTTGGCATCTTCTCGATGCGCACCAGACACATGCGACAGGAGGCTTGCAACGCGAGATCGGAGTAATAGCAGAACGACGGAATCTCAAAGGCCTTGTCACGACAGACGTCGATCAGCCGCGCGCCTTTGGGCACGTCAAATTCTTTGCCGTTGATGGTGACTTTTATTACTTCAGTGGACATTTATTTAGTTTCTAGAGATTTCAGAGACCGTGACCTATCACCGCCTTCTCCGTCGGCGGCTTGACGCCGACTTCGGCGAATGAGAGCCGTCCCGCGATGGATGCGACAAGTCGCATCCGACCAAAGCGGTGACAGGTCACCGCACTCCCAAACGCCCGCACTCTAAACAGTCGTGCCTGGGTTACTGCCGTTCACTCCGACCAAATGTTTCCTGAAATCTTCCGGAAATCTTTTGATCGCAGACTGGATCGGCCAGGACGCCGCATCACCGAGCGGGCAAAACGACTTGCCCTCGATGTTGTCGCAGAGGTCGAGCATCAACTGAGCGTCTTCAGGGCGGCCGCCGCCATTCGCAATGCGCTTGAAGACTTTTACCAGCCAATCCGTGCCTTCACGGCAGGGAGTGCACCAACCGCACGACTCATGCTTGTAAAACTCGGTCAGGTTCTTTGTCGACTCGAAGATATCGACTGACTCGTCCATCACAATGAAACCGCCGGAGCCCACACTCGAGCCCCCGGCAACCAGTCCTTCGTAGTCCATGCGCACGTCTTTGCCGATGATTTGATCGGCGCGCATGATGTAAACGGAAGATCCTCCCGGAATCACCGCCTTGAGTTTCCCGTCGTTCAGCATGCCCCCGCAGTCTTCCATGATGAACTTCTCCATGTCGTCGTAGCCCATGGGGAGTTCATAAACGCCGGGAAGCTTCACGTGGCCGGAGACTGACCAGAGCTTGGTACCGCCGCTCTTTTCGGTGCCCAGTTTTTGATAAGCCTCACCGCCCATTTTGATAATGTCAGGCACGGCCGTCAGCGTCTCAACATTGTTCACCACCGTCGGGCTCGCGTAGAGACCCGAAACAGCAGGGAAGGGCGGCTTCATGCGCGGATGGCCCCGCATTCCTTCGAGCGAACTCAGCAAAGCCGTTTCTTCACCGCAGATGTAGGCGCCCGCGCCGGTGTGTGTGTAGATTTCTGAGGAGAAGTTTGAGTCGAGAATTTTCTCGCCCAGTAGTCCGGCTGCGCGCGCTTCAGCCAGCGCAACGTCCATGATGTCGATCAGGTATCTGTATTCGCCGCGCGTGTAAATGTAATTCGTTTTCGCACCTAAGGCGTAGGCCGCGATCAGCATGCCTTCAATCAGCATGTGCGGATCGCGTTCCATCAGGTAGCGATCCTTGAAGGTGCCCGGCTCTGATTCGTCAGCGTTGCACACTACATACTTCGGCTTGGGTGAATCCTTGGGCACGAAACTCCATTTCATCCCGGTTGGAAACCCCGCCCCTCCGCGTCCGCGTAGGGCTGACTTCTTTACTTCGTTGATAACGTCGTCGGGCGACATGCCGGCGAGCACTTTCTTCAGCGCCTCGTAACCGCCGTGCTTCCGATAGACCTCCAGAGACCGAGAGTTCTCGAGATGAACTCGCGCGAGCTGAAGAGGTTCACATCCTATGGCGCCGATGAACATTGGTTACGTTTGGTGAATCGTAAATCCTAAATAAACTGGTTCTAAATATTGTACTTTGAACTTTGTACTTGGTACTTGTGCGGATTTCTCAGATGCACTCCACCCTTGACCCAAACGCAACTACAAAGCTCCAAGTACCAAGTACAAAGTTCCTTCATGTTAATGAATCCAAAATCTTGTCGACCTTCGCTGGCGTCAGGTTCTCGTGATAGTCAAAACCAATCTGAAACATCGGCGCGGTGCCGCACGAGCCCAAACACTCGACTAGTGAAACCGTAAAATTGCCATCCGCAGTAGTTTCACCCGGCTTGATGCCAAGCCGCTTGCAAACATGCTCGGTGATTCCCGGTTCGCCCATGATCTTGCACGATAGCGTCTTGCAAATCTGAATGTGGTATTTGCCGACGGGCTCGGTGTGCAACATCGAATAGAACGTCGCCACTTCCCAGATGTCTGTGATCCGCAAACCCAGACGGTTTGCGAGGTATGCAACTCCGGGCGGATCGAGATAGCCACGCTCGCGCTGCACAATAAACATCAGCGGCAGAATCGCAGAACGCTTCACCGGATACTTCGCCAGGTGCCCGTCAATCTCCGCCTCGACCGCTGCTGAGAACGAAGCAGCCTCGGCGATATCCACCGGCTGCGACATTGGCTGGATTTGAGTTAACTCAGTACTCATTTACGCGTCGTTTGGACTTTGGTCTTTGGTCTTTGGACTTTGGTCTTTGTGCGCCTGAGATGATTCGAGCCTCTGTGGCACGCGGAAACCAAAGACCCAGGACCAAAGTCCAAAGACCGACTTACCGATCTATTTCTCCCAGCACGATGTCTAGCGACCCGATGATCGCAACGATATCCGCCACCATCGCCCCTTCCGACATGTGCGGCAACGCGGACAGGTTTACAAAACTTGGTCCGCGGAAATGCACCCGTGCCGGCTTTGGACCGCCGTCGGATTTTACATAGACACCAAGCTCACCTTTGGAAGCTTCAATCGGGTGATAGACCTCGCCCTTCGGGACATCGAACCCTTCCGCCACGATCAGGAAGTGATGAATGAGCGCATCCATGTGCGTCTTCATCGCTTCTCGATCCGGCAAGACAACCTTGGGATCGTCAGCCTTCACGGGTCCTGGCTTCAGTCTCCCGAGCGCTTGCGCCACGATCTTGTGCGACTCCTTCAGCTCACGCATGCGGACGAGATAACGCGCCCAGACATCGCAGTCAGTCTCGGTGGGTACTTCAAAATCGTAGTGCTCGTAACCCGTGTAAGGATTCGCGCGGCGGATGTCGAGATTAACTCCGCTGCCGCGCAAACAAGGTCCGGAGAGACCCCAGTCAATTGCATCCTCAGCAGAGATTACGCCGACGCCCTGGGTACGCTTTTGAAAAATCCGATTGCCCGTAAGTAATGTATGAAACTCTTCAACCGACTTGAGAAAGCCATCCTGAAACTGTTGCACCCGGCGTTCGAAGCCTGACGGCAAATCCATCATCAGACCGCCGATGCGAAAATAAGACGGGGTCAAACGCCCGCCGGAGGCGGCCTCAATGAGGTTGAGAATTTTCTCGCGCTCGCGGAAGCAGTAGAAGAAAACCGTCATCGCCCCGATGTCGAGTGCATGGGTGGCAAGCCACACCAGATGCGACGCGATCCTCTGCAGTTCACACATCAGAACCCTGATCGTTTGCGCTCGCTCCGGAATCTCCAACTCCAGCAGCTTTTCGACTGCCATCACGTAGGCAAGGTTGTTGCCCAGCGGATTGAGATAATCCATCCGGTCCGTAATGACAATCCCTTGCTGGTATTTCTTGTACTCAAAGAGCTTCTCCATGCCCGTATGGAGATAGCCGATGTCGGGCGTCGACTTCACCACCATTTCGCCGTCAAGCACCAGCTCAAGCCGCAACACACCGTGCGTGGACGGATGCTGCGGGCCCATAGAGATCGTCATCTGCGTGTCGAGCGGACGATCGACTATTTCAAACTGCGGCGGAATGTTGACGGTTGAACTCATAAAATTCAGTGAAAAGTGAAAAGTGAAAAGTCAAGACTGAACATGCCGAACGATTGAGTGCAATTACTCTTCACTTTTCACTCTTTACTCTTCACTATTTCAGCGAATACGGCTCGTAGCCACGCAAAGGAAAATCCTTGCGCAACGAGTACCCTTGCCAATCGTCGGGCAAGAGTATGCGGCGCAAATCCGGATGCCCATCAAAGACAACTCCGAATAAGTCAAAAGTCTCGCGTTCGTGCCAGTTTGCCGTGCGCCACACGCCGGTAACGGTAGGCACATGCACGTGCGCTTCGTTGAGTAAAACCTTCAACCTCAGCCGATGATGCTTGCTGGTGGAAAACAAATGATAGTTGACTTCAAAACGCGGTTCCTCTTCTACGCCTCGATCCGCACCGCAAAGGTCAGCCAGGAAATCAAACCTGCTGTCCGCGCCGGCTTTAAGAGCAGCACAGACGTCCACAATCTGCGGAGCGGGAACAATGGCAGTAACTTCACCATGTGCTTCGATAACCTCGCTTATCCAGCCGGCGTGTTCACGCTGCAACGCCGTCACCAGTTGGGACGGCGTCGATCTTTGATCTGAATTTGTCGTCGTCTGCGGCAAGGTCTCTTTGTTTTCCCCTGTGGTCATGAAGCAATTGCGCGCGCGCAAACAATTTTAGGAAGAACGTCGTCGCTCGTGTTTGGAGGCGATGGAATACGGCCGCGTTTCACTCGGCATATTCTGAACTGTCGAGCCATCAGTGATTGGCAGGGTGCCGGGTCCTGAGGCTCCGCGTGCTTCGTCCTCAGGAATGTCTTTGCGGTCACGTGACGATTCCTTCATGACTTTGTCCTGCAACATCATGACCGCGTGTATCAACATCTCCGGCCGCGGCGGGCAGCCGGGAATATAAACATCGACCGGAACGATCTTGTCGACTCCCTGCACGATCGCGTAGTTATCAAACACGCCTCCGGAAGTCGCACAGGCCCCCATGGAAATGACCCACTTAGGCTCAGGCATCTGATCGTAAATGCGCCGCAAAACGGGCGCCATTTTTCTGGAGACACGGCCCGAAACAATCATCACGTCCGCCTGGCGCGGGCTGGCACGAAACACTTCCGAACCGAAGCGCGCCAGGTCGTTCCTGGAGGAGGTTGCGTTCATCATTTCGATGGCGCAACAGGCCAGGCCAAAGGTCGCCGGCCACAATGAAGACTTACGCGCCCAGTTGATTAGCGAATCGAGTCGCGTGGTCAACACTTCCGGCAATGCCTCGGCGATTATGTTCTCGAGTCCCATGCAATATCCTAACTTACCCTAACTCAAGCAGCTGTACGCGTCCGCTCACGTTTGCGATTCTCCATGTCGTGAAGCAGCCGGCCTTCAGCCTCAGCTTCACGGCGCGCGGTCTCGCCCCAATCAAAGGCGCCCTTCTTGACGACATACACATAACCTACGAGCAGCAGCGCCACAAATACCATCATCTCTACGTAGACAAGGGTGCGCAGACCGTAAACGGGCCCGGCGAGAGTTTTAAAGACGACCGCCCAGGGCACCAGAAAAATTACTTCAATATCAAACAGAATAAAGATCATCGCGATCAGGTAAAACTTGACGGAGAACCGTTCGCGAGCCGTGCCCACCGGATCCTTACCGCATTCGTAAGGCATCATCTTCGTGCGCGTGTGTTTGCGCTGGCCGACAAACTGCGAAAGCACAATATTGCCCGCGGCAAAACCTCCCGCTACTACGAACATCAGGAGGATAGGCAGGTAGTCGTTGAGTTGAAACGCCATTATCAGGGCCGCGTACAGATCACACCGCTCGGTCTGTTAACGCCGTCAATCGGCGAGAGACAAACCCGTTCGAGTTCACTGAAAATCACTCGAAGACATGCTAGATTGAGAATCATTGTACAAGCCGAATCCTAGTCGAAGTGATCTGGGGTGTCAAGCAACGTTCCCGGCGATGATCGATGAAACAATTTCCTAATTGACCCTGCAAAAATGGCTGTGTTAACTTCAATTTAGACTCAGGCAATCTTACCTGACGAGAACTCCTGGAATATCTGACATCCACTAATCAAATTTGTGATCACTGGCTTCAACACTGACATAGAACACAACGGAGTCGTCTATCACGTGCAAACGGAGGACAAGGGCCTCGAATCGCCGTTGATCCTCTCACTGGTGTACGTAGGCGGAGCGATTCTGGCCGCCAAGCGTTCACGCTACCAGGACCTGATCGAGTCGGGAGACTTCAGCGAGGAGGTGTTGACCAAGCGCCTGAAACGTCAACATCAATTGATCTGTGCCGCTATTAATGCGGGCCGAATCGAAGATCTGAAACGCATGGGTGGCGCCAGACATCTCGACGGGCCGCCGGAAGCAGTCGTAACTGATGGTAAATCGGACGCTCAGATCCCTCCCCCTCGCGACACTGCACCTTTGGACGAACTTTTCGTTGAACAAACTGGGCCAGGTAGTGCTAGCGAATCCGCCTATCTGGCCGGCGATTCGCCGCGTGAATGGCCGCAGAGTGAAGTTGCTCAGAACCAGGGCGGTCTGACCCTGACGATATTGGAGCAAGAAGAATTCCGGGCTGGAGAGACGAAAACTATTCGTATCGAACTCGCCGACCGAGCCGGGAAGAGACAGAAGCCGCTACCGAACATTCCCTTGTCAGTGAAAATTCTGGGCACTGCTTTCCGTCCGCAAATATACGCTGTGAAAACCGAACGTGGCGGAATAGCTACGGTGATCGCGACACTGCCAAACTTTACTTCCGGTCGAGCCGCGGTACTGGTGCGCGCAGTCGTCAAGGGTGAAACGATTGAAGTGCGCCGGGTGATTCATCCCGCCGAGTGAGGTCCCGGTTTGCGTATTCACATCAATGGCGAGCCTCGCGAAGTTGAGGAGAACATCTTACTTCCGAAGTTAGTCGCGGAGTTGAGTCTCAAGCCAGAGCAAATAGCCATCGAACTCAATCACCACGTCGTGCGCCGCGCGCAGTGGGACAATACGTTGCTGCAGCCGGATGACAAGGTGGAGATAGTGCATTTTGTCGGCGGCGGGCGCTAAACAGAGGCAGGAGCAGTAGGCAGTAAGCACGGCTCGGAATATAATTTATTCATGTCAACACCAGCAGTAGCTATTTCCGGGAAGTTTGAAATTGGCGGTCGTGTGTTTACGTCACGACTTATCATCGGCACTGGGAAATACCGGTCATTTGACGAAATGAAGGCGGCGCATCGTGCGTCAGGCGCCGAAATGGTAACGGTAGCGGTGAGACGGGTGCCGCTTGATCGCAGTTCCGAATCGTTTCTTGACCACCTCGATCCTTCCCTGGTTATACTTCCCAACACCGCAGGGTGCTATACAGCCGAAGAAGCAATTCGCACCGCACGTTTGGCGCGCGAAGCCCTCGGGACTGATCTCATCAAGCTCGAAGTGATAGGCGATCAGACCACACTTTTCCCGGATAACGAGCAAACCCTGGAAGCCGCGCGCGTTCTGTCCCGTGAAGGATTCATGGTTCTTCCCTACTTCACGGACGATCTGATCATGGCGAAGAAACTGCTGGACGCAGGTTGTCCGGCGGTGATGCCCTTGGCCGCGCCGATTGGTTCAGGGCTTGGGATTCAGAACCCTGCAAATCTGCGCATCATGCGCGAGCAACTGCCCGATGCGACGATCATCGTTGATGCTGGTGTGGGAACCGCTAGCGACGCGGCGATTGCGATGGAACTGGGGGCTGATGCCGTGCTTATGAACACGGCGATCGCGGAGGCGCAGGATTCAGCGAAGATGGCGGAAGCGATGAAACTCGCGATCGAGGCGGGACGACTTGCCTATGAAGCCGGCCGTATGTCGAAAAGGTTGTATGCCAGCGCTTCGAGTCCGCTCGGCGGAGTTGTCAGATAGAAAATTATAGTGCTTGCGGTGGCAAACCCCGCTGTCCGATCAACCATCAACACTTGAACCCAACGCCAGTTCAACCTTCTCCTGTTCCCGCATCACGCGCTCTCCCAACTCAGTTATCGAAACAGTCGGATAGGCACCGGCGCTGAGACGTAAACAACTCCCGCTCAGCAACGCCTCGATGTAAAGCAGGATGTCCTCCTGTCGCATGTCCTTAAGTAAGCCGTAGGTAGACAGCTCATTCAGATGAGCCTGCATTACATTCTTCGCAGCCGACCCTCGCAGGCTTGCCGCCAGCACGTGTTTCCCGAACCGACCTTTCATACGCGCCGCACACGCCAGAATCTTTCGTACCCGTAAACTCTCTTCATCCGTTAAAGCGCGGGGCGAGACCGGCGGCGAGGCGCTCGACCCTTTGCGGCGTTTGCGAGCGGGCGCCGTAGGGTCGCTTAAGACTTCATCGCTGGTGAGCGGCGTCCGGGCCGGCGAATGTGGCGAGCAGTTTCCACAGGTGCCGCACTGGCGCGCGTGATGGCGATCACCGAAATAATCAAGGATGTGGGCGCGATAACAATATTCGGTGTAGCAGAACTCGATGATTTCACGCAGCTTGCGCCGCTCAAGGTTGGCGCGCCGGGTTACGTCGGCAGCGTCGATGCGAAGATTGGTTGCCGGCACACTGTCGAGCATGATGATTCCGCGGGCCCGACGCCGCGCATCGCCCAAGGATGATTCTCGAGTCACCGATGCAGGTGACGCGCCCGCGGTTCCAGTAAGAGCGGAGCTGTTTGCCCAGGGAGGCGGTTCGTTTGCCGAGCCGTGGCGTTCAACTTTCGCAGTGCGGGCGATGTGTCCCGCGCGCTCAAGCAGGTAAAGCGACGACTGCACCGCCATCTCATTCCGAGCGCCGGCACGCTTCGCAATTTCCGCGGCCGACAGTTCAATGTGCTTAAGACCGGTTGAGACCAGCGCGTTGTAAATACTCCGAGCGAGCTCGGGAGTGGGATAAGAGCCTTCGATGAAAAAGTCGTGCGTGTTTTTGTCGGCGTAGTTGAACAGCAAAACGCAGGAGGAGGGCAGACCGTCGCGTCCGGCGCGCCCGATCTCCTGGTAGTAGGCCTCAATGGAGCCGGGCATCTGATAGTGAGCGACAAAGCGAATGTCGGGCTTGTCGATGCCCATGCCGAAAGCATTCGTGGCTACGATCATCTGCGTGCGGCCGGCCATGAATTCTTCCTGGGCTTTGACCCGCGCCGCATCACTCAGACCCGCATGATAGGCCGAAACCTGCAAGCCCAGGGCGCGCAGCTCTGAGGTTACCTGTTCCACAGCCTTTCGGGTTGAGGCATAGATAATTCCTGAGCCCTGGTGAGTTTTCGCCAGGCGCTTAATCCGCGCCACCTTTTCGCGCTCCTTCTCGGTATGCACGACATCAATCGTGAGGTTCGGCCGATCGAACCCGCTGACGAATGCTTCAGGTTTCACAAGTCCAAGTTGTTGAATTATGTCCGAGCGAACATAAGGCGTGGCTGTGGCAGTGAGCGCCACCGTCTGCGGCTTTCCCAGTAGCGGAATAATGTTTTTCAGACGCAGGTAGTCGGGACGAAAATCGTGCCCCCAGGTTGAAATGCAATGCGCTTCGTCAACCGCGAAGAGTGAGACGCTGACGGATTGGAGCGCTTGCAGAAAGCGGCTACTGCGGAAACGCTCAGGGGCAACATAGACCAGCTTAAACTCACCTCGTCGCAACCCTTCAATGCGCGACCACTGTTCTCGCTCGGCAAGCGAACTATTGATGAAGGTCGCCGGAAGTTGCCTGGCATGCAGTGCGTCCACCTGATCTTTCATAAGTGCAATCAACGGGGAAACGACGATCGTGGCGCCACTCAACATTAGCGCCGGCAGCTGATAGCAGAGAGACTTGCCGCTCCCCGTGGGCATAACCACCACTGCGTCCTTGCCTTCGAGAATCGCGCCCAAGGCGAGCACCGACAGCGGAAAGCGCCGGTTCTTCGGCCGCGTACTGCGTGGATGAAGCAGGACAATCATCGCGGTTGAAACGAGCCATCCAGGATCCAGAAACGCGAAGGCGGCCGTCGCCCCGCCAGACGTGCCTTCCAGGGGCGCAACATCCAGCCGAGTCCATACCACGGCTTGTGGATACGCCAGGTCAGTCGCAGATCTTTGGCCAGTTGATCTAACATCGGCTCATCCAGATACTCGATGCTGCGCAGTGCTTCGGAGCGGAATCCATGTTGCCGTTCGAAGAAAGTCTGGCGCTCGGCACGCATCTGCTCGCCATGCTG
>Ga0207689_10006470_pt1 | contig 10351 bp, 8 predicted proteins | sample KBSMisM52_FD_184312 | JGI IMG/M metagenome (GOLD analysis project Ga0207689, IMG submission 184312) | Miscanthus rhizosphere microbial communities from Kellogg Biological Station, Michigan, USA - KBS Miscanthus M5-2 (SPAdes) (version 2) | ecosystem: Host-associated > Plants > Roots > Rhizosphere... | reverse complement strand
GAGCTGGGCCTGTCCCCGGACGACGTGGAGGTCGTGCACGGGGACACCGACCAGACCCCGTTCGGCCTGGGTACCTACGGGTCCCGGTCCACGCCGGTGTCCGGGGCGGCCACCGCGATCGTGGCCAGGAAGGTGCGCGAGCGGGCCAGGATCGTGGCCGCCGCCATGCTCGAGGCCGACCCGGACGACCTGGTGTGGGACCAGGGTCGCTGGTTCGTCAAGGGCGACCCGGACTCCGGCAAGACGATCGCGGAGATATCCTGGGCCGCGCACTCCAACCTCGAGCTGCCCGACGGCATCGAGGGCCAGCTGGACGCGACCTGCGTCTACAACCCGCCCAACCTGACCTATCCGTTCGGCGCCTACATCTGCGTGGTCGACGTGGACCCGGGCACCGGCAAGGTCGACGTCCGCCGGTTCATCGCGGTGGACGACTGCGGGGTGCGGATCAACCCGATGATCGTCGAGGGCCAGGTGCACGGCGGCCTGGCCGACGGGATCGGGATGGCGCTGATGGAGTCCATCGCCTTCGACGCCGACGGCAACTGCCTGGGCGGCTCGTTCATGGACTACCTGCTGCCGACCTCGCTGGAGTGCCCGTCCTGGGAGCTCGGCGCCACCGTCACCCCGTCGCCGCACCATCCCATCGGGGCCAAGGGGGTGGGCGAGTCCGCCACCGTCGGGTCGCCGCCGGCCGTGGTCAACGCGGTCATCGACGCGCTGCGCCCGTACGGCGTGCGGCACGCCGACATGCCGCTGACCCCGGCCCAGGTGTGGCGGGCCATCCAGGGCCGCCCGTTCCGCACCGACCTGGCGATCAGTTAGTTCGCCCAGCAAAGATAAACTCGCACCTTGTGAGCACCATGACGCACGACCTGCACGACCGGTTCCCGAACGTCGGCGACCTGAACGCCGCGCTGGAGACGGTCGGCTACCTGGCCGGCGACCAGCTCGGCGCCGCGCTGTTCCTGGCGGTACGGATGGGGCAGCCGATCCTGCTCGAGGGCGAGCCCGGGGTGGGCAAGACCGAGGCCGCCAAGGCCCTGGCCGCCGCGATCGACACCCCGCTGGTCCGGCTGCAGTGCTACGAGGGCATCACCGCCTCCGAGGCGCTGTACGAGTGGAACTACCCGCGTCAGCTGCTGGCCATCAGGCTGGCCGAGGCGGCCGGCGAGCGGATCGAGGACAAGGACCTGTTCACCAGCGAGTACCTGCTGCCGCGGCCGCTGCTCACCGCGCTGCTGCACCCGGGTCCCCGCCCGGCCGTGCTGCTCATCGACGAGGTGGACCGGGCCGACGACGAGTTCGAGGCGTTCCTGTTCGAGCTGCTGGCCGAGGCGGCGGTCACCATCCCCGAGCTCGGCACCCAGAAGGCCGCGCTGCCGCCGGTCACCGTGCTCACCTCGAACCGGACCAGGGACCTGCACGACGCGCTCAAGCGCCGCTGCCTGTACCACTGGATCGCGTACCCGGACACCGCCCGGGTCGCGGAGATCGTCCGCCGCCGGGTGCCCGCCTCTGGCGAGCGGCTGTCCGGTCAGATCGCGACCGCGGTCGGCCGGCTGCGCAGCCTGGACCTGACCAAGCCGCCCGGCATCTCCGAGGCGATCAGCTGGGCGTTCGCGGTGAGCGTGTTCGGCGCCGCCGAACTCGACGCGCCGGTCGCCGGGCAGACCCTTAGTACGGTCCTGAAATATCCGGAAGACGAAGAGAGCGTGCGCCGGGCGGGCCTGGCGTCGGTGGTCGGGCGCATTGACTGAAGCGGTAGTCGCGCCCGCCGAGCCCGATGTGGCCGCGATGGCCACCGGGTTCGGCATCGCCCTGCACGACGCGGGGCTCCCGGTCGGGCCGGACCGCTGCGAGCGGCTGGCCCGCGCGGTGACGGTCATGGGCGCCACCACAGTGGCCGAACTGCGCGCCTGCGCGCTGGCCACGATGGTGTCCGATCCGGGCCAGATGCCTACCTTCGACCGGGTGTTCAATGCGGTGTTCGGCGGTCCGTCGCCGTTCCGGCACCTCAACCTGCCGACCGCGCCCCGCTCCTACGAACGCCCCGAATCCGACGGCAGCCCGCAGCCCCAGGGCCGGTCCGAGGACGGTCCGGGCGACCTGCCGTCCGGCCTGCGCGTCTCGGACGCCGTCCCGGCCGCGGCGGACAGCGACGAGCCGCTGGTCGAGGGGCCGGCCGTGCACCGGGTCGCGTCGGCCACCGAGCGGCTCAGCGGCCGCGACTTCACCGAGCTGTCCCCGGCCGAGCTCCGCCAGCTGGTCACGCTCATGCGCGAGATGGCGCTGGCCATCCCGCCCCGCCGGACCCGCAGGTTCCGCACCGCCCGCGACGGCAAGCGGCCTGACCTGCGCCGGACGCTGCGGCTGGCCCGGCGTACCGGCGGCGAGGCGATCAGGTTCGCCCGCCGGGCGCCGCGGGTCAAGCCGCGCCGGCTGGTGGTGCTGTGCGACATCTCCGGCTCGATGGAGCCCTACGCCCGCGCCCTGCTGATGCTGCTCTACGTGCTGAACGCCGGCCAGCCGCGCAACGCGCAGAACCGGCCCGAGGTGTTCAGCTTCGCCACCCGGCTGACCCGGCTGACCCCCGCGCTCGCCGCGGCCAGCCCGGACACGATGCTGGCCAAGGCCGGCGAGGCGGCCCCCGACTGGTCCGGCGGGACCAGGATCGGCGCTGCGCTCAAGGAGTTCAACGACCACTACGGCAGCCGCGGCATGGCCCGGGGCGCGGTCGTCCTGATCATCTCCGACGGCTGGGAGACCGGCGACCCGGCCCTGCTCGGCGCGCAGATGGCCCGGCTGCACCGGGTGGCGCACCGGATCGTGTGGGCGAACCCGCGCACCCAGTCGCCCCGCTACCGTCCCGAGGTCGGCGGCATGGCCGCCGCCTGGCCCTACTGCGACGCCGTGGTCAGCGCGCACAACCTGGACTCGCTGGACGACCTGCTGTCTGCTCTCCGGGACCGTTAGCCCGGAACATAAGCCGATGGCGCGCAAAGCGGGTGCGCGCCATCGGCTAGCTTAGGCCACGCTGACATGGATCGTGTGATAACCGGTCGCGCCGTTCGGCGGAGCCTTGTGCTTGAGGTCGGTCTGGGTGTAGCCGCTCTTGTCGGTGGCCCGCACCTGGAGCACGTGCTGGCCTGGGGTGGCGTCCCAGACGTAGTACCACTGCCGCCAGGTGTCGATGGTGTCCTGGGCCGGCAGCCGGGCCGGGTAGAAGACGCCGTCGATGCCCACCTCGACGGCCTCGATGCCGGTGTGCTGGGCCCAGGCCACCCCGGCGATCGTCACCTGGCCCGCGGCCAGGGTGCTGAGCCGTTTCGGCACGTCGATGCGGGACTCGGTCTTGATCGGCGCCCGCTGGGACCAGGCCGGCTTCTGCTTGACCCAGAAGGCGCTGAACGCATCGAACGTGGTGAGCTCCATGTCCACCACCCACTTGGTCGCGGACACGTAGCCGTAGAGCCCCGGGACCACCACCCGCACCGGGTAGCCGTGCGCTTGCGGCAGCACCTCGCCGTTCATGGCCACCGCGAGCATCGCGTGCCGGCCGTCCAGGACCGGGTCGGTGGCCACCCCGATGGTCATCCCGTGCACGTCCCGCATGACGATCTGGTCCGCGCCCCGGTGCACGCCCGCCTTGCGGAGGATGGGCGCCAGCAGCGTGCCCTGCCACCGGGCGTTGCCGACGTAGTTGCCGCCTACCGACTCGGAGACGCAGGTCAGCGTGATGTCCCGGTCGATCATGGGCCGCCGGATCAGGTCGTCGTAGCTGAGGGTCAGCGGCCGGTCCACCATGCCGTGGATGCGCAGCTGCCAGTCGGCGGGGGAGACCTTGGGCAGCACCAGCGAGGTGTCGATCCGGTAGAACTCCTTGTTCGGCGTGTAGAACGGGGACAGCCCGGCGATGTTGTCCAGCGTCTCGTCCGCCGGCAGCGGCGTCATCGGGTCGATCTTCAGCGTGGGCGGCGGGGTGGCCGGGCTAGGCGGGGTCGGGGCCAGGGCGACCGGTGGAGCCGAGCGGAAATGCTGGCCGAGCAGAAGCTCGCCGCCCACCCCGGCGGCGGCCGCGCCCACCGCGGTGACCCCGGCCGCGCGGAGGAACTTGCGCCGGTTGACCGGGCCCGTCATCGTGTCCTCCTCCGCGTGCCGCCGCGCCCGTGCCGGAGCGGCCCCTGGGCTAGCTGCGGCGCCGCCGCGCGGAACAGCCACAGCACCGCGGCCGCGCCGGCCAGGCCGCCGATGACCACGGGTATGACGTCGGCCACGTGGCCGGCCGGCCTGGTGATCACGACGAACGCGGCGAACAGGGTGAACGCCGCCACCCCGGCCACGCCGCCCGCGGCGTTGCGCCGGGCCAGCGTGCCGATCACGACGGCGACGACGGCGAATGTAAGGTACATGCCGAGCAGCAGCACGGTCCGGCCCTGCGCCCCGAACTGGTGCACCACGGCGTTGCGCAGCGCCGCCGGCGTCCGGTCGGCGAACACCGAGGCCATCGCGCCGACCGGCGAGGTCGCCGACTTGAGCACCGCCGCGGCCAGGGTGGAGACGCCGAGCACGACGCCGATGGCGAGGAGTTCGGTGACCGCGCCGACCATCGGCCCGCGCCGCCACGCCTCCCGCCTGCGCGCCTGCTCGGCCCGCCAGCGTTCCGGGTAGACCCCCGCGTCCGGCGTGGTCAGCACCGGGTCGTCGGTCAGCGCATCCCCAGGCTCGACGTAGCTGCCCGGCCCCAGGTAAGCGTCACCGGCGTAGCCCCAGTCGTAGCCGTCCTGGGGCTCGGCGTAGCCGACGCTGCTCCTGGCGTAGCCGTCCCGCCCGTAGCCGTCCCGCCGGTAGTCGTCCGGCCGGTAGTCGTCCGGCCGGTAGTCGTCCGGCAGGTAGTCGTCCGGCCGGTAGTCGTCCCGGCCGTCGAAGTAGTCGGCGGTCCCGGCGTAGCCGCCGTAGCCGTTCGTCACCGCGGGATACGCCGCCGTGGCCATGGCCTGCTGAGCGCCGGTCTGGTACGACGGCCATCCCTCGGCCGGGGTCGCCGCCGGCCAGCGCTCCTGGCGGGGCGGCATCCGATGCGACGGGTCGTAACTCATGCCTCAATTCACGTCCTCAGGCCGGGTGCCGTTTGATGTTTGCGCGGAGGGTAACCAACCGGTAAGAAAGCACGCCGGGCCTCAGACCGGGATTTCCCGGCCCACGGATTCGGGCTCCGCGACCTCGGCCACCGCGCCTTCCGGCGCCACGGTCACTGGCTCGGCGGTCACTGGCTCCGCGACCATGGGCTCCGCGACCATGGGCTCCGCGGTCACCGCCGTACGCTGGGCCAGCTTGTTCCTGATCAGCCAGCCGGCCGCTACGACCACCAGCGGCACGCCGTAGGCGACGGCGTCTTGCAGCCGCCACGGAATGTAATACCGGGCGCCGAGGGCCGGATAGGCCGCGTAGTACCCGCCTGCGGCGAACGCCAGCCATTCCGGCTTGCCGTCCAGGGCGACCAGCATGACCAGCAGCAGCGAGTACCACTGGTAGTGCGGCGTGGCCACCGCGAGGGCGGCCGCGGTCATCACGACCGCGCCCGACCAGGGCCGGTCGGGAGGGGAGAACTGGAGCACGGCGAAGGCGACCGCGGCCAGGATGAGCAGCGCCACCACCGTGGCCAGCGGCCCGATGATGAACAGGCCGATGATCCCGTACCTGGTCCCGCTGGTGTAGTTCTCCTGCTGCAGGTAGCCGGGCAGGAAACCGACTACCTTCGGGCCGACCCGGATCACGTGCGGGACGTACACCGCGATGAACGCGCCGCTGGCGGCGACCGCGACGGTGAACCACCGGCGGCGCAGTAGCGCGGGCACGGCCAGCACCGGGGTCAGCTTGGTCGCGATGGCCAGGCCGAGCAGGATCCCGCCGGCTACGGTCCGGCGGGTGGTCCGGGCCGTGGCCAGCGCGAGGATCGCGGCCGCGGTGATCGCCACCGCGACCACGTCCACGTGCGCGCTGTTGCCCGCCTCCAGGATCACCGTCGGGCACCACGACCACAACGCGGCCATCCGCACGTCGCGCCCCAGCCGGCCCAGCCCGACCAGCAGCAGCACCGTCACGAGCACGGCGACCGCGGCCGTGGTGGCCTGGATGGGCAGGCTGGAGTCGTCGGCCGGATGCAGGTAGTAGACGCCGAGGAAGTACGCCTCGGCCACCGGCGGGTAGATGGTCGGCACGGTCGGCCGGTTGATCCTGGTGCAGCCCGCGGTGAGTTCGGCCGCGGGGTGGCTGCCGACGTAGCCGGGGGAGACGCAGTACTCTGCGCCGGGGTAGAAAAGGAACTCGTTCCGCAGCCCGGTGAGCTGGGTCGCGGTGGGCACGTACTGGTACGGGTCGATGCCCGCGGCCTGCACCCGGCCGTCCCACATATAGCGGTAGAGATCGTTGCTGTAGGCGCGCGGTACGGACACCGCGACCGCCTGGAGGCCGATGCCGCCGAGCAGGATGAGCACCACGGCCGTCCGCCGCGGCACCTTCCGCAGCAGCCAGGCGGCGACCAGGAAGGCCAGCCAGGCACCGGTGATGAGCGGTAGCGGGCGGAGCTGCGCCGGGTCGAGGCTGGGCCGCACGACCAGCAGCAACAGCATCGCCGCCACGATGAGGGCCACGCTGATCGCTGCGACCCGCAGTTTTCCGTTCATCACAGCGCCACGGCCGTCCGTTCGGCACCTACCTGCGAGCCCCCTACGGACGCGAACCACCGTCCGTCGACCGTCCAGATCTCGACCTCGCCGAGACCGGCGTCGTTGGCCACGTCGGTGATGTGATCGGCGCCGACGTAGGCCCACGGGAACCAGGCGCTGGCCGAACCGCCGTGGCACAGCCGGACGTGCTCGCGCCGCAGCGGCGAGCCGGGCGGCTCGAGCTCGACGATGGCGCGGCCCTGCGGCGCGAGCAGTTCGGCGACCCGGCGGAGCAGGGCGGCCGGGTCGCCGCCGATCCCGATGTTCCCGTCCGCGAGCAGCACCGCGGTCCACCGGCCGGTGCCCGGCACCCGGTCGAACACGTTGCGCAGCATGACCAGCGCGCCCGAGGACCTGGCCATGTCGACCGCGTACGGGGTGATGTCGATGCCGAGGGCCGGGATGCCACGTTCGGCCAGCGCGACGGTCAGCCGGCCCGGTCCGGAGCCGATGTCGAGGGTCGGGCCCTCGCACCGGTCCAGGATCGACTTGTCGCCCGGGCTCTCGTGCAGCCAGCCCTCGACAGGGAGCGGCCTGCGGCTTCCGTCGGCGTGCTCGATCTCCGGCCGCGCCCAGCCGGCCAGCGCGTGCTCGTAGAGTTCCCCGATCACGCCGATCTCCTCCCTGAAGGCATCCCCCAGTGTTAGCCCAGGCGCGCGGCCGGTTCGGCGCCGAACCGGCCGGCCTCACACAATCGTCACTGTGCTTACGGACCGGTGACGCTTTTGACCGGTTTGCTGGTGTGACCGGCTGTTCACGACTTACCGTGGAGGCGTAATCACTGACTAATTACTAGGAACGGGAATCCTTTGGTAAGCAACCCCGATCCGCCGGGGCGGATCGTCGTTGTCGACGACGATCCCACCGTGGCGGACGTCGTCGGGCGGTACCTCGTGCGGGACGGGCACACGGTCGAGTGCGTGCACGACGGCTACGAGGCACTGCGCCGGGTGGCCGAGGAGCCGCCCGATCTGGTCGTCCTCGACCTTATGCTGCCCGGCATGGACGGCCTCGAGGTGTGCCGCAGGCTGCGCGCCAAGTGGCCGATCCCGGTGGTCATGCTGACCGCCCTCGGCGACGAGACCGACCGCCTGGTCGGCTTCGAGACCGGCGCGGACGACTACGTCACCAAGCCCTTCAGCCCGCGTGAGCTGGCGCTGCGGGTTCGTTCGGTCCTGCGCAGGTCGCGCGGAGCCGGCCTGCCCGACAAGCTCGACGGCGGCGCCATGACCGACGGCAACCTGGTCGTCGACCTTTCCGCGCACGAGGTCAGGACCGACGGCAAGCTGATCCAGCTCACCTCGCGCGAATACGACCTGCTGGTCTTCCTGATGCGGAACCCGCGTAAGGCGTTCACCCGGGATCAGTTGCTGACCGAGGTGTGGAGCTGGACGTTCGGTGACACCTCGACCGTCACCGTGCACGTCCGGCGGCTGCGCGAGAAGCTCGAGCCCGACCCGACTATGCCCCGGCGCATCGTGACCGTCTGGGGCGTCGGCTACCGGTACGAACCGGAGGCAGCGTGAGGACGCTCGCCTTCGGCCTGCCGGCCGGCATCCAGCCGTCGGACCTGGTCTTCATCTCCAAATACGTCGGGATCATCGCGGTGGTCTTCGCCGTCATCGGCATCCTGCTGCTGAAGCGGTTCGCGGGCCGCTCGATCGGCTTCATGGTGGCCATCGTGGTCGCGGTCTGCACGCTCACCTCGATGGCCGGCGTCGGCGTCATCGCCATCAAGATGGTGGGCACCCCAGCCGTTCGCGACGAGGTGCTCGACCTGCTGGCGATTGCCGGCCTGGCCGGCCTCGCCGTGGCGCTGTTCGTCGGGCGGCGGCTCACCAAGGCCAGCCGGGCGCTGTCCTCGGCGGTGCAGGGCGTCGGCGATACCGGCGTCTACGTGGCGCCCAAGCTGACCCTGCCGGCCGAACTCAGCGACCTGTCCGCCGAGCTCACCGTCACGCACGAGCGCCTGGCCCAGGCTCGGTCCCGGGAGCGGGCGCTCGAGGCCAGCCGGCGCGAGCTCGTCGCCTGGGTCAGCCACGACCTGCGCACTCCGCTGGCCGGCCTGCGGGCCATGGCTGAGGCGCTGGAAGACCAGGTGGTGGTCGACCCGCGCGAGGTGAACCAGTACCACTCGCAGATCCGCCGCGAGGTGGACCGGCTCACCGTGATGATCGACGACCTGTTCGAGCTGTCCCGCATCCACGCGGGCGCGCTGCGGCTGACCAAGCGGATGGTCGGCCTGGAGGACCTGGTCGCCGAGGTCGTGGCCAGCACCGATCCGGTGGCGCGGGCCAAGGGCGTTCGGCTTACCGGGGCCGCGGTGCGCGGCATGCCGGTCTACGTCGACGCGGCCGAGATGGGCCGGGCCCTGCGCAACCTGGTCACCAACGCGATCCGGCACACCCCGCCCGACGGCGAGGTGGAGGTGCTGGCCGAGGTGCAGAGCGGGATGGCCTGCGTGAGCGTGTCCGATGCCTGCGGCGGCATCCCGCCCGAGGACCTGCCCCGGGTGTTCGACGTGGCGTTCCGCGGCGAGTCGGCCCGCACCCCCGGGCCGCAGTCGGGCGGCGGGCTGGGCCTGTCCATCGCGCGCGGCATCGTCGAGGCGCACTCCGGGCAGATCGCCGTGCGCAACGCCGGTCGCGGCTGCCAGTTCCTGATCAGGCTGCCGCTGGCCCGCGGGGGCGTCCCCGCCCTCAACCGCACCGTCCCCCGCCGCCGCGTCGGCGCCCACACCGGCCCCATCCCCGGCATCCACACCGGCCCCATGGCCGCCGCCCACACCGGTCCCATGGCAGCAACCCCCGGTAGCCCCGCTCACGCCGGTCCCGCTCCGGCCGGACCGGCTTCCCCAGGCCCCGCCCACACCGGCCCCATCCCCACCCGCTGACCCGCTAGGCCCTCACATCACCGGCGCTGGAACCGGCACGCGCACCGTCCGTCCACGGCACACTCGCCGGCCTAGGCCCCGCACCTAACGTTCGTGGCCCGCAACGCCATCCTCATCCGCTCTCCAACCCACTGGCCTCACTTTTCACAGCCACCTTGGCGCCGGTCGCCGACTGATGGGGTGCGGGGCCCCCGCCCCCGACAGACGAGGGCTGGGGGCCCCACACCCCAACCGGAGTGGAGCGGAGGGAAACGTGCACCCCCGGGCTGCGCCCGCTGAAGCCCAGGCGGGCCATCCGCCACACCCGGCACAACAGCACCAACGGGGCCAGACTGCCGAACCACGACGATGTCACATCGGCGTGGTCAGGACCACCGCGATGTGACATCGCCGTGGTTTCTAAGGCCCGGCGCCCAGCGTCCCGGTCCGGAAACCCAGGAACCCTAGACCTGGGCCAGGGCGGGCTCCCGCAACGGGGCGCTGGCGAACTCGGCCATGCCGGCCGCGAACCCTGTCCGCGCCCGGAAGCCGAGGTCCCGCGCGGCGAGCTCCGGCGAGGCCACGATATGTCTGACGTCGCCGAGCCGGTACTCTCCGGTCACCACGGGCTCGATGCCGCCGAACGCGCCAGCCAGCGCGGATGCCATCTCGCCCACCGTGTGCGGCTCCCCGCTGGCCACGTTGTAGCAGCGCAACGACCCGTCAGCCAGCCCGCCGCCGCCAGCCAAAC
>Ga0207689_10006466_pt1 | contig 10354 bp, 7 predicted proteins | sample KBSMisM52_FD_184312 | JGI IMG/M metagenome (GOLD analysis project Ga0207689, IMG submission 184312) | Miscanthus rhizosphere microbial communities from Kellogg Biological Station, Michigan, USA - KBS Miscanthus M5-2 (SPAdes) (version 2) | ecosystem: Host-associated > Plants > Roots > Rhizosphere... | reverse complement strand
CGATGGGCTTCACGCATGTCGAGTTTCTGCCGTTGAAGGAGCATCCTTATGGGCCGTCGTGGGGTTACCAGGTCAGCAACTACTATGCTCCCTCTGCGCGCTACGGAACGCCCGACGATCTTCGTTACCTGATCGACTACCTGCATCAACGCGGCCTTGGCGTCATCATGGATTGGGTGCCCGCGCATTTCCCCAAAGATGCCTTTACCATCGGGCGTTTCGATGGCACCGCGCTTTATGAACATCTCGACCCGCGCAAGGGCGAGCATCCGGATTGGGGCACCTACATTTTTAACTATGACCGCAACGAAGTGCGCAACTTCCTGCTGGCGAACGCGCTTTATTGGTTCAAGGAGTTTCATCTCGATGGCCTTCGCGTTGATGCGGTGGCGTCGATGCTTTACCTCGACTACAGCCGCAAGGAAGGTGAGTGGGTCGCGAATGAATTTGGTGGACGAGAGAACCTGGAAGCAATTTCACTCCTGAAACAAATGAACGAGGAGGTTCATCGCGAGTGTCCCGGCGCGATGATGATTGCTGAGGAGTCGACTGCGTGGCCGCAGGTTAGTCATCCGGTTTATGCCGGCGGGCTTGGCTTTGATTTCAAATGGAACATGGGCTGGATGCACGACACGCTCAAATACTTCCAAACTGATCCCCTATTTCGCGGCGGCAATCACAATGCGCTGACGTTTGGTCTGCTCTACGCGTGGAGTGAAAATTTTATTCTGCCGTTTTCGCACGACGAAGTTGTGCACATGAAAGGCTCACTGCTTAACAAGATGCCTGGAAGTGTTGAGCAGAAGTTTGCCAACCTGCGCGCGCTCTACGGTTACATGTGGGCCCATCCGGGCAAGAAACTCTTGTTCATGGGCGGCGAATTCGGCCAGTGGCGTGAATGGAACGAAACCGAAAGCCTCGACTGGCATTTGTTGGAAGACCTCGCGCACAAGGGCGTGCAAAACTTAATTAGCGATCTTAACCGCAGCTACCAGAAGAAGAGTGCGCTTTGGGAAGTGGACGGCGAGCCTGAAGGTTTTCAATGGATTGATGCGAACAACGCATCAGAGAATATTGTTTCGTTTATACGTCGTTCACCTTCAAGCGGCAGGGAATTGATTTGCGTCGGCAACTTTGCGCCGGTCTTGCGTGAGAATCACCAGCTCGGGTTACCGCGCAAGGGAAGCTATCGCCTGATCGCAAACACTGACGACGAAATCTATGGAGGCAGCGGAGTGAAGCTGCCGAAGTCGATCAAGGCCGAGGAGAAACCAATGCACGGTCAGCCGTTTTCAGCGACGATTACCTTACCACCGTTGGCAACGCTTTGGTTTGAAGCGCCGCGAGGGCTGCAAACCGCTGCAAATTCAGTCCTGCCCGAGTGAACTTTCTGCCACCACGCGCATCCAATGCATCATAGAAGAGAGCCTTCTTGATCTTCTTGTTGCTCCTACCTGCTCGAGCGACATGGCCTCAGGAACCCCAGTTCCAAACCGGACACACCCACGACATCCTCGTAGTTAAGTTTAGTCCCTGTAGATGGACGTCTTTGTCTGTGGGAGGTGCAAGCCGGCCACCTTATTTGGATGATTAAAACGGAGTTCGTGGGAGTCCAATTGGTCGCTTGGGCGGTTGGGTTGGATCTTCGCCACGTCGACAAGACATTTCAAGTCGAAGTGTTTAAGGTGCACCAGGCGATGACTGATCATGTCGACGCCTGCCAGACTCTGCTCCAAAACTATGTAACCAATCAGTGGTTCGTACTCGCCACGCTCGGATTTCATGTCCACAAAAGCGACTTCGTTAAGAATCGCTCGGAATCCTTCTATCTGAATGCGCACTGGGCCGCATACTTCCGCGGCAACCCGCTCTTGCGTAGCTGTTTCAACTTCAATTTCAGTTAAGAACTCCAGCTTGCCCAGCCGTTCTTTCCAAGCGCTCGGCAAAACCATCAGCGACGCCCCCGTATCCACCAGGGCATCGCACGTGAGCGCCTTGGAAAGATCAATGGCGTTTTCTATCTTGACCGAAGCGACTATTCTGCCCACATTCATATCCTCGACTCCTAACAGTGAACTATACACCCGCCGAAAAGAGCCAGCGAACCTGGTGAGACCACATTCCAAGCACAATGAAAGACCTTTTGCAGCTCTGGAAGACTATCTTGGCGAACTAACGATCGTGTATCTTCGCCACAAATGATCAACTGGGACGACATTCGCAAACAGTTTCCGGTGACGGAAAACTCAACCTACCTTAACGCTGCGGCGGCGGGCCCCTTGTCGCGGGAGACGATGGCGGCAGCCACTGAGTATTACCAGCAGATGATGAACGACGGAGACATTCACTGGGACGAGTGGCTGGAAAAACGCGAAGAGGTAAGACGAAAAGTCGCCAGATTCATTAACGCCGAGCCGGATGAGATTGGGCTCACTACCAACACGTCTTCGGGTATGAACGTCATCATCGACGCACTCGAGACGCACGGTGAAGTCATTTCATGCGATCTCGAGTTTCCCGTTTCAACCTTGCCCTGGATGAATCGCCGCATCCCGGTCCATCTGGTTAAGTCGATCGCCGGCGGGGTGATAATCGCTGACATACGCGCGGGGATGAATGTGCGCACCGGCATTATCTGTATGAGTCATGTTCAGTATTCCAGCGGCTTTCGGATCGACCTTGAGGAGTTGGGAAACGCCAAGCAGGGACACGCCCTGGTGGTAAATGCGGCCCAGTCGGCAGGGGTCTTCGAAATCGATGTTAAGCGAATGAAGATCGACGCACTCTCCGCGACCGGGCACAAATGGATGTTGTCGGGATATGGCAGCGGGTTCGTCTACTTATCGCGGGAATTGCAGGAGCGATCCAAACCGCGTGCTATTGGATGGTTAAGCGTCGAGGATCCTTATGGGGATCGAAACAATGAGATTCACCTGCGACACGATGCCGCGGCGCGTGCTGAGCTTGGCTGTCCCCACTTCGCCGGGATGTTTGCCCTGGGCGCGTCGGTTGATCGGATAGCGACCCTGGGGATGAAGAACATCGAGGAGCGCGCGCTTGAACTCAATCGGGTTCTGACCAGCCGTTTGATCGAATCCGGCTGGAGAGTTCTCTCGCCGATCGTCGACGAACGTATGCGTTCGGCGGAGACCCTCGTGGAGATTGACGATCCTGCAGCAGTAGTTGCGAAGCTCGCCGAGCGCAAGGTGATTGTTACGAAGAAGCCGCAGGGAATTCGTGTTGCGACTCACTTCTTCAACAACGAAACGGATGTTGAGAGATTAGTGGCGGCGCTATCGAGAAATGGTTAGTCTCGCTGATTGAGGTAGCAAACTAGTCCGGAGATGGCAGCATCAATTAGAAGAATGGAACGATTAAGGTCTTACGCTTTCCTGGTGCCTCTCATCCTGATAACGCTTTGCGTCCAGGGTCGAGCGCAGAACCCATCGCAGCCAGCGCAACAACCGGATGATGTCGTTCGCATCAACACCGAACTAGTCCAGACCGACCTGATGGTTTTTGATAAGCAGGGTCATTTCGTTGATGGCTTAAAGCGAGAACAGTTTGAGCTAACTGTAGATGGCAAGCCACAACCAATCTCTTTCTTCGATCAGGTCAAAGCCGGAACTTCCAGGGAGCAAGCCCAACTCGCTGCTGTCAGTAATAATTCTGCTCCAGCTGAAATGAAAACCCCGGTAAGGGAGAGTCAGGGACGCACCATCGTCTTCTTTATTGATGATCTACATCTTGCTTTAGACAGCCTGGGACGAACGCGCAAAATGCTCGCGCGGTTCATCGACGAGGAGATGAACGAGAATGATCGTGTGGCGATCGCTTCCACCAGCGGCGATATAGGTTTCCTGCAGCAATTCACTGACAACAAATCCGTCCTGCGCGCCGCGGCCGGGCGTCTGACTCAGCATCCGTATAACATACGCGACATGACTGATGTGACCACGCCAATGACTGAATTCATGGCGCTCACGATTGAACGTAAGGACGACCCGGGTGTTCTTGATTTTTATATTGATGAGTGTTTGCGCGCGGCCTATCCACTGAAATACAAACGCGCGTCGTGCGAAGTACAAGTGAAAAGCCGCGCGCGCCTGATCTTGCTCCAGGCCTCTTCGGTAACCCTAAACACCTACGCAGGACTTGAAAGCTTAATGCGTTCTTCGGCGCAAATGTCGGGACGCAAACTCGTGTTTTTTATTTCTGACGGGTTCTTATTGGATACAGGTCCACGGAACGCTGACCCACGCGGCAAGCTCACGGAGATTACCGATGCTGCACTGCGGGCCGGAGTGGTCATCTATACGATCGACGCCCGCGGGCTGTTCTCGGGCCTGCCCGGTGTTGCCAACGATGTGCCGTTTGATAAACAGAACCGTCTGGAAAGCGCCAACTTACGGGAAGGACCCGCTTCACAGGACGCGCTGAACGCACTGGCTGAAGATACCGGCGGCCGGGCCTTGCGCAATCAGAACTATTTTGACAAGTGGGTTAACAAGATTCTCGACGAGACTTCAAACTACTATTTGCTGGCGTGGCGTCCTAATAAAGAAGAAGAGACCGCTACGACGTTTAAGAACATTAAGGTGCGGGTTACCGACCATCCTGAATACACGGTGCGGCTACCCCGCGGGTTTCTTAAGGCAAATCCGATCCTGGCTTCGAAGCCAAAGGATACTATTGAGGTTCCGGCACAGCCGCACCAGGAACTACAGCAGGCACTCACGGCGGCTCATCCCAAACATCAGATCCCGCTTGCTCTTTCAGCTGTCTATCTGGATACGCCCGAGCATGGCCCGGTGCTCACCGCATCAGTACGTCTCGCAAATGATGCGCTATCTTACGAAGCCCTTGCGGGCAAACAGGTCGCGACGGTTGACGTGGCCGGCGTGATCGTCAATGACCGAGCCAAATCAGCAGGCTCTTTTCAGACTCGCCTGACAATCAACTCAGTCAACTCAAGTAGCGAGTCCCAGGATGAATCTGCCACGATCTATAACTATCGAGTCCCACTCGCACCCGGCCTCTATCAGGTGCGGATTGCCACCCGCGATCGCAAGAGCGGACAGGTTGGTAGCGCGCAACAATGGATTGAGATTCCAGATCTCGCGTTGCATCGTTTGAGCTTGAGCAGCTTGTTCCTCGGCTTACAGAGTGTGCAGGGGCGAGGAGCAACGAATGGGCCAGCGGGCAATCCGCAGGTGCAATTCAGCACGGACCACCGTTTCGCTCGGAACTCTCACCTTGGTTTATTGATATTTCTTTACAACGCAGCGCGCGGCGAGAGCGGGAAATCAAAACCGAATACGATGATTGAAGCTCGGTTGTTGCGGGGTGGTCAAGTGCTTCAAACGATGCCCCTGCGTAGCGTTACCCTTGAGGCGCAAGACTCGGCCCGCCTGGCGTTTGGTGGAGAAATCCCGCTCAACTCCGTGCCTGCAGGACAATACGTGATAGAGATTATCGCGACTGATCAGATCGCTAAGACGAGCGCTTCGCAAAGGGCCAGGATTACGGTGGAGTGACCAGGCGGTCGGAAAGCAGCGGGCGAGGGCGCCCGCGGTCCCATAAGAAGTTGACCATTCAACTCAAACTAACCCCTACCATTATTTTCGCGTGGGTCTCTTTCGGGTTGCAGTTTTTGGCTTCTTCGTAGCGGTTGGTTTGGGAGAATCGCTAAAGTGGTTTCGTGCCAGCTTGATGAAAGTCTGCACAATTGGCGAATCGTAGCCGCCGGTCAGTCTGGCTACACCCAACTCCCAGTTGATCTGCGCGCCCTCAATCCACCATCTAACCAACCTGCCTTTATCGACTGCATCGCTAACTGTTTGTAGCGGCACAATGCCCACGCCCATGTCTTCTTCAACCATTCGCCGAATTGCGGCCTGCCGGCTTAGTTCCATAGAGACATGCAGCGTCACTCCTGCCTGCGCGAAAAATTGATCGATTAATCTGCGCGTGTTGCCGCCGCGCTCGCCGAGAATGAGCTTTTCACCGGCGAGCGTGTAGGCGCTGATAGTGCGTTGTTTGGCCAGCCGGTGACGTGGCGATGCGACCGCTACAAGTTGATCCTGGCTCAGTCTTTCAGTGTTGATGCCGCGTGCTTCCACCGGTAGCGAAACAAAAGCAACGTCGAGTTCACCGGCAAGAATCTGCTGAACCAAAGCTTCACTGGTTCCGGATGCCACCGTGACCTCGGCGCCGGCGTGCTGTTTACGAAGATCTTTCAATAGCTTCGGCAAAACATCAGTTGTCACCATTGCGGAAGCGCTGCCGACCCGTAACCTGCCGCGTTCAGCACCAGCCAATTCTGCGATCTCGTCGACGGCCGCATCGTGATCGCGGAGGATTTGACGCGCGCGCTGCAGCAATTGCTCGCCGGCTTCAGTGAGCATTACGCGTCGTGGCGCGCGAATGAAGAGTTTGGCGCCCAGCTCATTTTCGAGTTGTCGAATCTGCATACTAATGGCGGCCTGGGTGACGTGAACGCGGTGTGCGCCAGCAGTAAAAGTGCCCAATTCTGCGATAGCGATAAAGGCTCGGAGTTGTCGAATTTCCATAGAGGTCAGGGTTCCAATACGTTGCCGGAGTTAACAAGTCGTTACAGGGTGTTATCAGGGACGGTTATTGTAATAATAAAATCTTTTAGTTTCCATTATAAATTGCGCTTACCTAGAATGGCAGCGAGATGGCCCATGAAAACTAAGCAGCGCCGTCCCCCGACTATGGTCACCACGGACAGAAGACAAGCAGGGTTCGCGAGTACTCGCCGGCCACCTTTACGACGCGCTGTTGTCGGCGTCGACGGAGGCGGAACAAAAACTCGAGCGGTGATTCTCGCCGCAGATTTCCGGGTACTTGGCGAAGGTCTGGCTGGGGCGTCAAATCCATTGCGGGTAGGCATCGCCAGTGCGGCTACCGCGATTCGCGAAGCGATTGATCGGGCTTGCGAGAACGCAGAACTGCGGCGCACGGATCTTATTGCCGCGGAGATCGGACTGGCAGGAGCTCGGCGGCGGGAATTGAATGCGCGCATGCGCGAGGCGCTCCTCAGTCTGGGCATCGGTGAAATAGTTGTCGTTGGCGATGCTGATATTGCGTTATACGGAGCTACCGAAGGCGAACCTGGGTTGATCGTTATCGCGGGTACCGGCTCGATTTGCTGTGGAATAAACGCGCGTGGCAAAACAATTTGCGCCGGCGGCTGGGGACCAATCGCCGGAGACGAAGGCGCCGGCGCCTGGATCGCCCGTCGAGCCCTGCGTGCGGTGGCCCAGGCAACAGACGGGCGTGGCCCGGCAACTTTGCTCACTGGCGCTGCCTGTACTTATTTCCATGTTTCTGACCCGTGTGACCTTTCGACAGCCATTTATGCGCCTACGATGACGAACGAACGACTGGCGGGTTTTGGTAAAGATGTCATCGAAGTTGCTAAGGCGAAGGATCGAGTGGCGCGAGAGATTCTTTGCGAGGGTGGTCGGGAGCTTGGGATTGCGGCGGCTGCCGTGATTCGCAATCTGAAGCTGGAGCGCGAAGCATTTGAGGTTGGATATGTAGGTGGCGTTTTCGACGCAGCCGGTGAACTTGTATTGTCGTCGATGCGTGAAGAAATAAGTCGCATCGCCTCCAAAGCCCATCTCGCGCCGCCCAGATTTTCTCCCGCAGTTGCCGCTGCACGTATGGCGTGGGAACATCTCAACCACATGGCGCTTGCAGTTTAGAGCATCTATTGTTTCTCAGCTCCAAATCGTTCTGCGGATCAACCAAGGCTTGAATGAACCCTGATCTACTCCCCGTCACCGAACAAGAGAATCCGAAGACGAGCAACCTCAGCTCGTCACCCGTTCGCGAAATAATCCGGCTGATGAATGATGAAGACGCGCTTGTTGCTCCGGCGATTAGTCAGGTTCTTCCGCAGATAGAGCGAGCGATCGAGGGCATTGTGGCCCGCATTCGCAGTGGCGGCAGGCTCTTCTACATAGGTACCGGCACGTCGGGGCGACTAGGCGTACTCGATGCCGCGGAATGTCCGCCCACCTTTGGCGTGTCGCCGGATTTGGTTCAGGCAGTTATCGCCGGCGGTTATGAAGCGTGCTATCGTGCGGTCGAAGCTTCAGAAGACGACGCCGATGCGGGTGGAAAAGATTTGCAGGCACGTGGCTTCACTAAAAAAGATGTACTGGTTGGAATTGCCGCGTCAGGTCGCACGCCTTACACCGTTGGTGCGGTAAATCATGCGCAGCGGTCTGGCGCTTTCACGATTGCGATCACCTGTGTTCCGCAATCGCCAATCACCGAAGCTGCCGAAGTCAGCATTGTCCCCGTTGTCGGTCCCGAAGTGGTTGCCGGTTCCACGCGACTCAAGGCCGGCACGGCACAGAAACTAGTTCTCAATATGCTGTCGACAGCGACCCTGGTCAGGCTCGGCTATGTAAGCGGAAATCGTATGACAAACGTGCTGCCGCGCAATTCCAAGCTGCGAGCGCGCGCTATTCGCATCATCATGGCCGAAAGCGGCTCAGATGAAGAAACAGCACGGGCTGCGTTGGATGAGTCGGGCGACGATCCGCGCACAGCTCTGGTCATGATGAAGACCGGGAGTTCAATCGAAGAAGCGAAAGTCGCACTTGAAGCAGCAAACGGTGTCATTGAACGAGCGGTTACGATGTTAAGGAAGTAGTTAACGTTCAGACCTAAGAGCCTTATCTTGTCTCTCATCCTTCATCCGGCACTAAATGGCGCACGCGCATGCATCTTCGACGCGGGCGGGACAATCGTGCACCCCGACTGGACGCGTCTTTCGCGGATCGCGGCGGCAGTTTCTGGTCGTTCTTTCAATTCCGAGGAAATGGCTCGCGCCTTCGGCGAGATGCTGAGAGCCGTAGGAATCGAGATGCAACGCGAAGGGTTTGTTTTGCCGGATGAAATGAACCGGCCCCATTGGACCTTCCAACGCACCTATGCAGCACTGGGCCTTGATGAGAAGGCCTGCGCTGCCGTGATCGAACAGTTGGCCCTTTCGCACGCTCAGCGCCACGTGTGGTGCAGTCCCGACCCGGCAGCGTCGCGTACACTCGATCAACTGAAACAACAAGGTTTGATTCTCGCGGTTATTTCAAACACTGAGGACGGGCGATTGATTGATTCGCTGGAGGCAGCAGGCATATCGGACCGCTTCGATCTACTCATTGACTCGCACCTGGTCGGCCATCGGAAGCCGGATGGGGCGATATTCCGCCTAACTCTGGACCGGCTTGGAATTGAGGCCCACGAAGCCGCCTTCGTCGGAGATTCTTATGTGCACGACGCGCTGGCGGCCCGTGCGATGGGGCTGCGCGGAATTCTGCTTGACCCGCTTGACCTCCATCCTGAAAGCCTTTGCCCGCGGATCAAAACACTGGATGAGTTGTGTTCGAATGGGGCGAGGCTCTAAACGATTGATGTCACGGTTATTAGTAAAAACTCTGTCTGCGCTGCTGCTGCTGATTGCGAGTGTGCCCGGGCTTGCGCAAACGAGTCAGGGAGTAAAGCAGACCGCTTTGGACCAACGAGTGCGGGCGGAAGTATCGCAGTTCAAGGGCAAGGTCAGCCTCTACGCGAAGAACCTTGATACCGGTGCGGTGTACGAACTGGGCGGCGACGAGCGCGTTTCCACCGCCAGTACAATCAAGATCGCTATCATGGTGGAAGCCTTCGCGCGTGTGAATGAAGGCAAAGCGAAATGGACCGATGAACTCGTCCTCACGAAAGAAAAGAAAGTGGGCGGCTCGGGGATCCTCGAAGAATTCGGAGATGGCCTGCACCTTACTTTCCGCGACGCTGTAAACTTGATGATGATAATGAGCGATAACACAGCCACGAATCTGGTCATCGATATTCTGACTGCAGACGCAGTCAATGCTCGTATGGAGTCGCTGGGGTTCAAAGAAACTCGTTTGATGCGACGCGTATTCGGCGGCGGCGAAAGCCTCGAAGGTAAAAAAGAAGAGAGCAAGCGTTTCGGGCTCGGACGCACTACGCCGCATGAAATGGTTGCGTTGCTGGAGAAACTGGAACGAGGAGAAGTTGTAAATGCGACTGCCTCTAAAGATATGCTCGAGTTAATGAAGCGCGAGCAGGGAACGAATGGACTGTGGCGCGAGGACTGGCGCGTGCCCAAAGCTACGAAATCCGGCGCGCTTGACGCGCTGCGGAGCAACATCGGAATTATCTACCATCCGCGCGGGCGTATTGCGATTGCGATCACTTGCAGTGAGATGCCGGAACCGAATTGGACGGTCGATAACCCGGCGCTCTTGTTAATGTCACGACTCTCGGAAGTTCTGGTTGATGGATTAGGGAA
>Ga0207689_10006465_pt1 | contig 10357 bp, 10 predicted proteins | sample KBSMisM52_FD_184312 | JGI IMG/M metagenome (GOLD analysis project Ga0207689, IMG submission 184312) | Miscanthus rhizosphere microbial communities from Kellogg Biological Station, Michigan, USA - KBS Miscanthus M5-2 (SPAdes) (version 2) | ecosystem: Host-associated > Plants > Roots >... | reverse complement strand
TACGGATCTCGAGCTTTACCGGCGGCTCGCTCATGATGCCGGTGTCGATGCCCTTCAACCAATGGTCGAACCAGCGCAACTGATCCATGCGCCCCTCTTCCGCGTGAAATGGATGGAAGTGCGTGCCGGTATGGATGCGCAGCTTTTTGTTTTTGGAGGCGGCGTTCATATAGGCTTCCGTGTTGCCGCGCAAATGCATCGAGAAGCCGCCCCAGTTGCCGACGCTGTAGAGCGGCACCTTGATCTGGTCCCAGCGCGCGCCGGACAGGCGCCAGTATTCCGAATCGAGATCGTTGCGCATGTATTTCCACATCATGTCGTTGTGGAACGCATCCGGGTTGTAACCGCGCGGGCGGCCGAGCAGATGGTGCGCCGTATGCGTCAGCCACCAGTTACCGATGAAGCCCAGCGCGAAAATGCCGCCGTGATATGCCTGGTCGCGATACTGATCGGCGCGCCCTTCCCACGGCATGATCGCTTTCAACGATGGCGGATTAAGGTTTGCGACGCGCCATTGCGATGACGCGTGATACGAAATTCCCAATAGCCCGACCTTCGCGGAACACCAGTCGCGCTTCGCGATCCATTCGATAGCATCGTAATAATCGAGCGACTCCTGGTACGAGCTCGGCTCGGAATCGCCTGGCGATTTCCCCGAGCCGCGCGCATCCACACGCACGCACGCATAGCCGCGCGGGCACCACCAGTTCGGATTGGCGGTCTCCCAGTTCATGTACGGGTTCGCCTCTTCTTCGAGGTCGGCCGGCGGGATCCAGAGCTTGTCTTTCTGGTAAACGGTGAGGTTCATGATGACCGGCACTTTTTCCGTCGTGTCGGGCCGGAACACGTCGGCGTACAAAATAGTGCCGTCGCGCAGGGGAATCTGCACGTCCTTCTCGACGATCAGCTTGAAGTCGCGCGGCTTGGATACTTCGGCGGTGGCTGTGGGCATGCAATTCTCCGGGACAGGTGGAAGACTCGGTTACACAAAATTCAGTCGAACTTGACGTTGGTTTCCCTGATGATGCGCGCCCAGCGCTTCTGCTCGGCGCGCACGAACTCCTGGAATTCCTCGGGTGACGCGCTCGGCGTCAGCGGCACGCCGGCTTTGGCGAACGCTTCCTGCACCGCAGGACGCTGCAGCACCTGCGAAGTCGCCGCCGCCAGCTTGTCGATGATGGGGCGCGGCGTCTTCGCCGGCACGAAAAATCCGTTCCAGTTCACGCTGCCCATGCCGGGGAAGCCGGCCTCAGTCATGGTCGGCACGTCGGGCAGCTCCGCCAGGCGTTTTTTCGCGGTCGTGACGAACGCCTTCATGCGGCCCGCCTTGACCTGAGGCGTGACGGTGGCGGCATTTAAAAACGAAAAGTGAATTTCGCCCGCGATGACGGGCGCGAACGAAGAGCCCGCGCCTTTCGATGGCACGTTCACCATCTGGATGCCGGCTTTCGACATGAATTCCAGCATGTCGAGATGCGAGTACGCGCCGATCGGATTCGAATAGTTGAGTTGACCCGGGCGCGCCCTTGCGTATTCGATCAATTCCTTAATGTTGTTGGGCGGGAAACTCGCACCCGACACCAGCAGGTTCGGGATAGACGCGAGAAGCGCGACGCCGATCAGTTCCTTCGTCGAGTCGTACTTGAGCGTCGATGCGAATGCGATCGGATTGATCGCGCCGGTGGACACGTTGTTGATCACGACTGTATAGCCGTCGGGCGGCGAACGCACGGCCATCTCGACGCCGATGTTGCCGGAAGCGCCCGAGCGGTTGTCGACTACGAACTGCTGGCCGAGCACGTCGGCCAGGCCCTGCGCCATGATGCGTGCAACGATGTCCGTCGCCCCGCCTGGCGCAAACGGGACAATCAAGCGTACCGGTTTCGAAGGATAGGATTGGGTCGTTACCGTTGCAACACGGTAAAACCCGGCGGGCGCCACGTCCTCCCCGCGAACGGGCCTGCGGCTAACGAGTCCGGACGTGCCGCCTGGCGCAAACGGGACAATCAAGCGTACCGGCTTGGTCGGCCAATCCGTGGTGCGGTCCGCGGCAACTGCCATCGCGGACACGATTGCGCTTACCGCCAATAGTGCGGCGCGCGAAACCCATGCGTATGCCATTGCCCCTCCTGCCTGCTGATAAAACTAATTACTCGGGTTTCAGATTCGCCAGACGTATGGCCTGCGTGAACCGCGCGTACTCCTCGGCGACGAATTTTTTGAATTCCGCCGGCGTCGAGGTGACCGGATCGGCGCCCTGGCGCTCAAAGAGCTCGCGCGTCGCGGGCGTCTGAACCGCCTTCACGAGCGTCGCCAGCAATTTGTCGAGAATCGGCTTGGGCGTGCGCGCCGGCGCCATCAAGCCCATCCAGCCGCTCGACAAATACCCGGCCACCCCCGCTTCGATGACCGTCGGCAGCTCGGGTGTCAGCGGCGAGCGTTGCGCGCCCGCAGTCGCAAGTGCGCGCAACCGCCCGGCACGCACGTGGCTCAGCACGGCCGGCGCGGGCGTAATCGTCACCTGGGATTCGTTGCCGATCAGCGCCGTGACGGATGCGCCGCCGCCCTTATAAGGCACGTGCACCACGTCGATGGCGGCCATATGCGTGAAAAGCACGCAGGCGAGATGGCTTTGCGACGCAGATCCGGCATTGGCCATGTTGAGCTTGCCGGGATTGGCTTTCGCGTAGGCGAGCAGTTCCTTCACGCTTTTCACCGGCAGCGAAGGATGCACCACAAGAACGTTCTGCGTTATGGCGAACAGCGAAATGTATTCGAAGTCCTTGATCGGATCGTACGCGAGCTTTTTGAAAGTCTGCGGCGAAATGACCGCGGTGCCGGTGGCGACCGCGAAGAGAGTCTGGCCGTCAGGCACCGCATGCGCGACGACTTCCGCCGCGAGCGTGCCGCCCGCGCCCGGCCGGTTGTCGGCAACGATCTGCTGACCTAGCTCCTCGCCCATGCGCGCCGCGAGTATGCGGCTGATATTGTCGACCGATGCGCCTGGATTCTGCGGCACCATCAGGCGGATCGGTCGGGTGGGATAGGTGTCGGCATCGCGCTGGGCGGCAAATGCGGCGGCGGACGCACAAACCAGACTACCAACAGCGAAAATTTTTGCGAGACTGTTCATACGAGAACGCGCAATATACCATGGCGATTCGGCGCCGCAGACTCAGTGCCGATAGCAGCGTGCACCAGTCGGCCACGCGCTCCCGTAAATATTCTTGAACACCTGCTTAATGAAATTTTTCTGCGTTCTGCTCACGATCGCGATAGCCGCGTTATACACCACGGCATGCGCGCAGTCGCCCGATCATGCAAACCACAAGTTCGGCGGTGCCGAGCACTGGGCGAAAGTATTTGACGATCCCGAACGCGATAAATGGCAGAAGCCGCATGAAGTGATCACCGCGCTGCGGCTCGCGCCCGACCAGTCGGTCGCCGATATCGGTGCCGGAACCGGCTATTTCGCAGTGCGCTTCGCGCACATGCTGCCGCAGGGCCGCGTGTACGCCGTCGACGTCGAACCCGATATGGTGAAATATCTCGGTGAGCGCGCGAAGAAGGAAAATCTCGCCAACCTGACGGCGGTCACCGGTGCGCCGGACGATGCGCGCATTCCCGCGCCGGTCGATCTGGTGATCCTCGTCGATGTCTACCATCACATCGACCAGCGCTCCACGTACTTTCGCAAGTTGCGTGCATCGCTGAAACCCGCGGGGCGCATCGCAGTCATCGATTTTCGCCTGGATGCCCCGAAGGGCCCGCCGAAAAACGCGCGCATCGCCCCCGACCTCGTCAAGACAGAAATGAAAAGCGCAGGCTACGCGCTGGCCGCCGAACACGGCTTTCTCCCGAACCAGTATTTCCTGGTCTTCAAAGCGGCGGAATGATGCGCGCGGAGGGGGCGCTGACGATCCTGTGCTGGCTTCTTGCCGCGCTTTTCGTCTGCGCGAGCAACGCAGCCGCCGCTGCGAGCGCAAGCGCCGCACCCGACGCGCGGGCGACGTCACCTGTCGTTACCGTAGCCGGCACCGCACCGGGCCAGACAGGCTATGTGCATTTTTTCATCGTGCGCGCGGTCGGCGGCGAATGGGAAACCCAGGTCGGCGTCGAAATGCCCGATCAGCGCATCGCATGGTCGTTCTTCGAACTGGGCGTCATCGTGTCGCCGTTCGTGGAATCCGGCGTGATGCCCGCAAATCGCAAGCAGATCGAGTTTCAATACCTGTACGGCGTGCGGCCGTTTCCCGATGAGGCGTCGATGAGCGTGCTGCGCGCGGAGCTCGAAGCTCGCGTGCTGCCCTATGCCGAAGCGGAAACGCCGTACTGCACCGTGCGCGGCCCCTCGGATGCACCGTGCTTAAGCTGCCTCAGCTTCGTCATGCGCATGCTTTTCCTGGGCGCGACGTCGGATCATGAGCGCGCGCAGAAAACGATTTATAACACCGACGACCTGCTGCTTTATCTTGCCGGCTTGCACGGCCTGCGCGACCGCGAGGCGCGCCTGAAGCGCATCGACGAGCTCGCGCTGCCCCAGGACGTGCGCGAGGACGTCGTGCGACTGGTGAATACGATCGATATTCCCGGCGCCGGAAACACTGCCGCAACCACTGCAAAAACCCCCGCGCGCGGGAGACGGCTCGCCAAACCTACTCAGCGCACGCAGCAGCTGCCGAAGTCCTGACCGCCGCACGCATAGCCCTTATACTTAGGGTGCCGCAATAAATGCAGGGAGAGATTCAGCGTGAAGAAAATCGCCGGAATGGCGCTTGTCGCAATCACGTCGCTGGCGCCGGCTGCGTTTGCTGCGGACGCGAACTATCCTAACAAGTCGATCCGCATCATCGTACCGTTCCCACCCGGCGGCATCGCCGACGTCATGTCGCGAGTGTTCGGCCAGAAATTCACCGATGCGTGGAATCAACCGGTGGTCGTCGAGAACCGCACCGGCGCAGGCGGCAATATCGGCGCCGAAGTGGTGGCGAAATCACCGCCCGACGGTTACACGCTCGTCATGGGCACCATCGGCACGCACGCGGTCAATGTCAGCCTTTTCTCCAAGCTCCCTTACGATCCGGTCAAGGATTTTGCGCCGGTTGCGCTCGTCGTCGAAGCGGACGGCCTGCTCGTGCTGCACCCGTCGGTGCCGGTGAAAACGGTGAAGGACCTGATCGCGCTCGCGCGCGCACGGCCGGGCCAGCTCGTTTATGCGTCGGCCGGCAATGGCACCGCCGGCCACCTGTCCGGCGAATTGTTCAAGACGATGTCGAAGACCGACCTCGTGCACATTCCATACAAGGGCAACGTGCCGGCGCTCACCGATGTCGTCGGCGGACAGACGTCGATGCTGTTCGCGACGATGCCTACCGCGATGCCGCTCGCGCGAGCAGGCCGTTTGCATGCGCTGGCGGTAACGGGCGCCCAGCGCAATCCCGCGGCGCCGGAAGTGCCCGCGATCGCCGAGACGCTGCCCGGCTTCGAAGTCACCAACTGGATCGGCATCTTCGCGCCGGCCGGCACGTCGCCGGAAATCGTGGCGAAACTTAACGCCGAAATCATGCGCATCATGAAGCTGCCCGAAGTGCAGGCGCGGCTCGTCACCGAAGGCGCCAAGTCGCGAGTGAATACGCCTGCCGAATTCGGCACGTTCCAGAAAACCGAAATGGCGAAATGGGGCAAGCTGATCAGGGAAGCGCGCATCGCGGTCGACTAGTCCCGTCTCAGTCAACTATTTACGGAATTGGCGGGGACCTGGTCCATCGTGCGCAGGCACGCGCCAGCACAGACGCTTTATTCCGGTCCCGTGTCCTGCTCCGCGCTCTGCGCCCGTTTGCGCCCGTGCAGCATTGCCGCGACAAGATTTTCGCGATGGCGGTATGAGGCGAGGGCCACGCCGCCCACATGCAGCGCGACCAATGCGAGCAAGGCATTGGTAAGAGCTTCGTGCAGTTGCCCGACCCATTCCACGCCCCAGTACTGATCGGTCGTATACAGCCAGCCGCTCAGGCCCACGAGCGCAATCACTACGAGCAGCAGCACGATCATCCACCCGCCCAGCGGGTTGTGGCCGAGGTGGCGCGGTTCGCTCGCTGTCACCACGCGGCGCGCGTAGTTCAGAGTCGCCACCGGTGACCGCACGAACTGTTTGAAGCGCGCGTAGTGCGGACCGGCAAAGCCCCACACCACGCGCATGAATACAATCGCGAGCGCCGCATAACCGATGCGTTCGTGCCACACGCCGTAGCCTTCCCGGGTAAACCAGGCTGCCGCGACGCTTGCGACGAGAAACCAGTGACCGATGCGAACCAGCGGGTCCCAGACCCTGACCGCAGTCCGCGCGGTGAACGATGCGCCGCTCAACGCGGCGTTTGCTGCCGGCTCGCCACGGGGGCGAGTGTCTGCGGGTGGTAGTAAGCTTCCCAGCGCTCGCCTTTTTCGTTGACCACGTAGGCTTCGTAGCAGCCGCCGTCGATCTTGATGCGGCGCACGGTCCAGCCCTTGTCGGTGAGCATCTTGGTCAGTTTGTCCTGCGATTGCCAGGTTGCTTCAGCACCGGAATCGCAGGTTGCAAATCCGGTCGCCATGCTGGAAGCCGATACGAGCACTCCGGCCGCTACAAAAAATATCGTGCAAGCAGTTTTCATAGACACTCCTGTTCGGTTCATTTTTTGGCTTTGGCCTTATCGAGCTTTCTCTTCTCCGCCGCCTTCATACGATCCAGCATCGCTGCATCGGGATCTTTCCAGTTGGCGCCCCCGGCCCGCGCCATGAACGCGACCGCACGCGCGAAATCATCCAGCGCCAGGTCCGCGTTGCCGCCTTTGGGCGGCATGGCGCGTTCGCCAAACCATCCGTCTATCGTCAGCGTGACTTGTCCTTCCTTGATCAGCGGCGCCCACGCCTTCTTGTCGCCTAACTTCGGCGCATTGGCAACGCCGGCCGCGTGGCAGGTCGTGCAAATGCTCTGGTAGACGTGCTCGCCGGATCTTGGAGTTTGCGCCCATCCGGTCTGCGTGCCGACAGCGAACATCAGTGCGGCAGAGACAAATCCGCAAGCGGGAATGCACCGTTGGCGAATGCGAAATTTTGACATGCAAGTTTTCTCAACTGATGGTCCGTGTTCGCGCATTTTGCGCCTCGGTCAGCCGATCTTCAACCCGCTCCGGAAAACACCGGCGCTCCAGCACGAACCACCGACCTACGGTCCCTGCGAAATTCGCGGCAATAGTAGTAGTATTCGTTTCGCATATGACCGGATACCGGAGCGAACCGCAATGCGTTGCCTAACTCTGCTTTTTCTCTGCGCGGCTGCGCAGGCAGCACTTGCGCAACCGAACGCTCCTGCGCCGGTCGACGGCTGCGGCGAAGTAGTGACGATCTCTACCCACTTTGGCACCACGACGCGCTATGCGTTCGCGCCGGCCATAGGAACGCCTGCGCAGAGCGCACCGATTGCGCTGGTGATGCTGATCGGCGGCGGCTACATCAATCTCGACGAACAGGGCTGCCCGCGCCTGCTCAGCCGCAACGTGCTCGCACGCATGCGCCCGCTCTTGCACGACGCGGGCGTGGTCACCGTGCTGGTCGATGCGCCTTCCGATATGAAAAGCGACGAGGGCCTCGGTGGATTCCGCATCGCGGCGGATCACGCATCGTGCGCTTCCTGCGCGGCGGCAACTACTAAAGGAACGAAACCAGATGATGGAACAATGTCCCGGTAGAACAGCGCCGGCGCACTGCAATGGCGGCGCTTGCGGAAAAACTATCTTCGTTCCAGGCAAAACCGTGCTGTTGCTGCTGTTGTTGATGTCGGATGCGCGCTCCGCATCGAACGTTGCCCAGTCTATGCCGGACGCCGGCGCCTATCCCTCGCATCCGATACGCCTGCTGGTCCCGTTTCCGCCTGGCGCGAGTCCGAACGATATCATCGGCCGCCTGATCGGACGCCAACTGGCGGACAGCATGGGACAGCAAGTCGTCGTCGACAACCGCGCAGGGGCCGGCGGAACGATAGGCGCGGATATCGTCGCCAAGTCGAATGCCGACGGATACACCATACTGATTACCAGCACCACATTCACGATCTCGCCCAACGTCTACCGTCAGTTACCCTACGACTCGCAACGGGACTTTCAGCCGATGACGACGATTGCATCCGCGCCGATGATGCTGTTTGTGCATCCATCGGTTCCCGCGAGCAACGTAAAAGAATTCATCGCGTACGCCAGGTCGAAACCGGGACAAATGAATTTCGGCTCCGGGGGCAACGGCACGGTGCCGCATTTCGCCGGAGAGATGCTCAAATCAATGGCCGGCATCCAGATGAACCACATCCCGTACAAAGGCGGTGCTCCGGCAATTACGGCGTTGCTCGGCGGCGAAATCACGGTCTATATCGACACGCCCACGGCAATGCTGCAATTCGTGCAGCAAGGCAAGGCGAAAGTCCTCGCCGTCGCCGGCAAACAGCGTTCCGCACTCCTGCCGGACCTGCCCACGCTGGACGAAGCGGGCGTGCCCGGTTACGAAATGCAGGTCTGGTACGGTTTTTTTGCGCCGGCGAAAACGCCTCTTGCCATTGCCCGCAAGATCTATGGCGAGACACAAAAGGCGCTGGAAGTCGCGGAAGTGAAATCACGTCTGGCGGCAATCGGCACCCAGCCCGGCGCCAGTCCGCCCGACGAATTCCAGCGCATGTTCCGAGCGGAGCTTGAAAAATGGCGAAAGCTGGCGCGCGAAGTGGGCATCAAGCCTGAGTGACGGGCGCCAACGACAAAAAAGTCCAGGAGAACTATCTTGCGCCGCGGATTGCGGCAATAGGTCGTTCGTGAGCCGGGGAAACCCGGGGGAGAAAACATGAAATATATCAAGGTCTGCGTAGCGGTCGGATTGCTCGGAAGCAGCATCGGCTGCGCGCTTGCCCAGAATTACCCGACCCGGCCGATTCGGATGATCGTGCCCTTCGCGGCCGGCGGCGGCACGGACGTCGTCGCCCGCGTCATCGCGCCGAAACTGGGCCAGCAGCTCGGCCAGAACGTGATAATCGACAATCGCACGGGCGCCAGCGGCAATGTCGGCGCCGAGATCGTGGCGCGTGCCACTCCGGATGGCTACACGGTAATCATGGGCAACGTCAGTTCGCATGCGATCAATGCGAGCGTGTTCAAGCTGCCCTATGATCCGGTGAAGGACTTTGCCGCGGTCAGCGTAGTGGCGATCGCTGCCAACGTGTTGGTCGTGCACCCTTCGTTCGCTGCAAAGTCGGTCCGCGAGCTCATCGCTGCAGCGGCGGCCGCTCCCGGCAAGATCGATTACGCGTCCGCCGGCAACGGCAGCCCGGCACATCTCGCGGGTGAGCTGTTCAAGCTGTTGGCCAAAGTCGAAATGAACCACGTGCCTTATAACGGTAACGCGCCGGCCCTCACGGCATTGCTCGGAGGTCAGGTCGCCCTGATGTTCAGCGCCATGCCAGCCGCGATTCCTCATGTGCGGACCGGCAAGCTGCGCGCGCTCGCGGTGACCAGTCTGAAGCGCATGTCCGGCGCGCCCGAGTTGCCGACGATCGCGGAATCCGGCCTGCCGGGCTTCGACGTCACGCAGTGGATCGGCATCTTTGCGCCGGCCGCGACGCCCCAACCGATAGTCGACCGGATTTACGCGGCGGTGGTGGCCAGCGTGAAACAACCCGACCTGATCGAGCGTTATGAAACGCTCGGGGCCGAGCCGCTGGGCAACACGCCGAAAGAATTCGCGTCGCTCGTCGCGAGCGACGTCAAAAGGTGGGCCGAGATCGTGCGCGCCGCGAAGTTGAAGATCGATTGATTGCCAGGTTGAAAAATGAAAAAACTTAACATTGCGATCCTCGGCACCGGCAGCATCGCGTCCGGAGGCCACGCTCCAGCGCTGCTGCAATCGGAGCACGCCCAATTGTGGAGCGTGCTAAGCCGCGATTCAAACCGGGCTCAACAATTTGCCAAACAATTCCACGCGCAATCCAGTTCTCCCGCGCATACCTCGCTCGAATCGCTGCTTGCTGATCCGGAACTCGATGCGGTCATCGTAGCCACCCCGGACAAACTGCACTCGGAGCAGACCGTGGCGGCAGCGAAAGCCGGCAAGCATGTGCTCCTTGAAAAGCCGCTGGCGACTGACGCCGATGGCATCGCACGGATTCTGGAAAGCTGTGCTCAGTCGAAAATTACCCTGGCGCTGTGCTATCGGCTGCATTGGCACGCAGGGCACCGCATCGTGATAAACGCCGTGCGCGCGGGCAAATTCGGCGACATCCATCACGTGCGGGCTTTATGGACGGAGCAGCATCGCGATTCGAGCAACTGGCGCGCGTCGCCCG
>Ga0207689_10006464_pt1 | contig 10358 bp, 13 predicted proteins | sample KBSMisM52_FD_184312 | JGI IMG/M metagenome (GOLD analysis project Ga0207689, IMG submission 184312) | Miscanthus rhizosphere microbial communities from Kellogg Biological Station, Michigan, USA - KBS Miscanthus M5-2 (SPAdes) (version 2) | ecosystem: Host-associated > Plants > Roots >... | reverse complement strand
AGCTGACGGTAATCGGGTGTTGACCCCGTCTCGGTAGCGGGTGGGGTCGACAACGAATCCAGCGCTGGGAGGCGGCGGCGCGCTCGAGACATGACCTCATCGCCCGCTAGAGACTCGATCTCACCCTTGAGATAGGCCTGATAACGGCGTTGTGCCTCAGCAGGAGTGGTTAGGTGGTGACGTTTCCTGGCTAGCTCCGATGTTCTCGTACTTCGTAACAAAGCTCCACCATGCCGTTCTTATAGGCTTTGACCTCCGCCAGATGTAGAGCGATATCTCGGTCGAGCTTGTCGAAGAATGAGATGCCGTCGCCAATCAAGATCGGCAGGATCGAATAACGAACTTCGTCCGCCAGCCCCAGACGAAGACATTCTCCGGAGACAACACCGCCCCCAACAAACCAGATACTTCGGAACGTGGGCCGCAGTTTCCCATTTACTAACTGCGCGAGGTCGCCGGAGTAAAACTCGACCGTGTCTCGGGTCTTCGGCAGATCGCGATTGGTGAGTACGAAGGTGGGTTTGTCTCCGTAGGCCCACCCCAATCCTTTGGCTTCAAAACTCAACGCGGTCTCGTAGGTTCGCGACCCCATGACATAACAGTCGATCGTCTTGAGGAAGGCCGCAACGAATTCCGGGTCCATGGTCTCACCGCCTGCGAATTCGTCCGAGGTCTCGAGCCAATCGACACTCCCATCCTTCCGAGCGATGAAGCCATCGAGGCTCGCCGCCATGTGGATAGTTACACGCGAATCAGTGATTGCCATCAAGTCACCTGTCTGAGTTAGTCGGCAGAGAGCGCGCTAATCGTGACGTAGTATCCGTCCGGATCTCGCAGGGAAAACTCCTCGGTTTCCGTATTCGGGTTCACGTGTGGCTCTTCTTCGAATCGCGCGACAAGCGCGTGCGCCCTCCGCAATGCCATCTCGTAGTCGTCGACGCGGAAGAACAAGAGCAGACCGTTGCCGGGTGTTCCGTTATCGGGACTCTTCAAGGAAGGATGCTCCTCGACACCCCACTGGTGAAGGCAGAGCAACACAGTTCCATCCGAATCGAGAAGCTGGCCAAAGTCGGAATGGGCCGGCGACGTCGCCGGCTGGCCGAACAGCGATTGGTACCACTTGAAACTCGTCGGCACATCGCTAACTCCAATGATCGTCCACGTTCGTTTCATGACATTACTCCAGGCGGCCTAACTTTGCGCTTCAGCGGCGGCGCGAAGTGCCGTCCACTGCATGTGGTTGTTGGACCGTAGCGTTCACTGTCGACGAATCTCTTTCAAATACTTCCCCCATTCGGCAAGTCCCTTTGAGGTGGAAATGAGAGCGTTGTCTTGATGAACTGCATACGGGGTTCGATCAGCAACCCACCTGAACTGTTTCTTATGAGTCTTTCTTAGAACATCAACTAGTTTGGTGAAACCACCTATCATCTGATCAGTTTCTTTGTCTCCAACACTGAGATATAAAAAGCCATTAAAGCCAGAAGAAGCGCGGAGAAACTCGGACATTTTATTAACTAACAGGTTGTCGAACCGCCAAACAGGAGTGCTGTAACAAAACCATGCTTGAAATAGAGCAGGTTTTTCCATCAAAGAATACAGTACAAATAATCCGCCTCTTGAATTTCCAGTCAATGTTCGGTAGCCCGATGTCCGGTAGTTACTATCTATGAAGGGAATGAGTTCTTTTTCTATGAACGACAAAAATTTATCGCCTACTCCATATGGACTCTTTTCGTCATCAACATTTCTTCTCATAAACGGAGGCGTCTGATCCCGCTCACGGTTTCCCCGGGTATTCGGAAGACCCACCACTATCGCAGCCGGAACGAGCCCTGCATCCGAGAGAACACTTAACTTGTCAGTTGTGTGTCCATCTTGTGAGGTTCCATCCAATACATACATGACCGGGTACTTTTGCGAGGCGTCTTTAGAATAGTTTCTCGGCAAGTGAATGATGACGCTGCGGTCCTCACTCATTATGGTGGAATGAATACTAGTTGTGACTACGTTGATGCTTTCGGGCGGTTTATTTTCAGACGCTTGGGCCTGAGCACGAACACTCTTAACGTCTAGCATCGTCAAAAAGGCGACTAAGAGCGTTAACGTAGTAGCAGTTGATTTCATGAAAGTGATGTCTCCCTAGCGGCACGTTGAGGATGGAAAAAGCGACCGGATAATTTCTGAAACAAAAGCGCTACGATGAGAAGAAAGGTTTCCATGAGCTAATCAGCAGAGGACCGAACGCTGTGCTTGTGCGGAACGACTCCCTACTTGAACATCCGTTTCCATTTCTTCAACGATGGATCCTGACGACATGTTGCCAATGACCTCGCCCGGGAGCTCTTAATCTCTAAAACTTCGTGAGTCTGTTTGTTGACCCGGAGCCGCAGGCAAGCGCATCCGTAGCCATAGCTACCCACATTTGTTGATACCCACTCTCGTGGTTTGAAATTCGGCAAGGCCCAGTCGCCTTCGAGTTGATACCCACCTTGCACTCCAATTATCCATTGGCCGTAGCGATCATAGAGCCAAGTATTCGCGGGTGTAGGATTGTCGAGCCAACCGCACCGTGTTTCGAGATCCGTTAGAAGCGCTTCGTCAGGCACTATCGGGTGTGCGTTTGCACAGATCACCGCGATGAGCAGGAAGGTAGCGATAAGTAATTGAAGTTTCATTTCTACAAGTGTCGAATGTTTCCAGATTCAGCGGCGTGAAAGATTTTAGTGTCACCCTCTCATTCTCGCCTTCTCATTACTAACAGCGACTCCTCTGAGCTGTTCACAAACTTTCCTTTTAACCTGAACCCATCGACCGACATCTCATAAGTACCATCGAAAATCTGTGCACCTTTTTGTAACCATTGCTCCACATCCTAATGGTTTCTCTAGTTGAATCTATCTCAAAGTGATGCCTAGATTGCCTTCATCACGATAGATCCATTTTCTGACTTAAGTTTGTACAGTACGCTTCAGCGGCTTGAATGAATTGTTAAGTCGCAGAGCGTGTTGATCGTGACATAGAGTTCTTTTTCTATGAATGACAAAAACCTATGGCCGACTCACCGTCTCACTGGTTGGGAGCCCAGAACCTTATCGGATTCCAAACGCTTCGGTTGCAGTTCTGATTATCGTTTTGCGAAATCACGCATGTATGGCGGGATGTTGGTCGCGACGACGCGTAGCTCGACTGTAGTGAGCGGGAGTCGTTGAAATGCGGCCCAGCCCGCCTTCGGGTACACGAGAGGACTTGCGGGCGCGTCTGATCCGTACAGCACGCGCTTGACGCCGATTTGGCGAATGCGCGCCGCGATCTGCTGCAGATCATCGGGCGTCATAGCGGGTCGCACCACGACGGTCGCATCAAACCACACGTTCTTCATTCGGGAATCATGCTTCGCTATCGCATCCGTGAAGACACCGAGTGCCGAGTCGGTTGCGGCATTATAACCACCTGCTCCGGCCAGGTGCGCAATTTGCACCGGCACGTCTGGCGCCGCTGCGAGCAGCTGGTCCATGAACACACGTGCCTCGTCGGCACCGTATTTCCGTTGGTTGTCGATCGACGTGTGCAGGTGCACTACAATCGGCATGTGATATCTGTTCGCCGCCTCAAATACCTTCCTGACCTTCGCCACGTCATTCGGATTGTCGAGATCGACGTCGGAATTCCCGAAATGCAGCTTCAGCCCATAGTGCAGCTGCGGATCTTTGCTGCAGCGCGCCAGCTCCTCGAGCGCGTACGGTTTGAGCGGGTTGAAGCTGCAGAACGCGCGCAGTCGGTCTGGGTATTGCGCCACCTGCTGCGCAGTCCAGTCGTTCTCGGCCTTCACGTGTTCGTATTCGTTTGCGACCGCCGCGCGACTGGCTTTGCCCCAGGTGTATGCCATTGACAGAACCAGCGCGCGCTGAATGCCTGCTGAATCGAGTAGTTCAATAAGGTTGCGCGCGGTGATGCCCGGCGAATTTGGATTACCGCTGACGAGGGCGGCGGCGGCCGGACTGAACAGGTGCTGATGGGAGTCGATGACCGGCGCCTGCGTAGACTGCGTCGCTGGAAGGATCGACAGAACCATAAGGATTGTACAGAGGACGAATCGCATTTGATCAGTAGTCACCACAAAGACCAACGCTACGCTTGAGCCGCTCGCCACTACGAATAAAGACTACTGACTGGCAAGTCCGCACAAGCGCGTGTTATGCGGCGCGCACATCTACATACTCGACGCTTGAAGACGATGCCGGAATGGGTTCACCATCTTCACCAGTCCATCCAACTGAAACTCAATCGTCTCTTGGATCAGTTTCAGAACTTCTTCCTTTGTGTCCGCGACCGCAACACACATGACGATGAAAATCTGTTTTGGTCATTCAACCCCTGGCGGAGCTGACGCGGCGGTGCGAATCAAAACACCCTTTGCCGGACCAATTATCTTACGAAACACGCTCCCGCCGCTCGCGTCTAACGAATTGTTAGGCCGCCGTGCAGCCGTACCTCACGGCGACGAAAGAGAAACTGCTCAGTGTGGCCGCGTTTTATCGACTGGCAGTTCACTGTGTGTGGTTGGGTATCCACGATGGCGCACCCTCCTCGGTGGAGTTATCGGTCAAGAGGCGCACGTCAGACCCATCAGGACGCATTACCGCGATCTCTCCATAAGGTTGAAATGTAGCTGAAAGCAGAAGCCCAACAGCCTCATCTTTGAAGCCCTGTCGTGCCGTAGAGAAGGCGATCCACTCTCCATCGGGAGAGAAGGCAGGGTGGGCGTCATTACCGGGCGAATGAGTCAGACGCTGAAGCCCAGTGCCATCCGGCCTGATGCGATAGATCTCGTAATCACCGTCGCGCTTGCTGGTGAAGCCGATCCAATCTCCCCGCGGCGACCATGTGGGGAACGTGTCGAAATCCGAACCGGTTTCGAGTTTACGACTCTTTTTCGTGGCCACATCCAGAATGTAAAGATGTCGGGTCGTCCCTTGAGCAACCCTATAAACCACCTGCTTCCCATCAGGCGACCAACTCGGCATTCCGCTACTCACATCTCCCTGCGTCAGAGCAACGAGCCCGGTGCCGTCGGTGTGAATGCTCATCACCTGGGCAGATTTGATCTGCGCGCGCTGGAAGAAACCGCCGAGTCCGAACAGAATCGTATCGCCGCGGGGTGACCACGCGGGCCCCGTCGCATCCTCTGTGAGCGGACCCTCATACATCGTGTGACGGTCGGAACCGTCAGCGTTCGCGAGCACTAGTGTGCCGCTTCGAATTGGTCCGCTGAAGTTCGTTAGCATGTACACCATGCGATCGCCCGCCGAGGAGAACGAGGAGGCGTCTGGCACGCGCAGTAGGCCGAATTGAGGATCAGGGCTGCGCCACGATTGGAAGTCGCGATCGCGGTCTCCGCGGTGATCCGTCTCACGGTGGAAAATCATCGTGCGGTGGTCGGGCGACCAATCGGGCGCCTCGAATTCACCGCGAAGCTCGAATTCATCGCCCTTGAACCTGACGCCGTTTTGCGTCTGATATGCGACCTGGGTCGCGCTCAGCCAGCGCGGGAACACCTTTACACCTGGTCCCGACGTGAGCGTCTCGCGCGCACCGGTGGCGATGTTGACCGACACGATTTGCGTCGTGCCGGTGCCAAAAATCAAACCGCCTCGGCAGACTTGGTCCACATCGCCAGCGTAGAACCCGAGGCGGGAACCGTCCGGCGACCAGTGTGGCGTGCCGGCGGTCTCAAGTGGGCCGGTAATCCGGCGCAGCGCAGAGCCATCCGGCCGCACGACGTAGATGCCAGTGTACTGCGGCGTCACGAACGGGCCCGGGCCTGGCTGCGTTGTGTTGGGACAGGCGGTGCGGGTCGGGTCCCGATCGGAAGAGAACGCGATCCACTGGCCGTTCGGCGACCACGCTGGCCTGAAGTCGCCCGCCGGATGATTGGTCAGGTTACGCAGCTTTCGTTTTGCGAGATCGAGGATCCAGATATCGGCTTGGCCACTCCGACTCGAAACGAATGCCAGCGACTTTCCATCGGGGGAGAGCACACCCTGATCGTCGAAGGCGGGATCATCGGTCAGGCGCTCAAGACTTGATCCGTCCGGGTGCACACGGTAGATGTCGGCAGAGCCAGCGCGATGAGATGTAAAGACAACCCACCGCCCGTCTGCAGAGAAGGAGGCGTTGTAGTCCAGTGCTGCGTCCGGGACAAGGGGCCGGACATGATTGCCGTCCCGGTCAGCGACGAACAGATCAGTGTTGTTCGGTGCGAAGCTCTTGAACGCAATCTTATATGTGGGAGTAGAGCCGCGATCTTGCGCACCGACTAAAGTCGAAAAAGCAAACACGGCGACGACCAAGCAAATCCGCCAGCTATACAAAGGAGCCATATTGAAGCTGCCGATCATATCGAGATTACACGATAGCTGCATTCCACTCGTATTCAATGTCCGCCAGCTGCCAATTCTTTTCGAAACCTCGCGCTACAATTTTGAAGCCATGATTCTCATAGAAGCGCTGAGCGTTCTTGTTGCACTCGAATGTGAAGAGGCGCAAACGACCGTTGGATTTCTGTTTCGCAAGATTGACCAGCATTGAGCCAATACCTTTGTTCTGATGATCCACGTGAACGTACAACTGTGAAATTGTCTCGGCTGTGGCTGCGAGGAAGCCCACAACCTTTAGAGCACTTTTCTCCAGCACAATAACTACCGAATGACTTCGGATTAACTCCTGTTCGACAAAACGTAGCTGTTCTTCAGGCGTGTGCGGATCTTGTGTACCCACAGCTTGCTCAAAACTATCGCGCCACATTTGCACCAGCTCACGCCCATACTTAGGTAGATACTCAACTATAACCGTGTCATTCATACTCAATAGCAACCGAACGTTGCGTTTCAGCGGCGAGTCCACGCAACTTAACCAAGAAACCCCTCATGACGAGTCCGGTGCAAGCGCCTGTTGGACGCAATTAGCCTGAAGGCCAAAGCTCGATCATCACTTTGTGTAATTCCAACATCTGTTTTACTTCTTTGGCTTTCTCAGAGATCTTTTCGTTGTCCCCCGGACTCCTCAGACCGTTCTCTTCGACAGCGACGACTCGCCCCAGAGGCCAACGATCTAGTTTTAGCTCTTTCAGCTTTTTCTCAAGGTTCGCGAGGTCCAATTCTGCTTGGACTCGCTCGCCATCAACGTGCAAGACTAGGTAGAAGCTATCAGAGTTGACCAAGACGATTGGATTAGGCCAGTCCTCAGCAGTCCGAATCCGGCGAATCTCTTCCATCTTCGGTTCTGGAATGCCTTCAAGCGTGTTTGTGTCTTTCTTTGAGGTCTTCTGATTCTGCGCGTTCACTGCAGTCTGAACGTGAGTCGCGCAGACAATGAAAACCAACAAGCAGCACATCATCATCGAGTGAGGGACTAGCTTCATATTCGAATCCTTCCGAGGTATCCAACGCTGCCCTTGAGCGCGGCTCGCCCACGCAACTTAACAAAGAGGCCTGCTCATGGCGAGTCCGCTCCAAGCGCTTCTTGGGCCGCCGGTTTTTGAAACTCTTCAACTAATAAAACGCAATCGATGTCATCTTTGCTGCGATAGGCTCCAATCGAGATGAGATACAGATCCATCTTATCTCCCGGCTTCAACTCCTTATCGAAATACTTCGTGATTGGCTTTGAAGTCGCCAGCCAGTATTCTTCTGGCCCCTCCTTATAGAGATACTCCCGTTCATACAGCTCATCATATCCCTTCTGATCAGCCCGAAGCGTCCCAACCCACATTGTAATGAAACTCTTCCGAGCTTTGATGATTGGACGAGACTGCCCTGTGAAGACCACTTCAACTTTCGACTCGAGTTGATTACTAGCCAGGAACATGGAATCGCCAGGTCTCACTGCTTTGCTGGTAATAGATATTACTTCCTTCAGCGTTCGTGGTTTGAAGATTTCCCACGGAAACCCTTGAGGTAGAAATGTAGCACCCAACAAAACTGAAACCGTGATCGCAGGAAGTATTTGCATGATTAAGTTCCTCAGCTAGCGAAGCGGCCCAACGCTAAGCTTTGAGCGGCTAGCCCACGCAACTGCGAATAAAGGTCGCTTACCGGCAAGTCCGCTCCAAACGCTTGTTAGCTGGCGCGCTCACTCATCCACGGCCTAATCTCCGGTTCCGCTGGCTGCACAAACATCTCTCCGAATTGCCAGCCACCGACGAAACTTTTACGACAGGGAACGTAGAAGGCTACCGTTAGCCCACGCTCATGTTCCACTAGCACCTTCATAGCATCGGTCGGTTGGCCATCTGTGAACACTATGTTGACCCATTCACAAACCGCAATCGCGGCGATGCCGCCTTCTTTAACACGTGCGCGTAATGCTTCATGTAGAACTGGCAAGACTTCGATAGTGGACTCGAACTCTTCACCACTCGTGCCGGCCTGGAATCCGATCTCACCGCTCTGAAATAGTGTTGCGCCGTAGGGTAAGAACTGCCCGCGCTTTCGAATCTGCTGTTCGCCAAATTCGAAAAGCGGACCAATCATTCGGTCCACATCGTTTCCCAATTCTTTATATAAAGCCTGCTGATCTACCATAAGGGCTGCGAAGCCACCTAACGCTGCGCTTCAGCGGCGGCGCGCGATACCAGGCCCGCTGGAATGGAATAAGATTACTAACAAAACAAGCTATCACGCCGTCAGTTGCAAGCGCTTGTTAGCTCTCGCGTTTCGGAACCAGCGCCCTATCGCGGTTCTTTGCGTCCCCGCTTTCGATCGAGACAGGGATAGAAATCACGGTTCTCTTTGACCTTGCAGAAAGGCGCCCCCAATGGTTCAGGGTAACAATTTCCGACTATCAGATCCCAGTTGGTCTTGAGCTTTAGCACGGCGATTAACTTGCCGCCGACATAAATCTCGAGGTGACCATGATCTTTAACTCTTTCACCTTCGGCTAGGATAACTGATTGCACTGCGCGCTTATCAGGACTGAATCGTGTCCAGTACGTTCGAACATTATGAAGACGTCGCCGGTTAATATCGGTGCGAATATCTCCTTCCCCACGCCTCGCGATTACAATGATTGGCTGGTCGACGGCTGCGTTCTGCGAAACATAATCTAGAACTGGGCCATAATCTTGACATTGACCAGGACCGATCACTTGAATCTTTTCATTCGATCGGTCCTGCGCAGACCCTACCGTCGGACTCCAGAGCGTACAAAGAAATAAGAGGAAAAAGGCTTTCATTTCGGCAACAGGTAGCCAGCTAACGCTGCGCTTGAACAGCTCGCCCAAGTTACTGCGAATAGAAGAACCGTTATGGTGAGTCCGCTCCAAGCGCGTGTTCGGCGCGCCCAGATTGAAGATTACTTGAAACCATCTCGAGCCCAGATGATTCCATAGGTTATTGCCAGAGCGTAACGCTGTTGGATCATATCAATGTCGTATCCATACCCGTCGTGCTCGCCTGACGCCAACTCCCTCATTCCCACCATGCACTTTTCCAATTGCCCGATCATGCTTCCCGGCGCCTTGATCACTCCTGGCCTCGTAGATTTCAGGTTTTCCGTAGCTTGCTGCAGATCATCAGCGGCTTCAAGCAGTTCTCGCTTAACTCCATCAGGAAGGACATAACCGTTCTCCGACTGGACTCGAAGCGCCCAGAGTTGATCCACAACCTTATCGTACTTTGCCCGCGAGCACAGGATGAGCTCCACTTCTTTGGGAATCACCTTCGTAAGGCCCTCCTCCGCCAGGATAACGGCGACATCAGGCAGTCGCAGCTTGAAGTCCGCGGCGATGAGACTTGCATCCTCGATCTGGTTGAAGACCTTAACGACGCCGGAATACTTCTCATGCCCGTATCTCAACGCGGAGACATTGGCGAGAGTTTCGTTCTTACGAAGTGTGTGGTCGGCGTTCAGTTTAGACCTCGGCTCCAATTCGGCCGAATGAAGGTGTTCGTGTGGATACCGCTTAGCTTCCAACTGGGTTTGGGGTAACGCTCGGTGCCGACGAAGCATGATTCCGCCAACGAATAAGAGGGCGATCACAGTAAAGCCGATGATTAAGGACGCCTTTATTGTCGAAGACTTCATAATTGATTGGTCGCAGCACTGCGGAGGAGTTGAGCGAAGCGCCGAACGTTGCGCTTGAGCGGCTCGCCCACGCAGCTACGATAAAGGCTACTCACAGCCGAGTCCGTCCAAGCGCGTGTTCAGCGGCGCCGAAATCAATCGAATGTTAGGGTTTGATCGTCTGTTCGCGCCTGTTTGTCGAGATTTTATGCCAACTATCATAAGACCCTCGGTTTACGTGTCCCACCACCTAGCGAAAACTCTTACCGAGACGCTTTGAAGAACATAGATCA
>Ga0207689_10006462_pt1 | contig 10360 bp, 2 predicted proteins | sample KBSMisM52_FD_184312 | JGI IMG/M metagenome (GOLD analysis project Ga0207689, IMG submission 184312) | Miscanthus rhizosphere microbial communities from Kellogg Biological Station, Michigan, USA - KBS Miscanthus M5-2 (SPAdes) (version 2) | ecosystem: Host-associated > Plants > Roots > Rhizosphere... | reverse complement strand
ACGGCCGCGACCCGCAGCAGCACCCGCCGGGTCGGGCCCGCGTCGCTGACCAGCACGATCGTCAGCGTGGGCGCGAACGCCGCCACCAGCGCCGGGCCGTAGGCGAGCCAGCTGCCCAATTCGGGCCGGCGGCGCAGCTCCAGCAGTCCAATCAGCAGGGCCAGCCCGGCGAACGGCAGCGTGTACGCCTCCGGGACGCCGACCGCGGCCACCCGCAGCAGCATCCAGATCGCCACCACCTCGACCACGGCCGCCGTGACGAGCAGGGCGGTGCGGTACTGGTCGGAGCGGCCGGGCCGGATCGCGGCGACGGCGAGCACGGTTCCGGTGGCCATGCAGGCGACCGCCGTGTACTCGGGGTAGCCCGTCGTCAACCCGATCGACGCGACCAGCCCCAGGTACCCGAACGCCTCCAGCAGGCTCTGCTCGCTGTCGACGCTGGGTCGGCGCAGCGGGTCGTCGCGGCGCAGCCGGGGCAGGCCGGCCGCGGTCCCCAGCACCATTGCCGCCGCTGCCAGGACGGCGATCGCCGTGAGCCGGGCCGGCAGGTTGGTGGCGAGCCCGGCCGCGAACGCCAGGCCGAGCAGCGAGCCGGCCGCGAACTGCCACGCGAAGAGCCGGGCGAACGCGGTGCGGCCCCAGACCGCCCCGATGACGCCGAAGAAGACGGTGCCGGCCAGCGTGCTCACCGTCGTCGAGCGGGTGGCGAGGCTTCCCGCGAAGCCGGCGCCGGCGGCCGCCAGGCCGATCATGAAGATCACCCGACGGCCGACCTGCAGCGGGTGGCCGTCCACGGTGTCCGGCGGCGGGTCGGTCAGCGCCAGGCCGAGGCCGGCGAGCACCGCGACGACGAGCGTGATCGTGTTGTACACCGGCCACGGCACCCGCAGCGCGGCCGGGATGATCAGCAGCGTGAGCGCCACACCGGGAATCACCACCGCGACGGCGCGTTCGGTGATCTGCTGGCGGCTGCCGCCGAGCCCGACGGCGGCGAGCGCGGCCGCCATCGTCAGCGTCGCGGCGGCCAGGACGTCGGTCGGGTCGCCGGCCCACTTGTCGAACCAACCGAGCCGCACGGCGGTCTCGGCGGTGCCCGTCCACGGGTCGTCGACCCACTGGTACGGCCCGAGCAGCGCGGCGGCGACCGCCGGTCCGATCACGGCGATCGCCACGGTGGCGGGGATCGCGCTCGCCGCGAGCACCCCGGATCCGAACCCGCCGGGCCGGCGCACCGCCCGCCAGGTGGGCAGTGGCACGCGGGTGCGGTCCGGCCGCCAACCGGCCGCCGGCTCCCACTCCGGCCCGCGTCGCTCGGTGCGCACCCGCAGCAGTTCGGCGAGCACTCCCATCAGCGCGGCCGCGGCCGCGTAGATGGCGGCGGGCAGGTCGGTGGCGAGCGAGGCCAGCGCGGCGACGGTGGCCGCACCGGACACGCCGGCGGTCAGGTACGGCAGGTACATCGGGGCCTCGCGGCACAGCAGCCCGCCGACGGCCAGGGCGGCCGCGGCGGCGGCGAGGGCGGCGGTCACCGGCACCTCGGCGCTGTGCGTCAGCGTCGCGGAGAACGCGGCGCAGGCGCCGGCCCCGGCGAGGATCGCGCCGGTGACGGCCGAACCGCCGACCACGGGCAGGTGGGCGCGCCCGGCGGCGCCCTCCCCGACCGTCTCCTCGCGGCTCTGGTCCACGAGCCAGCCGGCCAGCGCCACGATGACGCCGGCGGTCAGCATGCCCAGCAGGGTGCCGGCGGTCGCGGCCGGCTCGACCAGGCTCGCGACCACGGTGTGGACGCCGATCGCCGCCCCGACTCCGAGCCGGACGAGCCCGGTGTGCGTGTTCCACGCGACGACGGCGGCGGTGCCGAACGCCAGCGTCGCCATCAGCCCGATGACCAGCGGCGCGGCCCAGCCCAGATCGAACGCGACGGGCACGGCCACCGCGCCGAGGCCGGCGAGCACCGCGGCCACGTCGTCGCCGGCCGGCTTCGGCATCGCGATCGCCGCGGCAACGGCCAGCAGGAACAGCGCGACGGGCGCCTGCACGCCGAACGCCGCGTGCTCCGACGCGGTGCGGGACCACTCCTCGCCGAGCGGGGCCGCCCACAGCGGGCTGGCGGCTCGGATCACACCGAACGCGGCACCGAGCGCCCCCCAGCCGGCCAACGCGGCCACGATCGCCCCGACGGTGGCCGCGCCGGTGACCGGGCCGCGCCGCCACCGCTCCTCCCGCAGCGAACGTGTGGTCAGCGCGACGGCCAGCACCAGCGCCGCGACCATGACCAGCTCGCCGCCGGCGACGACGAGCGACGTCGCCCGGGCCAGCGCCGCGATCCCGGCGACAGTGACAGCGGCAGCGGCCATGTCGGCGCCGTCGAGCCGCTGCCCGAAGAGCTCGCGCTCCTCCATCGACGGCGCCAGCCACAGCAGCAGCGAACTGCCGAGCAGCAGCAGCGCCACCGCCAGGTCGATGGCGGTACGCGAGTTCCCCAGCAGCGTCGCCATCGTCACCACCGCCGCCGCGGCGATCGCGCCGGCGACGATCGGCGGCGTGGGCCGGCGCCGGGCCACCTGCACCAGCGCGGCGTAGGTCAGTACCGCCGCGAGCGCCAGGTAGGTGGTCACCAGCACGGCCGTCGCGGCGAACGAGGTGCTCGCGCCGCGCCCGGCGAGCAGGGTCGCGGTCAGCGCGGCGACGGCGCCGGGGAACGCGAACACCGCACCGCCGGCCGCCGCGTCGGCGGCCGTGCGGGCCACCATCTCGGCGCGCGGGTCGGTGCGGGCGGCGCGCGGCCCGAACGCCACCGCGAAACCGGCGATGGTGATCGCGGCCAGCGTCAACGCGGTCGCCGCCGGCCGGGTCAGGCTCGCCGCCGCGGCCCAGGCGCCCACCAGCAGCGCGGCCCCGAGGCAGGTCCAGGCGGACCGGACGGTCGGGTCGGCGTCGCCGGCGGTGGCGCCGTACCGGTCGGCGGCGAGGTTGGTGGTGGGCCGCGGCTGGCCGTAGCCGGCGCCCGCCTGGTCCGGGCGGGTCGGGTCGACCGCGATCGGCGCGGTGCGCAGCGGGTCGATGATCGGCCCGATCGGCCCGGTCGCCGCGACGGGTTCGGTCGGGCGCCGCAGGTCGCCGACCCGCTGGGCCGCCACGCCCGCCCCGATGGCCGCCGCCACCGCCAGCGCCGGCGTCCACATCCAGTTCAGGTGCAGCGCGGCCGGCGCCGTCAGCACCGCCAGCGCGCCGCCGACCACGACAGCGTCGATCTTGTAGACCCAGGGCAGCAGCATCGCGGCGGTGAGGGTGAGCAGCAGCGCCGCGACCGGGAGCTGCCAGGTCGCGCCCTCGGCGTACGTGGTGACCTGGTCGGTGTACGTCGTGAGGGCGGTGTTCCAGTACGGCCGTGCGGCGCGGATCGGCGCGCCGACCGCGGGCATGGCCACCCAGAGGAGGACAAGGGCGGTGATCGCACCGGACAGGCCGCTGGCCAGTGCCGGCCCGCGCCGGGCGCCGGGCGGTAGCAAGGCGACGGAGCCAGCGGTCGCCGCCACGGCGGCAGCGGTGATGGCGAGGGCGTAGTCCGGGGTGGCCACCCACGAGACCCGGGCCGCCGCGAAGATCACGGCGAGCACCGCCAGCCCGCCGGTCAGGTCGGCGAGCGGCGAGCGCTGCTGCTGGATGGCGCCGGCCACGCCGACGGCGGCGGCCAGCACCAGTACGAGAGCTGCCCGCACGGCCTGCGACACGGTCTCGGCGGCGATCAACGCGGTGGCCGCGTAGGCCGCGGAGAAGCCGTAGGCAACGGCGAAGAGCAGCCAGGCCGCGTCGCGCAGGACGCTGGCCGCGCGACCCTCGCCGGGCAGGACGACGGCGCCGAACAGGGTCCGTCCGCGCATCAGGCCGATCGCGAAGCCGAGGTTCATCATGGCGACGAGGGCCAGGGCGAGCGCCCAGCCCGCCGGCTCGCGGATCAGCGGGTAGGCGAACAGCGGGATCACCGGCTGCAGCACGAGCAGCGTCGCGTACCGGGGGGCGAGCAGGTGGGTGGCCACCTCGTACGCGACCGCGACCGCCGCGGTGGCGAGGCACACGATCGCGAAGTACACCTGCGTGGGGACGGCGCCGCCGCCGCCGAACAGGCCCTCCGAGTACGCGACGTATCCGTCCACGAGGACCATGAGCAGGGCGACCGCGGCGAGCGTCTCGGCGGTGGCGATGAGCCCGCGCCGGGCCAGCGCAATGGGGACGACCAGCAGCACGAGCGTGATCAGGACGAGCAGGCCCATCCGGCCGGCCGCGTTCAGCCCGGTGAAGGCGAACGTCATGACCACGACGGCCCCGGCGAGCAGCAGGCCGCCGAGCGTGAACAGAACGGTCTGGGTGGCGCCCGTGCTGGTCTCGGCACCGAGGAGCCGGCTGCCCGGCGCTCGGGGCTCGTCTTCGGGCAGCGGCATGACGCGGGACCGGCGCGGACCGCTGCCGCCGCTGCCGCCGCTGCCGCCGGTTGGCCGGTCGGGGGGTCCGCCGGGTCCGCCGGGGCCGCCGGGGCCGCCGGGGCCGCCGGGGCCGCCGGGGCCTGAGCCACCACCGCCACCGCCGGATCCGAAGCGCCCGCCGAGGCCGCCGAAGCGTCCGCGACCCGGCCCGCGCGGTGGCCCGCCACCGGCGCCGCTCGGACGCCGCGCCGGCCGTCCACGGGTGGGAGTGTTGCCGGACGGGGTGGCTCCCGGGCCGCCCGGGCCGCCGGCGCCGCCCGGCTCGTCCGGCGGACCGCCGGATCCGCGCCCGCGCTGGAAGAACACGGCACGCGGCAGCCGGTCGGTGAGCCCGCGCAGGCGCCCGCCGATCGTCGCCGGCTGGGCCATCGGGGCGACGGGCTCGTCGACGGGTCTTCGCTGCCGCGCGGGCCCGACCGGCTCGACGGTCTCGCGCGCGGCGTTGGTGTCGGCGGGCCGGCGCTGGCGCCCGGCGGCGGGCGTGGCGTTCGGGTCGCCGGGCCGGCGTTGCCGCCCGGCCGCTGCGGCGCCGGCGCCCCCGGTGGCCGGTGTGGCGTTCGGGTCGGCGGGACGCCGCTGCCGCCTGCCGCCCGGCCTTCCGGCGCCCCGTGCGGCCGCGCCACTGCCGGCAGACGTGCCGGTGCTGTCCGTCGGTCCGCCCGCAACCACGCCGCTGTCCGCGGCCGCGCCGCCCGGGTCACCCGCCACTGGGCGGCGGTGGCTGCGCGGCGGCAGGCGGTCACCGGGCTCGGTGTCGGCCGTGGGATTGTCGCGGGCCGGCGAACCGGTGCCGGAGTCGTCGGATCCGCGGCGCAGGCGCCCGGCCCAGCCACGCCGGGGCGGCGGGGTGGGTGCGCCGGTGGCACCCGGACGGCCGCCGGCTACCGGCAGGTCGGTGGCCGGCCGTTCGCCGGATCGTGGAGTCCCGAGGCCCTCATAGGGGCCCTCGCCATCCACGATCTCGGCGTCCTCGGGGGGCTCCACGTCGCGGCCGCAGAACGGGCACGCGTCGGACCCGCCAGGCACGGTACCGAGGCAGTACGGACACGGAAAGGAGTCCACGCCGCTCCCTCCGTGCCCATGCGGTCACCGCCCGCCCATCTCCTTAAGGAAGAATGCCGCGTTTCGACGGCAGAAGGAAGTCTTGATCGCGTTGCGGCGGCGTGTCGGACGACGGGTTCACCGGAACCCGGGCCCGGCCCCGGGCCGCCGCCACCGCCTCTCCCCGCGGCTTGGGCAGCTCAGGCCGCGTGGGTTCGGGTGCTCCGGGCGTCGGCTCAGGTCGTCGCGTCGGCGCGGCGACGGCGGCAACCGGCGCGACAAGCCCGGCCGGCGCGGTGGCCGCGGCCGTACCCGCCCGGCGAAGTTTGTGCCAGCGCAGCCGCGCGCCGGTCAGCGCGGTCAGTCCACTCTGGATGAGCACCAGGTACATGAGCTGCCGATACGCGAACTGCTGCAGCGGGAGCGTCCACAGCGGCCCGAGCTTCTCCCGATCCAGCTTGAACGCGACGACCGCGGTGAGCAGCTGCATGCCGAGCATCGCCAGCCAGGCGAGCGCGGTCTCCGAGCGGTTGAGGAACAGGAGGCCGTACAGGGTGAGCAGGTCGATGATCGGCGCCAGCAAAGGCAGCGCGACGCCGAACAGCGCCACCAGCGGCAGCCCCAGCCGGCCGAAGCGACCCGACGGGCCGCGCTCGACCAGCGCCCGGCGGTGCTTCCACATCGCCTGCATCGTGCCGTAGCTCCAGCGGTAGCGCTGGGTCCACAACTGCTTGAGGCTGGCCGGCGCCTCGGTCCAGGCCCGGGCCCGCTCCTCGTAGACGACGTGCCAGCCGGCGCGGCACAGCGCCATCGTGACGTCGGTGTCCTCGGCGAGCGTCTCGTGGCTCATGCCGCCGGCTTCGCGCAGCGCCTCGCGGCGGAAGGCGCCGATCGCGCCGGGGATCGTGGGCATGCAGCGCAGGACGTCGTACAGCCGCCGATCCAGGTTGAACCCGATCACGTACTCGATGTGCTGCCAGCGGGCGACGACGCTGGTCCGGTTGCCCACTTTGACGTTGCCCGCCACGGCGCCGACCTTCGGGTCGGCGAACGGCTGCACCAGGCGGTTGAGCGAGTCGGGTTCGAAGACGGTGTCGCCGTCGACCATCACGATCAGGTCGTGGCTCGCCAGCGCCACCCCGGTGTTCAACGCGTTCGGCTTGCCGCCGTTGGGAATGCGCACCACCCGCACGTTCGGCAGGTTCATCGCGTCGACGATGTCGGCGGTGCCGTCGGTCGACCCGTCGTCGACCACGACCACCTCGATGCCGCCGGGATGCTCGCCGCCGGACAGCGACCGGACAGCGGCCTCGATGCCTTCCTTCTCGTTGTAGGCCGGCACGATCACCGAGACCGGCGCGGTGACCGGATCGCCCCACCGCCAGGTCTTCGACCGGCGCCGGCGGGCGTGCCGGGCGGCCAGCACGAACAGGGCCACGGTGCGGCCGATCGTGAGCACCCCGACGAGCACGAACAGGACGGACAGGCCCTTGACGGTGCCGTCGGCGATGCGCACCGCCGCGGCGAGGCCCAGGGCGCGCCGCTTGTCGTCGGGACTGGCCGCCGGGTTGCCGACGATGCCGGCGTCGCTCACAGCCCGCCGCAGGCCCTCGGAGACGGTCACGAAGGTGTATCCCCGGGCCTTCATCAGCGGGATGTAGCGGTCCAGCGCCTCGATTGTCTGGGTGCGATCGCCGCCGGCATCGTGGAACAGGACGATGTTGCCGCCGTCGCCGTCAGGGATCACCTTGCGCAAGATCTGGTCGACACCCGGCCGGTCCCAGTCCTGGCTGTCCGCCTCGGACATGACGGTCAGGTAGCCGAGCCGGCCGACGTGCCGGATCAGCTTCCAGTTGGCGTCGTCGATGGCGTCCGCGTGCGACGAGTAGGGCAGGCGGAGCAGTGCGGCCTTGCGCCCGGTGGCGTTGACGATGGACAGCTGCGTCTGGGCGAACTCCAGTTCCTGGCGCCACTCGGGCAGATTGGCGAGCTGCGGGTGGGTGAAGGTGTGGACGCCGATCTCGTCACCGGCCGCTGCCAGGTTCCGCACGATCTCCGGGTGCCGGGCGACCTGACTGCCCACGACGAAGAACGTCGCGGGCACGTGGTGCTTGCGCAGCACCGCGTCGACGGCGGGGGTCCAGCGCGGATCCGGGCCGTCGTCGAAGGTCAGCGCGATCGTCTTCAACGGCAGCCGGAACGAGCGCGCACCGCCGTTGGTGGTGTCGATGATCGGCCCGCCGTTCAGCACGGACTCCGGCACCGCCCCGGCGCCGCCGCCCGCTTCCTGGTGGTCGGGCGCGAACTCGGCGTTCACGTATGCCTCGACCCCGAGGACGCACGCGAACATCAGCACCAGAACCGTCGAGACCACCCACCGCGCGAAGCCGCGGGAGCGGACGTCCGCGGGACGGCTCATGCCGTCCCGGTCCCGGTGCCGCTTCCGGACGACGGCGTCGTACCGGTTTCCCCGACGGGGGAAGCGGCGCCGCCGGCCGTGCTCGTGCCGCCGGCCGTGCTCGTGCCGCCGCCCGTGCTCGTGCCGCCGCCCGTGCTCGTGCCGCCGCCCGTGCTCGTGCCGCCGCCCGTGCCCGTGCCGCTGGTGCCGCCGGACCCGCTCGCGTCGCCGGTCGCGGCGCCGCCACCGGTGCCCCCGGTGGATCCGCCGCCGGTGCCGCCACCCGTGCCGCCTCCGCCGCCGGTGCCGGCACCCGTTTCGCCGCCGGCAGCACCGCCGCCCGTGCCGCCGGTGCTTCCGCTGCCGGTCCCACCGGCGCCACCGCCGGTCCCACCGGTCCCACCGCCCGTGCCCGCGCCTCCGCCGCCGGTGCCGGCCGGCGGGCCGCCGCTCGGTGGCGGTTGCGTGGGGGGCGACGTGGGCGGTGCCGTGGTGCCTTCGGGGATCGGTGTCGGGTTCGCCGGTGCCGACGGCGACGCGGCCGGAGGCGCCGACGTCGCCGGTCCCGGCGCCGGCGTCGGCTGACCGGGCACGGCGGGAGCGGCCGGCTGCACGGCCTGACCGGGGACCAGCCCGGCCGGGGCCGCCGCGTCGCCGGCCTGGCCGCCGGGTCCGCCCCGGCGGGAACCGGTTCCGGGCTTGCCGGACGCGCCCGGCGAGGGCGGACCGACCGGCTGGGGTGTGGTGTCCACCGCCGCTGGGCGGTTGATCAGTTCGGGGAACGGCAGCAGTGTCTCGGGGCTGATCGGACCGCCGGCGAGGCTCATCGCCACCATTCCGGCATAGGTGAGGCTCAATCCGCCGATGCCGTAGAACGCGAATCGAATTCGACGCCCGCGGCGACCGGTGGAATCCACGAAAACGGGTGACGCCTCGGCCGGTGGGGTGAGGATCCGGGTGTCATCGTCATCGAAGGGAGACTCAGTTGTCACGTCCGGAAACTTAGGAAACGGTCCGAACCGAATCTAGGCGAACCGCATCTCAGGTACCCGTAACCTTTTTCTAAATCTCCGGCATCTCTACGTATTGATGACCATCGCCACATAGATCAACCATTCGGTGTGCCACCCAGGAGTGAAGATCAACCTCACCGATCACACGGTGCACATTGGTACCGCCCGACCAGGGCAAACGCTTTGCCCCTTTTGTCGGAGTAGGGTCAGGCCGGGCGGCCCATGCCGCGGTACTCCCAGCCGGCGCGCCGCCAGAGCACCGGGTCCAGGCAGTTCCGCCCGTCGATGACCACACGTCCCGCGGCAACCTCGGCCAGCGCGGACGGGTCGGCGTGGCGGAACTCCTCCCACTCGGTCAGCACGCACACGAGGTCGGCCCCGGTCACGGCCTCGATCGCCGATCGGGCGTACGAGACGTCGGGCACCTCACGCCGGGCGTTCTCCATCCCCTCGGGGTCGTAGACCGACACGTCCGCGCCGCTGCGGCTGAGCTTGCGCACCACCGACAGCGCGGGGGAGTCGCGGACGTCGTCGGACGCCGGCTTGAACGTCGCGCCGAGCACCGCCACCCGCACGTCGGACAGGTCCGGGCCGGCCGGGCCGAACGGGCGTCCCAGCAGTTCGGCCGCCAGCTGCACGACCCACTGCCGGCGGCGCTGGTTGATGAGGTCGACCTCGTGCAGGAAGCGCAGCGCCTCGCCGACGCCGAGTTCCTGCGCCCGCGCCTGGAACGCCCGGATGTCCTTGGGCAGGCAGCCGCCGCCGAACCCGACGCCGGCCCGCAGGAACTTGTTGCCGATGCGCGCGTCGTAGCCGATGGCGCGGGCGAGCATCGTCACGTCGGCGCCGGACGGCTCGCAGATCTCCGCCATCGCGTTGATGAACGAGATCTTGGTCGCCAGGAACGCGTTGGCCGCGACCTTGACCAGTTCCGCCGTCGCGAAGTTCGTGACGACGACCGGGACCTCGCGGTCCTCCGTGGCGGCCAGGTCGAAGACGCCCTTGTGCGCAGCGAACAGCATCGCGTTGGCCCAGTCGCTGCGCACGCCGAAGATGACCCGGTTCGGGCGCAGCACGTCTTCGAGCGCGTGCCCCTCCTGGAGGAACTCGGGGCTCCACGCGACCTCGACCGCCGACGTCTCGGGCGCGTGCCGCTCCACCAGTTGCTCGACCCACTCGGCGGTGCCGACGGGCACCGTCGACTTGCCGACGATGAGCGCCTTGCGGTGCAGGTGCGGCGCCAGCGCGACGACCACGTCCTCCACATAGGACAGGTCGGCGGCCATGCTGTCGGCCCGCTGCGGGGTGCCGACGCAGACGAAGTGGATGTCGCCGAACGCGGCGGCGTCCTCGATCGACGTGGTGAAGCGCAGCCGGCCGGCGGCCAGGTTCTTGCGCAGCAGCTCGTCGAGACCGGGCTCGTG
>Ga0207689_10006460_pt1 | contig 10365 bp, 5 predicted proteins | sample KBSMisM52_FD_184312 | JGI IMG/M metagenome (GOLD analysis project Ga0207689, IMG submission 184312) | Miscanthus rhizosphere microbial communities from Kellogg Biological Station, Michigan, USA - KBS Miscanthus M5-2 (SPAdes) (version 2) | ecosystem: Host-associated > Plants > Roots > Rhizosphere... | reverse complement strand
TTCCTCGTTCAAGACGCGGATACATTCAGACGCTTTTTCGACAGGCATGAAACCTGAAGGGCAAACAATGCCAATGACATCACCCTTTTGCAAATAAGGAGGAGTAGCTATCATTGCTTAAAGTTATTGGAAAGTTCACAGTTCAAAGAAGAATCGGTTCGAAGGACTCCTTCGGAGGATTCAGAGTCTGGAGTATCAAAATATGAAGCCGGTGGAAATCCATGTAATCTGTAATCAAAAAATTTCTCTCACTGATTTCACTGATGAACACTGATTTTTTTTAAGACCACTATGGCACGGTTTCTTTGAACTATAAGTAACACCAAGTTTTTATGAATCTTCTTTGCGATTCGCTGCCTACCGGCAGGCAGGTTCGTGTCTTTGCGCCTTAGTGGCTGAATTATTTGTCCCTTTTGGAGTTGAGGATGATTGACGGTATTTTTGCAAACTTATTTGTTGAGTAGCGCCGGGAACGTACAAGTGTGCGACGCAACCGACGCTCAATAGTAATCTTAAAGACCGGCTCATAGCTGAAATGAAAGATTTTAAAAGATACCTGGTTACAGCGGCTCTGCCGTACGCGAATGGTCCTCTACACATAGGCCATATGGCGGGCGTTTACGTACCGGCCGATATTTATGTACGATACAAGCGTGCAAAAAAAACAGACATAAAATTTATTTGTGGCAGCGACGAACATGGTGTTCCTATCACGATCCGTGCATTAAAAGAAGGTGTGAGTCCTCAGCAGATCGTCGACAAATACCATGCAATCATCAAAGAGAGTTTTGAGCAGATGGGAATTTCTTTTGACATCTATTCCCGCACTTCCAATAAAATTCATCACGAAACAGCATCGGAATTTTTTAAAAAGATGTACGATGATGGCTTGTTTGAAGAAAAGGAAACTGAGCAATACTATGATGAAAAAGCAAAGACATTTTTAGCTGACCGGTATATAACAGGCACCTGCCCTGTTTGTGGAAATGAAAATGCTTATGGCGATCAATGTGAGCGATGCGGAAGCAGTTTATCACCGGACCAATTAATTAATCCGCGCAGCACTTTGAGTGATGCTGTGCCCGTGAAGAAAAAAACAAAACACTGGTATTTCCCTTTGCAGAATTATGAATCGTGGTTGAAAGAATGGATCCTTGAAGGACATAAGGAATGGAAGAATAATGTGTACGGGCAATGCAAAAGCTGGCTCGATAACGGTTTACAAAGTCGTGCCATGACAAGGGATAGTAATTGGGGTGTAAAGGTTCCATTACCCGATGCAGAAGGAAAAGTGTTGTATGTATGGTTTGACGCCCCTATCGGTTACATCTCTGCAACCAGGGAGTTGACCAGCGATTGGAAAGATTATTGGTGCAAGGACGACACGCGGCTGATCCATTTTATTGGAAAAGACAATATCGTTTTTCATTGCATCATTTTTCCGGCTATGCTAAAAGCCCATCGTGGGTTTGTGTTGGCAGATAATGTACCTGCCAATGAATTTTTAAATATTGAGGGAGACAAAGTTTCGACAAGCCGCAACTGGGCCGTTTGGGTGAATGAATATGTGAAAGATTTCCCTGGCTGTGAAGATGTATTGCGTTATGTTCTTGCTGCCAACATGCCGGAAACAAAAGACAATGATTTTACATGGAAAGATTTCCAGGACAGGAACAACAGTGAACTTGTCGCCATCTTCGGAAACTTTGTGAACAGAACATTAGTGCTGATGCATAAATTATGCGGAGGTAAGGTGCCCAAATTGCACGAAGAGATTCTTGATGAAGCAGACAAAGCATTGATCGCGGAAATTGAAAATGCAAAATTGAAAATTGAAAATGCCATTGAAGAATTTCATTTTCGGGATGCTTTGTTCGAGGTGATCGACCTGGCAAGAAAAGGAAATAAATACTTGCAGGAGAAAGAGCCGTGGAAGAAGGTACCAGGGGACCTGCCTACCGGACAGGCAGGCAAGGCACAGGGCACAAGTGACCAGAATCAGATGATAATTGATAACTGTTTGCACCTTTGCCTGCAACTTACTGCCAATCTTGCTATCCTTATCAATCCATTTCTACCGACCACGGCGAAGAAAATGTTGCACCTGATGAAGGTGGTTGACAAAATACTGGACTGGGACAATGCAGGTAAATTAAAACTATTAAGTGTCGGCTATAGTTTAAGACCACCGGAACTATTATTCAGAAAAATTGAAGACGAAGAAATAAAAGCGCAGGTGGAAAAATTGAGAGCAAATTCATTGAAGGCACAAGGCACAAATCACAAGTCACAGGGAACAAGCGACAGGGCAAAAGAAAAATCTCAAATCAAAAACCTCAAATCTCAAATCCAGTATGAAGATTTTGCCAGGCTTGATCTGCGTGTGGCGACCATTTTATCAGCAGAAAAAGTAGCTAAGGCTGACAAGCTTTTGAAATTGGAAGTTGATCTCGGTTTTGAAAAGAGAACCATTGTGTCAGGTATAGCGCTGCATTTTAATCCTGACAAACTGGTGGGAAAACAGGTCGTAATTGTAGCCAACCTGGCGCCGAGAAAACTAAAAGGAATTGAAAGCAATGGCATGATCCTTTCTGCAGAAGATGAAAATGGAAAACTCCACCTTATAAATCCGGAGGAAATAATTAATTCGGGAGCCGGAGTTAGTTAATATTATTTTTATATATCTTCGGAATCTATTCCCTTTCTACCCTTTGCAGCTACTTCCGTTCTCTCCTGAATTTAGTCATTAACAAAATCATCTATTATGAAAAAAATTTCCATCGTTGGCTTGATAGCCATTTTGGCTGCCTGTAATAACAGTAGTGATAAGGCAAAAGTCGATTCAATGAATGCTGACAGTACTGCTGCCACTACGACAACCGCTACCATGATGCCGCCTATTAATTCTCCTTACCCGGTGAGTTATTCATCCAAATTTGAAATGGGCGATCCTAAAAATGCGGAAACCGTTTTAAATCTTTGGAAGGATTGGGATAACAACAACCTTGCGAATGGCAAGAATTCATTTGCTGATACCGTTGAGTTTAATTTCTCCGATGGAAGTAAGCTGCGTGCGAGCAGGGACAGTGCGTTGGCTGTGGCTCAAAAGATGAGAGATGGCCAGGCTTCAATCACCAGCACTATTGATGCTGTGATGTCGGTAAAGAGCCTGATGAACAATTTGTCTCCGCGCCCGGAAGATCAGAATGAAAACTGGGCCGTTCTCTGGGGCGAAGAAAGAGTCACTGATAAAAAAGGAAGAAAAGATTCATCAGCTATACAAGAAATATGGAGATTAAATAAAGACGGCAAAGTAGACCTGGTATACCAGTATAGAAAAAAGATTGCTGGTACAAAAAAGTAAATAACTAAATGCACATAGCCCCGCTTCCTTTCGGGGCTTTTTTATTTCATTTATCTCTCACAGATCACACACCTGCCCCCGCAGGGATTTTCACTGACCTGCTTACTAATCTGTGCTAATCTGTGAAATCCGTGAGAAATAATCATGAAAAGAACGATTAAGAACCCGTTCGTTACTCACTGATTGCACATCTGCCTGCCGGCAGGCAGGGATTTTCACTGACCTGTTCATTATCTGTGCTAATCTGTGAAATCCGTGAGAAATAATCATGAAAAGAACGATTGAAAAACCGTTCGTTACTCACTGATTTCTTAGATTTTCGCTGATGTGGATTTACGGTGTTTAAACGAACTATCCTTTAAAATCAGACGTGCTATCTTTAACGTCCACTCCTCTCTTGGCCCTGGTTTATTAGAAAGTGTCTATGTGGCAGCGCTCACTTATGAACTTTCGGGGTTAAATTTATCAGTGCAAGCGCAATTGGGTCTTCCCGTGAATTATAATGGAATAACTCTGGAGCTTGGATTTAGAATAGATCTTCTCGTTCAAAATGAAGTAATAGTGGAAGTAAAATCGGTGGAGACGTTACATGATGTGCATAAAAAACAGTTGCTTACTTATTTGAAATTAGCGAACAAAAAGTTGGGGCTACTTGTAAATTTTAATGTATCGTCGCTAAAAGATAAGGAAAGCTTAATTAGAATAATTAATTAAAATTCTGTGTCTATCTGTGAAATCAGTGAGATAAATTTGCTCACAGATCACACAAATTTTCACTGATCGCAGACTTATAAATATCAGTGCTGACCTGCGATATCCGTGAGATAAATCATTATGAGAAGAATAAAAAAAGTGGCGATACTCGGAAGCGGAGTAATGGGTTCAAGGATCGCCTGTCATTTTGCAGGGATCGGTGTCCAGGTCTTGTTATTGGACATTGTACCCAAAGAAGCTTCGGAAAGCAAGGATAAAAAACTGAGAAATAAGATCGTGAATGATTCATTGCAGGCTGCGATCAAATCAAATCCCTCCCCGATTTTTCATAAGGAAGTAGTGAAGAAAATTACAACCGGCAATTTTGATGATGATATGAAAGACATTGCTGCCTATGACTGGATCATCGAGGTCGTTGTTGAACGACTTGATATCAAGAAGTCCGTCTATGGAAGGGTTGAACAATTTCGCAAACCAGGAACACTGATCACTTCCAATACATCGGGTATACCCATTCACATGTTGAGTGAGGGAAGAAGCGATGACTTCAAAAAAAATTTTTGCGGAACACATTTTTTCAATCCCCCGCGTTACCTCCGCCTCCTCGAAATAATCCCGACACCCGATACTGATAAATCAGTTGTTGATTTCCTTATGCATTATGGCGACCTGTATTTGGGAAAGACAACTGTACTGTGTAAGGACACGCCGGCATTTATTGCTAACCGTATTGGTGTGTATGGGATCATGTCCCTTTTTAAGTTAGTTGACAAATTGAATTTGAGCATCGATGAAGTGGATGCATTAACTGGGCCCATTATCGGACGCCCTAAATCAGCTACATTCCGCACTGCGGACGTCGTGGGTATTGATACCTTAGTCAAAGTGGCGAAAGGTGTCTATGAAAACTGCCCCAATGACGAGGCGAGAGATGTCTTTCTAATTCCGGAATGGCTGGATAAAATGGTTGCCAATAGTTGGCTGGGAGAAAAAAGCGGCCAGGGATTTTTTAAAAAAATAAAGATTCCTGTTACCCAAGGCAGCCCTGAAGAACGAAAATCAGACAAGGAGATACAGGTACTCAACCTAAAAACATTCGAATACCAATCAAGGGCCAAATCAAAATTTGCAAGTGTAGATGCGGCGAAGGGTGTGGATGATCTGAAGCAACGATTGAAAATGCTTATGGCTGCACAGGACAAAGCCGGGGAGTTTTACAGGCATTTTCACTATGGTTTATTCTCCTATGTTTCACATCGCATACCGGAGATCAGTGAAGAAATTTACCGGATCGATGATGCAATGATGGCGGGCTTTGGCTGGGAGATCGGGGCCTTTGAAAGCTGGGACGTGCTAGGAGTTGACAAAACTGTGAAAGCTATGAAAGAGGCGGGTTATGAAGTTGCTCAGTGGGTGGAAGAAATGCTTGGAGCAGGAAACATATCTTTTTACAAAATTGAAAGCGGGAAGAAATTATTTTATGATCCTTCGACAAAAACATATACGGCGATACCCGGTTCGGACTCCTTTATAATAATGAGCAATTACCAGGATAAGCTGGTATGGAAAAATGCAAGTTGCGATTTATTTGATTTGGGTGATGAAGTTCTTGGTTTGCAATGGTCAACCAAGATGAACAGCATTGGAGGCGATGTGGTGGCGGGAATACAAACTGCTATTGATAAAGCAGAAAAAAATTACAAAGGGTTAGTGATTGCCAATGAAGGGTCGAATTTTTCTGCCGGAGCCAATGTAGGGATGATCTTTATGCTGGCCATTGACCAGGAATATGACGAACTGGATATGGCGATACGGACATTTCAGAACACAATGATGAGGGTCCGGTATTCGTCGGTGCCTGTGGTCCTCGCACCTCATGGTTTAACTCTTGGTGGTGGTTGTGAAATGAGTTTACATTCCGACAAATGCTGTCCTGCCGCCGAAACCTATATTGGCCTGGTTGAATTGGGCATAGGATTGATCCCCGGTGGTGGCGGTACAAAAGAATTTACTTTAAGAGCGTCGGATGAAATGCATGAAGACGAACCGGAAACCATCACATTGAAAAATCGTTTCCTTACTATTGCAACGGCGAAGGTTGCAACATCAGCGATGGAGGGATTTGATATCGGGGTTTTCAGGAAAGGCCATGACGAGGTAGTATTAAATCAAAGCCGCCGGATTGCAGAAGCAAAAAAATCAGTGATCGAAATATCTGACAGTGGCTATACAACACCAGTTCCACGGAAGGATATTAAAGTACTTGGTCGGTCTGCGCTCGGCGCATTGTATGCCGGTATCAACGGAATGTGGAGAGCAAATTATGCAACCGATCATGACGTAGTGGTCGCCAAAAAATTAGCTTATGTCATGTGCGGCGGAGACCTGAGTGAGCCGGGTTTGGTGAGCGAGCAATACTTGCTTGACCTGGAAAGGGAGGCATTTTTATCTCTCTGCGGTGAAAGAAAAACATTGGAAAGGATTCAATCGGTTTTAAAGGGTGGCAAGCCCGTTAGAAATTGATTTTTTCTCACACGATTATATCCTGCTTTTACACGTTTATTAGTCCTATTGACACGATTGCTAATTGCCTCTTGCACGGCATTTTGATTTAATTAGTTTTATCGCACAAACCACCATCCACATTAAACCTTATCCCTTTTGATAGTTCAGGGAGGTTTGATTTCCATCAACTCCCTGATTTTTTCCCCCGAAGTCATATATTTGGCCATAGAACTTAGTAAAAAATCAAGAGTACAATTTTCCTCATCCGAAGTGCCAACTAACTGCTGATGCTTGCTTGTAGGTGTATCAAAAATTTCCTGGTCTTCCTGGTCTTTCTGTTGATAAATGTTTCAACTGCATGTGCACAGGACTATAGCTATATCAGATACGATACCCGGGACGGGCTTGCAGGCTCAGTTGTGTATGACGCCATCCAGGATAAAGAAGGCTTTATGTGGTTTGCTACAGAGAATGGCTTAAGCAGGTTTGATGGAAAAAATTTTAAGACTTTTACGACAAAAGATGGGCTACCAGATAACGAAGTATTAAAACTATTTCTTGATTCACAAGGCAGGTTATGGATCATGCCTTTCAGGCCGTCCATTTGTTACTACTACAAAGGAAAAATTCATAACAAAACCAATGACAGCATGCTTGCCAGGATTAACTTGTTTGCCTATGCGCATCATATGGCTGAAGATAAATCCGGCAATATTTTCATTGCCGAAATGGGGGCATTGCACAAAATTTTTAAAAACCAAACGATCAAAACCTTTAGCAGGGCAACCAATTTTCACATCGACGTTGTTAGTATAGGCACCAAACGAAACGGACAAGTCGAGATACTTATCGGCGAATACAAACAACAGGAACACCCCCGCTTTTATTTTTACGAAGATGGGGACACTACTAAACTTAAGGACATCCTTTACTGGCCGGATGTTCAAACTACAATGATTGGCCCCGACTATGATTTTATTTCAGCCAACCATAGCTCTCAATTGTCTGTCTATAAAAATAAACTTAAGACCATTTCAACTGAGCTACCACGCAACACCGTAAGTACCAGCTATATTAATCAAAGAAAGATCGTTATTAATACAAGAGCAGGAATAAAATTTCTTGACCCCGAAACAATGACTTTCTCAGGTCCGATATTCAAGGATTTCAGTTTTATGGCGGCCTTTCAGGATAAAGAAAATAATCTCTGGTTCATGACCGCCGGCTCGGGCGTTTTGATGGTGTCTTCCTTTGAATTTAGAAATTATTTGCTATCCGACAACAAAAAAAATGAAGAAATAACAGCCCTCTCTATTATCGGAAATACTTTATATGCTGCCGGTTGGGATAACAAATTATGGAAGGTCGATACCAGCACCCTCCTGCTGACCTCTCAAACTGACAACTCTCATCTTGGGAATAAAATCATTTCAATATTTACACTACCTAACAGACTTGTAGTAAGTTCAACCCTGTATCAAAACCCATTTAAACAAGGTGCCACCCTGCCTCTTTCTTTAAAATCAGCCTGTGTCGGCAAAAGCGGGGTTCTTTATGCAACTCACAACTATACCTGGCTATGTAAATGGTCAGGGCAGGATACAATTTTGGATTACCAGAGATCAACAAGTGCGGTTGAAAAAGATTCCGGCTTTTATATAGGAACGCTAAATGGCTTGAAGCATTTGTCGTATGACGGGAAAACCGTTAATCTTGGCCATGCTTTTCCGGTGCTTGGATCGAGAATTGTAAATCTTGCCATTTCCGATAAAGGCATTTTATGGATCACAACAAAGGGAAATGGTGTTGCTGCATATGCTGAAGACAAATTATTGTTTCACATTACCGAAACTAATGGACTTACCAGCGATAATTGTACTTCGTTATATCTTGACGGTACTACCATTTGGGTGGGAACGGATAAGGGACTAAATCGCATTGAAGTTTCTGCAGGGCTGAATGTCACCCGGTTTTCCATGTCGGATGGATTGCCTTCTAACATGATCAATGCTATTGCCGCCACAGGAAAGAAGGTATTTGTAGGCACACCGATGGGTCTGACTTACTTCGAAGTGGATAAGATATCGCAACAATCTTACTGCGATCTTCAGTTGACCGGAATATACATTTCTAATAAATACTGGTCGTATGACTCGACTGATTTTTCTTTACCGCACAAAAACAACGACATCCGGTTTGAATTCTCAGGGATCTCATTTAAGTCAGCCGGCGAAATGAAGTACCAATACAGGATATTGGGATTGCAACCGGAATGGAGAACAACCACAGATGAACAATTGAGTTTTCCCTCCTTATCATCGGGAAAATATTCTTTGCAATTAAAGGCGATGAATAAATACGGCGTTGAAAGCAAGGTAAAGCAAGTTTCATTTGTGATTGAAAAATTGATGCGGGAAAAAACCTGGTTCCGCTTAATGATCCTTTTTTTGATTGCGGACACGATATGGCTTTTCTTCCGGTACAGGATCGGGAGCGTTAGAAAGAAAGCAAAAGAACAGGCGATGCTGAACCAGCGAATTGCAGACCTGGAACAAAAAGCCCTTCGTTCACAAATGAATCCTCACTTCATTTTTAATAGCCTGAATTCAATTCAGCAGTATGTTGCGGAAAGAGATATAACTGGCGCGAATAATTTTATTACTGATTTTTCGAGACTTATCCGGATGACGCTTGACCTTTCAGCAAATACTTTTATAAATCTTTCCGACGAAGTAGATTATATAACCACCTATCTGAAGATAGAGAAAACCCGCCTCGAAGACCAATTTGATTATTCTGTAAATACAGACAGTGCTCTGAACCTTCACGAGATTTATCTGCCACCGCTACTTCTGCAACCTTATGTTGAAAATTCCATTCGACACGGCATCAAATACAAAAAAGAAAACAAAGGGATGATCCGTATTTGTGTGCAAAAAAAGGACGCTGATATTTTGGTAAGGATTGAAGACAATGGTATAGGAAGAGAAGCCGCCCAACAATACAAAAGTAAATATCATATCCAGTACCAGTCAAAAGGAATGAGCATCAATAAAGACAGAATTGACATATTGAATAGTTATAACGCTAAAAAGATCGAGATATTCATTAAGGATCTTTATGACAAAAACAATGAGGCGTCAGGAACAAGGGTGGATATATATTTAAGGCAATAGCATTTATAGATTAAACCAGGAGAAAGTGATAAACACAATACTTATCGATGATGAACCAAAAAATATAAAGGTGCTCAAAGGCATGTTACAGGAATTCTGTCCACAGGTTCATTTAACCGGCGAAGCTGATAACAGCAGATCCGGGAAAAAACTGATCCTCGAAAAAAAACCAGAGCTCGTCTTTCTCGACATCGAAATGCCTTACGGAAATGGTTTCGACCTTCTTAATGAACTGATGCCGATTGATTTTGAAGTGGTCTTTGTTACCGCATTCGATAAATACATGTTGCAGGCATTAAAATACTCGGCATTAGATTTCCTCTTAAAGCCGGTTAATATTGAGGAGCTAAAGAATGCAGTCAAAAATGCGGAGGTTCGCATCCGAAAAAATTCGATTAATCAACAATTACAGGTTTTACTGGAAAATTTTAAAAAGCCGGACCCCGGTTTAAAAAAAATCGCTGTTCCTTCGGCAGATGGCTTTGATTTCATACTTATATCGGATATTATAAGATGTGAAGCGCAGGGAGCGTATACGAAAATCTACATCAACAATTCCAGGCAAGTGCTGGTCTCAAGGCCTTTGAAAGATTATGAAGCCCTTTT
>Ga0207689_10006459_pt1 | contig 10366 bp, 6 predicted proteins | sample KBSMisM52_FD_184312 | JGI IMG/M metagenome (GOLD analysis project Ga0207689, IMG submission 184312) | Miscanthus rhizosphere microbial communities from Kellogg Biological Station, Michigan, USA - KBS Miscanthus M5-2 (SPAdes) (version 2) | ecosystem: Host-associated > Plants > Roots > Rhizosphere... | reverse complement strand
CCCAATCGACGCCAGCAACGCGGGAGTCTCGTCGGTCGATGCCTCGTCGACGATGACCACTTCGAGATCGACGTCTCGCTGGCACAGCACGCTGCGGAGCGTCAGGGCGAGAAGGTTGCTCCGGTTCCGCGTGGGAATGACGATGGATACGTCCACTCGCGTGTCCCAAGTATCTCACCCGCGAAACGGCAGCCTTGGCGGGTGATGCAGCGCTGGAGCTTCTTCGAAAATCGCTATAATCCCGGCGACCGATTTCCAAGCCCGTGCTCAACCCAGGCTCCCATCTCGGCCGGTACGAGGTCGTTGCTCTCCTCGGCGCAGGCGGGATGGGCGAAGTGTATCGCGCGCGTGACACGCGTTTAAACCGCGACGTTGCGCTCAAAATCCTGCCCGCGGCATTTGCCGATCCAGATCGACGTCAGCGATTCGAGCGCGAAGCGAGCGCGATCGCATCCCTCAACCATCCTCATATCTGTCAGCTCTACGATGCTGACCACGATGCGGGTGTGGAATTTCTGGTGCTCGAGCTGTTGGAGGGCGAGACGCTCGATCATCGTCTCGAAAAGGGCCCTCTTCCCGTCGAGATCGCTATTCAGTACGCGATCGAGATCGCTGACGGCTTGAGTGCAGCACATCGCCGAGGCATGGTGCACCGCGATCTGAAGCCTGGCAACGTCATGTTGACGAAGCACGGCGCGAAATTGCTCGACTTCGGCCTTGCGACCGCCGGCCTCGCACCGGGCGCTGATCCGGCCGATGTCACAACCGTGATGCGACAGACGCAGGCAGGCGCTGTCCTCGGCACGCTTGCGTACATGGCCCCAGAGCAGCTGCAGGGTCAGCGCGCGGATGCCCGCAGCGACATCTTCTCCTTGGGCCTGACTCTTTACGAGATGCTCAAGGGCCGTCGCTCACCGACAGCAATCGGTCAGCCGCCTGTCATGCAGGGCGTGTCACAACCACTCGCCCATATCCTCGAACGGTGCCTCGCGCCGGACCGCGACCAACGCTGGCAGACCGCAGACGATGTCAAACACGAACTCACGTGGGCGGCTACCGTCAAATCGATGGAGCCTGCTTCCTCCGGAGACAGGCGAACGTCGCCGCTCTGGGCCCTCGTGGCGGTAGCGGTGGTCGCGGCGGTTGCGGGCATCGGCTGGATGTTTGCCGGTGGTCGATCGGTGACCCCGACACGTACGCTGCAACTCAACGTGAACCCTCCCGCTGGCGGCGAATTTCGCCCGGATGCGGGTATCGCGATGTCGCCTGACGGTTCCACGCTCGCGTTCGTTGCACGCGTGGGCGACTCTAATCGACTATGGGTGCGACGGTTGGAGTCGGCCGAGAATCGAGAGCTCGCGGGCACCGACGGGGCGGCCTTTCCCTTCTGGTCTCCCGACAGCCAGTCCATCGCCTTCTTCGCCTCGGGCAAACTCAAACGCACCGAGTTGGCCGGCGGCACGCCTGTCGTGCTGTGCGACGTGACCAGGGGTCGTGGCGGCACCTGGAATAAGGAAGGGACGATTGTCTTCAACGGTTACAACGACGGACCGCTGCTGCGCGTGTCCGCCTCGGGCGGAACGCCCGTGCCGTTGACCACGCTCGACGCGACACGCGGCGAGAATTCTCATCGTTGGCCCGAGTTCTTGCCGGACGGTCGCCGCCTTTTGTACTTCGCGCGATCAGCCGACCCGCAAAAGGCTGGCATGTTCTTGACCTCGCTCGATCACCCCGAGGTCAGGAAGCTTATCCTCCAGACGCGTGAGAGCGCGTCGTACGCCGATACATCGCACGCAGCCGGACACCTTCTCTGGACGCGAGGAGACGATTTGCTGGCGCAGGCATTCGACGCACGGTCAGAAACGTTGGAGGGCAAAGTCAGTGTCGTGGTACACGGCCCGTTCGCCGGTCTTGGTGGGTCAGAACGGCGGTTGTTCTCGGCGGCGACCGATGGAACGCTCGCGGTGCAACGCGCCGAGGCGCAGACAACACAACTCACATGGTACGGGCGGGACGGCAGAATTACAGGAACGGCCGGCGCTCCCGAATCGTACGTCGGGGAAGCCGGCGGCTACGAGATGGCCATCTCACCGGCCGAAACGCACGTGGCGCTGATTCGTCGCGATGGGAACGCTGCCAACGTGTGGGTGATGGATCTCGCGCGCGGCATCACGGTCACCCGCCTGAACGGCACCGCGCATCCGCTGTGGTCGCCTGACGAGCAGCGCGTCGCCTATGTTCGCGGAGCGCCGCCGAACATCTATATCGACAGCCTCAACGGTGGTCACGAAGAGCGCGTCACCAACACCAGGCACACCCAACAGCTCTGGGACTGGTCGCCGGACGGAACATTCTTGCTATATACCGAGCTGCTGAACGAAGTGAGCGCGGCTGGTCAGCCGCACTTCTGGGTGGTGTCGTTGACTGGTGACCGTAAACCGGTCGCCTTCGCGCCGGAAGAGTCTGCGGCGCGCGAGGGTCGCTTCTCGCCTGACGGCAAATGGATCGCCTACACATCTGAAGAAACGCCGGGCCGCGCCGAGATCTACCTGCGACGATTTCCATCTGACGGTCGGAAGTGGCGTGTCTCGGACAAAGGTGGCAGCCTCCCGAGATGGCGTCACGATCAACGTGAACTGATGTACGTGGCCCCCAATGGGACTTTGACTGTCGTGTCGAGCGTCACGACTGAGCGCGACGTCCAACTGAGTACACCGACACCGTTGTGGACCCTTCCTGGCACGTTCGACGTGGCGCGCGATGGAAAACAGTTCCTCGTCTTACGGCCGGTCGCGGAGCGCGAGGCGTCCCCGATGGTTGTCGTCACCAATTGGCCTGCCATCGTCGGTCAATAGCGCCGCGCTGGGCGGGAGCGATTTGTGACGAGAGGAGGAAGGTGTGAAACTTCAACGCAGACGGTTTATAGCTGCCACGGCTTCCGCGCTCGGCACGTCCGTTGTGGTTCCCTCCCGTCGAGCCGCCGCGCAGACCGGGTCACGTGGGGCAGTGCTACCTCCGGCGCTTCCACCCGATGCCGGTCTTTTCGGCGGCTTCGAAGCGAGATGGGTTCGCACGCGCGGCGCCGACATCTTTCTCAGGCACGGTGGTGATGGGCCGCCACTCCTGCTGCTGCACGGCAACCCGCTCACCCATGCCTCGTGGCACCAGATTGCAGGTCCGCTGGCCAAACGCTTTCACGTGGTTGCGGCCGACCTTCGAGGCTACGGCGACAGCATCGGTCCAACCGACGCTGGAACCAACCACGTGAACTACTCCTTCCGCGTCATGGCGCAGGATCAGGTCGAGGTCATGACGGCGTTGGGCCATGACCGGTTCTTTCTGGCCGGTCACGACCGCGGAGCGCGAACGGCGCATCGAATGACACTCGACCATCCCGAACGGGTCCGCAAGGTCGCGCTGCTGGATATTGTCCCAACACGGTACGTATGGGCACATACCTCGCGCGAGTGGGCGCTGGGCGCATGGCACTGGGCGTTCATGGCACAACCCGAGGAGTTATTCGAGCGCATGATCGCGGCGATTCCCGCACGCGAGTTCGTGCTCCGTCACTTAGGCCGCACGGGCAAGCCTGCGTTCTTCGACGATCGCGCGATTGCCGAGTACGTTCGCTGCTTCACTCCGAAGACCATCCATGGCTCGTGCGAAGACTATCGTGCCGCCGCCACTATCGACCTCGAACACGATGAAGCCGATCAGCGGGCTGGACGCAAGGTCGGTCCGCCTATGCTGGCGCTCTGGGGTCGCCGCAGCAACGTGGGCGAGTTATACGGCGACATACTCGCGATTTGGCGCGAGGCCGCAAATAGCGTGACGGGTGGCCCAGTCGAGAGTGGCCACTATCTAGCGGAGGAAGCTCCGCAGGCCGTGCTCGACGCATTCGAGCGCTTCTTCGTGTGAGTCGAGGATCGACTAGCGCGGGGGCTTCCACCTTCGCCGAAGGCTCCGGCGGACAGGAAAGCCCCCGCTCTACGTCGTTGTGGAAACGCTCTGATTCCCACAGGCATCACGGGACAGTCAGTGGAAGAGAACAGCTCTTGGCCACGCCGGGTGCCGGATCGCCGAACACCTTGTTGGTACACGCGGTGCCATTGGTGAACGTCTTGACGACGAACGAACCGTTCGCTCCGTACCGCACGTTCATCCTGCCGGTGAACGCGCACACGCCACCTTCCGGCGCGCAGAACGTCCATTGCATGGGCGGAGGCGTAGGCGCTGTCCTGAGCGCGCACTGTTTCGGCGTGTCCGGGGCCGGATCGCCGAACACCTTGTTGGTACACGCGGTGTCATTGGTCAACGTCTTGACGACGAACGAACCGTTCGCGCCGTAGCGCACCTCCATCCTGCCGCTGAAGGCGCACACGCCGCCTTCCGGCGCGCAGAACGTCCAGTCATCAATGTCCGGTGGAGGAGGAGCCAGCCACAGGGTCGGGCGATTGGTGTTTCCCTCGAGGCTTGTGCCGACGACGTACCCGCCATTGCTGACCAAGTGCCCTTCGCTCACTGAGTAACCGGGGAGCGGCGGAAGTTCAATCATCCCCGTGGTCTCTGTCCACACGAATCCAAGCAGGGTGAACTGATCCTGACTGGAGCCGACCACTTGACCACGGTCGTTCACGGCGGCGGCGGTGCTCATAGGTCCACCGAAGGTGCCAAGGTCGACCATGCCGTCTGTGGCTGTCCAGAGGAAGGCATGCCCATTGGTGTTCAGCGTTCGGCTCCCGCCAACCACCCACTGCTTCTCGTTAACGTCAGCGGCGCCGCTGCTGTCGCCGCCGAGCGTTCCAAGGTTGATCATGCCGTCGGTCGGCGTCCAAAGGAACGCTTGCGCCACACCTAGGCTCGAGCGACGGTATCCCACAACCTCCCCTGTGTCATTCAGCCCGCTTGCCTCCCCTCCGTTTGTGTCCAGCTCACGGAGGCCGTCCGCGGCGGTCCACAGGAGTGCGGTCCACCTTCTACCAAAAGCATCTGCAGCCTGCGGAATGTTGAAGATCGCATCGCCCCTGTTGTTTACCTCACTGGGCTCGTTGTTCGGCCACGGCCCGAGGTCCACCATTCCCCCTTCTGGTGTCCAGGCGAACGCGTGCACCGTGCGGCTCTCGATCACGACTTCACTCCAGCCGAAGACCTGGCCTGCCTCGTTCACCTTGAGCGCACCACTCTGGGCGCCTCCGAGTGTGCCCAGCTCTATCATCTCGTTAGTGGCAGACCAGATGGCCGCGTGGATATCTGTGCGGGGTGGCACGCACAATCCACAACCGACATCGTCCTCCGCTTCAATTCCACCGACATGCCCAACCACCTGTCCGGCGTTGTTGACATCGAAGGCCCAGCTCCTGTGCCCGGGCGCAAGGTCGAGTGCTCCGGCCGTGGGGGTCCACCGGAATGCGTGCGTGGGGCCGAAAGACGACAGGTGGAACCGTCCGACGACGTGGCCACTATCGTTCACCGCGAAAGGAGCCATCGCCCTGAGGTTCGGGATAGTGGCACCGAGATCGATAGGCACCGACTGAGCGGCGCCAGTTGCCGCGAGAACGGTGACAAGGCAGCAGACCAACCCAGAGTATCTCAGCGTTCGCATCACGCTCATTCTTCCAGTTTTACGGTCGCGTTCAAAAATCCGACAGCGTGCCCTGGCCCGCGCATCACGGGCCAGTCACTGGAAGAGAACAGCTCTTCGCCACATCGGGTGCCGGGTCGCCGAAGACCTGGTTGGTGCACGCAGTGCCGCCAGTCAATGTCTTGACGACGAACAAGCCGTTCGCGCCGTAGCGCACTGCCAACGTGCCGGTAAACGTGCACACGCCGCCCTCCGGCGCGCAGAACGTCCACTGCATGGGCGGAGGCGTGGACGGTGGCCTGATGGCGCAGTGTTTCGGCGTGTCCGGGGCCGGATCGCCGAACACCGCGTTGGTACACGCGGTGCCATCGGTCAACGTCTTGACGACGAACGAACCGTTCGCGCCGTAGCGCACGTCCATCGTGCCGGTGAAGGCGCACACACCGCCTTCGGTCGCGCAGAACGTCCACTCATCGCTCGGCGGCGGCGTGGAGGGCGTCCTGATGGCGCACTCCTTGGGCGTGCCTGGTGCCGGATCGCCGAACACCGCGTTCGTACACGCGGTGCCGCCGGTCAGCGTCTTGAAGAAGAACGAGCCGTTCGCCCCGTAGCGCACCTCCTTCGTGCCGGTGAAGGCGCACACGGCGCCTTCCACCGCGCAGAACGTCCAGTCATCGCTCGGCGGCGTAACCGAGACGTTCCACATCGTGGCGCGGTAGGTGCCGGAGACACGGTCGTAACTCGAGCCGACAACCGCGCCTGTGCTGTTCACCAGGTACGCGACGCTGTCCGTATAGCCCGGCAGCGGGACAAGGTCCACCATGCCGCCACTCGGGGTCCACACAAACGCGTGCGACGCCGCATCGCCGGGCGTCGAGCTGCGCCCCACCACCATGCCGGTGTCACTGGCGGCGTAGGCGTCGCTGTCGGTGCCGCCAAGCGTGCCGAGGTCCCGCATCCCGGCCGCCGATGTCCAGACAAACGCGTGGACGGCCGCGTTGCCGGCGACGGCGCTGGTGCCGACCACCATGTCCGTTTCGTTCACATCCCGCGCGACGCTGTAGGGCCCGCCGAGCGACCCGAGGTTCACCATGCCGCTTGCCGCCGTCCACAGAAAGGCGCGCCAGTTATTGTACGCGGCGCCGGCGACTTGCGCCCACCCGACGACGGAGCCGCTCTGGTTCACGGCCGCGGCCGCACTCGACGGCCCGCCCAGCGTGCCGAGGTCCACCATGCCTCCGCTTGCCGTCCACATGAACGCATGCGCGGCAACAGACGCGGTTCCAAGGCCGCTGGTGCCGACGACCTGACCGAGGTTGTTGTTGGCCACCGGTCGCACGCCCCCACCAAGCGTGCCGATGTCCACCCATCCGCCCGTCGCTGTCCACACTTCGGAACCACCGTCGTTGCCGAGGACCTGTCCCACATCGTTGATTGCGGTGGCATCACTTAAGAGGCCCGGCGTCGGCGTGCCGATGATCTGCATGCCGGCGGATGAAGTCCACAGGAAGGCTTGATAGCTGTCTGGCGCACCGGTAGCAACATAGCTCGCGCCGACGACCTCGCCCCTGTTGTTCACGGCGGTCGCAACGCTCGTGCGCAGGCGCACACCCGGGGCGGAGCGGGCACCGAACGTACCGAGGTCCACCATCCCGTTCGCCGGCATCCACGCGAAACCGTGTTGCTCCTTGCCGCTCGTGGTGCTGCTACCGACGATCACGCCGTTTTCGTTGATGCCCGTGGGCGTGCTGTACTTCCCGCCGAGTGTCCCCAGGTCAGTGGGCAGTGCCTCAGGCGTCCCAGGCGCCGATCCCACATCGCCCGGGGTCGTGCTCGGTGGTGTGGTCGGCGTCTGCGGCATCCAGAGCAACGCCCTCCGGAGGTCGCTTCGGGATCCTTGGGACCACCCGACGATCTCGCCGCGGTTGTTGATGTCGTACGCAATCGTTGACTCGTTGGCCACCAGAGGTGGGAGCGGGATGACCTCCCCGTCCCGCCACAGCACGGCCATCGCGAGCGCACCGGGGGCCGTGGAGATGATCGTGCCGACGGCGTGCCCCAGGTCGTTGATGGCCGTCGCGGAGACGCCCCATTCCCCGGGCGGCAGCGCGAGCGGGGTGATGATGCCGTGCGCCCAGACCACCGGTCGTCCGTCGGACAGGCCGAGAATCTCGCCGCGATCGTTGATGTCAGTGACCGCGCTCAACCCCGGCAATTCGGACATCACACCGTTGTCCCAGAGGAACGGCGAATCGAAGATGATTTGCCCACGGTTGTTGATTTTGATGGCCGTCAGGTTCAACTCGAGCGCGCCGATTCTGATGATCTCGCCGCCGGACCACATGACCGCCGTCTCGCAGTGGCCCATGATCAGCACCGCACTGCACCCGACGATCTGACCGGTGTCGTTGATGGCAAACGCCACGTTGCTGACAGTAGACGCCCCGCTGCCGCCTACTTGCTCTAACGGGGTGCTGATGCCGTCGCTTCCCCGCACGAAGGCCACTTGACGACCACCATTCTGGCCGTTCCAAACCACCTGCCCACGCTCGTTGATGTCAGCTGCGCCACCGTCAGGAATACCCCCGATGGTGATTTGCGGGCCATGATCCCAGAGGACGGCCTGGTCATCTCCGAAGAGATGTGCCGTTCCGACGATCTGCCCGGCGTCGTTGATGGCGACCGCATATCTAAACTGGTCAAGGATCACCGTACTCGCGGGCAGCTCGACGACGGAATACTGCGGAGTCGCGGATTGCGCGACGACCTGCACTGCCGCCACGGCTGGGAGGACGAGCAGCGTCGCCACGAGCAGAGTCGCGACACGCAGCGTGTACGTGACGCGTAATGTAGCCCTTGACCCTCTTGCTGTAACGCAGTTGTTATGTCGCCACACGGTGTGAGTACCTCAGAAAGACCGAGCCAAGCCAGATGCTGCTCGGAGCCCATGTCATAGTAACGGGCCTGTCGCCGGAAATTTGCGCAGACGCTGATCACCAGTTCGAACCCATCGATGAACTGGTTGCGGCAACGACACGCATTCAGATGTGCCGCCTAGTTCCCGATGTGCATCAGGGTCCAGTCAGTGGAAGAGAGCAGCTCTTGGCCACGTCGGGTGCCGGATCGCCGAACACCTCGTTGGTGCACGCCGTACCGTCAGTCAATGTCTTGACGACGAACAAGCCGTTCGCCCCGTAGCGCACTGGCATCGTGCCGCTGAAGGCGCAGAACCCGCCTTCCGTCGTGCAGAACGTCCAGTCCCCCGGTGGCGGAGGCGTGGACGGTGGCTGGATGGCGCAGTGTTTCGCCGTGTCCGGGGCCGGATCGCCGAATGCCGCGTTGGTACACGCGGTGCCATCGGTCAACACCTTGACGACGAACGAATCGTTCGCGCCGTAGCGCACCTCCATAGTGCCGGTGAAGGCGCAGAACCCGCCTTCCGTCGCGCAGAACACCCAGTCCCCCGGTGGCGAAGGCCCGGACGCTATCCTGATGGCGCACTGTTTCGGCGTGTTCGGGGCGGGATCGCCAAACGTCGCGTTCGTGCAGGCGGTGCCGTCGATCAACGTCTGGAAGGAGAACGAGTCGTTCGCACCATAGCGCACTTGCATCGTGCCGCTGAAGCTGCAGAACCCGCCTTCCGTCGCGCAGAATCTCCACTCATCGGCCTGGCCCGGGGTGGGGATGAAGTCGCTCGATGTCGCGATAAACCCCCGATCCAAGCCATTTGCGAGGCCACACCTTCCAACGATCTGGCCAGAATCGTTGATACCAGATGGGGAGACGCTGGAACAGCCCGCTAAATCAAAGACCGTGAACCGTCCATCTGGTTCTCGAACGAACCCGTGCGTGCCCGCATCGAACAAGCTGCCGACGATCTGGCCGTGATTGTTGATTCCGTTCGCAGTGATGCGCTCACCATGCGGCCCTGCGAGTATCGTGAATTGTCCATTGCTATCGCGCAGAAAGGCGTGAGCGAATCGCGCTGCATCCACGAAACGACCGACCACCATTCCGGCGTCGTTTATTCCGTACGGTTGCGTGTCTTGCGCACCCGGGGCATCAAACGTGGTCCGAGCACCCGCCTTCAACGCGTCGGTTTGGATGAAACCATGGAGCCCACTGCTATCGGTCCGGAATGTGCCGACGATATCGCCGGATGAGTTGATACCGTGGACGCTCGTCGAAACGGAACCGAGCGGGTTTACCCCGAAGAATCCTTGCGCACTGATCATTAAACCGAACACTTGCGCTTCCCTATACTCGCCGACCATCACGCCGCTGTCGTTGATGCCGAACAGCCGCGTATAGAGCACGCTCGAACCTAGGGCGTCGAACGTAGAGATCGTCCCGTCAGGGTTCCTCAGAAAGCCGTGGTCGTCGCCGTTGTTGTTGCCGAACCATCCCACGACCTGGCCCAAGTTATTGATGCCGAACGGCATCGTCTGCTGTGTTCCGACTTGGAAGATGACCGGCTCAGCGAGGACGATCGTCGCCGTCGAAACCATGCAGGCAACGATCACGACGACGCGAATGCTGAGCGTGCCGCGCAGAAGCATGAGTGAAGCCGTCCCTGGCAGGCAACGTCTGAGCTGTCGAGTTGCGAACAACACGTACCATGCACGCGCACATTCAATGGTGGCCACGCTGATCAATCAATCGGGCAGAAACCTGAAGGAACCGCGACTGGAATCCTGAAACGCCAGCACTTCTGTCACACGGCCGCACGCAAGCGCAAGCCTAGGAGGTCATCAAAGGGTCTGTTGAATGCTGGCAGCCGGCGCT
>Ga0207689_10006458_pt1 | contig 10366 bp, 12 predicted proteins | sample KBSMisM52_FD_184312 | JGI IMG/M metagenome (GOLD analysis project Ga0207689, IMG submission 184312) | Miscanthus rhizosphere microbial communities from Kellogg Biological Station, Michigan, USA - KBS Miscanthus M5-2 (SPAdes) (version 2) | ecosystem: Host-associated > Plants > Roots >... | reverse complement strand
GCCAGTTCGGAACGATGACAACTAATCTGGGGGCGAGTAATCGATCCAGTTGCCACTGAATTTCTGTTCTACCTTGCAACCTTCAATCAGTTTGTCAGCGATGAACCAGACTTCGGGTTTGAGAGGATCATGATTGACCTGCACTTTCCGGCCAATCATGTGCTCAACGAAGGAACTGTCCGCGACGAACGGATCTGTGATGTATGGCAGCAGAGCAAAGCGGCCAGAATAGTATTCCGTCCCCACCCGGTAGGAAAATGCGAACACGGGAAGAATCACTTTGGGGTGCTTACCACCGCCTGCCGCTTGCTCAAGCTTTCCGGATTCAATTGTTCCTTCCACGCAAGGCCATTTCGTTGCTTTCCCGGACACTCTGCGCCGCCAGACTCTGATTCCAAGAAAGATGAGAATGAGGCTGCCCAGGAGAACGGCTCGAATATTGTCGGTCATGTGATTGGATATGAACGGCGGCCTTCACTGGAAGACGGTCTTCCTGTCATATTAATGGGCAGATTGGTACGAAGGACGCACTGACAGGCAATCCTGTGCTACCCAGGTTAGCGCCCAACCGCAGGGCGCCAAACCTAGGGCGACAGCCCCGAGCATCCCCATTCAACACTCACAATCGTCAGTGACGGCCATCACCGCAAAGATCCTGGCGCTCAGACATCGTTCATAGTCCCAACTTTCTATGACCCAACAGCCGAATTGGGGAACGTACTCCGAGATCTTGCCATGCGGAGGGGAGCTTCGCGTTCAACCAACCTCTTGGGCAATCCACTACTACTTCGCGGGCCCCGACCTTCGATACAACGGCACCCTCGTTCAGATTCAGTCCTCTCTGGTTGACTCGACCGTCAGCGCTTGGCAGCAGAATTGGGAAGAGTACAAGAGGCTCAAACTGATGATCCCCAGGTCGGCGAGTTTCTCCACAAATGGTATGTGCGGCATGACCATAAATGTTGGGGGACCTTTTGATGGGGTCTGCCTTCGGTCCTATCACCTGCGGGTTGCCACAGAGGATCGACTTACAACTATCATTAAATCCTATGTCTACGCCAACCACCGAGCAGAGCAGGTTCAAGGGATGCTAAGAGTCTTGGGAAACCTGGGGACAGGCGGGACATACCCCAGATTCTAGTTCACCAAAAGCGGTAATCGTTCGGTATGCCCCCTAGGTTTCTGTCCCCGAGGTCCGGGCGTGGATTATGGTGCCACCACCCTAAACCAGTCTCGCATTACCTGTTTTACACGCTCAATCTCGGGCCGCGAAAACCTGGGCAACAGACTATATCCTGATCAGCGGTCCGGGCTCTGGAGCTTTCCAGCCGGGGGCAGCCTCTTGGAGGCACTTCATCATGAACTCCCACCTGTGCGCGATATCTTGACTACGCAAATCGCGAGAAATCTTGATTCCGACGGATTTTATCCAGCCCGCCGCTTCGTCCGGTCTTTGAGTCATTGATAAATAAAAAGCAAGCACTTCTCGCCACCAGTCTTCTCCTCGAAGAAATCGCCTAAGCACCAGTTTCTGACGTTCCCCCGTCGGATCGGTGGTCAAGTCTCTTGCCGCTAGATACTCTTGAAACGACAAATGGGAAAATCCTAGCCCGCCTGCGAGCCTGACCAGTAGACCGTCTTCGAGCAGTTCGCCCAGGACCGTCCTCCAGTCATCGTAGGCTGCCGGGAAGCACTCATTGACGACACTTCTGATGTCCGACTCCTCTGCTTCCCGTCGCTCGTTCAGGTGCAAGTGTCCCGCGAGGCGTGTGAGTATACTAAGCTTTGCATTTGACCCAAACTTGGTTGACCTCCGCACATTCTTGGCGATGTCCCACCCACCACACATAAGATCGACAAAGATCTCGTACAACCCAAGCTTGTTCTCTGGCAGCGAATGCATCTTTTTAAACACGGCGATGATAAGTGTCGCTAATAAAGGAACGTGCATTAGGGGCGATAATGTTCTTGCTTTTTCCAACTCGTCGGCAAATTTCTTAAGCTCGTCGGAGTCCTTCCCTAACCAGTTCAGCATGAATTGTTGAACTTGCGCACTCGTAAATTCCGCCAGACCTACGCGCGCCAGCCAGTGCAGCCAAGGACCGGTGACGTAGTCGCGGCTCGTAACTAGAACTTGGCAATTAGGAAATCCTTTTGGGATCTGAGAAGCAAGTTCCATTAGTTTTCGCTGCTGCTCACTCGTGGAAACCTCATCTAGACCATCCAAGTAAAAACGAATTGCTCGCCCTTCCTGCCGTGCGAATTGGACCAGTTGCTTCAAGTCTTCTGACCGTAAGAACACATCGTCGACCGTCGTGATAGAGGCGGTAGCTAACTGGTGTAAAGGAATGTACACCGGAATCGTTGTCGACTTAGAGCTCGTCAACAGCTGTACGTCATCTAGAAAGTGCCATTTACAGAATGAAGTCTTCCCATACCCGGCGGGTGCACTGATCAGCAGTGGGACATTGGTTTTAGTCAAAAGGTCTTCGTTCAGGAATTCTTCACGGCAAGCGGATCGAGGCCGAAATGCCGTCGGGGATAGTTGCACTATTTGATTTGTCGCGCAGTAATGTAAGTGTGCGGGTGATCCAAGCTCAGGAAGAATATGGCGGCATGTAGCTGCAAAAGTGTTCGCCTCCGATAGACGTTTTCGCAGGCTTTCCAGTGCTTCGCCGACCCGAGACAGAAGACCTTCTATTAAGCGAAGGTCGAGTTTTAGTGCGACGCGAATCTCGCTCTTTGGTGGAACTCGTAAACCTCTCCGCTGACGTTCTGAGCGAGCCCGATCGCATTCGGCGTTCCAACTTGCGCGAATTTCTTCGGCAGCGCTCATGAGTTCTGCTGATGTCGGTTGGGCTTCTCGTAGTTTTGCTGCGTCCCACGCCTCCGGGTGGCGAAGCAATGCTGCAATTGACAATATATTCTTGGTGAAGTCTGCAACTGTAGTCTCGCTTATTTCACCCGCTAGATAGTTCCTGGGTGGAAGACTTAGTGATAGCTCAAACTCCTGTAGAGACTTGCGAAACCGCTGAGGGACGTAGACCTTTGTAAGGCCCTGCGAACCAGCCGATAACACTTGATGCTGGCCTGTGAGAAAAGCGATTGGATCTGCTTCCGCAAAGGCGTGCTGCAACCGTGCGATATAGGAGGCAATTAGCGTTGTTTCGAAAGCAACAAACTCTGGCCAATATTTTGCGAATTTCTCTAGTAGCAATCGCCCGCACAGAAATGTGACCTGTCCGGATCTCTCCCGCAGCTTTCCTTCGATAGACCGCATTGTGGTTTGAGGACAATCGTATGGGCTAATAATGTACACGTGACTGACATTCTCTTGATCACCGGATTTGTTGATGAATGCTGTGTCCAGTGCTTGTTCAACCTGATTAAAGACGTTGCGAGCTGAATCCTCGCCTTCGGCTGCGCCCGTAATTTTGGCATTCTTGACGACGCATGCATTCAGGATCCAGTCACCAATAGCGTCCTGTGAGTAAAAGACAATATCCTTGCCGTACTCTTGGGGACCGTGTGGAACTTCCACGCCCTGAATGTTTGAAAATTTCGAGAACAGCGTGGCCAGTCGTTCACGTAGTTCTGCTTCGTTGCGAAAGGATTCTGCGAACCGTTGTACATCCGAGCTCATAGAAGAATCATAGCTAATCGGCCGGGCGCTGGCCCACCCTTTCGTGGATTGTCTAACCGAGGTGGGGCAGCCTAGGTTAGACTCGCTCAGGAGAGCGTGGGCCAATCCCCTACTTATAAATTCTCCTCACTGATTCTCTTTATTGCTTAACTGCCTTTCCATCCTTCATCACGAACTGGACTTTGCCGAGTTGCGTGATGTCGGTCAGGGGATCGCCCGGCACAGCGATGATATCGGCGAAGGCGCCGGGGGCGATGACGCCGATCTCTCCGTCCATGTCGAGCATGACAGCAGCGCGCGAGGTCGCGCTCTTGATCGTCTCCATCGGTGACATGCCGAGCTTCACCATGCGCGGAAATTCCTGCGCCATCGGCTGGTTCCATGGGATACCACCGATGTCGGTCCCAAAAACTATCTTCACTCCCGCTTTCAGCGCTTTCCTGAACGAGTCTTCATGCGCCGAGGCGCGCAACCTGTCGCGTTTTCCGTTGGGCGTGTCCGCGGGCGCCCAGTCAAGGTAGTACGGGCTAATGGTCGGACAATACCAGGTGCCCTGTTTGACCATCTGCGCGATCTGCGCATCGGACATCTGCAGGCCATGTTCAATCGAATCGCACCCGCCGTCCAGCGCCCGCTGTAGACCGATGCCGCTGTAAGCATGGCAGGCAACTTTCTTACCCCATCCGTGAACTTCGTCGGTGATGGCTTTCAGTTCTTCCACAGTGAGTGTTGGCTGGGATGCCAGCTCGCCATTCTTTCCCACCCACGAGCGATGCGTCATGTAGACCTTAATCCAGTCAGCGCCATGATCGAGTTGCTCGCGCGCGGCCTTGCGCGCCTCGACTGGGCCGTCAACGATCTGCGCACCTTTCGGCATCACGAGTTCGGGCGCATAGCCTTCCAGTTGATAGCCTCCTGTGGTTGAGATCGCACGCGTCACCACGAACAACCGTGGTCCTGGAATATAACCTTCCTCAATCGCCTGCTTGATTCCGACATCGCCATAGCCGGCGCCCTCGGTTTCAACGTCGCGCAAAGTCGTAAAGCCTTGTTCGAGCGCGGTCTTCGCTGCAACCGTCGCCCGGGCGGCGCGATATCCGAGCGGCTGTTTCAGTATGTTGGCGTCGTATCCGCCCTCTGCCGGGTCCTCTCCTTGCAGAAAAATGTGAGTGTGCGAGTCGATGAGGCCAGGCAGAACCGTGGCTTTGGATAGATCGATGATGGTCTCGCCAGAGGGCGCGCCGGCTTCGCCCGCATCCGATACGCTCACGATGCGGTTCCCCTGAATGACGATGACCTGGTTGTGGCGCGGCGTGTCAGACTTGCCGTCAATTAACGTGCCCGCCCGGATGACGACAGTGGCGGTGTGCGATGTCGATTGTTGCTGTGCCATCAAAGCGACGTTGAAGATCAAGACGGCGAATAGGGAAAGTGTCTTCCAGATCATCCAATCCTCCGTACCAGGCTGCGAATTCTACTCTTAGTTGGAGGGCCGGGTGCCCCACCCTTCGCGCTTTTCGAAGGGTGGGCACGACGGACTTCAACCCTCACCACATGAGGAGATACCCCGCAACACAGTCAATCGGGTTTGGTACTAAACCTGACCGATTGAAGTGAATTGGATTATCGGCACTATTCCTGGAGAGTCTCGATCAGTCTTCGTCGATGAAAGGTCACCCATGCGCCAACCCAGGTTTCCGGTTATAAAATGCCAATTGCCGTGCACGATGCCAGACGGGCTTGTTCGCGTCAGTTTCACCATTCAGGAGATCGAACATGAAGCCACGCCTCATATGTTCATTTGTCCTTTTAATAGTGGCTGTGCCGGTGTCGGCCGGCGTCCATAAGGAAATGTATAAGTATCCCTGCGCAAACGTCTGGGCTGCCGTCAAGGACACGCTCCGCAACTCGGGCAAGTACGGCATTCTAAGCATCAACAACGAAGAAATGGTTGCCTCTTATAAAATCAGCGGCAATTTCATGGTGAACCCGCGGACGAATTCTGTGATGCTGAATTCCAAGGGCGACCAATGCGAAATGCAGTTGCAGAGCGAATCCTCCGGATTGCCCACGGACGATCAGGGCAAATTCAAGAAGCGCGTGGATGAGTCGATGACGAAGTTGGGCTATGCCGCGAAGGACTCGGCGGCTCCATCAAGTGCACCCGCAAAATAACGCCTCCGCGAATCTGACGAAAATCAATATCCGCCACCAATCACGCAACAATCAAAAACTCTAACCTTGGTCTTCAACCTGCCTGTTCATTTGCCGGGGTCAGACAGGAGTCGCGTCGAACATCCCGTAATCACAGCCTTAAGTCCTTATTCCGGAATATTTTGCGCGTAAGTCCTTTGCTTTCTAGATTTTGCCGGATATCTGTCCGTAACTTGATGATTTCAATAGATCACGGGGGGGAGGGGGAGGGGGGTATCTGTTAGTAGATGGTTAACATCGCAACAGCAATCGCTGCCGAACAGGGATCGACATCCGCCAGCAGTTTGTCACACGCCCATCCCAAAGGACCACAAGGATGGGCCGGCGGAATCCCACGTTTCGAAAGGCGCGAAACGTGGGGCACTGCCGCACCAGTCAATACCTTATCGATTTCCAATATATCACTTGACGATAATCGATAACTAGGTTATTGATAATCGATATGGTGAAAGGTGGTGGATCAATGTCAACTCCAGCCCCGTCGTTTGCTGCTCCGCCGGTTGCGTATGGCGTTTTGCGAATCTTGATCGTGCTGAACTGGGTGATGGGGGCCGCGATCCTGGCGCTGCTTGTGGTCATGCCGCACAAGCAGTGGATTATGGCGGCTTTCAAACTTACTTCGTCGCCCGACGCGGACCAGGTGATCATGGGCCTGCGCGCGGTGGCAGTGCTCGGGCTGGTCGCGATTCCGCTGAACTATATCGCCCTGAAGCGGATGCTGGCGATTGTTCTGACAGTTCGAGCGGGCGATCCGTTTGTCGCCGCGAACGCGCAACGTTTGCACGATATCGCGTGGGTGCTGCTCGCGCTGCAGCTGCTGAGCCTCGTGATTGGAGCGATCGGCAAGGCGGTCTCGAGTCCGGCGCATCCGGTGCACCTTGATGCGGGCTTTTCGATCAGCGGGTGGCTCGCGGTGATTCTGACGTTCGTGCTGGCGCGTGTGTTCGCGGAAGGCACACACATGCGAGAAGACCTCGAAGGGATCGTGTGATATGGCGATCTCCGTCAAGCTCGACGACCGGCTCCACGATCGGCGGATGACACTGACCGAGCTCGCGGATCGGGTGGGAATGACATTGGCCAACCTGTCGATTTTGAAGACTGGGAAGGCGCGGGCGATCCGGTTTTCGACGCTCGATGCGATTTGCGAGGCGTTGTCGTGCCAGCCGGGCGACATTCTTCAGTTTGAGGATGGAAAACGCGAGCGGCCGGCTGGGGCGGGAAAAGGCAGCGCGGGCCGGTGAATGGGACACCCTCTTACACTTCGGTAATGGTTCAGTTCTTTTCAGTGGGCTGGGCAGTTCTGTATCTTTAACTAATAGCCTGGGTGAGCGGGGCACGAAGCAAGGGGCGTTGTGATCGAGCAAAAGATCAATGAGTTTTTTGGAGATGCCGAGGCCACCGGCTTTGGAACGGGCTGGTGGAGTGGAATACTGTCGGCCTTCTTTGGATTTCTTTCGTTCGGCGGAGTTTTGTGCCTGCACTTTCCCCAACTGCTGAGCTCTCCTGAGCTGCGTCCGCATTATCCGATGCAGACCATGCGCGTGTTGATCCAATGCCTGATTGTGGGCGCGATTTTATTCGGAATCATTTCTTCGATCACGCGGAAGAAAAAGACGTTGGCATTGACGGGAATGCTGCTGGCGATTGCGGCAACGGCTTTGGGCGGATCGAGCGTGCAGATCAATAGTGACTTGCACAATGGTCCGGCCATTGGGCTGGATTGGTTTTTGCTTGATTTGCTTTTGATGGCGATCATCTATGTGCCGCTGGAGAGAGTGTGGCCGCAGTATCCGAAGCAGGGAACGTTTCGGAATGAGTGGACTCTGGATGTGGTGTACTTCATGTCCACTCATTTCCCAATTCAGATTTTATCTTTCCTGGTTCTATTGCCGGCTACGCAGGCCACTAAGTATTTAGGGGTGCCAGCGCTTCAACAATTAATCGCTCGAATGCCATGGATTCTGCAGTTTTGTCTAGCGGTTGTGGTTGCGGACCTTGCGGAATATTTCATTCATCTGGCCTTACATAAGGTTCCGTTTCTTTGGCGCTTCCATGCCGTCCACCATTCTTCCAAGGCGCTTGATTGGATCGCGGGATCACGTTCGCACTTTGTGGACGACACGCTTGTGCGCGGATTCATCCTCGTTCCTCTCATGTTTGGATTTTCGCAATCGATTATTTTCGCGTACCTGATTTTTGTAACGCTTCACGCTACGTGGACGCATTGCAACTTCGGGCCGAGTGCGAAATGGCTCGAGAAGTATCTGGTTATGCCCAGATATCATCATTGGCACCATACTTCTCAAAAAGAGGGCATCGATAAGAACTTTGCCATTCATTTTCCGTGGATTGATAAGCTGTTTGGGACTTACTACTATCCTGATTACTGGCCGGAACAGTACGGACTGGACGGCGAAGAAATTGCGCCGGGCTTTTGGCTACAGACGATTCAGCCCTTCACGAAAAGAAAAAGTACACCTTAGAACTCCAGTGCGAACGGAACGTCCTTCGGCACCTCTTCGCCCGTTTTTGTTGCCTTCACCAGGCCAAGATATTTCATCACTTTGACAGTTAAGAATCCAAAGTCGTATTCCGATTTGTCGTGGCTCAGCCGGAGGAGACGCGGATAGTGGTGATGATTATTCTGCAGACAGGCGCTAAAGGTGGCCGTTATCGGTAGCCATTCGCCAATGTTCATGGCGTTGTCGTCTTCGTCGTTATACCGTCGATATCCGAATCGCCGGGTGTGGGTCCAATAGTTCTGGATCATGTTTACCCATTGGGCGAAGATTCGGATGCCAATCCACATCGCGAGGACAAATTTCAGATCGCCGACTAGCTTCCAGAAAAGATAGAAACTAAGGGCTTGTGCGACGATTGCATAGAACGGATTGGCAACGATCCGAAAAGTTCGAGATCGTAAGATCTCGTCGCGCGCAAGGTTGTCATTGCATCGATACGGCATGACACAGAGATACATGGTGCGCCAGAAACCATCGTCTGAAAGTTTATTGGGATCGCCGGGATGGTCCGCATGTTTGTGATGCAATCGATGGCGGTTCACCCAGGCGATAGGATCGACATAGAGCCCGAAGGTGTTATTCACGACGGTGACGGCTTTGATGAACCATTCCTTGTAATCAAGCGAACGGTGGGCGATACCCAAATGGAGAAGGTCCGCCAAGTACAAGCCGCCAAGGAACCAACAAAAGATGAAATAAGCGGCGGCTATCAGTGCGCCAGTCCAAGGTCCCAAGTTCGGTGGGGCGAAATAGATGCAGACAAGCATGTAGGCAAGCATGATCAGATAGCCGGTGAGATTGTAGATTTTCATCAGTGCTCCGCGTCGGGTTATTCAAGCAGAAAAAACGCGAACGGGGAAGAGTTTGTGTGGTGCCGGAACTGCTCCACCCAAGCAAAAATCGGGCTTGAATGGGCCACTGTTAACGCGGGTTAGGACGATCTCTTTGAGATCAGGCGGCGGAGGAGGTGGCCTTTCCACATCCACAAACCTGTAAGGACCATGACAGGAAGGAAGACGTAGCGAGTTGGCGGGGCATAGTCGGGGAGTTTTTCGAAGGGGCTATAAATGTAGCCGAGTATCGGAATGGCAAAGATGATGTGGATCCAGCGAAAAATCGAACGTCTGGTGGAATCTTTCATGATTAGTCTTGTCCTCCCGCTATCGGAGTAATCGAATGGTGAACCAAGTGACAACAGTCTGGAGCCCATGGGCAGCGGACGCCTAAGACTTGAGAGTGTTCCCGCTACACCCTTAACAGGCCACGGAACGCTCTCGCCGCGTAATAAGACTCCGCGCCGTTGTGGTACAGAAAAACGGTGTTGTAGCGGCGATCACAAAAAAGGGCGCCGCCGAGTTTTCTGATATCCGAGGGTGTTTTCACCCAGCTCGACGTTTTCGAGTCAAAATTTCCGAGCTTCTGCAATTCTCGATATTCGTCTTCCGTTAAGAGCTCAATGCCCATGGCGGCTGCCAGATCGATCGCGCTGTTTTCCGGTTTATGTTCTTTCCTCGACTCCAGCGCTTGCCGGTCGTAACAAAGGCTTCTTCGGCCTTTGGGACTTTCGGCGGAGCAATCGTAGAAAATGTATTCGCCTGTGTTCTTGTCGTGACCAACAACGTCCGGCTCGCCGCCCGTTCTTTCCATTTCGTAGATTGACCACAGTTTTTCAGTATTAGCTTCGAGCCTTGCTTGTGCGTTATCCCATTCAAGGCCTTTGTGGCGGTTCATGTTTTTCTCAAAGCGGGCCTTCAATACTCCGAGCAATTCTTTTCGTTGTTCTGATCCCAGGTCTTTCTGATCCCTCTTCAGTGGTTGGTGCATTGCCTTGCGATCCACCTCGATTCAGGGGTTTTGTGCCTTGGGCGGCGGCCAGTTCAGCATTTCCACGCCGAACTGGTTTGAGTACTCGGCATACAACTGCTGCCAGCCGGAGACCTTCATCGCATCGGGTCCGACCATGCGGCCGATGGGCTGACCGCCG
>Ga0207689_10006456_pt1 | contig 10368 bp, 10 predicted proteins | sample KBSMisM52_FD_184312 | JGI IMG/M metagenome (GOLD analysis project Ga0207689, IMG submission 184312) | Miscanthus rhizosphere microbial communities from Kellogg Biological Station, Michigan, USA - KBS Miscanthus M5-2 (SPAdes) (version 2) | ecosystem: Host-associated > Plants > Roots >... | reverse complement strand
CAGGATTTGGCATGCCACTGATGGCTCCCAAACGACAACGATCAGTAAAACCATTAACTCATCAGTCGTTTGAATAATCTTCTTTGGGTAAATTGATCTTGGTGGTATCCAGCTTAACTGAAACATCCCCTTTCAACACTTTCTTTAATCCGTCTATATAACGCGCCTGGTAGTTTACTTGTTGTTCCAAAGAGTCAGTTCTGTATTTCAATTCCCTGTAATCACGCCCGATTTTCAGGTCATCATAGCCGGGTATATAGTACTTCAAAGGGGTAAACACGATCAGTGCGACGGTAAGTCCTATCAGAACGACAAAAATAGTACTCATCAATACGTACACGCTAAACCTGGACAATTTAAATGTTACCACTTCCTCGTAAGTATCATCATTCATTACTACCAACCGATAACGATTACGCAGCCTTTTAAAAGTGCTGTTGGTATCAAATTTTACCATAAACTAAGAATGAGAGTTAAAGATAATAAAACAGGAAGAGAAATTTTAGTGGCCGATCTATCGTATTTCTATGAAGCATCGTCCCTTCGGGACACACTTACATTTTCAGTAATTCTACGGAGTTTGACTGGCATTGTTTTGGAAGTCTGGTATACTATTAAATAATCAAAAACTTCATTTATGAAAAAGCTAATAGGAGTTGTAGTCTGTCTAGTCTGCCTCGGCCTGTCTTATTCGACTAGTGCGCAGGCCGTAAAAAAGACGACACATGCCGTTGAAAATGGGGCAAAGAAAGCCGGCAATAAAACCGCCGAGGTGGCGTCAAAGGGTAAGGCAACTGTTACTGACAAGGTATATAAAGACAAAGTAGGTCCAGGCGGCCAAACGATCTACATTGATGATCATTCCAGGTATTACTGGATAGACAAAAAGGGTCACAAAAATCATGTTACGGAAGCCGAACTGAAACCCAAAAACAAATAAGACGCTTTGTCAAAATAAAGAACTGTCTCAAACTTGTTTATCATCATTGCGAGGGAGGAATGACCAAAGCCTGCCGGTAGGCAGGCTTCGCTACTCCCGATAACTATGGAAGCGCAATGACGACTTATAAGAGTTCCTTTGATTTTAGACTTTTTCTAAGTACTGCCCGCCAGAAGGATAATCGTCCTTCAATAAATTTTTTTTCTTCATCTTTGTCCCATTCATAATTTTATAAACTCAATAATGATCGACCTTTCTAACGAACTTGCCATCGGGATTGACATTGGTGGTACCAACACAAAATATGGCATTGTTAACCATCGTGGAGATATCCTGGAAAAAGGCGATTTAAGAACGGATGCTTATCCAAAAGTGGAAGAATTTGTAGATGCTTTGTATAAGGCCGTAAAGCCCATTATTAAAAAAAATAGCAACGAAACATCGATCAAAGGGATTGGCATTGGTGCACCCAATGGAAATCCTTTTACTGGCACCATTGAATATGCCCCGAACTTAAGATGGAAAGGAGTCATTCCCTTGTGTGAATTGGTAACCGCAAAATTCAAATTGCCTTCCGTCATCAACAATGATGCAAAATCGGCAGCTATAGGCGAAATGACCTATGGGGCAGCAAGGGGAATGAAAGATTTTATTATGATCACTTTAGGAACCGGCGTGGGAAGTGGCATTGTTGTCAATGGCCAGGTTGTCTATGGCCATGATGGATTTGCCGGGGAATTGGGACACACCACCATTCGTCCAGGAGGTCGCAAACATCATGGCACAGGAATGCACGGGACCCTTGAAACGTATGCCTCTGCTACAGGAATTGCGATCACGGCCAATCAGTTGCTGGATGAAGACCCCGACCAGGAAAGCCTCATGCGCAAATACCGCAGGGAAGAGATCACCGCGAAAGTGGTGGCTGAGGCTGCTGAAAAGGGAGACAAAATTGCCCAGGATGTCTATAGTTTTACCGGCCAAATATTGGGCGAGGCTCTCGCAAACTTTGTAATGTTCTCTTCACCCGAAGCAATCATCCTTTTTGGAGGCGTTATTAAAGCGGGCGATTTGATACTAAAACCCACGAGAGAGCACTTGGAGAAAAACCTGCTGCCAATCTTCCAAAACAAGGTGAAACTTGTGTTTAGTGAATTGAAGGAAGCTGATGCTGCAATATTAGGTGCAAGCGCACTTGTCTGGGAAATGAAGGAGGCCGTCACAGGTTAATATCTCTTTAGGGGTTATAGGCGGCTGCTCCTGTAATTTTCAGATCATCTTTGCGTTGCGTATAAATGATCAGTTGCCAGTTCTGCTTATCAGTGGATAACTTGTCATCAGCCAATTCAACGGGAACGGGAACCTGGAAATCCATTTTTTCTTTTGCCTGCAATTTCAAAAATGATCTGACCACATTGGTGTGAGATAGTTTTGCTCCAAGGTTCTCCCCTGCCTTTACGTCCACTTCGGCATGTTTCTGTACAATGGCAGCCAACAGATTACAGTTTTGAAAATCACCTTCCAAATGACAACTGACCGATAGTTTATCGCTTTCTCTCTTTACATCATCTATGTTGATCTGTAATGGAGCCTTTTCCCTCAATGATTTGCTGATATCTTTTTCAGCCGACACCTTGTCACTTCCGACCAGTTCATATTGACCATTGATGACTAGCTGGGGAGTATAGACACTCTCCAGCTTAAACTGTTTTGCATACTCACCCTGGCGGCTGGTAAATAACGGGTTACTAAATGGATCTTTCCAGCCATAGCGATCCCAATAGTCGACATGAAATGACAATGGAATTATGCTGGCATCCGTTGAAGAAAGTTGGGGGAGCAACCGGTCAGCGGGTGGACAGCTTGAACAACCTTCGGAAGTAAATAATTCGAGTAGTGCAAAGGACTTGTAAGATTTTTTTAAATGATGCCCCCTGCTTCCGGAGTTTATTTTTTTGTCCACCTCGAAAACGGTAAACCCCAGGAAAAACATGATCAATACCCATTTCACGATTGCAAGCTACAAATAAGGCGGGACAAAATTCTAACCCGCCAGTTTAAGAAGCTGACGATGAAGAATGATGCGGCAGCTAATCGGATTCTTTGAAGTTTTGCTCTTCCTCCATTATGCCGTTGTAGAATCTCACATTAATCAATTTTGATTTTCCCGATAAATGGACAATATAATTCACTGGATGAAGAGGTTGTTCGATCTCCTGTACCTGGTAAATAGTGTACTCATGATAGGAACTTTGAACACTTTGTTTTAGATCGGCGGACATCTTTGCTTCGCTGTATGTTCGAAACGTCTCGATCCAGTTTCCGTTCCTGACATTATAGTCGACCCTGTAATCAATATCCCGAAAATGAAAAAATGCAACGACCAGGTCTCGTGTTGCATACCATCTTTCAGTTGACGCCTCGTTAAAATTTTTCATAAAATGCCTGAGCGCTTTTATGTTTACGTCGTTACGAGTAACATTCACTGCACGATTGAGTTCCCTAATCTTACGGATCTCATCCTGTCCCGCCGAGGTAATGCTCTGGAGGAGAAATATCGCTGATAAGCTGATGGAAAAAATTTTCTTCATGCGCACCAATTTTCAAACGAAAAATCTTGTTTACGATAAGAGATAGTTTCAGGATTGTTGTTGTCGGGGGTGTCATAAAGATACTGGGATTAATCAGTTTAAATAAGTGGAGGTTAAAAAATAATTATCAACCTTATACCACGGGCCACAATAAGAAGCCTTCTTAGAAAAGAAGGCTGTTTGACGTTCGCATGTGTCCTATTGAAATTCTTGAATTGTTGTTCGCTCATTTGTTCATTCAATTACGACCGTTATAGCCACCCTGGGTGGTACGGTTTCTGAGTTACCGCGATAAGTTATTGCCACATCTGTCTGTGTGTTTGTGGCCCACAACACACCGTCCATAAACGGTACCCGTTCATGGATCTCCTTGCCATTCAAGTAAACATTTACGGATTGATTTGCTTTTAAAGAGATAACGTTCGGGAAAATGTTGACGAATATGCCGCCCCCCTTCGCCTCCCAATTGTTCGTTGTCAGGTCTATTGCATTTGAGTTATTAGATGAACTTGTACCTGTACCGGTACTTTGAATGGGAAGAGAATCGTCCTTGTTGCAGGAGGTAAACGAAATGATCATTGCACCGGCAACAACCACCGTGAATAATAAGCGTTTCATATTTAAAGGTTTTTAGGTTGATTGATGTTTCGATTGACAACCCAAAAATAGTTTGATGAATTACCGCTTAATAGCGCGAAGGAGTAACACGCAGAAAAGAGACGTATTTAGCTGGAGCCGGTACGTAGATGAACTTCCGGAATCTTAGACCCATGGGGTAAGAGAAGGAATACAAAGCGCTAAAACCACTTCATCAGGGCATCCTTGCGACTGCGGGAGACGTTCACAGTGGAATCATCGCTCATAACAAGGTAACCCCCTTCGCCACGGATATATTTTGTCACCTCGTTGAGGTTTACAATATAGGAATGATGAACCCGGACAAAAAATGAGAAATCCTGGAGTTGTTCTTCCATTTCCTTCAATGTCCGACAGGCCACGATCTTGGTGCCATTTTTCAAAAAAAGATAGGTGTAATTGTCATCCGCTTCGCAGCGCATCACATCGGCTGCTGGTATTAACTCAAAACCTTCTGCAGTAGGAATGGCAATCTTGGTAAATCCATTTTCTTTATGCTTGACCTGGTTCATCAGCATTTCGAACTGTTCGGGGTCAGGCAATTTTTTTTGTGTTTGCACTTTATGCACCGCAGCAACGAGCTCTTTAGGATCTATGGGTTTCAACAAATAATCCAGTGCGCTGAAACGTATCGCCTTGATGGCGTATTGATCATAGCTGGTTGTAAAAATTATGGCAAAGTTGATCTCCTTCAACTGCTCCAAAAATTCAAAACCATTCATCACCGGCATCTCGATATCAAGAAATATAATGGCGGGATGATACTTTGCGACAGCGTCCAGCCCCTGCTTTGCCGAGCGACATTGCTCCATCACCTCCACTTCAGGGCAAAAATCAGCAATGAGCATACTAAGTGTATCCAGGCAGTGAACCTCATCGTCAATTAATATGGCTTTGATCATAAAAGACGCTTTGCTGGAGTAATAAGTTAACTATTTTTTTCAATAAGTATTTCAATTTTCTTTTCTCGAAGAAAAAAGATTTTGCATCCATCCAAACGATGATTTTGATTTCAATTTTCCATCAAGGTTATTGCGTTCAGGAACAACAAGACCCTGGTTGGCCAGTGCAAAGACTGTAACCGGCTTATCCACATTTTTGAAACTAACACGACCAAGAGAAACCGATTTGAAATCGTTAATGTTTTTGATCTTGTCATGCATCTCCTCAGAAAAAACAATACTGTTGCCCTTACCGACAGATTGAATGCGCGATGCAACATTGACACCATCTCCCATGATCTTTCCATTCTCAAAAAATATTTCGCCAATATGAAGACCTACTCTCAATGGAACTCTCGGCTCTGCCTGCAGTTCCATTTGCATCGCCAGTGCACAATGCATGGCTTGTGACGCACTTGAAAAAACACAAAGATTCCCGTCGCCATAGTCATTCAATATTTCCCCGCCGTGATCGGCTACAGTTTGTTTTAGTACAACAGTATACCTGCGTATAATCGTCAGGGCCTGCACTTCACTTTTCTGCATCACAGCCGTGTACCCGACGATATCGGTGAAGAGGATGGCGGCAAGCCGTCGTTGCTGCGACTGTGATAGGGAAACATTTTGCAAGGAGGCATTGTTGTTTAAAATAGCCGTCAGTTTTGCCAATTCATTTTCTTTGCCCTTTATGTGGTCCATGAGCATGCGTAGCTGATCGGTTGACGGCGGTGCTTTTTGCAACTGAACTTTATGTACCGCGGCGATCAATTCCTTCGGATCGACCGGTTTTAATAAATAATCCAGGGCACTGAAGCGAATGGCCTTGATCGCATATTGATCATAGCTTGTGGTGAATACCACCGAAAAAGGAATTTGTTTGAATTGCTCTAATAATTCAAATCCATTCATCATTGGCATTTCAATATCAAGAAACACAAGTTCCGGCTTCAATCTTTCTATGGCCTCCAGTCCCTTTTTTGGTGATAAACATTTCTCCATCACTTCTACTTCGGGGCAATAGTCAGCCAGTAAAATGCTTAGCGTGTCTACGCAATGCACTTCGTCGTCTATGATAATTGCTTTAATCATATAATAAAGGCATTTTAATAATTACTTCAGTACCGGCAGACACACCATTGCTGTCTACGAGGTCACGGATAGTGACAGGTGATTCTGTTGACCCATTTTTTTGGAGAATGGCAATGCGGTTTGCAGTGATGCGCAGGCCCATCGATTTATGTTTAGTGGCGGTTTTGCTTGCAAGTTCTTTAGATTTTTGTCGACCAATGCCATTGTCTTCAATACTGAAATAAAGTTGATCATCTTTTTCCAATACTTCAATATTTAAATGACCTCTTTCTTCTTTATGCATGAGTCCGTGCCAAATGGCATTTTCCACGTAAGGTTGCAAAATGAGCGGAGGAACCTGTAGGACCTCAATATCCAGGTCCTTTGACGTCGTGATCTTATAATCGAAATGATAATTAAAGCGAAGAGCTTCCATTTCCAGGTAAAGATCGAGCGCTTCAAGTTCTGCTTCAAGACTGATGAGCGAAGCCTGTGAATTTTGCAGGATCATCCTCACCAGTTTTGAGAATTTGGTAAGATATTCTGAGGCCTGCGCCTTGTTATTTTGAAGGATGAAACGGTTAATGGAATTTAGTGAATTAAAAATAAAATGTGGGTTCATTTGTGCTCGCAGCGCCTGCATTTCTAATTCCGTGGCTTTTCGTCTTACATCAGCAATTTGTTTTTCTTTTTCAGAACGTTCCAATTGTAGTTTGTATTTCTGCTTAAATCTCCAGCGAATAAATGTATAGATCAGGTCAATCAGAAAAGCCAGGGCAATCAGGCGAAACCACCATGTATTCCAAAGGGCGGGACTAATATTGATCATTAAAGTTTTTACAGGGCCATTGAATTCATTCGATGAATTGGAAGCCTGAAGCTGCAATGTATATTCTCCGGGAGGCAGCTCTTCATAACGTATCGTATAATAATAAGGAGCGTATTGCCAGGATGTATCTAATTTGTCCATCCTGTAGCGAATGCGGCTTCTGCCCTTTATATAATGATTGATTATGCCGGTTTCAATACTGATCTTGTTTTCAAAATAACGGAGTGATAGCTTTTCTGTATTGTTTATTCCCAGAAAAAGAGGCTTTTGATTTATTTTCAGGGATTTGAAATAAACTCTTGAAATATGACCACTGGCAAATTTAGCAGGGCTTATCCTGTCAAGTCCGATATTATTTGCAAGCGGGTTACCCGTGAAATAAAGCTCACCTCCTGAAATTTTTCCTCTCGGGGTTGTCCAGTCGTATGATTGTTTTTGATAACCGTCTTGTTCTGTGAGGGTTGTTATGATTCCTGTTTTACTATTGAGGCTGGAAATATTCTTACGATCATTATTGAACCAGATATTACCCAGGCCATCAGGAAGAATAGTAAATGGGTTGCTAATTAAACCGTCTTCATTAGTGTAAACCCGGACCATTTGAAAGTTGTTGTCATAGTGTATTATTTCATTTTGCATACCTACCCAATAGGTATCGTCTGTTTTGTCATAATAGATATCGCTCCAACTCAAACTATCTAAGAGGCTGTGTATTTTCTGCCATTTACCATTTTTATATTGATAAGTCAGGGAATGAAAACCGTGAATAAATAGTTTATTATCTTTTCCAATTACCAGGTTGTCAAACACTCCTGTGATCGGTATTATGAGTTTTGCCTCTGCGCTCTCAGCCGGTACTTCAAAAATGCCGTGAACAGCATCATAAAACAGCATACCCTTATTAAACGCGACTGAAACAGAATTGATAATGTTTCCAGGCTCAATAACGCGGCCTGCAGTGTCTTTGAAAATTACATGTTTGCATTTACGAGTCTTCATATCCATTTCATACACCCTATCCGGGGGGCCTCCATTGAGCCATGCCTTTTGTTGTATTGTGTCTATTACCATTGGTACGATATTCTTGCCTATAATACCACGCAGAGATTTTCCTTCAAGAACGCTAAATGATTTGGCGACCGGGTTGTAGATGTTTAGCCCGTATCGAGTACCTATCCATAGCTCACCATGGGGGCCTGGTACCATATTTTGAATAAAGAGGGAGTTTAGAGAATCAGTCTTAAGATGATTCGCGCAATAGCGATAAACCGCCTTTGAAAACGGGATTAACTGATAAATGCCTTTTACACTCCAATACGAAGCCCAAACAATGCCGTCCCTGTCGCAATAGATCTTTAAATTGCCATCTGCAACTTCAGTTTGTAAAGTGCTATCTTCAATTGGTTCGGTTATGGCCTGAGTGGCAGGGTCGTATATAATAATGCCTTTCGGTATTGTGGCAAACCATATTCTTCCCTGGCGGTCCATATCTATTCCCACATACCGCTCATAGTGCCTTCTTGCGATTAAAAAATTCAATGCGTCAATATGATGAAACTGTTCATCGCTTAATGTAAACTGTGTAAGGCCATCATGGCTGTTTATCCAAAGGCAGTTTCTCTTGCGGTCATATATCATTGCTTCAGCATCTTTGTGAAAATCCGTTTTTTTATAAGGCTTTCTTGTATAGTAAACAACACCACCGGTGGTAATAGAAATCTTTGCAAGCGCGTCCTCATCATCGCATAACATCCAGACATTGTTTGCGGCTGCATCAAAAAAAATATAGCCAGCAGCCGGTTGGCCTGTTTTTATTTTACCGGATTTCAATATTTGCTCGATATTCAACAATTTTTTCCGCACAAAAGAATGGACATTGACTTCCGTTATCCATCCACCTGCCTCCAGGCACAGAACGCGGTCACGGCCAGCCCAAAAAGGAACGACAAAGCGATCCTCAGTTGCGGTATCTATACTGCTTTTGAAGTTTGTAAAAGTGTCTGCTTTAATATCATAACGGGCTAACCCTTTAATTAAACCAATCCATATATTGTGCATACTGTCTTCTACAAAATTTTGACAATTATTACCATGGATCATTCCAGGTTTCTTAGCATCAGGTGCATATTGCTGAAAGCTATTTCCGTCGAACCGGGTTAATTCTCCATAGTTACTGCCCACCCATAAAAATCCATTCACGTCTTTCAGAAAGCATGTATGCCAGCGTTCTTTTCCCAATCCATCGTCCACACTCCAAAGGACGGCCCGATAGCTGTCATTATTCCTCCCTTCTTGCTTTTGAGCTGTACAGATACTGGCAGCAAAACTGGCAACTAAAAGGAGTCGTATGTATTTATTTTTATTCGCCATAACTTTTCATCAATTGGCACATCTTGGTTCAGCCACCTGCATTAATCCGGGTTTCGCGTTCAAACATGAAAGCAACAAAACGATCATTCCAGCTAAACGATTTTTCTTAAGTTGAAAGAAAATGCAGTTCCAGGTCTCAGAAAAGAGACCCGGTTCAGTAAGATTTGACTTGCCGTGACAACCACTCATATGAATTAGTTGCTTCATTAAGATACTTACTTTTTTCTCGGTTTGCTCCTGCCTCAAATTTATCCAGTCGTCAAACTCAGTTATAGTGCTAGTGAGTAGTTGGCAGGCAGGGGAAGTAACTTGCCGAATGGCGGAAATGTTCGTTAATAGCCTGCCGGTCCGCCTTGATTTTTAGGGCTATTCATATATCGCCGGCATTTTGATGATGACCTCTGTACCTGCCGCAGTTCCATCCTCGCTTTCAAGATCAATGACCTTGACGGGCGATTCGCCACCATTGGCTTTTTCCAGCATCGCAATTCTGTCACCGGTAATTCTCAATCCCATGGACTTGTGTTTGGTGGCTGATTTACTTGCAAGTTCTGCCGCCTTTTTACGGCCAATTCCATTGTCGGTTATCCTGATATATACATAGTCATTTTCTTCGCTTACATCAATATCAAGCTGCCCCTTATCTTCTTTATGCATCAAACCATGCCAGATCGCATTTTCGGTAAATGGTTGTATGACCAGTGGCGGCACTTTTAATACTTCGATGTCGAGATCTTTTGGATAAGAAATTTTATAACTGAACCGATGTTCAAATCGCACGGCTTCCAGGTCAAGATATAGATTCAGTGATTCAAGTTCGCTTTCGAGCGAAATAAGCGGAGCCTGTGAATTCTGCAGGATCATACGTACAAGTTTTGAAAACTTGGTAAGATACTCAGATGCCTGGGCACGATTATTTTGAAGAATAAAACGATTGATAGAATTGAGTGAATTAAAAATAAAATGAGGGTTCATTTGTGCACGAAGGGCCTG
>Ga0207689_10006453_pt1 | contig 10370 bp, 9 predicted proteins | sample KBSMisM52_FD_184312 | JGI IMG/M metagenome (GOLD analysis project Ga0207689, IMG submission 184312) | Miscanthus rhizosphere microbial communities from Kellogg Biological Station, Michigan, USA - KBS Miscanthus M5-2 (SPAdes) (version 2) | ecosystem: Host-associated > Plants > Roots > Rhizosphere... | reverse complement strand
GAAGGATTTATTCAACGTACCCCAAGAGGAAGGGAAGTAACGGCGAAAGCCTATGAGCATTTGGGAAAGATGAAACCGGGTGGTGCAGGGACCTTATTTAGCTGATATTTCTTTCAATGTATATAATGTAAAAAGGTATATAAAGTATTTACTTTCTTTTTATACTCTATATACCTTAAATACTTAATACTTTCTTCACCCTTACTGCACTACCAACCTGAATCCATTTCCATGAATATTCACGATCTCGATCTTAGGATCATCTTTTAAATACTTTCTTAACTTGGCAATATAGACATCCATACTGCGGCCATTAAAGTAAGTATCGCTGCCCCAAATCTTTTTTAATGCTGCTTCTCTTGGCAAAAGATCATTCAGGTGTTCGGCCAGCATTTTCAGCAATTCATTTTCTTTTGGAGATAATGTTTGTGTAATGCCACCGTGTATGAGCTGGCGAAGCTTTGGATTGAAATGATAAGTAGAAAGATCAAATTCCTTATTCTCCGCTTCTTTATTGATCTCTTCATTGCGTTTCAAAATTGCTTTTATTTTTAAAAGCAGCACTTCGCTGTCAAAGGGTTTGGTAATATAATCATCGGCGCCGAGTTTATAACCCTGTATCACGTCTTCTTTCATTGTTTTGGCGCTAAGGAAGAATAGAGGGATATCAGGATCAACATCTCTTATTTCTTCTGCTAATGTAAAGCCATCCATATTGGGCATCATTACATCCAGCAGGCAGATATCAAACTTTTCACGTTGAAAAGCAGCCAAACCAAGACGTCCATCTCTTTCAAGTATTACTTCATAATCATTCAATTCAAGATAATTTTTAAGAACAGTTCCGAGGTTCTGATCATCTTCGCACAACAAAATTTTAGGTTTCTTTCCTTCCATAACTTTCGTTTTGAGTTATTAGTATTTGCAAATAAAGATAAAGCAATTCCGGGGTTAAAGAATCCGGGTTCAATTTTTTGTTAAAAGAGTTGAAAGGTAATGAACAAGTGAACCATATAACTCCTTTATTTTTGTTATTTATTTCATTTATGGCTATGCATCTTACTCCCGATAATCGTTTAAAAAAACTGGTTGTCATTGGCGACCGGGTATTGATAAAACCTGCAACACCGGATGAAAGAACGGCAAGCGGTCTCTATTTGCCACCGGGTGTACAGGAAAAAGAGAAAGTGCAACAGGGCTATGTTATTAAAACCGGTCCGGGCTATGCGATACCAATGCCTGTTGATGATGAACCCTGGAAACAGGATGATGACCAGGTCAAGTATGTACCCTTACAGGCAAAGGAAGGCGATCTTGCAATATTCTTATTAAGTGGAGCTACTGAAGTGATGTATGAAAAGGAAAAATATTTTATCGTTCCCCAGAGTGCTATTTTGATGCTGGAGAGAGAAGAGGATCTATAGATCTAATAAAGAACTATTTAATTTATCTATCAAATTTGAGCATGTCAGACAAAACAAAATTTCTCGAAGCGGTAAAGACAGGCTACACATTTAAAGGTGAAGCCTACAAAATTGGCTGTGCCGTTTTAGATGGTGAAGTAGTAAGCGATGCTGCCGTTTTTATTCCTTTAAAAACAATGAACCGGCATGGATTGATCGCCGGAGCGACTGGTACCGGTAAAACAAAAACATTACAGGTGCTGAGTGAAATCTTGAGTGATGCAAGTGTACCGGTTGTGATGATGGATGTTAAAGGCGATCTAAGTGGTATTGCTGCTGCAGGACTTGAAAATGATAAAATAAAAGAAAGAGTTCAAAAATTAAATGTTGAATTTAAACCAACAGCTTACCCAACCGAATTACTTACACTAAGTAATCAGAAAGGAACAAGGCTAAGAGCAACAGTAAGTGAGTTTGGACCCGTGCTGCTTTCAAAAATTTTGGGGCTGAATGATACACAGGGTGGTTTTGTTGCCATGATCTTCAAATATTGTGATGATAACAAACTTGCGTTACTCGATCTGAAAGATTTTATAAAAGTTCTGCAATATGTAAGTGATGAAGGGAAAGCTGAATTAGAAAAGACCTATGGAAAAATTTCGACCACAAGTACAGGAACTATATTAAGAAAGGTAATAGAACTACAACAACAAGGCGCCGATATATTTTTTGGTGAAACAAGTTTTGATATAGATGACCTGATGCGAATCAGTGATGATGGTCGCGGAATGATCTCGGTAGTTCGTGTTACTGATCTGCAGGATAAGCCAAAACTATTTTCAACGTTCATGTTGCAGTTGCTTGCTGAATTATATGCAACTTGTCCTGAAGAAGGTGATCTTGATAAACCAAAATTGGTGATGTTCATTGATGAAGCACATCTTATTTTCCAGGAAGCCAGCCAGGCATTATTGCAACAAATCGAAACTATAATTAAGCTGATACGGTCAAAGGGAATTGGAATTTTCTTTTGTACACAAAACCCAATGGATATACCGGCCTCAGTGCTGGCGCAATTAGGATTAAAAGTGCAGCATGCTTTAAGAGCATTTACTGCCGCCGATAGAAAAGTAATTAAACAAACTGCAGAGAATTACCCCGAAACTGAATTTTATAAAACAGACGATCTAATAACACAGCTTGGAATTGGTGAGGCATTGATAACAATGTTGAATGAAAAAGGTATTCCAACACCGCTTGTACATTGTATGCTGCGTCCACCTCAAAGCCGGATGGATATTTTAACCGATGCCGAAATTGATGGATTGATAAGCAGGTCAAAGATCGCAGCGAAGTATAATAAAATAGTTGATAGCGAAAGCGCTTATGAGATACTCACTGCAAAACTAAATGAAGCTGCTAAAATAGAAGATCAACAAAAACAACAGAAGGCTGAAGAAAAAGCAGAAAGGACAAATACAAAAAAAGAAAAAACAATTTTGGATGATCCCATCGTAAAAAGTATGACACGGACTGCAGGCAATACTATTGTAAGGAGTTTGCTTGGCGTTCTGGGTCTTGGAGGCAGAAGCCGAAGAAGCAAATCTTTATTCTGAATTATGGAATTTACCCGTATCGTCATCTATGTTCTTGTTATGCGCTACAGGATCATTATTTCTGCTTGCTTCTTATTTTTTCTGCATGCTTGTTCTGGTAATTCACCAGGCAGTGTGAAGGATACAACTTTAAAACCTGTTGACTCAGCTTCTTTTCAAAAATCAATTATTGTAAAAAAGGAATCTGGCTTAAAAACTATTCATGTTTTTGTAGCCTTATGCGATAATAAATACCAGGGTATAGTTCCGGTGCCTGCGAAAATTGGAAATGGACAAGATGCTGCAACTAATCTTTATTGGGGTGCAGCTTTTGGTGTAAAAACATTTTTTAACAAAAGCAGTGAATGGAAATTAATTGAAATAAAAAAGAACCCCGCTGCAAATATTCTGGAACGGATCTTATTTAAACATAAAACAAAGAATATTTACCTGTTGGCCGATGCATACGACGGAGAATACATTAAACAAACCACTATCGATTTCTTATTAGCCTGTTCAGGTAAGGGCATGACTAAATGGCCAATAATGGTAAGGAAATTCCTTTTGGCGGAGCAGCAGACATCATTGCTTATGTCGGGCATGATGGTTTGATGGATTTTTCATTGGCAAATGAATTTGAAAAACAAAATGATGAGGACCGTAAAGCAATCATGCTGGCTTGTATAAGTAAGAAATATTTCTCATCGCATTTAAAAAGTACAGGTGCTGAACCCTTACTTTGGTCAACCGGATTAATGGCACCAGAAGCTTACATACTTCATGATGCAATAAATAAATGGATCGAAACTGGTGATGCGGCTCAAACAAGAACTGCAGCTGCAGCCGCTTACTCAAAATACCAGAGGTGTAGTTTAAAAGCAGCAAAAAATTTATTGGTAACCGGTTGGTAAAAGAATTCTATTTCAATCTTACCCAGCCCGCATTATCGACTTCTAGTTTATTTTCTGCCTGTAAAAACTCGATCACTTTCCATGCTTTTTCTTTTTTAATAGCGCCTAGCTGATCCATCAATTCTTTTGAAGGCAAAGGTTGTGGTGCCAACACAGTTTGGATGCGATTGCTGATCTTTTCAAACTCTTTTTCATCGATATGAACTTTTTTTTGTCGCAGGCAATTGTCGCATACTTTACAATTATGCAATTTGTTATCACCAAAATAACTGCCGATCATTTTACTGCGGCAGGTTACTAACTCAGATACATACTGAATTATATTTTTTACTCTTGCTACAAATTTTTCTTTCCTTTTGTGATACAGATCCATGTTGACGGAAATATCTTCTGTCTTTACGCGGTTGCGTGGAAAATAAAGCTGCGGTGAATCCTTCTGCGGTTCATAGAGAATAATGCCATATTGATGTAATTGATAAAGATCTTTTTTTATTTCTTCCACATCTTTCTTCAATAGCCGGATCAATACCATCTCAGAAATTGAAGTTGGGAAATCAAAGATCCCTTCATAGCCACGAAGCAAAGCCTTGATAGCAGGTTCCAGTTTCGGATGCGTTCTTTCAAAATCGTACAATGCTTCTTTGGTCGTAGTGAATTTAATTTTTGATGGAAGAAAAACCTGTTCATTCAATGAAAGCCAGTTATCCTGCTCTAATGCTTTCAAAGAATAAATAGCAGTGTGAGTATTTAATTTGAATTTTTTTACAAAATCATTTATATCAAAATCAAAATAATTCCCTTCACCTGTGCCCGCAGGTATTTGTAAATAATTCGCCACTGATTGATAAACATTTTTCATATCATCCAATGATGGATAACGGATAACAGCCAGACCTTCTAGCTCGGTAATATCATTATCATCATAAAGCAAAACAGCAAATGATTTTTCACCGTCTCTTCCTGCACGTCCAGCTTCCTGGTAATAATTTTCAAGGCAATCGGGGACATCAGCATGAATAACCGAACGGACATCGGGTTTATCAATTCCCATCCCAAATGCGTTTGTGCAAACGATAACTCGTGTTTTATTTTTTATCCAGTCTTCCTGTCTTTTATTTCTTTCTTCCTGCGGTAAGCCGGCATGATAGAAATTTGCTACGATATTTTGCAACTGCAGCAGCTCGGCTATTTCCTTGGTTCGCTTTCTGCTTTTGCAATAGACAATAGCACTACCCTGAACTTTATTTAGTATTTCTATTACTTTATTGATCTTGGAATCGACTTTGAAAACACTATAAGAAAGATTTTTTCTTTCAAACGACTGACGGAATATATTTTTTTCTTTGAACTGAAGTTTTTCGCAGATATCATCCTGTACTTCTTTCGTTGCAGATGCGGTCAATGCAAGTACCGGGACATTTTGTAATTCTTCCCTTAACGCTGCAACTCGTAAATAAGGCGGACGGAAATCATAACCCCATTGTGAAATGCAATGTGCTTCATCTACTGCAACCAGGTTTATATTCATCCCAGGCAGATATTCTTTAAACAAATTTGTTTCAAGTCTCTCCGGAGAAACATATAAAAACTTACAATTACTATTTGTAGCTACTTTTAAGGTATTGATCACTTCAGCACGACTCATGCCTGAATAGATTGCAAATGCGGTGATGTTTTTCCGGCGCAGATTTTCCACCTGGTCTTTCATCAATGCGATCAACGGAGAAATAACAAGACATAGTCCTTCTTTAGCTAAAGCCGGAACCTGGTAGCACAATGATTTACCACCACCAGTTGGCATTAATGCAAGTGTATCTTTTCCTTCAAGAACTGAATTGATCACATCTTCCTGTAAAGGCCTGAATGCATCATAGCCCCAATAATCTTTTAATATTTTATGAATGTCAGGCAAGAATCAAGGAATGTTGAAAGATGAAGTTAGGAAAAGAAAAAAATCTTATTGCAGTGACAACACTACTCGACTTTCTTCACAAATAATCTTACAGAATTTATCGCAAGTACCACATCACTCAATCCCATCACCAATGCGCCGAAGGTTGGAGTAAGAAAACCAAAAGCAGCAACAGGAATGGCAACAATATTATATGCAAATGCCCAGAAAAGATTTTGTTTGATGGTAACATAAGTTGCTTTGCCAAGTCCGAGAGCCATTGGCATTTTTTTCAATCCCTGGCTCATTAACACTACTTGTGCACTTTGTACAGCAACCTGTGAAGCCTCACTCATTGAAATACCAATGGTTGCTTTTGCCAATGCTGGTGCATCGTTAATGCCATCGCCAACCATTGCAGTAGGGGTGGCCGCATTCAGGTCGGCAATCTTTTGCAATTTTTGTTCAGGAGTTTGTTCTGCAATTACTTCATCAATATTAAGCTGAACCGCTAACGCCTCACATTTTGCACGACGGTCACCGCTTAATAAAATTGTTTTTATGTTTTTGCTATGTAAATAATCAACCACTGATTTTGCCTCCGGACGAATTTCATCTTTCACATCGATCCAGCCTATCAGCTGGTTATTTTTTACGATATAAATATTATGATCGTCTTCTTTTGTAAATTCTTTTGCTACATTAAATGAGCCGGCCCAATATTCATTTCCTTCTTTATCGCTTGCTTTCATTCCCAATCCTTTTATTTCTTCTATTTTATTCCAACGTATTTCCTCTTTGATCTTCCATTCGTCAGTTATGCTTTTTGCAATGGGATGATTGGAATATTTTTCTAATGAGAAAACAATTCTTTTGAACTCTTCTTCCTGCATATTGCCATTTGTCAATTGCCAATTGCCAATTGAAAATTTTCCTGTTGTCAACGTTCCTGTTTTATCAAACACAACCTGTGTTATATTTCTAAACATTTCAAGACTGGTAGCATTGCGGAAGAGAATTCCATTCTTCGCAGCACGACCTAATCCCACTGCAATTGCAGCAGGTGTTGCCAATCCCATTGCACAAGGACAGGCAATGACCAATACAGCAATGCTGCGCATTAATGCAGGTGTAAATTCTTTCATCAGGATCCAATTTATGCCCAGCGTTACTACAGCAATACCAATAACAAGTGGAACAAATATGGCGCTGATCTTATCAGCCAATTGTTGCACAGGCGGTTTTTCTCCCTGTGCTTGTTTTACCATATTAATGATACCAGCAATAACTGTATCATCACCAACTGCAGTTACCTGTGCTTTTATCGTTCCGTCAGTAATTACACTACCGCCAATGAGTTTATCTTTTGCATATTTATGAACAGGAAGGCTTTCACCAGTGACGATCGATTCGTTTACATGTGCATCGCCCCAAAGGATCTTACTGTCAATAGGAACTTGTTCACCACTTTTTATTAAAATAAGATCGCCAACTCTTAGCTGTGTATTTTCCACAGGAAAAATTTGCTCCTGGTATTTATCATCAAAAGCGATCATGTTGGCCATCACCTTTTGCGATTTCACCAATTTGTTCAATTCTCTTTGTGTAGATTGAATAGAGGCATCTTCTAAATAATTACCGAGAAATACAAGTGTGATGATGGTTACAGAAGTTTCATAGAACATAAAATTTTCGGCCTGGCCTGTTAATGTTCCATATAAACTGTAAGCAAAAGCTGCAGTGGAGCCAAGGGCAACCAACACATTCATGTTTGGTAAACCATTTCGTAAACTTTTCCATGCACTTCTGCCAAAGAAGTCCATACCAACTAAATAAACAGGAATAGTTAACCCAAGCTGGAGCCATGGATTTTCCAACCAATGAATATGCAGACCCGGGATCATGTGCAACACGAATACGAGTGCAAAAGGAAGACAAAAGAAAAAACGATGAAGATGTGTTGAAAAAAATGGTTTTTTCTTTTCAGCTACTTGTTGTTGATTGGCTACATGGTAGCCAAGATCATCCAATCCCTTTATCAACTTTGGTGTAGCAGCGCCACCATTCATTTCAAAACTTACATCACCGCTTACTGAATTCACTTTTACATTTTTCATTCCCTGTTTTTCCAGGTACTTATGAATTGTAAGTGCACAGCTGCTGCAATCCATACCTTCTACTTTCCATTGTACATTTTCCATAGTAACTCCTTTTCTACTTGTTGCAAATTCTGTTGCAAAAATACGGATAAAGCAAAGACCGGCCAATTAAGCAATTGATAATCTTATACACCCGGTTGCAAAAGGCAAATATCTTTGCCCGGTGAAATTCAGTTATAAATTAAATGATATTAAAGATGCTGCCACCCGGATCTGGCAAGCCATCGGGGATAAAAAAGTGATTGCTTTTCATGGAAACATGGGTGCCGGCAAAACCACTTTTATACATGGACTTTGCGAAACAAAAGGCGTAAAAGATGTTGTTGGCAGTCCTACCTTTTCAATTATCAATGAATACTATTTTCCTTCAGGAAAGATCTTTCATATTGATCTTTATAGACTGAAGGATGAAGAGGAAGCTGTACGAGCAGGAGTGGAGGATTGTCTTTACAGCGATCATATTTGTTTTGTCGAATGGCCCGAAAAAGCTCCCGGCTTATTTCCAAATGATGCTGTTCATGTGTTTATTGAAGTTGAGGATTCAGAAACCCGCTACCTTACTATACAGGATAAATAGTTATTTTTGACTCCCGGCTATAATTCTACTATTTAGCAAAGGTTGCGTCGCACTCTTGTACTGCATCAAGTCTTTCGGCATTTACAGGAGAAACAGTTGAATAGAATTACAGGTGTAAAAGTGAGTGACACAACGGATGTTTAATAGAATTACCAAAAGCTGATAATAAAAAATAAATCCTGCAACCAACAACCAGCTAATGAGTCAGCAAAAACCAAAGATCAGCACATCGTTCAGCTACGAAACACTAGAAGAAACGCTGGATATAAAACCAAAAGGTGCGAGGTTGCAGATCGGGATCCCTAAAGAAATCGCTTTCCAGGAAAATAGAATTGCATTAACGCCGGATGCAGTGAGTGTGCTGGTAAGCAATGGCCATGAAGTGACGATTGAACACAATGCAGGTGAAGCAGCACATTTCCGTGATAAAGATTACAGCGAAGCCGGTGCCAAGATCGTTTATGATCGGGCGGAAGTTTTTAAATCTCCTATACTTGTAAAAAGTGCCCCGGTCATCGATGAAGATATTCCATTGCTTCAACTCAACCAGGTGATCATTTCTCCTATTCATCTTTCGATATTGAAAGCAGATCTTTTGCAGAAAATGATGGATAAAAGGATCACTGCAATTTCGTTTGAGAATTTGCGTGACGATAGCGGTACTTACCCAATTGTTCATAGCATGAGCGAGATCGCTGGTAGTGCAGTGATGCTGATCGCAGCACAATATTTAGGTTCTGCTAATCATGGTAAAGGAGTTTTGTTGGGCGGTATTTCAGGCATTGCGCCAACAAAAGTTTTGGTGATTGGCGCAGGCATCGTGGGTGAATATGCGGCAAGAGCGGCATTGGCACTCGGTGCATCTGTAAAAGTTTTTGATAATAATGTTTATCGTTTAAAAAGATTACAGAATAATGTTGGTCATCGTTTATGGACTTCAGTGATCGAACCGCGGATGCTTTCAAAACAATTAAAGACTTGTGAAGTGGCGGTTGGTGCATTGGGAAGTGAAACAGGAAGAACACCAATGGTAGTAACTGAGGAGATGGTTAGCAATATGCGGCCGGGTTCTGTTGTCATCGATGTTAGCATTGACCGCGGCGGATGTTTTGAAACCTCAGAGATCACCAGTCATGAACATCCTGTGTTTTTAAAATATGGGGTCATTCATTATTGTGTTCCAAATATACCTTCTGGTTTTGCAAGGACCGCATCGCAGGCCATCAGCAATGTACTGATGCCTTTATTAATGGAAGCTGGTGATGAAGGTGGTTTTGAAAATTTGGTGTGGCATCATATACATCTTCGCGGCGGTATTTATCTTTTTAAAGGAGCACTTACTAATTTCTATCTTAGTCAACGTTTTGATCTTAAGTATACTGATTTGAATTTATTGATCGCAAGCCAGCGATAGATCTCCGAATATGTCAAAACCTTTTCTCGAAAAATTCAGAAGAATTACTTCAAGCGGATTTTATTTGCCACAGGTGGATGGGTTGAGATTTGTTGCCATATTCATGGTAGTATGTATAGCGCATATTCCGAATTTCATTAATCGAAAATTATCTGGGGATTCTTTTTTGAATGATTATTGGTCGAAGTTTAGTTTAGATGGGGTGTTTGGTATAATTTTCTTTTTTATCATCAGCGGATTTGTGCTGGGGCATCATTTTGCAAAAAAATATATTCACAACAATGAGAAAGCTGACTTAAAAAACTATTACCTGCGCAGGCTAACGAGGATGGAGCCTCCCTATCTGCTGGCACTAATTATCTTTTTTATTGCACTTGTTTTTTTTGTGAAGAGATATGAGTTCGCTGAACTTTTTCCTCA
>Ga0207689_10006452_pt1 | contig 10370 bp, 10 predicted proteins | sample KBSMisM52_FD_184312 | JGI IMG/M metagenome (GOLD analysis project Ga0207689, IMG submission 184312) | Miscanthus rhizosphere microbial communities from Kellogg Biological Station, Michigan, USA - KBS Miscanthus M5-2 (SPAdes) (version 2) | ecosystem: Host-associated > Plants > Roots >... | reverse complement strand
CGATTCCTCACCATCTACGGCCATTGCGACACCGTCAAAGTGCGCGCCGGTCAGCACGTGAAGCAGGGCGAAGTCATCGCCTCGGTCGGATCGACCGGCTGGAGCACGAACGCGCATTTGCACTACGAAGTGCGCAGCGATCTCGAACAGCCTGGAACCTACATCCCCATCGACCCGCGGATTTACATCCTCAACTACCAGTGGAACAATGAAGCATCCCTGTTGATGAAGTCGCGCACGAGCAAGGATTACAAGAATTTCGATCCTCTTCCATCGGCGTTTCTTGGGCGTAGGAGGGTGTGATGAGCAGCAACGCCGCCGACCAGGCAAATTTCCCGACGATGATCATCCCGCGGGGGACTGAGATCCGCGTCAACGCCAACGGGCAGCTCTCGATCAAGACGCCGGGCAACCTCGTCATCCAGAATTCGGGCACGTACTCGGATATCGAGTCGACCAACGGCTCGATCCGGATCGAGGAGAACGTCACCGTGGAAGCGGTGAGCATCCGCGCCGGGCAGGCCTGTTTCATCCAGGGGACGCTCACCGCCTGGCGCGTTCACGCCAAGCGCATCACCCTCGAGGAGCGCGCCCGCGCCTTCATCATGCTGCAGGAATCCGAGCACCTGGAGATGGCCAAGAACGCCCGACTGGTCGGCAACTTCTCCGACGAGAAAGAGCTCTTCTTCATGATGGGGAAGTTCAGCCCGCAGCTGAAGGAACTGCCGGGCGCTGTCGACCTCTCCTCGCCGAATACGATCGAAGGACGCGCGCCGGCGGCCTACATCCCGTCCGCCTCGCAACCGGGGACGACGCCGACTCCGCCGCCGCGCGATGACAGCGGCGAGCATCTTCGCGTCGCGCAGTCTTTGCTGGAGCGCGAGATCGGCCGCACCGACCTCGCCCCCGCCGAGGCGGAAGCGCTGCGCGAAGTGCTGTACGCCCTGCGCGAGCGCAACGTCACCCGCGTCGGCGGCATCTACCGCGGAGCGTTCTCGGAATTGAAGACGCAGAGCGAGGGCGTGCGGCAGGCGTACGAGCATCTGGACAAGTACTTCGTCCGGTAATTGCGAGGCGTAGCGCCATCGGCTCGATGGCTGTACCGCCGCCGGCTCGGCGGCAGTATCGGACGCCAGCGAGCCGCTGGCGGTCCAGCCGGCGGGCCGCCAGCGCTACGCCATCGCAGTAGAATCGCCCCTTGCTCCCTCTCGCCGATCACAACCCGCGGCGGACGACGCCTGTCGTCAACATCGTCCTCATCGCCATCAACGTTTTGTTCTTCTTCTGGGAGATCTCCCTCGGGGCGCAGATCGAGCCGGTGCTGTTCAACGTCGCCTTCGTGCCGGCGCGCTTCTGGTACCTGCCGGGCGCGCTGCTGCCGAACATCATCACCATGTTCGTCTCCATGTTCCTTCACGGCGGGTGGCTGCACCTCGGCGGGAACATGCTCTATCTCTGGATCTTTGGCGACAACGTCGAGGACCGGCTCGGGCACGCCAAATACCTTTTCTTCTACCTCGCCTGCGGCCTCATCGCCACGCTGGCGCACGCGATGATGAATCCCGCTTCGCGCGTGCCGTCGATCGGCGCCTCGGGGGCGATTGCGGGCGTGCTCGGCGCCTACATCGTGCTCTATCCGAAGCAGAGGGTGACCACGCTGATTCCGATCTTCATCTTCATCACCGTGCGCGAGATCCCGGCCGTTTTTCTCCTCGGCTTCTGGATCGTGATGCAGCTCTTCTTCGGAGCCGCCTCGATGAACGCCGGCGACCTGCAGAATGCCGGCGGCGTGGCCTACTTCGCCCACATCGGCGGCTTCATCGCCGGGATGCTGCTGATCGTATTGATGGGCGGACTTCGACGCCCCGCCAGACCCGCGTATCCCGACTACAGGCGGCGTTGAGCGAAGAAGCCGGCGACTTCATCTGCCGCGACCGTGTTCACGAAGGTGCCGCTGCCGATCTCGAAGCCGGCGATCATGGCGACGCGCGGGAAGAGCTCAAGGTACCAGTGTCCGCGTGGCTCGTGCGGGAAGGTGACGAAGGACCAGTTGAAGGCGTCGCTGATGCTGCGCATTGCGCGTGCCGAGGCTTGCATCAGGGATGAGATCTCGCGCGGCTCGCCGAGGTCGTGCTCGTGTTCCTTCGGCACAAGCCATTGCTGATACGCGAAACGCGCGCCGTTCGGGGCGATCCAGCGATAGTGCTCGGTTTCGGCGATGAGCGGATGGGTGCTGACGTCGCAAAGAGGACATGCTGCCGCTAACACAAATGACTCTCCCTCGGCGATGACGCGCGGCGGCACAAACGGCAGTCCCACCAGTTGCGAGTGAAGGTGCGGAATCGATGCGCCGGCCAGGCGTCCGTGATTCTTGAAGATGCAGACGTAGGCATCGTTCGCACCCAGCGCGCGGTACCGATCGAAGGTGATCTCGATGGCGCGCTTGGCCTGGTCCGGCGCAATCTCCTCAAACCCATCGGCGTGTTTCGCGCTCTCCACCACGACCTCGGCGTGCTCCGTCGGCGGATAGCGATTGGGAAAGACGCGGATCCGCCACGGATCGCCATCGCGTGCGATCTCCGGCGGCGTTTGATCCTCGGCGCCCGGACAGAAAGGGCACGGCGCGCCGTCGTAGACGTTCGGGCGATCCCCGCGCTCGGGCGCGAGGATGACCGGATCGCCGGTGATCGGAGTCTCCTCGATCACGAACGTTCCAGCCGCAGCGCTACGCGAAAGCGCTGGAACACGCCGAAGAGGGCGAAGGCGAGCATGATCGAGGCAAGCCATTCGGCGGTCGTCAGCGAGGCGAAGCGCATCGTCTGCCAGCCGTTAGTGAAAAGAATGTACGAGGCGATCGGAAGAATGATGATGCCGAGGACGAACTCGCCGCGGCCGACCGACTCGTAGCTCCGCACGCCGTAGGTGGCCTCGATCTGCGTGCCGATGTAGCCGTTGAGCATGGTCATGATGATGCCGGCCATCGCCAGCGGCTCCCGCACGCCGTTGCTGATCAGCCAGCAGGCCGCGAGGAGCGTGTCGCCGGTGCGGTCGGCGCAATGATCGAGAAAGTCGCCGAAGCGCGACGTCTTCTCCTGCACCCGCGCCACGATGCCGTCGAGCGCATCGGCAATCCCGCTGATGGCGATGATGACGATGGCCACGAGGAACAGCCACGGGCGGCGGTCGGCGTAAATCAGGCATGCGCACGCGACGATGTTCAACGCCAGGGCGATGAGCGTGATGGCGTTCGGCGAGATCGGGATTCTCTTCGCCAGCGGCGTAAACCATCGAGCGAGCCGCTCGCGCCAGGGATGCATGTGGTGATTATGCGGCGCTTCGCGCCGCGTTGTCTGCGCCTTCGTCGCGTTGTCGGTTGTCTGCGCGCCGCGCGTGGACGATTGTTGAAGGTTTGGCCGATGATGCGGTTAGCGCGGGTCGGATTCACGTAGGTAGGATGTTGAATCGTCCACGCGCGCCGCAGCGCGCAGACAACTGACAACGAGGCGAAGCCGCAGACAACGCGCGAAGCGCAGCTAATAGATGATCACCGTATCCCCCACGTTCGCGATCTGGTACAGCTTCTCGATGTCCGCGTCGCCGAGGCGCACGCAGCCGTGGGAGACGGATTGGCCGAGGCGGTCGGGCTCGTCGGTGCCGTGGATGCCGTAACCGTTGCCCATCTCCAGGCGGAACTTGCCGAGCACCTTGTCGTAGTGGCGCTGCTTGGTGTTGACCGGCGGGACGATGATGGCATCGCCCGCGACGATGGTCTTGCCCGGCTCCAGCTCGCGCTCGATGCCGTTGTTCACTTCGACGACTGTGTCGCCGCGAACCTTCAGCACGGGGTTGCTGCTGGTGTTTGAGTTGCCGTTCAGCCACGACCAGACGCCTTCGTTGGGCCTGGCCACCGCCGGCTGTCCGGTGCGCGAGTCGATCGATTGCCCGGGATTGAGGCGCACCACGCGCATGCCGTTCTTGCGCGCCTCCTCGACGTAGTGCCAGTCGGGCGGCACCCACTGTGGATTCTCATCCTTCGAGATGATGTGCAGCTTGCCGATGGGCGTGTCGAAGATGATGGTCCTGCCATCGACCGCCAGCGTCGTCCCCTTGCCGGTCGAGCAGATCGCTTCGAAAATCGTCTGGCCGCCGCGGCGGACGTAGAGCTTGTTCTCCGCCGTCGAGACCAGGATGGTCTGGCCGGTGTCGGGAACGTCGTCGGTCTGTTTGGCCACATCCTGCAGCTTGGCCTGCAGCGCATTCACACGCGACGTCTTCTGCGAAGCGGCGTCGCGAAGCTCGCTGGCTTTGCTGCCGCTGCGCTCAGCGATCATTTTGTCGATGGCTGCGACGCGGTCGAGCCTGCGCTCGTCGTTGATGTTGATGCTCTCGCCGGCGATGGCGAAGGCGGCCAGGCCGAGGGCCAGTACCAGCAACGCCCACGAACCGAGAAATCCTATCCAGCGTTTCATTAGAAGATGTAGACCCTCGTCTGATTGGTGATCCGCGGCCACATCGCCGCCAGGTCGGCTTCGGAGACCATGAACGATCCCGGCTTCGGCCCCTGCAGCGGACTCTCCGGTGGTGGCGGCGAGTGGATGACGTAGCTGTTCGGGAGAAAGATCACGTAGTGCCCCAGGCCGTTCGGCACGACCGCGCGCGCGGCGGGCTCGCGCTCGCCGCGCATGGCGTAGACCCAATCGGGAACAGACCAGTCGTAGCCATCTTCCTTACCGGTCACGCTGAAGCCGCCCTTCAGCGGCAGGAAGGTCCATGTCTTTTTACTCGGAGCAGTGATGGTTCTGGCCTCACCGATCTGCACATCGGCCTCGCGGACGACGGCTTTGCCGAAGCGCAGCTGCAGCTTCTTCCGCTGCGTGTCGATCGAGATGTAGAAGTCGGCGCTCTGCAGGCTTTGCAGGTACTGCATGCGGCCGTCGATCTGGGCCGCCAGCTGCGCCTGGGTCAGATCCATCTGCGAGAGCTCATCGCGCATCCGGTTCAACTCCGCGGGGGAGTTTTCGTTGTGCCGGAAGAGGATCGAGGTCTTGGCGTCGATGTCGTCGCGCTGGTGTTTGGCGTAGGCGAACGTCGCCGCGGCGATGACCAGCAGGAGGAGGTTCAACCAGAGCGGCGGCCGTGGGAACGATCGTCGTTCCCTGCCGTAGGGAGGGGATGCGGACATTGGTGGTCGTAAGAGCGAGCGGCGTGCCAATGCGGTTACGCGTTACGCGGTCGCGCGGTTGGCGCGGGGTTTGGTTAGCTGGTTACTGCGAGACCGCGAAACCGCGCGACCTCGCAACCGCGAACCGGAATAACCCGCGAAACCGCTACCTTTCACAATCCGTTTAGGAGATCGAGGAATGACAACTTCACAGGCAGTTCGAGAGATTACGGATCAGGATTTCGAGGAGCTCGTCAACGCCGGCCAGCCCGTGTTCGTCGACTTCTGGGCGCCGTGGTGCGGACCGTGCCGCATCATCGGGCCGATCGTGGAAGAGCTCGCGCCGTCATACGAGGGGAAGGCGATCATCACCAAGATGAACGTCGATGAGAATCAGATGGTCCCGCAGAAGTTCGGCGTGACGTCGATCCCGACCCTGATGATTTTCAAAAACGGCAAGCTGGTCGACCGCGCCATCGGAGCCATGCCCAAGCCGATGCTGCAGAGTTTCATCGACAAGAACATTTAGCACTTGCTGCTTAGCTGCAACGAAAAACGGCCGGCTCGACGCCGGCCGTTTTTCGTTGCGTTGTCTGCGGCTTCGCCGCGTTGTCGGTTGTCTGCGCGCGGCGCGTGGTCAGGTGGCCAGATCGTCCGAGAGTTACGGAAGTTTGCCGTTACCATCTCTGACCACTGACCACCGACCACCGACAACGCGCGATAGCGCAGACAACCGACAACGCGGCGAAGCCGCAGACAACGCGCGAAGCGCACATATGCTCAACGACCTCGACCATCTCATGCGCGTCCGCGATCTCGACGCGCTACTCGTGCCGATGCACGAGGCGTTGCATCCATCCTTTCGATGGATCACCCGCGGCGCGAAAGTCACTCGCGGCTACGCGGTGAAGCTCGCCGGACGCGATCCGATTCTGGTCTCCTATCCGATGGAGCGTGACGAAGCGGCAGCGACGGGACTGGCCACGCGGCTCATTCACGATTTCGGTTATGACCGCATTTTCAAGTCGGCGCCGAATGCCGTCGCCGGCTACGCGGAGTTTTTCGATGTGGTTCTCCGCGAGCTCGGCGCCTCCTCCTCCGTCGCCATCGTGGGCAATCTCCCGTTTCCCCTCTACCTCGGCATCGCCGAAGGGCTGGAGGCCCGCGGCTGGCGCGTGTGGCGAGGAGCGGACGATCTCGTCCAACTGGCGCGCAAACGAAAAGAGCCGTGGGAGATCGCGGCCATCCGCTCCGTCGGCGAGCGCACCGAGCAGGTGGTCGACCGCGTGCGCGAAGTGTTGCGCGCGTCGACGATCGCCGGCGATCACCTCGTCCACGACGATCGCCCGCTGACGCTCGGCGATCTGAAGCGACTCGTGTCCAGCGAGATTTCGCGTCTGGGGATGCTGGAGGATCACGACACCATCCTGTCGCAGGGCCGCGATGCCGGGATCCCGCATTCGCGCGGTGACGCCTCCGCGCTCGTGCGCCCCTCGGTGCCGATCGTTCTCGATATCTTCCCCGCCGATCGCGAGACCGGCTACTTCTTCGATCTCACGCGCACCTTCTGCGTCGGTCCGATCCCCGAGGAGCTGGCGAAGCTGCACGCGGACGTGCTGGAAGCGTTCGAGCTCGCCCGCCGCGAGATGCACGCGGGAACGCTGGCCTCGTCGTATCAGAACCTGGTCTGCGATTTTTTCGAACAGCGCGGCTATCCGACCACCCGCTCCCACCCCGCCACCCTCGAAGGCTACGTCCACTCCCTCGGCCACGGCGTCGGCCTCGACGTCCACGAAAAACCGTTCTTCGGCCTCTCGCCCACAAACCTCGACCAGATCGAGCCCGGCGACATCGTCACCATCGAGCCCGGCCTCTACTTCCCCGAGCGCGAGCTGGGCGTGCGCATCGAAGACACGCTGGTGGTCAACGAGGACGGTCGGGTGGAGACGCTGTGCAGGAGCGAGCGCGGACTAAGGCCGTAGCCATAGAGTTATTGGCAGCTCACGTGCAGTATTGACTCCCAGAGTTCCCGACAGCTCGACCGCTATCTTGTCCGGCCCAAGGATACGAAAGGAATCAGTGAACGCATCCCTTGGCGCTGGGCCAAGCGAGGCCGCCGTGCAGGAAATGCCCTGCGGGCCTGGCGATCCCTCCCGCGGCGAATTCAATCCCGTCCTCGATGTGAAGACCAAATTCGCGTTGGCGATGGCCTTCAGTATTTTCTGGTTTGTACTGACCACCTGGATCGCGCTGCCCTGGATGCGCGATCTCGCGCGTCTGGCAAACTGGCCGATTGCGGTATTGGTGGTAGGCGGAATCGCGCTTGTCCCCGGACTCATGAACGCGTTTCTGGCGGCAAGTCTAATGCTCGATCGGCGGCCGCCGCGGTGCTCATTCGACCATTATCCGGGCATCAGCATCCTCATTGCTGCCTATAACGAGGAGTCGTCGATCGTAGAGACGCTCCGATCGCTGGCCCAACAGAATTATCCAGGCGAATTCGAGGCGCTAGTCATCGATGACGCGTCAACGGACAACACGGCGCGGAATGTCGAGATCCTTGGCTACCCCTGGGTCCGTCTTCTGCGGCAACCGAGCAACCTCGGCAAATCGGCGGCATTGAACCGTGGCCTCGCCGCGGCCAGGTTCGGCCTGATCGTCACACTCGACGCCGATTCCTATCTGTACAAGGACGCGCTGCGCAATCTGGTCGAACGCTATTTGAGCGATCCGCCGGGGACCAAAGCCGTCGCCGGCACGATGCTGGTGCGCAATTCTCGCGAGAACTGGGTCACCAAAGCACAGGAGTGGGACTACTTCGATGGGATTGCCGCGACCAAGCGGATGCAGTCGTTCTATCACGGCACATTGGTGGCCCAAGGCGCCTTTTCGATTTACGAGCGCGAGGCATTGGAAGCAGTCGGCGGTTGGGCGGAGTGCGTGGGCGAGGACATCGTGCTGACCTGGGCGATGCTCGCCCGCGGCTGGCGCATTGGTCACGCCGAGGATGCCTGTTGCTTTACCAATGCGCCGGAGAGGCTGATGGTGTTCGCCGGTCAGCGGAGGAGATGGGCGCGGGGCATGATGGAAGCATTCCGCCGCCACCCTCGTATTCTGCTGATTCCCCGCTTGTCGACGTTCTTTGTCTACTGGAACCTCTTTTTTCCATGGCTCGACTTCGCGTATACGGTCGCGTTCATTCCGGGCGTAATCCTGGCTCTCTTTGGGATTTATTGGATTGCCGGCCCAATGACGCTGGCGCTGTTGCCGATGTCGCTGCTGATGAATTTTCTAATGTATCGCATCAGCGCCCGCATGTTCGATGCGCAAGGACTGCGCGTGCGCCGGAACGTCGCGGGATTTCTCATTTATGCATTTGCGTACAGCCTGATCCTGCAACCTGTCAGCGTGGGAGGCTATGTCTCCGAGCTGTTAGGACTGCGCAAGTCGTGGGGTACCAAATGACCGTTCATACACGCGTGCTTGTCGCGGTCTTAGCGGCAATGTTGGCAGCGTTTGAAGCGCGAGGCCAGGTGGCCGCGACTGGCGATATCAGTGTCAGCAGTGATTCTGAACAGTTCGACGCATTGCGGCTGCGCACAGGTGCGTTGTTCCGGTTTGCGTCGCCATTCCAATACGCCGGCGTCGTCGCGCAGACCACGCATTACGATCAATCGGCCTGGCACCGCGATGCTCCGGCCGTCCTGTTCCTCTGGCGAAACCAGCAGCGTGAGACGCTGGCGGGCGCGATTGCCGAGGCCGGGCTCGTACATGTCGCGGGACGCACGCGGCTGATTGGCGATGCGACATGGAGCTTGCGTCCCGGAGCGCATAGCGGCATCGAGCTGCTGGCGGCGGGCGATCTGGTCGAAACGCAGCGCGCGCTTGACCGCGCCGTCGCCCATACCTTGTTCGGGATCAGCGCGGAGCAGCAGTTGTCCGAGCGCCTCACGGTCATTGGTCTTGCGGGCTATCAGCACTTCACGGACGGCAACGCCCGCGTACATATCCGCGGCCGTCTGATCTGGCTGCTGGTCCCCGAGCAGGGGATCACCGCGCAGCTCCGTGTGCGGCAGTACCAATCGCAGCAACTCGACGTCGACGGCGCCTACTTCAACCCGGGGCGTTATCGGGAGTGGCAGGCCGGACTGGCCATGCGAAAGAGACTCGCCGGCTGGCTCTGGTCCGGAACGCTCGCTGCTGGCCGCGAAGAGATCGACGGCGGCGTTCAACATACGACGAAGCTCGCGGAAGTGCGGGCGGAGGGAACGCTCGTCAGAGACGCCCACATCGTCATACATGCCTCCTACAACCGTTCGGCGGGTTTTGCCGCCGCGGATGGGTATTGGTACCGCGTCGTCGGAGTCAACGTCATCGTGCCGTTCTAATCGGAAGGAGATGCTCGATGTCGACGGAACAATCGGTTCATGAGGATTACGTCGAAGCGAAGGAAGTGCACGCCGTATTTTCGGGAGGCGCGGCCAGAGAACAGCTTCGCGCTCTCGCCGCGGATCTTCTCGAACGGCGCGACTGCATTCTCGATTCGTGGCGGGCGTACGGCGCGGACAGCCCCGGACGCAATGTTGGGTCGTCTCTCTCTCGCGCGCAGTTCAACGACCACATCCCAGCGGTGCTCGACTGCCTGGCGAACACGCTGCAAGCGTGGCCGGACAAGCCGAATGCCGGCGCCGAGGCGAACGAAGCCGAGAAGGTTTTCGACCACGGCATGCAGCGTTGGCAGCAAGGCTATCAACTCACGGAGTTGATCCAGGAGTGGGGATATCTGCAGATGTGCGTCGCCGCTGAGTTGGAACGTTACGCCGCCGCTCATCCATCGCTCGATCCGAGCGTGATGCCTGCCGCGCGACTGGCGTGGGCAAAGTTGTGTGCCGAGGGCGTCACCGGCAGCGCTTCGCAATACGGGCGGCTTCAGCAGACCGAGTCGGCCGGACACGTCAGCGATCTCGAGCTCGCGCTCTCCGCTCTCCATGACGTGGAGCGTTCGCGTGCCGAGGCATGGCGCGCTGCCGCACATGATCTGCGAGGCAGCGTCACCGTCGTGAAGGGAGCGACGACGCTGCTGAGCGAGGGTGGGATGCCGGAGCCCATTCGTGCCGAAGTGGCGGGTATGCTCAGCAAGAGCGTCAGTTCGTTGCATGACATGCTGAACGACCTTTTGAGTCTGGCCCGTCTTGAAGCGGGCCACGAG